>JAANMW010000041.1_pt1 | contig 114591 bp, 101 predicted proteins | sample 7279671 | NCBI WGS metagenome assembly JAANMW01 (sample SAMN14094541, study PRJNA606508) | bioreactor metagenome | isolation source: A lab-scale SPAN reactor treating ammonium-rich wastewater day 247 | place: Ireland: Galway | collected 2017-09-19 | reverse complement strand
CAACGCGGTCAAGTTTACCCAGAACGGAGACATCGTGGTGCGCAGCAGCCTGCTCGAGCGCGACCAGGATTCAGCCACTTTGCGCTTCACCGTCCAGGATACGGGCCAGGGCATGACCCAGAAGCAGCTCGAGCAGCTCTTTCAACCCTTTACCGAGGCCCACACCCGAGGAGGGGGTCTGGGCCTGATCATCTGCAAACGGCTCGTCGAGATGATGGGGGGAAACATCGAGGTGAGCAGTCGGCCCGGCCAGGGAAGCACGTTCAGCTTTACCATCCGCTGCCGCCTTCAGGACCGCAAGCCGACCGGAGGCCCGAGCGTGCAGCTCGATCTCAAGGGGACCCGGGTGCTGGTGGTGGACGATCGACCCACCGCCCGCAAGATCCTGGCCGAGATGCTGGCCTCGATGGCCTTTGAGGTGGCCACCGCGGGCTCGGGAGGCGAGGCTCTCTCCTTGCTCGAGCAGAGCCGCTACGAGGTGGTCTTGATGGACTGGCGGATGTCGGGCATGAGCGGCCTGGAAACCTCGCGAGAGATCCACAAACGGTTCTCCGGGACACGCCGACCCTATATTCTGATGGTCACCAACTACGGCCGCGACGAGATGCGTGACGGCAAAGCCGGCCTGGAGAACCTGGACGGCTTCGTGCTCAAGCCGGTGACTCCCACGCTCTTGTTCGAGGCCATTGCCCGGGTCATCGGGGGGGAGGCGCGAGCAGCAGCCTCGAGCGCATCCGAAGAGCCGGTGAAGCTTCGAGCGGCGCACATCTTGCTGGCTGAGGATGACGAGATCAACCAGCAGGTGGCCGGTGAAATGTTGCAGCAGATGGGCATGCGGGTCAGCATCGCCGCCAACGGCCAGGAGGTGCTGGACTCTCTGGCCCGCGAGGGGTTCGACCTCGTCCTGATGGACCTTCAGATGCCGGTGATGGACGGCTGGGAGGCGACCCGGCGCATCCGCTCGGACAGCTCGTTGACCGGCTTGCCCATCGTCGCCATGACCGCCCACGCCATGGTCGGCGACCGGGAGCGTTGCCTGGAGGCCGGGATGAACGACCACCTGGCCAAGCCCATCAATCCTCGGGCCCTGAGGGCGGCCCTGGCCCGCTGGTTGACCAGCGCGTCGGAAGGGTTACCGCCTCTGCCCGGGGTGGACACCAGTAGCGGTCTGGCCCGTCTGGGCGGCAATCTCAAGCTCTATCGCAAGCTGCTCGGGGACTATCGCTCGCGCTTCTCGCAGGCCGGAGAGAGGTTACGCGCCAGCCTGGAGAAGCAAGACTTCGAGTCGATCTCCCAGCAGGCCCACTCGCTGGCGGGCGTGTCGGCGAACCTGGGCATCGGCGGGGTCGAGAAGGCCGCTCGCGAGTTGGAGAAGGCGGCTCGCGCTTCTCAGGTGGAGTCGGCTCTGGTGCAGGCGGTGGAGTCCGGTCTGGCTGCCGTTCTGCCGGCTCTGGGCGCCCTGCAGCCCGGCCCGGAGGCCCGGCCCGCCGGCCTCCCGGGGGATCCGACCGAGAAGGTTGAGGCTCTGCTCGAGCTGTTGCGTCAGGGCGACCCGGGCGCGGGCCCTCGCCTGGAGGAGCTTCAGCCTTTCCTCTCCGGCGCCGGCGGCGCCGAGGTGGCCTTGCTCCATCGGCAGGTGGACGACTTGGACTTTGACGAAGCCGCGCGGACGCTGGAAGACATCGCCCGCAAATTAAAACTCGGTGTGGAGGTAGGACCTTGACCCAGAACTCCAAGCTGCTCATCGTGGACGACGAGCCTCTCAATCTCAACGTTCTTGTCGAGCTCTTCAAAGCCGAGTTCAAATTGGCCGTGGCCAAGAACGGCGATCAGGCCCTGCAGCGGGTGGCTGACACCCCGGCGCCGGACTTAATTCTGCTGGATATCATGATGCCCGGAATGGACGGCTACGAGGTCTGCCGACGTCTCAAGGCGGACGAGAAAACGCACGACATTCCGGTGATTTTCGTCACCGCCATGGGCGAGGTGCAAGACGAGACCAGGGGCCTGGAGTTGGGCGCGGTGGACTACATCACCAAACCGATCTCACCGCCGATCGTCAAAGCCCGGGTCAAGAACCACCTGGAGCTGAAGCTGGCCCGCGACTACATGAAGAACCAGAACGAGATTCTGGAGCGGCTGGTGGCCGAGCGGACGGCCGAGCTCAAGCTCACCCAGGACGTGACGATCCAGAGCCTGGCCTCGCTGGCCGAAACCCGGGACAACGAGACCGGGGGGCACATCCGGCGCACCCAGATGTACGTGGGGGCCCTGGCCCGCTACCTCAGCACCCAGCCGGGCTACGAGCAGTTTGATGAGCGCACCGTCGACCTGATGACCAAATCAGCTCCGCTGCATGACATCGGCAAGGTGGGAGTAGCCGACCGGATTCTGCTCAAGCCCGACAAGCTGACCGACGAAGAGTTCGCTGAGATGAAGAAGCACCCCACTCTGGGCCGCGACGCCCTGCTGCGGGCCGAGCAGATGCTCGGCTCCACCAGCTCTTTCCTGCAACTGGCCCGAGAGATCGCCTATTCGCACCACGAGAAATGGGATGGCACCGGGTATCCGGATGGAGTGCAGGGGGACGCGATCCCCCTCCCCGGGCGCATCATGGCCATCGCCGACGTGTATGACGCCCTGATCTCCAAGCGCTGCTACAAGCCTGCCTTCTCCCATGAGAAGGCGGTGGAGATCATCTGCGAGGGGCGCGGCAAGCACTTCGATCCGGCCCTGGTGGATGCTTTCGTAGCCTGCGCTGACGAGTTTCGCGAGATCGCGAGCAGGTTCAAGGACGACCATTCGCATTGAGGCTCGCTTCAGGGGAGAGCAGTGAAGAAGATGGCTCCGGCCGCAATCACCGCCGCCGTCGGAATGGCCCAGCACACGCCCTGGTAGAGCTCGTAGGCTACCCCCGGACTGAACCTGGGGATCTCCTCGCGCTGGGACCGGAACAGGAACAGGATCACCAGACCGGCGACCGCTAGAAGCAAGTAATTGAGAGTGAAGAGGTAGCCCACCACGTTGCGTCCGCTGGACAGGAAGGGATACGACGAATAGACCGCCAGGGTCAGGGCGATGGTGGCGAACAACCCGCCCACGGCCAGATTCATGAACTCGTAGGCTTCGATCTGGAGGGTGTTCTCGCCCCAGCGATTGAGCCAGATGGCGATGACCGGAACCAGCAAGGTGGCCAGCACGGGTGTGAAGATGGGCGCAACGTATCGCCAGGGGTCGCGGCGCACACTGAATTCGTAAGCGATTCGGGAGTGGGTGTTGCCGTTCCAGTGGGATTCAAGCGAGGAGGTCACTGCTCCACGACGCATTTCCCAGCCTGAGATCTCGGGAAGACGACCTTGAGCAAACTGCTGGGCTGCCTCATCAGCCACCAGGGTGATCTGGTTGCGATCATACTCAGCTCCCAGGAAGCTCAGCGAGAGGTCCTGCCGGTCAAAGGGGAAGTTGCGGGTGTCAAAATCGGCCTCGAAGCTGCCGCGAATGCGGCGGATCCACTCCACTTCCCCCTTCTCGGAGATCCACAGAGCCTCGTCCACCACGCTGTCGGACTGCTCAGTTCGCTCGTTTTGCAGCTGGACGCCCGGGTCCCAGATAGCCTCCAGAGAGGCGCGGGCCGCCCGCGAGCCAAGCTGCCGAGGGCCTCTCCTTCCCGTGCTCAACCGGGGGTCGGTCCAGGCCAGGCGCAAATCCAGGGTTGCCGAGAAGGTCCCTTCGGACTCGCGGATCTCCTCCAGCTTGATCAGGCGCACGCCCACCGAGACCGGAATCGGGACCGGAACGTCGGGTGGGAAGTCGAGCAACTGCTCGGCTGTGACCGGACCGCAGAGCATTGCCGCGAAGAATGCCAGGAGCAGCCATCCCCTCACGGCTCGGGTTTCTCCCGCCGGGGCCAGCGTTCGCGAATGTTCTCATAGGCGGCGTAGAGCTCGGCCAGGGCCGGGGCATCGCGGCGCAGATCCCCGGCCGGGGGCGCATCAGCCCCATCGGCCAGGTTCTGGAGCCGCTCTGCCACCACTCGCGCCGGCCAGAGGAGCATGCCCCGAAGAACGACCTGAAGCAGCAGGCAGTTGAGAACAAAGGCCAGCAGACAGGCTGAGGCGGCCAGAATGGCGGCGTTGCGGGTCTGGACCCGAAAAGGCGGAAGCTTCTTGACGCCCACGAGCTGGCCGATGGCCACGCCTGCCCCGTCGACCAGGGGCAGCACGGTCACGATGCACTCTTGACCCTGGCTGGTGGCCGAGAAGGTCTGGGGCTCGCGCAGAAAGTCGCCCTGCCACTGCGAGAGCAGATCGCGGAGCAAGGGCCAGTCGGTGGCCGAGACGCGCAAGTAGGGACCGGCCAGGTTCTCCGCCGAGCTGTCCCAGCGTTCCAGGGTGGCCACCTGCTCGAGCAACTGGCGGTCGAAGAGAACGCCGGCCTCCAGGCCGTAGCTGGTGTGCAGTCGGTTGACCAGCTCCGAGCACGAGATCCCCAGCTCGAACGTTCCGTAAAGCTTGCCATCCGATATCACCGGGGCATCCCCGAAGATCTCTGCTCCCTGGCGATCGATGCCTGGCCCGGCCCGAGGCTCGCCGGAACGGTTGGTCTCGACCACCCGGCGGGCGTAGCCGGCCACCGAATCGCCGAAGGTCTCGGGTGCTTCCAGGCGCAGCAGTGCGGTGTTGTCGCGGGTGAAGAAGCTGGCCGCCGAGACTCCGTACTTGCGGCGCTGGGTGTCGATGATGGGGCCCACCAGCCGGATCAGGGCTCCCCGATCGCGTTCTCTGACAGCCTTCTGGACCTCCGGAATGGAGGCCACGAACTCGGCCTGAGCCAGGGCCCGCCAGCGGCTCTCCTCGAGAATGGAGCGCAGGATGTTCAACTGGTCGGTCTCTTGCTCCTGGACCAGGCGTTCGGAAAGGCTGGCCATCTGCATCCAACAGAAGGCAAAGCTCAATCCGAAGAGGGCCAGGGTTCCCAGGATCACCGAAAGAAGCGGGCGTCGGGACATTGCTGGAGCCGGATTTACTGCCTATCTGGCCCTGGTTCCTCCCGGGAGCCCTCAGGGATGGTAGTAGTAGAAGACCTGGTCGGGATTGTCCAACTGGGGAGTCCACAGGGCGGTCCGGTCCCGACGCCCGCTCTTCCAGTAAAGTCGCATGCAGTAGTAGCGGCCCACCAGCGCCCCGTCGCAGGTCAGCTCGTTGTAAGAGTTCCCCACGTCGGTATCCCAGGTGCGGGACCAGTTGCGGCCATTGGTGCCGTATTCCCAGACCTCCATCTTGTAGACCCAGTAGTGGCGGCCGTCCACGCCCTCGCCCTCGAGGTCGTAGGGATAGCCCCGCACCGTGAAGTTGGCCTTCTTCTCGGCGCGCACCGCCTGGCCGCCGGCTGGCGAGAGCGACACGAGCAGGTTGCGGCTCTCTCCCGGAGCCATCCGCACGCTGCCCTTGCCGGAGCGGTAGCCCACTTTGGAGACAAAGACGTCGTGAGGGCCGGGAGGCAGGCCCTGGACCTGAAAGCTGCCGTCCGCCGAGGTGGTCGCCTGATAGCCGCTGTCGAGCTGGACCTGGGCGCCGCCAAGAGGCTGTCGATCGGAGCTCTCCACCCGTCCGGTGAGCGTGCTGGTGGCCTGGCCGGCTCCCGGGGCGACCGTCACGGCGACTCGATTGCTGGGATAGCGATCGACCATGACCATCAGATTGCCGCTGCGGGCGCCCTCTGGGATCTTGAAGCGAATCTGCTCGCTCTTCCACTCCACCACGGAGTCGGGGGGCACGGGCAGCCCTCCCAGCGTCAGCGTTCCGTGCCCCGGCTGGCCAAAACCGCTTCCTTTGACCTGGAGAACCTGTCCCGGGGTCAGCGAGCTGGAGGACAGGCCTGCGATCCTGGGCACAGTGGCGGGGGGCACCAGGTTCCAGTTGAGCTCGAGCTCGCCCCAGCTGTAGATGAGGGCGGCCGTGCCGGGCTTCACCAGCGGGCTGCGGGGCTGGCGAAGGTCGATGTTGACCCGACCTTCGGCTCCTCGAGCCAGGCCCAGGGCATAGAGCCAGGCGTTGCCGGGTTGCAAGGAATCGCTGGCGGCCTCGCCCGGAGTGCGGGTGAGACCACCGGGAGCGGTCACGGTGATGTGCTCTACCGCCACGGGTGTGCTGGAGGGCACCGCCAGCAGGTTCCAACCGGGATGAAGGTCGGTGATGCGCTTGCCTGCCTGGGCCTGTCCCACCAGCGAGACCTGGCCGGCCTGGTCGAAGAAGGTGATATAGGCCTGAGAGGTATCCACCTGCTCGGGATGATTGACCGGGTCGACCTGGGTGAACCCGGCCGGCCCGAGCGAGAGCAGCATGCGAGGATAGCCACGGGCCGCCGTGAGCCGAGCGAAGGGGAAGACCACCACGCTCCAGCCCTGGTAGGAAGGGAAGCTCTTCTTCAGGCCTTCCATCCGGGCCGGGTCGGGCGCCGTCGCGCCCGGCGCTATGGTGGGCGGGGGCGTGGTGGGCCACTCGGGATAGACCCTCGGGTCGTGGAAGTTCTGGGCGGCTGCAGCGCAGACCAGAATGCCGAAGAGGACCAGGAGGTGACGCACTTAGTAGCTCCCTTCAGTTGGACCGGTCCGAGCGACCGGAGGTGATGCCGTGGAACTCCATGTACAGGCCCAGCAGTCGACCCACCAGCACGGCGATATAAAACTGGCCGAAGACCGCTTCCATGGTGGCCAGCGAGCGGGCGGATCGGGTCAAAGGGACGATGTCCCCATAGCCCACCGTGGTCATGGTGACCATGCTGAAGTAGAGCATGTCGTCAAAAATCGTGATGGGGTCGAGGATCGGTGCGTCGAGCTTGAACGTTCCTGGATGCGTCAGCTCGATGAGCACATAGATGTGGGCGAAGACCAGGCCCACCAGCAGATAGGCGCAGGCTGCCCCAAAGATCTTGTCGGCATTGATCTCTGAAGCCGAGAAGACGTTGCTCAAGATCAAGAGCGTGACATAGAGAAAGAAAGCTCCGCTGATCCAGAGTTGTCCCTGACTCCAGTTGCTGGGGAAAAACTGCGCCGAGATGGGAGCCAGGGAGAGCAGACCAGCCATGAGGAGATGGCGGCGGTCGGGACTGATCGCCCAGACGCAAGCAGCCAGCGTCACGATCAGCGCAACCCGGCGCAGGGTCGAGTCGTAAGCGAGCTCGGATGGCATCAAGGCCCTTCCCAGGGTCAGGAACAGCAAAGAGAAGAGAAGTGTGGCGTAGGGCCACTGGCGCGCTGGACGAGGGATGGGCGCTGGCAGACTGGGCATCGTGGAGGCCAGGCCCTTCGTGCTCCTCCGGGCTCCCCCTCTCGGACACCAGGCAGCAGGACGTTTGTCCCGGAGGAGAACAGGCCTTCGCCGATAAGTCCTGAGGATGAGCGAGCTGAATCCCTCCAATCTGGCCTTCGTGGAAGAGCAACTCGAGCGCTACCTGGCCGACCCGGGTACCGTCGAGCCCGAGTGGCGCGAGTACTTCGCGCGCACCGTGAACGGAGCTCGAGTGGGCCCCAGCTTCCGGCCCGCCAGCATCTTTCACGCTCCTCCCTCCAACGGGGCTGCCAGCGGAGTTGCAGACTGCGTCAAGCAGGAGATGGTGGACCAGCTGATTCGCGCTTTCCGAGTGCGCGGCCATCGCATCGCCCAGCTCGATCCTCTGGGCGGCGAGCCAGAGCCCTTCCCGGAGCTGCAGCTCGAGCACTACGGCCTTTCCGAGGCCGACCTGAACGTGCGTTTTGCCTGCAAGGCGCTGGGCTTCGAGGGACTGCACCCGCTCCACGAGATCCTCTCGCGCCTGCACAACACCTATTGTCGCTCGATCGGGGTGCAGTTCATGCACATCGACGACCCGACCGTGAAGTTCTGGCTGCAAGAGCGCATGGAGTCGAGCGAGAATCGGCGGGTCATCCCGCGCGAGGAGCAGCTGCGCATTCTCACCCGCCTCACCGACGCAGAGCTCTTTGAAAGCTTTCTGCAAAAGAAGTTCGTGGGGGCCAAGCGCTTCAGCCTGGAGGGCGGCGAGTCGCTCATCCCCCTGCTCGACCTGATGCTCGAGGACGCCGGCAACCATGGAGTCGACGAGGTGGTCATCGGGATGGCCCACCGAGGTCGCATCAACGTGCTGGCCAACATCATGCAAAAGGACGCCGGCCAGATCTTCCGCGAGTTCGTGGACAAGGATCCGGGCATCCACTTCGGACGGGGCGATGTCAAGTATCACCAGGGCTACGCCAGCACCTGGACCACCTCAGAGGGCAAGAAGCTCCGCCTGGAGCTGTGCTTCAACCCCAGCCACCTCGAGTTCGTCGGTCCGGTCGTGCTCGGTCGCGTGCGCGCTCGTCAGGATCGCCGCTCGGATCGCTTCAAGGTGATGGGGCTGGTCATTCACGGCGATGCCGCTTTTGCCGGCCAGGGGGTGGTGCAGGAGCAGCTCAACATGAGCGAGATCCCTGGCTACCGGGTCGGGGGCACGCTGCACGTCATCGTCAACAACCAGATCGGCTTCACCACCTCGCCCGGCCAGTCGCGCAGCTCGACTTACCCCTCCGACGTGGCCAAGATGCTGCAGATCCCGATTCTGCACGTGAACGGCGAGCATCCCGAGGCAGTGGCTCAGGCCATCCACCTGGCCATGGACTTCCGCGAGCGCTTTCACAAAGACGTGGTCATCGACATGTACTGTTATCGGCGACACGGCCACAACGAAGGAGACGATCCAACCTTCACCCAGCCCCTGCTCTACCAGAACGTGCGCCAGCGAAAGTCGGTGCGCGAGGGCTATCTCGAGAGCTTGCTCAAGCTCGGCGAGGTCACCCGCGAAGAAGCTGACGAGATCGCGGTGCGCCGGCTCGAGCACCTGGAGGCCGAGCTCAACAAGTCGCGCGACCCGAATTTCGACTACCAGTTCCACCTGGCCCGGGGGGCCTGGTCGCACTATCGCGGCGGGCCCGACGCGGCAGTGCCCGAGGTACCCACATCCGTTCCCAGAGAGCGCCTGCAAGAGCTGCTTGGCAAGATGGTGGAGCTGCCTGCGAGCTTCACGCCCCACGAGAAGATCCCCAAGCTGCTGGTGCACAGCCGTCTGGAGATGGCCGAGGGCAAGAGGCCTCTCGACTGGGGAACGGCTGAGGCCCTGGCTTTCGCCACGCTGCTCACCGAAGGGGCTCCCGTGCGCCTCAGCGGCCAGGACGTGGGTCGGGGCACCTTCAGTCATCGCCACGCCATCCTCTATGACGCCCGCACAGGCGAGCCTTACGTTCCCCTGCAGCACCTGGCGCCTGATCAGGCCCGATTTCAGGTCTGGGACAGCCCCCTCACGGAGACGGCGGTGCTGGCCTTCGAGTACGGCGTTTGCCTCGACGATCCTGAAGCGCTCGTGCTGTGGGAGGCTCAGTTCGGGGATTTCTGCAATGTAGCACAGGTCATCATCGACCAGTTCCTGGTCAGCTCCGAGGACAAGTGGCACCGGCTCAACGGCCTGGTCATGCTGCTTCCTCACGGCTTCGAAGGCCAGGGGCCCGAGCACTCCAGCGCCCGGCTCGAGCGCTTCTTGACCCTGGCGGCCGAGGACAACATCCAGGTCGTCAACCTGACCACACCGGCTCAGTACTTTCACTGCCTGCGCCGTCAGGTGCTGCGACCCTGGCGCAAGCCTCTGGTCGTCATGTCACCCAAGAGCCTGCTGCGCCATAGCGAGTGTAGCTCGAGCCTGGAAGAGCTGACTTCGGGCACCTTCCAGAGGGTGATGCCCGACCGCAGCAAGGTGGACCCGGAGACCGTCAATCGCATCTTGCTCTGCTCGGGCAAGCTCTACTATGAGCTCGAGCACGCTCGCAAGGCCCGGGGGGCGAATGACGTCGCCATTCTGCGCCTCGAGCAATACTATCCGTTCCCTGAGGGCCCGCTGCGCCAGGCTCTGGCCGGCTATCCCCGCACCGCCCCGGTGTTGTGGGTCCAGGAAGAGCCCGAGAACATGGGCGCGGCTACTTTCTTGAAGGTGCGCGCCGCCGACAAAGTCGTGGGACACTCGTTCCACACCCTGTCGCGGCCCGAGTCGGCCAGCCCGGCCACGGGCTCGCAGGAAAGCCACCGTATCGAGCAGGAATGGCTGATCGAGCAGGCCTTCACCATGGCGCTCACCTGACCGGAAGGAACCGGGCGGCGCGCCTCGCACAGGACGATTCATGAGCGTCGAATTGATTGTTCCGGCGGTGGGAGAGTCGGTCAGCCACGTGGTGGTGGGCCAGTGGCTCAAGAGCGAGGGGGCATGGGTCGAGCGCGATGAGGCTATCGTGGTGCTCGAGACCGACAAGGCCAATATGGAGGTCTTTGCTCCGGTGGCCGGGCGCGTGGTGCAGGTGTTGAAGAAGCCAGGTGACACGGCCAGCATCGGCGAGGTGCTCGGCCTGGTGGACGAGAGCGCCCACAAGCCGGCCCAGAAGGCCGAAAAGACGGTGGAGGAGCCTCGGGTCATGCCGGCCGCCCAGCGAGCCCTGGCCGAGAGCGGCTTGAGGGTCGAGCAGGTGCAGGCCACCGGCCCGGGCGGGCGCGTCTTGAAGGAAGATGTCCAGCGCGCCGCTGCGACTCCCGCAACACCACCGCCCTCGAAAGCTCAGGCCGCACCCCCGGCTCTTGCGACTGGCCCGCGCCAGGAAGAGGCCGTCCCCATGACCCCACTGCGCAAGACCGTGGCGGCCCGCCTGGTGGAGGCCCAGCAGACGGCCGCCCTGCTGACCACGTTCAACGAGGTGGATATGAGCGCCGTGATGGATCTGCGCTCGCGCCACCAGGAAGCCTTTACCCGTAAGTACGGCATCAAGCTTGGCTTCATGTCCTTCTTCGTCAAAGCCAGCATCGAGGCTCTCAAGGCCTTCCCGGCCATCAATGCAGAGATCCGCGGGACGGATATCGTCTATCACAACTATTACGACATCGGCGTGGCCGTGGGCGGGGGCAAAGGACTGGTGGTGCCGGTGCTGCGCAACGCCGAGCAACTTAGCTTTGCTCAGGTCGAGCAGAGCATCGCCGATTTTGCAGTTCGCGCCAGGGAAGGCAAGCTCAAGCTCGAGGAGCTGCAGGGTGGCACGTTCACCATTTCCAACGGTGGGGTCTACGGCTCGCTCCTTTCCACTCCCATCGTCAACCCGCCCCAGAGCGGCGTGCTGGGTATGCACAAGATCCAGGAGCGTCCCATCGCCCTCCAGGGTCAGGTGGTGGTGCGCCCCATGATGTATCTGGCGCTGACCTATGACCACCGGCTGGTGGATGGGCGCGAAGCGGTCTCGTTCCTGATCCGCATCAAGGACTGCCTGGAAGAGCCGGCGCGCCTCTTGATCGAGGTATGAGCTACGACCTGGTCGTTATCGGGGCCGGCCCCGGCGGATACATCGGCGCCATCCGCGCCGCTCAGCTCGGGCTCAAGGTGGCCGTCGTCGAGCAGGAGAAGAAGCTGGGCGGAACCTGCCTTCGGGTCGGCTGCATTCCCAGCAAGGCTTTGCTCGAGTCGAGCGAGCTCTTTGCCCGGGCTCAGGGCGAGATGGCCCTGCACGGTCTCAGGCTCTCCGGGGTGGAGCTCGACCTCGAGACGATGATGGCCCGCAAGCGCAAAATCGTGGACACGCTGGCTGGAGGCGTGGAAGCCCTCTTCAAGAAGCACAAGATCGAGCGCAAGCTCGGTCGCGGCAGCCTGGCCGGTCCCGGCCGCGTGCGGGTGGGGGAGGAGGAGCTGGCCGCCGACACCGTGCTGCTGGCCACCGGCAGCCTCTCCTCGCCGCTCAAAGGCGTCGAGCTGGGCGGCCCGATCGGCACCAGCACCGAGGCTCTGGAGTATCCCGAGCCGCCCGGTCACCTGGTGGTGATCGGAGCCGGCGTGATCGGCCTGGAGCTTGGCTCGGTTTGGGCCCGGCTGGGCTCGCGCGTGACGGTGCTGGAGTATCTCGAACGCATCCTGCCGGGGGCCGACGCCGACCTGGCTGTCAAAGCCCAGCGCCTGCTCGAGAAGCAGGGCCTCGAGTTCCACCTCGGCGTGCGCGTGACGGGGGCTCGGGCCGAGGGCAAAGGAGCGGTGGTGGAGGCCGAGGGGATCATGCCCATCCGCTGCGATCGGGTCTTACTGGCGGTGGGCCGTCGCCCGAACACGGATGGACTGGGACTCGAGACGGTCGGGGTGGCCACCGACCGGCGCGGCTTCATCACCGTGGACTCGAGCTGGCAGACCACCGTCCGAGGTCTCTACGCCATCGGTGATGTGATTGGCGGCCCCATGCTGGCCCACAAGGCCGAGGAGGAAGCCGTGGCTTGCGTGGAGCGGCTCGTGACCGGCTACGGGCACGTGAACTACGACGCCATTCCGGGTGTGGTCTACATCGAGCCCGAGCTGGCCTGGGTGGGCAAAACGCAGGAGGAGCTGGAGGCCGAGGGCGTTCCCTTCAAGGTGGGCCGCTTCCCCTTCATGGCCAATGGGCGGGCCCGCGCTCTGGGTACTACGGAGGGAGAAGCCAAGCTGCTGGCCCACAGCCTGACCGATCGCCTGCTGGGGGCCCACATCCTGGGCCCGCGGGCCGGCGAGCTGATCGCCGAGGTCACCGCCGCCATGGAGTTCGGGGCTACCTCGGAAGACCTGGCCCGGGTCTGTCACGCCCATCCCACCCTGGCCGAGGTCGTGAAGGAAGCGGCCCTGGCGGTCGAGGGAAGAACTCTCAACCTCTGAGGCACCCACCTTCAGACTTTGCGCGGCCGCTGATCCTGAGCCGAGCCTGAAGCAAGAAGAATTCTCAAGCAGAGCCTGGCCCCGCAAGTCTCTTCCGGATCGGGGAAATCCCTGATTCACGCTCTTTTAACATTCCATCGGCAGGATTTTTCTTTCAACCTTCGGAAACGCTCGACTTAGAGAAAAATTTCACGAAGTGGAAAAACCGGGACTGTACGGGGGATTGCAGCCTTCCGGAGATGGGTGAGAGCAGATGGCGCCTGAGGAACTTCTCGTCAAACGCCTGCAGTACGGCGGACTGATTGCGATAATCGTGATCCCGCTTTTAATGCTTGGCGTCAACGAATACAATTGGCGCTCCAGGCCCCAGCCCATCGCTTTCAACCACCAGTTGCACGCGGGCAAGCGTCAGATCGCTTGCGTCTACTGCCATCGTGGCACCCAGGACGGCTATTCGGCCGGTGTTCCCTCGGTGCAAGATTGTGCCAACTGCCATCAGAACTTTGCTGACTACAACCCCTATAAGAAGCCCGCCGAGGGTCAGCCCGACGTGGACGCGAGGTGGCGCAGCGAAGTTGAGGTGCTCAAGAAGTACATCAACGGCAAGCAGGCCATTCCTTGGTTCAAGTACTACGACATGCCCGAGCACGTGAAGTTCGCTCACAAGGCTCACCTCAATGCCAAGCTGGCCAACGGCCAGAAGATCGAGTGTGCCCAGTGCCACGGCAACGTGGAGAACCAGGCAACCATTCAGCTGGAATACAAGATGACGATGGGTTGGTGCGTGACCTGCCACCGCGAGAACAACGCTCCCACCGACTGCACTACCTGCCATCGGTAACTGGAGGCCGACTTGAACTTCACCCGACGCGATTTTCTCCGCTACAGTTTCGTAACCGGCGCCTGCGTGGCCCTCTCGGGCTGCGGGCGACCGGTCGAGCACGGTCTTTTGTCGCAGTATCCGATGCCGGAGTACCTGCTTCCTGGCCAGCCGGTTTACTTCGCCACCTCTCGCGGGCCGGACGGCCTCGCGGTCAAGTGTGTCGAGGGCCGGGCCATCAAGATGGAGGGCCTGCCGGGTCACCCCGTGAACCTGGGCAAGCTTTCGGCCGAGGTGCAGACAGCCATTCCGTTGCACTATCACCCTGATCGGTTGCTGCAGCCTCAGCAGGCTGGCAAGTCGATCACCTGGGATGGGGCTCAGGACCCGCTCAAGGCTGCCCTGACGGGAGGCAGCGGCGGACTGTTCATCGTGGACCGACTCCAGGGCTCGCGGGGCAGTCTGCTCCTGGCGGTCGCCAAAGCCATTGGCGCGAGGGTCTGGGTGCTCGATTTCCCCTCTTGCGAGGCCGAGCGGGGCGTTCTCAAAGCTTTGACCGGTAAAGCCGAGCTGCCCTACTATCCTCTTGATCAGGCCGACTACGTGGTGAGCTTCGGGCGCGACTTCCTGGTCGAGGGCCCGCTTGCCATCCACTATAACCACCTCTACGGTCAGTTCCGGCAGGGTCGCGACCGCAACCGGGGCGTCATGGTCTCCGTCTCCTCGCGGATGAGCCTCAGCTGCGCCAACGCCGACCGCTGGCTGCCGGTGCGGCCCGGTACCGAGGGCTGGGTGGCGGCCGCCCTGGGCAACCTGATCGGGGCCAACCGTTCGGGGTGGCCGTCGATCTTTGCCAATGCCACTGTCGAGAAAGCCAGCGAGCTGAGCGGCTGCCCCAGAGCGCTGATCGAGCGTTTGGCCAGTCGCCTGGCCCGGGCTCGCAAGCCCCTGGTCATCGCCGGACCTGATGGCTCCTTCGATACGGCCAGCCTCGCCGCCATGCACTCTCTGGGCAAGCTGGTTTCGGGCAGTATCGCCACCTGTGAAACCGATCTCTTACCCACTCTGGGAGAGCTGCAACCCGATCCAGGCCTGGTTTTGTCCACTCGCGAGGCCCTCGAGGGGCTGGACCAGGGGCGCTGGGGCAGCGTCTGGGTGTTCGACTGCAACCCTGCTTACGTGTTGCCAGCCAGCCTCAAGTTCTCCGAGAAGCTCAAGAACGTCAAGACCAGAGTCGCCTTCTCATGCTTTGCCAACGAGACCACCGCACTGTGCGATCTTACGCTGCCTGGCCGCAACTGGATGGAGGAGTGGGGCGACTGCCTGGTGCAGGCGCCTTTCGGCCTGGTCTACAACCTCAGCCAGCCGGTCGTGAAGCCGCGCTCGGATACCCGCTCGGTGTGCGATACGCTGCTCACTTCGGCCCGAGCCGCAGGCGTCAAGCTGCCCGTTCCGGCCCGGGCCGTGACTTTCCGGGACGTGCTGAGCCAGGCTCTCGGGACGCGTTTCGATGCCGCCGTGGCCAGGGGAGGGCTGTGGTCCAAGGCTGACACCAGCTTTGATCGTTACCACCACGACGTGGCTCTGCCGCCGCCCTCGGCCCGGAATCCGGGGGGCGCTGCGCCGGCAGGAGTCAGCGCCTGGAGCGGCCTGGAGGCCGCCTCAGCAGGCGCCCTGACCGAGCCGAGCCCGCGCGCTCAGGGTAAGGCCACGTTGATCGCCAGCACCTCGGTAAATTTCGGCGATGGCCAGCGAGCCAACGTCCCCTGGATGCAAGAGTTGCCTGATCCGATGACCACGGTGGCCTGGGCCAGCTGGATCGAGATCAACCCCTTCGGTGAGCTGGGTCAGAGCCTCAAGGTCAAGCGAGGCGATCTGCTCGAGGTGACCGGGGAGGGAGGCGCCAAACTGATCGGCCCGGCGTTCCCGACCCAGGCTGTGCACGTGGATGCCATCGCGATTCCGGCCGGTAACGGCCACGCGGGGGGCGCCTACGGCCGCTACACCGACGACGTGGTGCGGCCGATGAACCCGATGTCCGCTCTGCTGGGCACTTCCGCCAATCCCTGGGCTTCCACTCAGGTGACCGTGACCAATACCAAGAAAAGCCAGTTCATCGCGACCTTCGACCGCCGGATCATGGGTCTCGAGAAGGCTACCCTGCCGCACTGAGGAGAATCGATGGCCGAGGAACCGAAAGATACCCTGCAAACGAGCATCCAGACCGTCGGCACCTACCAGTGGGGCATGGTGATCGACACCGATCGCTGCACCGGCTGCAAGGCCTGCGTGATCGCCTGCCGGGCCGAGAACAACATCCCCTCCATCGGGGCCGATCAGGTCGCCATGGGTCGCCTGATGGACTGGATGCGAGTGGATCGTTTCTGGCAGGACGAATTTCACCATAAGACCAGCACGGGTCGTCTGGCCAGCGATCAAGAGGCGACCGAGAAGCACATCCAGCAGGACGCCTACACGGGGAACGGCTACCCCAACGTGGTGGCGACTTTCGTGCCGATGCTCTGCCAGCAGTGCGGCACAGCTCCCTGCGAGTCAGTCTGCCCGGTCTTTGCATCCGTGCACACCAACGACGGGCTCAATGCTCAGGTTTACAACCGCTGCGTGGGAACGCGCGTCTGCGCCAACAACTGCCCCTATCGCGTGAGGATCTTCAACTTCTTCTCGCCCGAGTGGGATGCCCCCATGGAGCAGATGCTCAACCCGGACGTGAGCGTGCGCAGCGAGGGTGTGATGGAGAAGTGCACTTTCTGCGTGCAGCGCATCCGTCGTGGAATGCTCGATGCCAAAGTGGCAGGCCATCCGGTCCAGGACGGCGAGCTGCGCTCGGCCTGCGCGCAAGCCTGCCCCACCTCAGCCATCACTTTCGGCGACATGAACGATCCGCACTCGGCGGTGAACGTCGTGTTGCACGAGAATGCATCCCGCTCTTCCAAAGTGCTTGACGAGCTGTTTGACACCAAACCGCACGTCATCTACCTTCGACCCCAGAGGGTGCCCGATGCTTTGTAGAACCGCCTGTAACACTGTGGAGGCCGCATGACCGAGGCTGTTGGTGGGCACCAGAAAGCCCATTCTCATCACATCAACTACAACTTCGTGGCACCCGATATGTCGGTGCCCGAGATCTTCGATGCTTGCTTCGAGCCGGTGGGCAAGCAGGGCTGGAAGTCCAACATCGTCATCGCCGTCTGTCTGGGGCTGATCGGTTGGGCCTTTTTCAAGTGGCTGGAGCAGAACTTCGTTGGATTCGGCAAGACGGGGCTTCATATCCCCATCTTCTGGGGTTATTACATCATCACGTTCGTCTTCTGGATCGGTGTGGCCCACGCCGGCGCTCTGATCTCGGCTCTTTTGCGGTTGTGCGGCGCGGAATGGAAGGGCGTGGTGACCCGGGTGGCCGAGGTGATCACGCTCTTCACGCTGCCCGCGGCCGGCTCGTTCCCCCTCATCCACCTGGGCCGCTTTGAGGTTTTCTATTACATGCTTCCCTATCCCAACTCGCGTCTCTTGTGGCCGAACTTCAAGAGTATGCTGATGTGGGACGTCTTCGCCATCTCGACCTACCTGACCGGCTCGGTCCTGTTCCTCTACGTCACCATGATTCCCGATCTGGGCATCGCCCGCCCTCGCATGAAGGGCTGGATGCGCACGCTCTATACACTGTTGAGCTGGGGCTGGCGCGGCACCGCCGAGGAGTGGAAGCGGGTCAAGGAGGCCGCCGCTCTCTATAGCGTCGTCATCCTGCCGGTCGTGATCTCGGTCCACACCATCGTGAGCTGGGACTTTGCGATGGAGGTGGTGCCGGGCTGGCACTCGGAAGTCTTCGGTCCGCTCTTCTTCGTGGGGGCCCTCTACTCGGGGGTGGCAGCGGTGATGACCATGCTGACCATCCTCTACTGGACCTACAAGCCCTACCAGAAACTGATCACCTCCGTGCACTATGACATGCTCGGACGTGTCTGGCTGGTCCTGGGACTGGCCTGGGCCTACCTGTTCTTCAACGACTTCCTACCTGCCTACTACACCCACGAGCCTGAGAAGATGGACTACATGTGGTACAACGCCTTCGGGGCCTACGCCCCGGCCTGGTGGTTCCTCATCGTGGGCAATTTCGTGATGCCGCTCTTCTGCCTATCCTCCAAGGCCTTCCGGCGCAGCCGTCTGCCGATGTTCATGCTCTCCATCGTGGTGAACATCTGCATGTTTATCGAGCGCGTCGTGATCTTCATCCCCGGCCAGGAGATCTACAACCACCTCAACGGAGCCACGACTCACTATTCCCCCAGTTTGACCGAGCTGAGCATCGTGGTGGGCTCGTTCGGCTGGGTGATCGGTGGACTGTGCGTCTTCTGCCGTATCTTCCCGATTCTCCCGTTCTGGGAGGTCGCCGAGACCAGGGTCCGCCAGATCGAGCGCGAGGTGGCGGGCGTCAAGATCAACTACTTCCAATCCGGTGAGTGACGGGTGACAGAGTATGCGAGTTGCAGCTGAGTTCGAACACTGTGAAGATGCCCTGGCGGCCCACCGCCTGCTGATCGACGAGAACCTCGACCCCGAGGACATCGAGATTCGCTCGCCTTATCCGCTGCCCGAGGCACCCATCCCGCCCCACCGTGAGCGCTCCTTCCACATGCGCACGGTGGTGAGGGTCATGTGGGGCACGGCCATTATCCTGGGATTCTCCTTCATCGCCTATACCCAGCTTGACTGGAGCTTGCAAAGCGACGGCCACCCCATCGTCTCGGTCCCGATCAACGCTCTGCTGATGTACGAGATGGGCATGATTACTGCCATCCTGACGACAACATTCATGTTCTTGTGGGAAACCCGCCATTTCCGCCAGCTCGTGCCGGCTCTGGAAGAGGACCTCCCGGTGGCTCACGGCTCTGTTGTCATCGTGGTAGACGGCAACTCGGCCGACCGGGCTCGCGACCTGCTGCAAGGTCGAGGGGCCCGCTCGGTGGTTACTTACCTGCTTATCGCCTGTCTCGGCCTCTTGTGCACCGGTTGCGGCACCTGGCCCTACAACATGCGTTCGCAAGTGGTCAACAAGCCCGGCGAGACCCTCAAGCCCTACACCAATTCTAACGCCGAGATCGGAGAGATCGCCCCGGCCGACCTGAGCCTCGTCATGCCGGCAGGCGATCAGGCGCTCGCCCCGGCCATCTTTCAAAATCTGACCCCGGGTGACCCGCGCAACACCATGACCGATGCCCTGATCGCTCTGCGTGGACTCAATCCCACTGCTGCCGACTACGCCCAGAAATTGTCCGGCTTTCGGACCCAGATGCCAGCCTGGCTGCAGATCAAGGCGCTGGCCTCGAGCAGCAGCACCATGGGCAAGCCGGAGTTCCTGACCGCGGGCAAGGACCCTGAAGATGTCACGGATCGTCGCTACCGCGTCGAGCTCAATGAGCTCATGGGCACCAGGACGGGCCCGGTTGCGCGATCTGCCGAGTCCGGCGAGCGGGGCAAGGTCCTCTATCAGAACAACTGCGCATTCTGCCACGGGGGGAACGGAACCAGCCCGGGCCCGGTGGGCGAGCTGACCCAGATTCCTCCGCCCGCTATTGGGAGTGGTCAGGTTTACTCACAGCCCCAGTTCACCGATGGGTATTTGTACTTCTACATCGCTGTGGGCAAGAACGCCATGCCCCCCTTCGTGACCAAGCTGACCCCGTCTGAGATCTGGGACATCGTCAACCACCTGCGCGACCTGCAGAGCGCAGCTCGCTGAGGAAGGCCAGCAGGGCCTGGTTGAAGCCTTCCGGGTCATCGAACTGGGGGCCATGGGCTGCTCTGGCCAGGGTCACGGTGCTGGCCTGAGGGAGCGCTCTCTGCCAGCGTTCCAGGTGGCTTCGCGAAACCAGCCCGTCCTGCTCACCCCAGACCAGGCAGACCGGGCAGCGAATCTGGTCCGTTCGCATCTCCCAGCGGTAGTTCCAGATGGCCGGCAGAGCGGGTAAGAAGCCTCGCGCCCGGGCCATGTTGGCGTTGGCCAGGGTCAGGATGCGCTCATCGGCGCTCACGGTCACAAGCCCCAGCTCCTTCAGGTTGGGAATCTGCGGAACGCCAGCCTGATCGAACCAGGTGATCAGTCGGGCTAATTGAGGATCCATCTCGTCGGGAACGCAGGCCGGGGCGGCCACCAGCATCAGGCCGGCTGCCTCGCCCTGGGCCGCCATCTCGAAGGCAATCAGGGACCCCAGCGAGTTCCCCACCAGGACGGGCCGCTTTCCCTCCACCAGCTTCCAGAGCAGTCGGGCAAAGTCGGGAATAGAGTAAAAGTGATCGGGCGCGTCGCTCTCGCCAAAGCCCGGGAGATCGGGCGCCAGGGCAAGCCACTCGGGTCCGAGGTGATGGAGGTTCAGGGCCCAGGCGTTCCAGGAAGCCCCGTTTCCGTGCAGCAAAAGCACCGGTTGTCCATCGAGGGGACCGGACCTCTCTACGTTCACCTTGATGCCGTCCAACAAAATGTTCTCGCTCATGGAAACTTTTTGCCCACCTTCTGCGTCTTATCTGATTGGGGAGGCCCGCTCACGATTCGTGGCGGGCATCAAGACCACGGAGGTGCTGACATTAGCACGCAGCCATCACGTCCGGCTCGCTCAGATCGCTCGCCACGACCTGAGGTCACCGGGGGTGATCCATTGAGTCCCATCAATCCCAACTACATCACCATTCCTTCCAGTCTCCGGGTTCGGCCAAACCCGACCTGGCGGCTGGGAGAGGTTCTTCCCGGTGAAATGGACCACCTTCGCAGCAAGGACCTGTGCCCCGTCTGCAAGGGTTGGACAATTACAGAGAAACTCACGGTCTGGCGCAGAGGTCAGGGCGCCTTCCGTCAAGTTGTGACCCGCTGCGTAACCTCTGGAGGCCGCGCGGTTCCCCGTTGCGCCTCACGAGTCATCGCCGAAGAGGCGCTGACTGACTACTCCTTGCCGGAAGCGGTGGCTTCCGGTCAGTAACCCCCCCGAGGTGACCCACGATTGCTGAGTGACCCGGCCGCAAGGCCGGGTCTTCTAAAGTGCAAGGCCTTTGGTCTTGCACTTTACAACGCGCAGGAACGCAGTTCCGGCGCGTTCGTCAGATTGCGCGAATGTGCAAAACCAAAGTGCGAGCACATGAGCCTTCGCAGGGATTTTCCAGGCGAGAAGAAATCGTTAGCCGGCATGGCTGATGATGTCCAAGAGCTGATCCAACGTTTTACACCTTTTCTCACCTATCTGACCGAGTTGCAGGCCGGTTGGCCAGTGCTGGAGATGGAAAAGCTGGTGGGGGAGGCAGGTGGCCCCGAGCAGGTGGCCTGTATCACGGTGGACATGGTTCGGGGATTTTGCTCGGAGGGTCCCCTGGCCAGCCCTCGCATCCAGGGTATCGTGCCGGCCGTGGCGCGCATCCTGGCCCGTGCCCACGACCTGGGGGTGCGCGACTTTCTCTTTCCGCAGGACAGCCACCCTCCCGATAGCCCCGAGTTCGCCGCCTTCCCTCCCCATTGCCTGGAGGGCAGCTCTCAGGCGCAGACCGTCCCCGAGTTATCCAGTCTGCCCTTCGCTCAGCATTTCAAGCACTTTCCCAAGCGCTCGCTGAGCTCTCACCACGGCACGGGACTGCACGAGCATCTGACTTCGCGCCACCGTACCCGCATGGTCGCAATGGGCGACTGCAGCGACCTGTGTCTGTACCAGCTGGCTCTCGAGCTGCGCCTGTGGGCCAACGTCAAGCACCTTCCCTGGGAGGTGGTGGTGCCGGCCAGCGCCGTGCAGACCTACGACCTGCCGGTCGAGGTGGCTCGTGGTCTTGGCGCCATGCCCCACGACGCAGAGCTGCTCCACCTGGTCTTCCTCTACCACCTGCAGCTCAATGGCGTGCGGGTGGTGGCCGATCTCGTTTGAAGTCCTATCCTTCCTCGCATGGACTGTGCGATAGATTTCAGCGACGACAGGAGCGGTCCAAGCAATTCTCAATTGTCGCATCGCCCGCGCCACAACACTTTGGAAGCGGTTCGAAACAAGTTTCTCAGCGCACGTTACCTGGCACGGTCAATGCGACGGAGTTTAATCGTCGTCGGCCAGCACGACCCGGTTGCGACCGCTGCGCTTGGCCCTGTACAGGGCCCGGTCAGCCTTGGCGATGAGGGCCTCGCTGGTCTGACCGTCTTCAGGGTAGGTGGCCACCCCCACGCTGACCGAAACCGGGATCAGCTGGTGCTGGTGCGAGACGTCCTCTTCGGCCACTGAGGCCCGCAGCCGCTCGGCGATGCTGGCCGCCTTGGAGCGGGGTGTCGAGGGCAAGATGACGGCAAACTCCTCGCCCCCGTAGCGCGCGACGATGTCATACTCACGCAGGGCTCTGGTGAAGAGCTCGCTGACGATGCGCAGCACCGCGTCGCCTGCCTGGTGTCCGTAGGTGTCGTTGAGCTTTTTGAACCAGTCGATGTCGACCATGAAGAAGCTCAGGGGATGGTGAAAGCGTCGGGCGTAGGACAGCTCCTTGTCGAGCCGCTGCTCCATGTAGCGGCGGTTGTAGAGATTGGTCAGACCGTCGAGCACCGAGATCTCATAGAGCCGGTTGTTCTCGAGCATCAAAGAGACGTGGGCAGAGAGCAGCACGGTCAACTCGAGGTCTTCCTGCGAGAAGATGTGGTCTTCGTGGCGGGTGGTCAGGGTGACCACCCCGATCAAACGCTGCTTGATGATCAGTGGCACGCAGATCATGCTGATCATCGGCCGTTTCTGCTCTTTGACCGGCATGAAACGGGGATCTTCGCTCAACCGGGGGATCACCACGGGCTTCTTGTGTTTGGCCACCCAACCGGCCACCCCTTCGCCCACACGAAAGCGAATGTTGTCGAGCTCCCAGCGCGTTAACCCGGAGGACTCGACAAAGGCAAGGTGTTGCTGGCTCTCGTCGAGGATCATGATGGAGCATTCATCGGCTTTGAGAATGCCGCGCAACTTGGTGGTGATGCGCTTGATCACGTCCGGCATGGGATAGTTGGACGCGATGATCCGGCTCACATCCAGCAGTGCCCGCAAAACCTCGGCTTCTCGCTGCATTCTGAGGGGCCTCCCCCGAGTTGGAAAGAATTTCTTGCGCGCCAGGCGGCAAGATTCGGCCCCGGATTTCCACTTCGTCAGCCTCTCATCCTCTGGAGGAATCGCCCGAAAGGCCTTCGAATGCCACGGTGTTTTGGGAGGAGCTTGAAGGCCATCCCAATGTCGCCGGAAACGAAAGGAGAAGTTCATGACGCGAATCTTTCAAGGCCGGAGTCGGGCATTTTTGACCCTGCTCCTGGCAATCGGGCTGGCGAGCTGGGTCGGCCTTCGGGTCGCGCATGCTGCGGCCGTGACCAACGTGACCGTGGCCAAGGGCGCCAAGCACGTCTACGTCAAGGTGCAGGCCAACGGCCCCATCAGCTATCGGGTCTATCATCGCCCCCCCGGTTCTGACGACTACCGCAATATCGTGGTGGATGTATCTCCGGCCCATCTGGTAGCCGGGAAAGAGCCGATGCCCAAGCTCTCGGTGGACGAGGGTCTGGTCGCCAACGTGCGGGTTCGACCTCTCGGCGGCACGGTGCGGGTCTTTGTGGATGTGGTTGCGTGGCCCAATTACAAGGTTTTCTCGGATGGCCACTCGGTAACCCTGAAGATCGATCCTTACCACATGCGCGACAAGAATCCGGCTGGCGGCCGCTAGGAGCGCAGCCGGAAACATGCATGTGGTGGCGGAGGCGGGGGTAGGGGCTCCTCCGACACAACATGGGGGTTTGCGGCCGGACTTCTAATGCGCTCGCACTTTGGTCTCGCACATTGGCACAATTTAACGAACGCGCCGGAACTGCGTTCCAGCGCGTTGTAAAGTGCAAGACCAAAGGCCTTGCACTTTAGTTTAGCCCCGGCGAAATTTCTTCGGAGTCTGTCAGAGTCAGCCGGCCAAGCAGATCAGGCCGGCTGACTCTTTGTACAGAGGGGAGGGTGCCCCGGAGGTCGCGTTGAATTCCGATCAAGAGTGCGTCCGAAGCTGCAGAAATTTTTTCGTGCCCTGAGCCTGGCGGCGGCTCCCCTGTTGCTCGCTCTGGCCACCACCCCGTGGCTCGATCAGCTGCTTGCCGCTCAGCGCTCCTGGCTCGAGCGTGCCCCCCTGGTCCTGGTCGCCTGCGCGGGCCTGCTGGCCTTGCGCTTCCACCGTCCGGGTCTGGCTCTTTCCTTGCTGGTCAGTCTGGCCGTGCTGCCTCGTTGGAGCCTGCCCCAGTCGCTGCTGGCCGTGCTGGTGCCGCTCAACCTCTTCCTTTTGACCTTGTGGGCTCAGGCCGAGTTGTCCTGGGTGCTGGCTCTGGCCTTGCAGGCCACGACTCTGCACTGGCTCTCAGGCCCTCTTCAGGACGGGATCCTGAGACGTTGGGAAGTGCTGGTGGTCGAGCCCATGCCGATGGTGCTGGCCTTGCTGGCCCTGGGCAGCCTGCTCTTTACGGCCATTCGCACCGGGGGTGCCCTGGAGGCTTCTCAGCTTGTGGTGGCCGCCGGTGCCCTGCTGGCGCTCCAGTGGCCGGCCAGTCCAGAGCTCTTGATCGCATCCAGCGCCCTGTCCGTCTTGCTGGCCCTGGTTCAGCACAGCTACCGACTGGCCTATCTGGATGAGCTGACCGAGTTGCCCGGCCGCCGGGCCCTCCAGGAAGAGCTGTCGCGACTGCGTGGAACCTACGCCATCGCTATGCTGGACGTGGACCATTTCAAGTCTTTCAATGACCGCTACGGCCATGACGTGGGCGATCAGGTGCTGCGACTTGTCGCGTCGCGCATGCGTCGGGCGCCCGGAGGCGCCCGTGCCTTCCGTTACGGGGGCGAGGAGTTCACCATGGTTTTTCCGGGACGCACCCTGGACGAGGCCTGGGAGCCGCTCGAGGACCTGCGCCAGATGATCGAGGGCACCCCCATGGTCTTGCGAGGGGCCGATCGGCCCAAGAAAAAGCCCCGCAACCTCAAGCCTCGCCGGGGCTCAGGTCAGAAGGTCAGCGTCACCATCAGCATCGGGGTGGCCCAGAGGAACGACAAGCTGCCCACACCCGAGCGCGTGGTCAAGGCAGCCGACAAGGCCCTCTACAAAGCCAAGAAGAACGGGCGCAATCAGGTGGCCTGCTGACGGGCGTGTAAAGGATCCCCCTCCTCATCTGCGAACTTTCACCCCCTATGGTCGACAATCAAGCGGTGGCCCGGACTTTCGAGGAGATCGCCGACTTCCTCGAGCTCAAGGGGGAGAACCCCTTCAAGATCAAAGCCTACCAGCGAGCCGCTCGCACGATTCAGAGCCTGGACCGTCCGCTGGCCAGCCTGGCCGAAGAAGGTGGATTGACGGAGATTCCAGGCATCGGTAAGGCCATCGCCGAGAAGATTGGTGAAATGCTGCAAGGTGGCAAGATGACCCTGCACGAGGAGCTGCGCTCCGAGTTCCCGGGTCAGATTTTGGAGCTGATCACCGTCCCCGGCCTGGGCCCAAAGAAAGCCGCCGTGCTCTACCACGAGCTGGGGGTAGGCAGCCTGGCCGACCTGGAGCGTGCCATTCAAGAGGGCGCCCTGCGCGACCTGAAGGGCTTCGGGGCCAAGACCGAGGCCAATCTGGCCGAAGGGCTGAAACGTCTGCGGGCAAGTCAGGGCGAGGAGCGCATGCCTTTGCCGCGCGCCCGGGCCATTGTGGCGACCCTGATCGAGAGCCTGAGCCAGGTGAGCGGGGTGGAGCGCCTGGAGGTGGCCGGATCGGCCCGACGAGGCAAGGAGACGGTGGGAGATCTGGACCTGGTCTGCGTGGCCGCTGACTCCGGTCCGATCATGGAAGCCTTTTGCTCGTTGGTATCGCCCGAGCGCATCCTGGCTCGAGGTGAGACCAAATCCTCGCTGCTTTACTCCAAGAACCTGCAGGTCGACCTGCGCGTGGTTCCGGCCGAGTCTTTCGGGGCGGCCATGCAGTACTTTACTGGCTCCAAGGATCACAACGTCAGCCTGCGGGTGCGAGCCGAGAAGAACAAATGGAAGCTCAACGAGTATGGCCTTTTCGATGACTCGGGTGAAAACCTCGCCTCGCGCACCGAGGAAGAGATCTACCGCAAGCTGGGACTGGACCTGATCCCCCCTGAGCTGCGGGAGGGCCTCAACGAGATCGAGCTGGCCGAGAAGCACCAGCTCCCTCGCCTGGTGATGCTGGAGGACCTCAGGGGCAACCTGCACGCCCACACGACCTGGTCGGACGGGCAACACTCGGTGGAAGAGATGGCCCGGGCCGCTCTGCGCATGGGTCTGGAGTACCTGGCCATCACCGATCACTCGCCCTGGGTGGGGGTGGCCAACGGATTGGACGTGGACCGACTGCGCCAGCTGAAGGTCGAGATCGATCAGGTCAACGCCCTCAACCTGGGAGTGACCCTGCTCTGGGGGAGCGAGGTGGATATCAGGCCCGATGGCCAGCTCGACTACTCCGACGAGATCCTCGCTCAGCTCGACGTTGTGGTTGCTTCGGTGCATTCCCACCTGCAAATGGGGAAAGACGAGATGACCGCCCGGGTGCTCAAGGCCATGGAGAACCCTCACGTCGACATCCTGGGTCACCCCAGCGGGCGTCTGCTCGGCCGCCGACCCGGCTACGACATGGACTGGGAGGAAGTCTACAAGGCAGCTGCCCGCTTCCGCACCGCCCTGGAGATTAATGGCTACCCTAACCGTCTCGATCTGCGCGACGTCCAGGCCCGTCGTGCCCGCGAGCTGGGCGCCATGCTGGCCATTGGGGCCGACGCTCACTCCTCGGAGCACCTCGACTACCTGGCTCTGGGCGTGGGTGTGGCCCGGCGAGCCTGGGCCACACCCGAAAACGTGCTCAACACCCTCAGCCTGGCTGACCTCAAGCGCTATCTGACCCAGAAGGAAGGCGCCGGGCGTGGAGCCTGAGCCTCCTCCTCCGCTGAGTACTCTGAGCCGCTCTTTCTTTGAGCGCGAAACTGTGGAGGTGGCCCGCGACCTTATCGGAGTCTGGTTGCTCCACCAGGGTGTGGGCGGCCCGCTGGTCGAGACCGAGGCTTATAGCGACAGCGATGATCCGGCCTCGCATGCCTTTCGGGGTCTCACTCGCCGGAACCGGGCTATGTTCGAAGAGCCGGGCCGGGCCTATGTCTATTTCATCTACGGCAATCACTTCTGCTTGAACGTGGTGGCCCATCCCCCCGGGCGGGCCGGGGCCGTGCTTCTGCGAGCTATCGAGCCCCGTCTGGGGGTGGAGTCCATGGTCACTCGCCGGGGCCGCTCCCAGCCCCGTCTGCTGGCCAGTGGGCCTGGGCGGCTGTGCCAGGCGCTGGCAGTTGATCGTTCCCACAATGGCACGTGCATGCTGGATTGGCTGCTGGCCAGCCATTCTCCGACCGCCATCAGCAGCGGGCCCCGCATTGGCATTCGCCAGGCAGTGGAACGGCCCTGGCGGTTCTGCCAGTCAGGCAGTCCCTGGGTGAGTCGGAGGCTGGCATGATCGTCCTCAGCCTGGCCTTTCGCAACGTAGTTCGCAACCGCGAGCGCAGCCTGCTCACTCTGATCGGTGTGCTGCTTGCAGTGGGCTCGTTCGTGGCCCTGCTTTCCCTGGCCGAGGGGCTGTACCGCCGCGTGGTCAACGAATTGGACGGGCGCGACGTGCAGGTTTACGTGCTGCCTCACTCGGCTGTGCCGCTACCGACCGGACCGGTGGGGACTCTGGGCCTTTCCAGCGATACCATCGCCCTGACCTGGTTGGAAGAGATCAGGAAGCTCGAGCAGGTGGACACGGCAGGTGGAGTGATCCGCCAGGCCTGGACCGGCCGCACGGCGGTCATGCCGGTCATCGCGCTGGATCCGGGCCAGATGGGTCTCTTCTTCCCCGGTCTCACCTTTCTGGGCGATCCCCTGGGGCCCGGGCGCGTGATGCTGGGAGAAGGGCTGGCGGTCAACGAGGGGTTGGCTCAGGGATCCTTCTTGCAGAACGGCCAGAACCGCTATGTCGTCTCGGGTCTGGTGCGCTCAGGCCTGGGTAGCTTTCAGGACTACTTCGTCTACATGCCCCTCGAGACAGCCATTCAGGAAACCAACGCCAGGGGGGTGCAGGAAGTCTGGATCAAGTTGCGTGACCCCTACTCGGCTCCCGAGGTTGCCCGACGAATCAATGAGCTCGGGATCCCCGGGGCCCACGCCCTCACCAAGGCCCAGTACATGGGGGTGGCCAGCGACTACATCAGTTACGTCTGGTTGCTGCAATTCTGCATCGCCGCCATCGGGGTTCTGATCGCCATTACCGCAGCCATGAACACCATGTTGATGTCCACCTATGAGCGCCTGCGGGAGTTCGCGACCCTGCGCGCCATCGGGGCCAGCCGCACGGCTGTTGTGCTGATGATCATGGCTGAGTCGGTTCTCTTGAGCCTGGCCGGAGGCTTGCTGGGGATCTTTTTTGGCTGGTTAGCATCCTATCTGCTCGACCGGGCTGTGCTGGTGTTATTCAAGCTGACCTTCCCCCTGGCTCAGGTAACCCTGTTACTGGTTGGGGAGGCCCTGCTCCTGTCTTGCCTGGTCGGGCTGGTTGGGGCGGCCATTCCAGCGGTGCTGGTGTGGCGGCTGAAGATCGTGGATGGATTGCGCTGGGACTGAATGCACGTTCGTCTCAACGCCGTCCACAAGTATTATGAGTCTCCGGCCGGTCCGGTGAAGGTGCTCGAAAACGTGACGCTGCATATCCCCTCAGGCTCTTTCGTGTCGCTGATGGGCCCTTCGGGCTCGGGCAAGACGACCTTGCTGAACTTGATCGGCTGCCTGGACAGCCCCACCTTCGGCCAGGTGATCCTGGAGGACCGCGATGTCGCCAATGCCAACGAGGCGACCCGCGAGCGCATCCGTCTGCGCCACATCGGGTTCGTTTTTCAAAACTACAACCTGTTGCCCACTCTGACCGTCTTCGAGAACGTAGTCCTGCCCATGCAACTGGCTTCTTTGCGGCGCAGCGAGCGCGACGAGCGGGCCGTCATGTTGCTCAAAGCGGTGGGTCTGGATCAGAGGGCCAATCAGCCCGTGAACAGTCTGTCTGGAGGTCAGCAGCAGAGGGTGGCCATCGCCCGGGCACTGGCCAATCTCCCCCGCTTGATTCTGGCCGACGAGCCCTCCGGCAACCTGGATGGGCATGCCACCAAAGAGGTGATGCAGGTCCTCAAGTCGATTAACGATACCCAGAAGGTCACGGTCGTGCTGGTGACGCACGACCCGGCCGTGGCCGCTTATGCCGAACAGGTGTACTACCTGGAAGGAGGGCGTCTGGCAAGCGGATGAGGGGAAGGGAGACGAAGGGGGACTTGTTGAAAGGCAATCGCTCGAAGCTGTCTAGCCGATGATCGTCTGTTTGAGTTGTGGGCACGCCAATGAGCCTGGCACTGGATTCTGCGTCCAGTGCAATGCCCGTTTGCCCAAGATCGACGCAACTTCCGTCTCCAGCGGCACGGGCCACATCACCGGTCGATTCGAGCAGATCCGCGACGCGGCCGAGAAGGTCCGCTCCGGTCAGTGGTCGGCCGCCGAATTCGGCGAGTTCGTCAAGAATCTGTTCGAGTTTCTGGAAAAGCACAAAGAGGGCATCGTCAGTTACGTTCGAGAGACGGGTTATTACGATTACGGCAATGAGGAAGTCAATCTGGGCATGACCGGAGTGGAGAAGTTTGAGGAAGGCCTGGAAGCGCTCTACAACTTCTCCGAGTCAGGAGACGCCCACCTGATCGATCAGGGATTGAGCGTGATCTGGGAAGGCAACGAGATGATTAACGAGGCGATGCGTGAGAATCGCGCCGCCCGTCGCCGACTTGAAGAAGAATGGGGCTACATGTAGCCATCTCTGTCCAGGGCCTGACTCGCCGCTTCGGAGCCCGGGAGGCGCTGCTGGACGTCACCTTCGAGGTCTGCCAGGGGGAGGTCTTCGGGTTTCTGGGCCCCAACGGGGCCGGCAAGACCACGACCATCCGGATTCTGACCGGCCAATTGAAGGCATCAGCTGGGAACGTGAGCGTCCTGGGTCTTGATCCGGCCTTGCGGGGGCGCGAGCTTCGACGGCGCGTCGGCCTGTCGTCTGAAGATGCGGGTCATTATGAGCGGCTCAGCGTGGCCAGCAACCTGGCCTTCTTTGCCCGCCTTCACGGGGTCGGCCCCGGCCGCTGCGAAGAGCTCTTACGCTCCTTCGAGCTCTGGGAGAGAAGACGGGAGGTGGTCTCCCGTCTGTCGCGAGGAATGCGCCAGAGACTGGCTCTGGCCCGAGCCCTGATCGGCGATCCAGAGCTGCTCTTTCTCGATGAGCCCACCGCCGGCCTCGACCCGCGGGCTGCCCGGGACGTGCGCGAGCGGGTGCAAAGCCTCAGTGCCTCGGGAAAGACAGTCTTCCTCACCACCCATTCCATGGAGGAGGCCCAGGAGCTTTGCACCCGGGTGGTCATCCTGGATCGTGGGCATTTGCTGGTTTGCGACCATCCGGACGCGCTTCGCCAGGGGGGAACGCTGGAAGAGGTCTTCCTTCGTCTGACCGGAAGGAGACTCCATGAAACCGTCGAAGAGCCCGCCTCGTCGAGGATCTGACGCTTCGGCGTTGAATCACGGTCAACCAGCCAGACTGGTTCCGATTGACAGCCCCCGTATCATCGCCTAAACTGAAGGCGCTTTCCAGCGAGGATTGCCGTGTCTACCATCCGCAGAGCCCTGATTGCACTTGTCCTTGTTGGCCTCGTCGTGGACGGAGCCCTGATCGCTTATGCCAAGGGTATCTTCTCCAAAGCTCCCGAGCCAAAGAAGTTTGACCTTGTTGTCAAGGTTGAGAAGCGCGACCAGGCCACCAAGCTCAAGAAAGCTCTGGAGGAGGCCGGCCTGGGCGAGGTTCCCATTCAGCGCGAGAAGGGCGAGAAACGGGTTCTCAAAGGCTACAAGCTGGTTTTGGAGTCAGATGACCCGTCCAGTCTCGAGCCTCTGGCCAAGACCCTCAAACTGCAAAAGCATAAGTTTGATTACAAGCCCGGAGGCACGGTTTTGACCTACGGGGCCATTTATCCCAAGAAGCCTCAGGCCGAGAAGGCCGCTGCCAAGCTGCTATCCTCTGATGGGATTCAGTTCTTGGTGCGGGAGAATTACAAGACCCAGGTGATGAGCTATGAGCGGCTCGACTTGAAGGGCCTGACTGAGGACCAGAAAGCGAGTGCTCGGGAGATACTCGACCCGGCGGATGTCGAGGTGATCGAAACTGAGGTCACCTCGGGCACCGGCCCGGCGAGCGAAAAGGAGGTCGCACCGTCCCCCGACGAGGCGAGCGAGCCGAAGCCCTGAGCCGCCTTGGCCAGTCTACGCGCGATAATCGCCCTGTTCGGTAAAGACCTGGAGGATGCTGCTCGCAGCCAGACTCTTCTGGTGATGCTGCTCGGTCCGGTTGTGCTGTCGGTCTTGATGGCCCGGTCGCTGGGAGCGACCGACATCCGCCGGCCTCTCCTGGCGGTCTACGACCCCGGGTCGAGCGGCCTGGTGAGGGTTCTCGATGCCTCCGAGTTGATTAGAATTGAGAGGGTTTCCAGCTGGAGCCAGGGGCGCGAGCTGGTCGAGCGGGGTCGGGCTCCGGCCTTGCTGGGGGTGCCTGGCGGTTTCGACGGCTCCCTGGAACAAGATTTGTTCCCTCGCCTGGATCTGGCGGTAGACGAAAGCTACCGCGGTCAGGTTGCGGTGATACGCGAGGCCATCCGGTCAGCTCTGCGCGAGCAGGTTGGCCAGGAGATCCCCGCTGACATCCGAGTGGACAAAGTGCGTGAGTTTACCGGGGCTCCCCGGAAAACGCTTCTGCCCATCTGGGTGGTCTTCACGACGCTAGGGGCGTTGATGGTGACCGCCTCAACCCTGGTGGAGGAGAAGGAGAAAAAGACACTTTCGGCGATACTTGCGGCTCCAGTGGAGCTGTGGGAAGTACTGGCGGGAAAGCTCCTGTCCGGCTTCTTCCTGGCAGCTCTGGCCTCGGCCCTGGTGCTTGCTCTCAATCAGGGCTTTACCCGCTCCTGGTTGTCTGAGCTGGCACTGATCGCACTGGGTTGCCTGGCTTTCGCCGGGCTCGGTACTCTGGTCGGTTTGAGCGTTCAGAGCCAGGCCACCGCCAATGCGGTGCTGTCGGGCCTTTATCTGGTTTTGTTCGTGCCGGTCGCACTGGCCGACGTGAGCCAGGTGATGTTCCAGGCAGCCCGCTGGATGCCAACTTACTACCTGCAGTCAGCTCTCAGCCAGGCCATTCTGGGGGGGGCGGGCTTCAGCGAGGTGAGCAGGCCTCTCTTGATACTGGCCGCTTCGACGCTGCTTGCGTTCGGGGCCAGTCTCTGGCAGCTCAAGCGTTATCGTCTGGCTGATTGAGCCAGCGCAGGATAAAAAACGGCTCGCGAGGGCCAAAAGACAAGCTACCCAAGAAGGGGTGTACAATGGATCGATTCACCGGCGCCGAGCTTCGGCGCAAAACCCGCACCGAGTTGCTCGACCTGTCCAAGGAGATTGGGCTGACGGGCCACCAGAAACTGAAAAAGGACGAGCTCGTGGACAAGATCCTCGAGAAGCTCGGTGCCCCGGAAGGCGGCCAGGAGATGGTCGAGGCGTCGGTGGCCGTGGCGGTAGCCGAGCCGCCCGAAATGGTGGCTGAGTCGGAGGATGATGTCTACGTCCCGCGTCCGAGGCCCGGCCGTTATCGCCGCGACGAGGGTCAGGCGGAGGCCGAGCCGGCTCCGGCCCAGCCGAATGAGGGTGGCCCGCGTGAGCCCCGCCGCCACCCCCGGGATCGCTTCCGACGCGATGAGTATCGGGCCGAAGGTGAAGCTCGCGAGGGTGAAGCTCGTGAGCCGGCGCCAGGACGCGAGCCGGAGAGACGTGCGCGTGGTGGCCGCGAGCTCGAGGGCCGCGACCGCGGTGGGCGTGAGCAGGAAGGCCGTGGCCGCGAGCTCGAGGGCCGCGACCGCAGTGGGCGCGAGCCGGAGGGACGTGCGCGTGGTGGCCGCGAGCTCGAGGGCCGCGACCGCGGTGGGCGTGAGCAGGAAGGCCGTGGCCGCGAGCTCGAGGGCCGCGACCTCGGTGGGCGTGAGCAGGAAGGCCGTGGCCGCGAGCACGAGGGCCGCGACCGCGGTGGGCGTGAGCAGGAAGGCCGTGGCCGCGAGCACGAGGGCCGCGACCGCGGTGGGCGTGGGCGTGAGGGCCACGAAATTAGTGGACGTGAGCACGTGCACGAAGGCAGGGAACGTGTGGGACGCGAGCCAGAGGGCCGCGAGCATGCCGGTCACGAGCCTGAGGGCCGGGGCAGACGTCATCAGGCCGGTCGCGGACGAGAGCGTGATCCATTCGAAGTGCGCGACGAGATGCGCGAGGAGGCCCGCGAGCACCAGACCCGTGAGCCTGAGGAGCGCGACCGGGGTGGTCGCGGCCGCGACCGGGGTCGGGGCCGCCAACGGGACAACCGCCCTCGCGACGAGGAACCCCGTCAGAGCGTTCCCGAGCAGAGCGGGGAAGACTGGGATCTCGAGGAAGGCGAATGGGGCCAGGAGCGCGACTGGGATCGCGGCGAGGTCTCGGGCGAGTTCGAGGGTCGCGGAGAGCCGCGCGAGCGGCTGGGCAACCTGTATGCCAGCGGGGTGCTGGAGATCTTGCCCGAAGGCTATGGCTTCCTGCGTGGCCGCAGCTATCTTCCCGGACCGTCGGATATCTACGTCTCCATCTCCCAGGTGCGGCGGTTCAGCCTCCGCATGGGCGACATGGTCCTGGGGCAGGTGCGACCTCCCAAGAATGGAGAGAAGTATTACGGCCTGCTGAAGGTCTCCACGGTCAATGGCATGGATCCAGAGCAGGCGCGGCGCCGACCGCACTTCGACCAGCTCACCCCCATCTTCCCCAACGAGCGCTACACGATGGAGTCGCCTGACGGCGACCTCTCGCCGCGCTTGATCGACCTGTTCTGTCCCATCGGCAAGGGCCAGCGCGGCATGATCGTCGCTCCCCCCAAAGCCGGTAAGACAATCTTGCTCAAGAAGATCGCCAACGGCATCATCAACAACTATCCCGACACCGTGCTGATGGCCCTGCTCGTGGACGAGCGTCCCGAAGAGGTGACCGACTTCGAGCGCTCGATCACCGGCGAGGTGATCTCATCCACCTTCGACGAGCCGCCCGAGCAGCACGCCCACGTCTCCGAGCTGGTGCTGGCCAAAGCCATGCGCATGGTCGAGATGGGCAAGGACGTCGTCATCTTGCTGGACTCACTGACCCGCATGGGTCGAGCCTATAACAACATCACCCCGCCCTCGGGACGCACCCTCACCGGCGGCCTGGATACCGCCGCCCTGCGGATGCCCAAGCGTTTCTTCGGGGCCGCTCGAAACATCGAGAACGGCGGCAGCCTGACCATCATTGCCACCGCCCTGATCGACACCGGCTCGAAGATGGACGAGGTGATCTTCGAGGAGTTCAAGGGCACCGGCAACATGGAGCTCGACCTCAGTCGGCGATTGGCCGAGCGTCGCATCTTCCCGGCCATCGACATCAAGAAGTCGGGAACTCGCCACGAAGAGCTTTTGCTCGGCGAGGAGGAGCTGAAGAAGATCTGGCTGATGCGCCGGGCCCTCGACCTGCTCGGTGACGGCCAGGATCCGACCGAGGCGGTGATCGAGCGCATGCGCCGCACCAAGACCAACGAGGACTTCCTGAACACGCTCGGCCGCGAGGTCTCCCACGCCCGCGGGCAGTAGACCCCGGCGGCGATCTGCCATTGCGGACTCCTCGGGCTACGCCCTGGCTGCGTCGGCCCCGGACGGCTCCTTCTGGGAGGAGCCGGCCTGGGTTGCCGCAGCCCGAACCGGCACCGAGATGCGTGCCCCGCACCCGGATGAGCTGACCGCTCTCCCTTCCCACAGCTCGGTCATGTACCTGCCGGGCCGCCAAGCGCTGGGTTGGCCCCGGGGGGCCTCGGGTGAGCCGCATCCGCTTCAGGGCGCCCTGGTGCTGGCCTGCTCCTTGCCTTCGGGCTACATCCGCACACTGCTGCCCGCCTACCGGCGAGAGGAAGGTGCTCCCCATCTACCCCTGTTTGGCTATGCCGCGGTCGTGTTCCGGCGGGGCAAGCTTTACGCCGCTGCCCTGAAAACCGACGCCAACCCGCGCTGGGATCCTTCTCGTTACCACGGTAAAGACCTTCAGGCGCGCATCGCGCGGCGGCTCAAAGCCTCACCCGAGAACCGGGTCCTGCGCCAGTTGGCCCTTTGCGCTACCGACTACGGGTGCTATAACGCCCAGAATGTCTTCTACAACCGCTGGGAGGGCGCGGTGCCGGTTTCACCCTCTTGCAACGCCTCCTGTCGGGGCTGCATCTCGCTCCAACCCGAGGATATGCCCTCCTCCCCCCAGCAGCGCTTCGATTTCGTACCCACGGTCGAGGAGATCGTTGAGGTCGGGCTCGAGCACCTGAAGACTCCTGAGGCCATCTTTTCGTTCGGGCAGGGCTGCGAGGGCGAGCCATTGCTGCGGGCTGAACGGATCGCCCGATCGATCCGGACCATGCGAGAGCAGACCGATCAAGGGTGTATCCATCTCAACACCAACGGTTCTCGCCCGGCCGGTCTCAAGATGGTCATCGCGGCAGGGCTCGATTCCATTCGGGTCTCGCTCAACAGCGTGCTCGACGAACTTTATACTTCCTATTACCAGCCTCGCAATTACTCGTTTGCCGACGTTACTGCCAGCGTGCGCATGGCCGCCGACAACGGTCTGCAGGTATGCCTCAACTACCTGGTCATGCCGGGCTGGAACGATGCTGAGGAGGAAGTGGAGGCCCTGGTGCGCTTCGTGCACGAGCAGGGCGTGACCATGATCCAGCTTCGCAACCTCAACATCGACCCGGACCTCTACGCCGAGTGGGTGCGTCGCCCGGGCGGGCGGGTGCTGGGGGTGCCGGCCATGCTCGCGCGTCTCAAGAGCGAGTGTCCCAGCCTGCGCCTGGGCAATCACACCCCTTTCTACCAGCGCTGACAGGTTCAGAGAATTTTCCGGCTTTTGCCTTATGAGTGATCGTGAAAAGGAGATCGCTCAGTGGTCGTCGCCCCCGTTATCGCAACAACCTCCCGCCCGGCAAGAGCGCATCGCGTTGAGAAATCGACCGAGGAGGGCAGCGCGACTCAGGATTCCGTGGCCGACCTGACCAGGACCCGCCAGGTCGTTTCCCTGTCCGGCGTCAAGCAGCAGGGCGAGAGGACCGGTCTGGGCCTGGCCGCAGCTGCTGTAGGCAGCCCCATCGGCTTCCTGGCGGCCTGCTGGGGCAGCGAGGCGCTCGACACGGTTCTTGGTGGCGCGCTCGACAATCTTGGCATCGTGCCCAGGTCGGTCACCGGCCTGGTGGGCGTCCCCCTGGCCCCATTTCTACACGGCAATTGGGAGCATCTGATCTCGAACTCGCTCGGAGTCCTGACGGCCGGCTCGCTGGTCGCGTTGCACGGGCCCAAGAAGTTCCGCGACGTGACCATCATGTCAGGATTGGCCGCCGGCCTCGGAACCTGGGCCGCCGGTCGCACCGCGGCTCATCTCGGGGCCAGCGGCGTGGTCTATGGATACATGGGATTTCTGATGGCCCGGGGCCTGTTCGACCGCCGCCCTCTCCCCATCGTCCTCAGCGTCTTGAGCACTGCTTTGTTTGCCGGCAGCCTGGCAGGCGTGGTCCCGGGTAAGGAAGGGGTCTCCTGGGAGAGCCATCTTTTCGGCCTGGCCGGTGGCGTCCTGGCGGCCGCCACCCTGCCCGTGGACGCCCCCAGGTCCAGCCACGCGTTTGGTCGTTGACCGCTGACAGGGCGAGCCTGAGCTTCCGTAGAAGGCTTCACGCTCGATGAGCGTTTCCGCAACCATTGGCCGCTACCATATCATGCAAGAGCTCGGGCGGGGCGGCATGGGCGTAGTCTACAAGGGGCATGATCCCCTCCTGAACCGCCATGTAGCCATCAAGATCTTGTCTCAGCAACTGGTGGGCAACCCTGATTCGAAGGAGCGTTTCATTCGCGAGGCTCAGGCCGCGGCCCGTCTCAACCACCCCAATATCATCGGCATCTACGACATCAACGAGCAGGACGGGATCTACTACCTGGTGATGGAGTTCATCAATGGCTCCTCCCTCGACGTTATTCTGCGCGAGCGGCGCGGCCCCATGGGGGTGCAGGAGGCCCTGGAGGTCTTCGTGCCCATGGCCCAGGCCCTCGACTACGCCCACCAGCACGGGATCGTCCACCGCGACGTCAAGCCGGGCAACATCATGGTCACCGAGGACCGCAAGGTGAAGGTGGCTGACTTCGGCATCGCCTGGGTGGGGGCGTCCCAGACCCTGACCCAACCCGGCCAGGTGCTCGGCTCTTGTTTTTACTTCTCGCCCGAGCAGGCTCGCGGCGAGAAGGTCGACCGGCGGGCCGACATCTACTCGCTGGGCGTGCTCCTCTTTGAGATGTTGACCGGCCAGGTGCCCTTCCGGGCCGACAATCTGCCGGCCGTGATCCAGCTCCACCTCACCGCCGACCCCCCGCGACCCATCGGCATCAATCGCCTCATCCCCGAGAAAATCGAGGAAGCCATCCTCAAGTGTATGCGCAAAGACCCTTCCGAGCGCTTTCAAAATGTGGGTGACCTGATCGAGGGACTGAAGGTGGAGGAGGTGCAAGAAGACCTTTACAAGACCCAGATCAGCCCCTCGCAGGCGGCTCTGCACAACATTCTGGGCAACAACTACTACAAGCAGGGCAAGCTCGACCTGGCCATCATGGAGTGGCAGAAAGCCACCAACCTCGACCCCTACAACGCCCTCACCCACAACAACCTGGGTACCGCCCTGGACGGCCTGGGCCGACTGCCCGACGCCATCGTCGAGTATGGCAAGGCGGTCGACCTGAACCCCAACAACTTCGTGGCCCACTACAACCTGGGCTCGGCCTTCTATCGTCAGGGCGCGCTGGATAACTCCATCGAGGAGTACCGCAAGGTCACCGTGCTCAACCCCAAGTTCGCTCCCGCCTACTACAACCTGGGCAACGGCTTCTATAAGAAGGGCAAGCTCGACTCAGCCATCGAGGAGTGGCAGAAGGCGCTCATCTTGAACCCCCAGTTCGCCGAGGTGCTCTATAACCTCGGCAACGCTTATTACAAGAAGGGCCTCAAGAACGAGGCCAAGGACCACTGGTCGCGAGCCCTCGAGCTGGACCCCCAGTTCGCAGTGGCCCTTTACAACCTGGGTTCTCTCAAAATGGAGCAGGGAGATACCGACGGAGCCATCGAGTGCTGGAAGAAGTCGGTCGAGGTCAACCCCGAGTTCGCCCAGGCTCACTACAACATGGGCAACATGCATTACGACAAGGGTAATGTCGACCTGGCCGTGCGCGAGTGGGAGAAGGCTACTCGCGCCAAATATGGTTTCTGGCAGGCTCACAACAACCTGGGGAATGCCTACTATGCCCAGTCGATGTTCGATGAAGCCATCAGCCAGTGGCAAAAGACGATCCAGTTCAAGGATGAGCACTGGCCAGCCCACTGGAATCTCGCCAACACCTACTTCTTTCACCGCAGCCAGGTGGACGCGGCGGTGATGGAGTGGCAGCGGGTGACCCAGATCAACCCCCATCACTGGCAGTCTTATTACAACCTGGGCGAGGCGTATCTCGAGCAGGGCAAGATCGAGCTGTGCATCCTGGAATGGGACAAGGTGGTCCAGCTCAATCCCAAGTTCTGGCACGTCTACCACAATCTGGGCACGCTCTTCTACCAGCGTGGCAAGGTCGATCAGGCCATCGCCTACTGGACCCGAGCCGTGGCCTTGATGCTGTTCCCATGGTGAGGTGAAAGATGCCCAAAGTCGATCTCAAAGCGCTGATCCAGATACTGGGCGACCATGAGCCGGCCAACCAGTACCTCATCGAGCGGGCTACCGGCAAGATCATCAAGATCGATCTCGAGAACCGGGCGCAGCTCGAGCAGATCAAAAAGGCCCTGGCCACCGACAAGGGCAAGTACATCCAGGTGCCCAAAGCGAGCCCTCGCGAGAATCACGCCGACATGGAGCGCTTTATCGCCCAGGTTCACGATCCCAAGCTCAAAGAGAATCTCAAGCGGGCCATGACGAGCCATCGGCCGTTTCGCGAGTTTCGCGACGTGCTCGAGACCAAACTCAAAGAAAAACGCGAGTGGGAAGCCTTTCTGCGCCAGAGCCTGGAGCAGAAGGCTCGCACGTTCGTAAAGGGAACCGGGCTCGAGGTCTAAGAGCGCAGCCGGCCCCACTTGACATGGTTTTCCGGCTGCGCGACGCCCGGCGATCCGGGTTCGGGGCCCTCTAAGAGACTTTGCGGGGCACGCGCACTCCACCGACAACCACGTGGTCAGGCTCGACGCGCACTCCCGGATCGAGTCCCGGCTCGGGCAGGGGACTTCCGAACAGCTGGCCTGGCGCGAATCGGGGGTCCATCGTGTTGGGCTCGAGCTCGAGCGGGGCTTCCTCGCCTCGACGGACAAGCAGTCGGTCCTGCTTCCAGCCCTCCAGCCGATAGCCCGTGACCACGGGAAAGAAGGCTCGCTTCTCGGTATCGAAGCAGAAGATGCTCGTCAGATCGTCCACCACCACCTGCACGGCTAGATAGCGTCCGCTCTCGGACCATTCGGGTTTACTCTGGTCCACGCGGTAGGGGAGAACCACCGCTTTGTCCGCCTCGGCTCCCACCACGCAGGCGTAGGCATCCCCGGAGCCTCGAGCCAGGACCAGGGCCGCTTCAGACCCATCGGCGCTCCAGGTCACGGAGGATAGCTCTCGTCCGGCGACCAGGTCGACCCCTTCTCCCTGGCGGATGCGCTGCGCTTGGCCATGTCCGCGTTGCACCAGGTAGATGCCCTGGCGGGCGTCCGTCGGAGAGAATCGGGATTTGACCGAGAAGACCATGCGGTCCTTCGTGGGTGAGGGGATCCGGTAGGTTGGAGTGTGGTAACCGAACTGGCCCATCAAGGCCTTTCGCTGGGCCGGGTCGGCCATCGGGAAGGCGTTCTGGTACCCCTCATCGAGAGCGCTGAGAGTTCCCGGTGAGAGCTCCTCGGCAAGATCGGGATCGTCGAGGAACTGGCTCTGTCCGTCCTCGTTCAGCACCCAGAAGGTGGCCACCCGGCCGCTGGTCCAGCAACTGGTGTGGCCCTGTACCAGCATACGGCCGTCCTCGAGGTAGTGCACCTCGTCGAGTTGGCTGGGGAGCCTGGCCAGAGTACGGTTCTGCTGGCCGTCGTGGAGCTTCACCTCGTCGAGGGAGATGTAGGCCAGATCCTGACCGGTGGGGGAGAGGTCGATTCCGTACAGGGCGAAGCGGTTCTCGACGAGTTGCGGAGACTGGCCGGGACGGGCCCGGAACACGTTGACGGCGCCACTCGAGTCCTTGCCCGCGAAGGCGACCGTCTGGCCGCCATTGGCCACGCTGGTGCGCTCCAGCTTCAACTCATTGGGCACGCTCAGGGTTCGGGTCTGCCCCGTCTGTCGCTCGCGCAGCAGCACCTGGTCTCCCTCAGAGAGACTCTCGTAGGTCCCGTCCGGGGAGCGATCAGCCTGGCTCTGGCAGCGCTCGAGCCAGCTCTGTCGGTCGGCCGAGCTCAGAGTTGCGATCATGGCCAGAGCAGCATAGTCTCAAACCATCGAGCGTGGTGTAAACGGATTGTTACCGCGAAGGGAGATCATGGCGAATCCGCGAATATGAGCCCCACAACAGCGTAGAAAGGCCGGTAGATGGACGTCCCGACCGAGGAAGAGGCACAGCACCGACTCGAGGTAGCCGAACTCTACCGTGACATGGGTCAGGGTCCCAAAGCCGCCAAGTATTACGTCGGCGCCGGTGAGCTGTATCATCGGCGAGGGAACCTGGCCAAGGCGGCCGAGATCTACAAGATTGCCCTCGGGCTCGACCCGGGCAATGCCGAGGCTCAGGCCGGGTTGGCCCGGCTGGCCGGGGGAGGTCCCTCTGCTCCGCCTCCTCAAGGTGCCCCGGTGCCGACCCCACCGGCATCGCAGGCCCAGGCGGGCCTGCCGCCCATGCCCCCGCGTCCGGTGCCGCCCGGAATGCCGGGAGCTCCGGGGATGCCCCAGTCTCCGTCTCCGGGCGCTCCGCCCCAGGCTCGTCCAGCGGGCATGGGCCAGCCTCCTCAAGCCCCGCCAGCGGCCATGGGCCCTCCGGGAGTGCCCCCTCGCCCCCCCGGCCCACCCGGAATGCCTCCGGCTCCGGTCGGCCCACCCGGGATGCAGGCGGCCCCTCCGGGGCTGCCTCCCCGTCCCGCTCCTCCGACTGCAATGCCCGCTGCTCCGGGGCCGCCCGGCCAGCCTCCGCGTCCCCCCGCTCCGGCCGGAGCACCCCCGGTCATGTCGGCGGCTCCACCCGTGGGTCCGCCGCCCGTCATGGCGGCTGCCCCTGCGACTGGCGCCCGCCCTGCCGTCGGTCCACCGCCGGTGATGGCTGCCGCTCCGCCCGTGGGCCCTCCCGGGCGGGGCCCGGCGCCGCTGCCACCCGCTCCTCAACCGGGCCATCTGCACGCGCCGCCGCCATTGCTCTTCGTCCGTCCGGCCCTGGTAACCCAGGTACGCCAACAGATCGCGGGTCCGCCCGACCCCAAGAAGCTGCCCTGGAATCCGCTCCCCAAGGTGGATGCCGAGGCTGCTGCCAAGGTCGTTGATGACATGGAGAAGAAGAAGCAGGCCTCCATCAGCTCCTCTGACCTGTCAGGCCCGGTGCGCTCGGCCTTCTCTTCCCAGTCCACCGTCACCGGGGGACTGGCCGGGCTGTTTGCTGGCCGTGAAGGTGGCTCCCCGGGGACGCCCCCAACCACGCCCAAGTTTGGGGCTCCGGAAACTCCGAAGCCTGCCGGTGGGGGAAACCGTACCGGCAACCAGGCCCTGGCCGACGCCATCGCCAGAAAGCTTCAGCAGAGGGGGCAGTAGTAGGCTCAGCGCCAGGAGGCGGGCAACTCCAGCACGGCCTGGGGCTCGACCGGCAGGCCGTGAGCCCGCAGCTCCCAGTGCAGGTGCGGAGCAAAGCCGCCGGTCCCGCCCACCCGGCCGATCACCTGGCCCCGTTTGACGGTCTGGCCTTCCTCCACCTCGATGCTGGAGAGGTGGAAGTAGCTCGTGCCCAGTCCCAGTCCGTGGCCCAGCACGACGGTGTTGCCGTTGACGATGCCCTGGGCAGTATGCAGCACCACCCCATCGGCTGGAGCCAGCACCTCCTGGCCCTCCCAGCCGGCCAGGTCGAGGCCCTTGTGGTAGCTGCGCTTCCAGCCGTTGTAGAGGCGTTTGGCGCCAAAGCCGGTGGTCTGGGGAGCCTGGCAGGGCAACAGGAAGCTGCCCGACCAGAGGCGTTGGGGCTCGAAGGGCTTGAGAGCCTCCAGGATTGCCTCGTCATCGGCCTTGTTCTGGGGAGTGGAGTAGGAGGCCAGGGTCGCCTCGCTGAGCCAGATCTCCTGGGAGGGAAAGGGACGCTTGTTGATCGGCACCCTGCGCTCGAGACGGGTCTGATCGGAGAGCTCGGCCACCATCGGATGCGAGCCCGGGGCCAGATCGACGGGAATCGGAGCCACCGTGCGCATCACCCCTTGCTCGTCGGCGGCAGAGAGCTCCAGGCGCAGGTTGGCCCAGCGCAGGGTGCCCGTGGTGCCGGGCGGCACTCCTTGAACCGAGACGAAGAGCGGATCACCCTGGCGGGGATTGCCCATGACCGAGAGGCTCTGGGCCAGACCGGGGGCGGCCAGCATGACCAGTAGCAACAGCAACATCATCGTGCCCCTGCCTCCTGGGTGGCACCCCGGCGCAACTCAAAGTGGTCCTCCACCTGTTGCAGCAGGGGCGCTACCCCGGCTTCGAAGGCCAGCACGGCCTCCACGGTCTTTTCATAAAGCTCGATCAGCAGGGCCTGGCGGGCATCGCACATCTGCTCGACGCGGAACGACTCGGCGTGGAGCACTTCGGTGATGCTGGCGTCGGGCAGGAAGGCCAGGCTGGCCAGCAGGTTCTCGGCGACCAGGCGGTCGTCGCCGGCAGCGTGGCTGGGGTCGAAGGCTACCGGCAGGATGGTCTTCTCCTTGGCGTGGCGCAACACGTTGAAGTCGGGGGTGAAGCGATTGTAACCGTTCCTGGCAAACATGGTCTTCACGCCTCGCTCGCACAGCACGATGTCGAGGTTTCCCTGGTTGGCGATGTACTCGGCGGCGTTGAACCACTCCTCGGCGTCGTTGCCGAAGCCGCGCTTGAGCATGACCGGCCTGCCCGAGTTGCCCACTTTTTCCAGCAGCGCAAAGTCCTGAGCGTTGCGGGTACCGATCTGGAACATGTCCACCTGGCCGGCAAGTTGCTCGACCAGGGTGTGGTCCATCACCTCGGTGATGTAGGGGATGCCCGTCTCCTGGCGGACCCGGTCGAGAATGGCGATGCCCTCCAGTCCCAGCCCTCGAAAGTCGGTCGGGCGGGTGCGCGGCTTGAAGGCCCCGGCCCGAAAGATGAGTCGATCGCGGATCTTGAGCCGATCGGCCATGGCCGCCAGCATGCGAGCCTGGGTCAGGGTCTGCTCCTCGGTCTGCACCGAGTCGGGACCGGCCAGAAAGATGTGCTTGCCTGCGCCGATGCGGCGCATCAGGCCGTCTGGCCCGCGCACCTCCACCACCCGGCGCTGGCGGTGCACGGCCTTGCGCCGACCGTCGCCCACCACCCGGGCGATGTTCTTGTAGCTCGAGCTGATGCGCCAGACTCGCTCCACGCCGGCCAGGTTGGCCAGGTAGTCTGCCTGGCTCGCCAGCGAGCGCACGTCTCCGATGACGTGCAGGGTGTCGTAGACCTCGCTGCCTTCGATGACTTCCAGGGTGTTGCCGTGCCGGGCGGCAATCTTGCCAATGGCCTCGACCGTGATCGGGTGGCCCTTTTCCATCTCGATGATCATAGCCGGGGCGGTTTCTCTGATCCCGAGATGAAGCCTGCTGCTCGGCAAATTTGCTGTATCGCGTGCAAATCGCGCAGGGACGGGCGCCCGCTCGTAGAAAAGCCCCTGCCCATGAGCAAGTTAGCCGAGTTGAAGAAACGTCTCTCCACTGTTTGGGACCTGCGCAGCACCTCCAGCCTCTTGAGCTGGGATCAGCAGACCTACATGCCCCCGCAGGGGAGCGGTCCAAGGGCTCAGCAGATGGCCACCATCGACCGGCTGGCTCACGAGATCCTGACTGCGGACGAGACGGCCCGGCTGCTCGACGAGGCAGCCACCGAGCTCAATGGCGCGGCGGACGACTCCGACGAGGCCTGTCTGATCCGGGTGGCCCGCCGCCACTACAACCGTGGGGCCAATGTCCCCGGCAGCCTGGTGGAGGAGTTCAGCCGCACCTGCAGCCTGGCTCACGAGAACTGGGTGGAGGCCAAGCGCTCTTCCGACTTCCCGTTGTTCGCCCCCCACCTGGAGAAGATCTGGGAGCTGGCTCGCCAGATCGCCGAGGCTCGCGGCTATCAAGAGCATCCCTACGACGCCCTGCTCGATGAGTGGGAGCCGGGCACCACGGCAGCCGAGGTGCGGGCCATGTTCGACGAGATGCGCCCGCGATTGGTGGCGCTGGTCAAGCGGATCCGCGAGTCGGGGGTCAACCTGGACGCCTCGGCTCTGCACCAGAGGTTCGACCTCGAGCGGCAGATTGCGTTCGCCAAGTTCATGGCTGAAGAGATCGGTTACGATTTCAACCGCGGTCGCCAGGACATCTCGGCCCACCCGTTCTGCACCTCCTTCTCGGCCCACGACGTGCGCATCACGGTGCGCTATTTTGAGCGCTTCCTGGCACCCTCGCTGTTTGGCACCCTGCACGAGGCCGGTCATGCACTCTATGAGCAGGGCTCTCCTCCCCAGTTCAACCACACCCCTCTGCGGGGCGGGGCCTCGCTGGGCATTCACGAGAGCCAGTCGCGCTGGTGGGAGAACCTGGTGGGCCGCAGCCGGCCCTTCTGGAAACGCTATTTTCCCAAACTGGCGGGTTTCTTCCCCGAGCAACTGCACGGCTACACCGTAGACCAGTTCTATCGGGCCATCAATCGCGTGGAGCCATCGCTCATTCGCGTGGAGGCCGACGAGGTGACCTACAACCTGCACATCATGATTCGCTTCGAGCTCGAGCTTCAAATCATGGAGGGCAATTTGGCCATCAAGGACGTGCCCGATGCCTGGAACGACCGCTATTCGGAGTACCTGGGGGTGAGCGTGCCCAACGATGGGGCCGGTTGCCTGCAGGACATCCACTGGGCCCACGGCATCCTGGGTTACTTCCCAACTTACTCGATCGGCAACGTGGTAGCCTCGCAGTTGTGGGAGCGCATGCTGGAGGACCTGCCCAACGTGGACGAGCTGGTGGAGAACGGCCAGTTCAAGTCCGTGCTGGGTTGGCTGGTCGAGCACGTGCACTCGCGAGCCAAGAAGTATCTGCCCAAGGAGCTCGTGCAGAAGGTGACCGGCGAGGGGATCCAGTGCGGGCCGTTCCTGCGCTACCTGGAGACCAAGTTCGGCGAGCTTTACGCGCTTGACCGATAAGCCCACCCCGCGCGAGCGCAACATCGCGCTCAACCGCAAGGCGCGTCACGAGTACCACATTCTCGAGACGCTCGAGTGCGGCGTGGTGCTGGTGGGCACTGAGGTCAAGTCGCTGCGTCAGGGCAAGGCCAACCTCACGGATGCCTACGCGGTCGTGCAGCACAACGAGGTGTGGCTCTACAATCTGCACATCAGCCCTTTCGACAAGGGCAACCGATTCAACCACGACCCCCTGCGGCCGCGCAAGCTGCTGCTTCACCGCATGGAGATCCGCCGGCTGATCGGGAAGACCCAGGAGAAAGGGCTGACCCTGATCCCCATGCGGCTTTATTTCTCCAACGGCAAGGTGAAGGTGGAGCTGGCCCTGGGCAAAGGCAAGAAACTTTACGACAAGCGCGAGAGCGAAGCTGCCCGGGACGCTCAGCGCGAGGTCGAGAAGGCCATGCGTTACGCCCTCAAGGAGTAGTAGTCCGCTGGGGAAAGAGCGAAGGCCTCGTTTCCGAGGCCCTCTTTGGTGGAGGTGGCGGGAGTCGAACCCGCGTCCGAAAAGGATTTAGCCGCTGACTCTACGAGCGTATTCCGGATTTTCTTTAAGGTTGCTCGACTCCTCCGGACAGGATTCGCTCAACCTGAGCACCCAACTGATTCCCCTCGGGGCCAGGTGCGTAGCCCTGTCTGGGTAGCTGCTCTAGGTGATGCCCGGTTCCGCCCCGATCAGCGAGGGCGGATGGACACGGCCGTTGTTTAGGCGGCCAGCGCCAGGCTCGCCTGGTGGCGAGCCGGGAACGGGATAACGTTCTTGTTGGCGTTTGTTTTGTTTCCGACTTGATTAACGAGTGATTCGGCAACTCGGCTCGCATCTTCGGCCCGATCAGCTTCCCGTCGAATCCGGTCACCCCCGGGTCTTGAACGCATGCTGAGGATACCATGAGCTGCCCGCTGGCACAACTGGAGAACTGTTAGAATTCCATCTCCAGAGCCTGTCGCGAAGAGGTTTTGCAGAAATCACCACGGAGGCGACCTTTCGAGAAGGAAGTTTTGGAGAGGTAGCCCGAACCTGGCGGCAGGGAAGTTTACCGTGCCTCAGGAAGCCCGCCCCATGCATATTGACGCCATGCTCTGCGATTTTGCCACGGTCCGTGAGGGCTTGTTGCACGTTCTCGGCGGGGGGATCAACCGGCTCTGGCGCGACCGCTTTCCGGCCGCCATGGGCGTCAGCCTGGCGATGGTGCTGGAGGTGCATCCCATCGAGGCCTCTCGGCATCACCGCATGACCATCGTGCTGCAAGACCAGGACGGCAAACGCCTGGCCGAGATGGATGCTGATTTCCAGCTCAACCGCATCCCCGACCATGCCAAGCCGGGCGAGCGCATCATCATGCCGATGAGCATCTCGCTGCAGTCGATGAGCATTCCCGTGGCCGGGACCTATAGCGTGGAGATCCTGGTGGACGGTCAGCACAAGCGCTCTCTGGCCGTTGTGGCCGAGACCATCAAGCCCAACGACCGGCGGCGCCGGGAGCGCACGCTGGGCGGAGAGCCTACCACCCCGCCGGAAGAGTAGCCATCTTTCGGGCTTAGCAGGCTGTTGCAAAATCGGTTGTGCAGGGCATCAACCTGCCAGGATGAATGCAAAAGCATCACTTTCTCGCATGGGCTGTGCGACGAATTCTCAACAGGTTGAGCTTCGTCGCATCGCCCGTGCCACAAGACTTTGCAAGCGGCTCGAAACAAGTTTCTCACCGCACGTTACGTGGCACGGTCAATGCGACGAAGTCTAGAAGTCCGGCCGCAAACCCCCTTGTGGTGTCGGAGGGAACCTCCGCCACCACAAGATATTGTAGGCGGCCGGACTTCTAGCACAATATGTTGGGCGTCGCGCAGCCGGAAAACCATGTCAAGGGGGTTCCGGCTGCGCTCCTAGAGGTGACGGATGACAGCGCAGGTGGCGTTGTCGTCGGCTCCCCGCTCGAGGCAGGTGGCCACCAACCAGTCGGCTGCCTCGGCCGCGTTAGGGTTGCCTGCGAAGAGCTCGCTCAATTCCACGTCCTGGTAGTATTCCCAGACGCCGTCGGAGCAGATCAGCAGGTAATCTCCGCTGGCCAACCGGCGCTCGTAGAGATCCACCTCCACCTCGGGATTGGTGCCCAGGGCCCGGTAGATGATGCTGCGTTGGGGTGAGTTGCGGGCCTCCTCGCGGCTCATCTGGCCCATCTGCACCAGCCGCCCCACCAGGGAGTGGTCGGTGGTCACCAGGTCAAGCTCGGAGCCCCTGAAGCGGTAGCCGCGCGTGTCACCCACGTGGCCAAGCACGGCCGTGTCGCCGACCAGCAGCACGGCGGTCATGGTGCAACCCATGCCGCGCCTGGACATGTCGAGCTCGGCGTAGTCGTGGATGGAGCGGTTGGCTGTTTCGATGCCGCGCTCGAGCAGCACCCGGGCTCGTTCGATGGGATCGTTGGGGAGAAGCCGGTTCGTCTCGCCGGCCACCTGGAAGTGGAGCACCGATGTCAGAACCTCGCGGGCCAGCGAGCGCACCGCAAGGGAGGCGGCCTTGTCGCCCTCGGCCTCGCCGCCCATTCCGTCGGCCACCACCACCAGGTGGGCCCGAGTGGGCACATCCTTCTCCCAGACCACGAATTGCACTTCGGCACAGGCGTCTTGATTGATCGAGCGCACACAGCCAATGTCGGTCTTCATCGCGATCGCGTAGCCAGCCACCGTCACCGAGGCTGCAGCGGACGCCTCGGCCGGGCTGGCCAGACAGTCTTCCAGCGCGTGCAGCATCTCGCCGGTACTGGGAAAGCGGTCGGCCGGAGCTTTGGACACGGCCCGCATGATGACCTCACCGACCTTCCCGCCGCTCAGGCGAGGGAAGCTGAAGAAGCTGTCACGCGACTCGAGATCGGGCCGTTGGCGGCTGAGCGCGAAATGGAGCACGGCTCCCAGACTGAAGAGGTCGGAGCGAGGATCGAGCACCCCGCCCTGCATGCCGTAAGCTTCGGGAGAGGAGTAGCCTGGAGTCACGCTGTAGCTCTCCTCGGGAGACTGGGCCCGGCAAAGCCGCTCATAGGGGTCGAGCACGGCCTGCTCTCCGCCAGTCCAGATGCGCGAGGGTTGCACGGAGAGATGCAGCAAACCGTGCTGGTGCAGGGCTCCCAGCCCCCGTAAAACGTCGACCCCCACCCGGATCACCCGCTCGGGGGAAGGCTCGCCAGCGATCTCTTGCTCAAAGCGCGTCAGGCCAGGCCGAGGTCCGGCCAGGTAGAGTCGCCCCTCCTCCTCAAAGCGCTGGTTGCCTGTCCAGATGCAGGGAGCTTCCAACGAACGCACCAGGTCGTGCTGGGCGCCGAGCAGGCCGGCATCGGAGCATTCGAGCAGTAGAGCCGGTTGCTCGTCGGCTTGCAGGTCGGTTGCCAGATAACGGTTGATGCGCCCTTCCTCGAGCAGCTCGTCCACGCGCCAGCGCTCTCGCAGCACGCGTCCCGGGGCAAGAGGCCCTTCCTGCAGGGCCACAGCGACCATACCATCTTGCGAGACGGCCAGCTGGGCCCCGCAATCCTCGCAAAAGCGAGAGTCGGGGGCGTTCTCGCTCCCGCAGGTGGGACAGTTCATGCGCCTCCCTCTCTCATTGCAGCCACCGATCCCAGGGCAGTTGGTAGAGTCCCACCCCTACCAGGGCAAAAAAGCCCAACCAGAGCGTGCTCAGCAGCGTGGCCACGGCCACGAAGATCTTCATGGCCGCGCGCTCGCGGCGTGGGGTCGACAGGTAGGCCACCCCCAGAACTCCGGTGGCCACGAACCCGATGACCGGCAGCACGCTGGCCAGGCACAGCAGGAAGCTCAACGCCTGGCTGAAGAAGCTCACGTGGGCCCGCTCGACGTCCACTTCCACAGACATCGGCCGAATTCCCTGTTGGCCCTGCACCGTCAATTCGGCTTGAAAATGGCCCCCTTCCTTGAGCCCGGAGGTGTGGGCAATGAGCTCCACCCGCACGTCCTTTCCCTGCACGTGCTCGGGCTCGACCTGCAGCCAGCGCTGGTTGCTGACCAGACGAGCGTTCCAGTCGCCCTTGAGGAGGATCATGCGTTTGACCGACTGGCCCCGGCGCACCACTCCCAGACGCACCTCACGAGGGTCGAAGCCGGCCGGCGAGCTGTGCAGTACCTGGGTGGGCAATTGCTGGCCACCACCCAGCGCCTGCAGCGCAAGGCGCAGCTCGCGGGCCGACTGGAATCGGTTGACCGGCTCCAGGCTGACGGCTTTGAGGATCAGCGCCTCCAGGCCCGGCACGGCCAGGCCCAGGGGAGGGAACTGGAAGGGAGCCTGGCCCGGATCGCGCCCGCTCAGCGCTTGATAGAGCGTGGCTCCCAGCGCGTAGAGATCGGTGCGCTCGTCGGACTGGCCGTGACCGTACTGCTCGGGGGCGGCGTAGCCGGGGGTGCCCAGGGCGCGGGTGTCGCTGGCTTTGTCGGGTTGGAAGTGTCGGGCGATGCCAAAGTCGATCAGCTTGACCGTGCCGCCGGGGGCCATGATGACGTTGGCTGGCTTGAGATCGCGGAAGATCAGGGGAGGAGTCAGTCCGTGCAGGTACTCCAGAACTTCGCTCAGTTGACGACCGAGATCGATCACCTCGGCCAGGGTAAGCCGACGCTGGCTCAGGACTTGCTCGAGAGTCGGGCCCTCCACGTAATCCATGACCAGATACTGCTTGCCGTCTTCGCCAAAGAAGTCGGTGATGCGGGGCAGGTTCGGGTGCTTGAGGCTGCACAGCACTTCCGCCTCAGCCCGGAACATTGCCTCGGCCTCGGGCTCGGCGGTCATCTCCTTGACGGCCCATTGACAGGGTATGCGAAGATCGCGGGCCAGGTAAACCGCCCCCATGCCCCCCTGGCCAAGCACTCTCTCGACCTGATAGCGCGAGGCGAGTGTGTCGCCGTTGTTCAGCACCGCACGGACAAGGTTCAAGACCGCTCCTGGGACTCCTCTGCCTCGACCTCCTGCAGCACGCGGGTGCGGTCTGCCGGCCGGGGGTGGGTGCGATAGAAGCTGGCGTCCGCCCCTGAGAGCTTTTCGAGGCGGGCAATGATCAAGAGGGCTCTCCGGTAGCCCTCCAGCCCGAAGCCTGAGCGCAACGCCAGGCGGGCGCCGTAGCGGTCAGCCTCCAACTCGTTGGCGGGTCCGAGATGGTAGTCGAGGTAATTTCGGATCCGTTGATCGAGCAGCAGGGGGTTGACCTGGGGATTGCCTTGCTCGAGTCGGCGCGCCTGGCGGAGGCGCTCGCGCGCGTGGCCCAGGTAGGCGTGGCTGACCTCGTGGCAAATCCAGGCCGCCAGCACCTCCTCGAAGAGCTTGCGGGCTTGCTGCTCGCGCTCCCAGCTCAGGCCGGGGGGTGGTGGCAGCTCGGGCCGCTCCATCGAGATCTGCCGCAGGATCGACTCGGTGTAAGGGGTGTCCAGCTCGCCATAGACAGCCTGGCCCTGGGAAAGCCTCTCGAGCCCCTCCATCAACAGGCTGTCCACGATGACCACCCGGTGCCAGCACACCGCGTTGAAGCCCAGCTTCTGGCGGAAGACACGAAAGCTGACCGGCTCACCCTGGCCGGGGAACACCTGGCTCACCCCCACCACGAGTTGCTCGGCCAGCGACTGCAAAAGGGGGTCCCAGCTGTGATCGGCCGAGCCGTCGGCTGAGAAGCGCTCGACGATCTGCTGATCCTGCCAGTCGAGCAGCTCGTCGAGCTCATTCTCGCCGGACTGAGCGGCCGCCGCCAGGGTCAAAAGCAGGATGAGAAGGAGTCGCGGCACCACGGAAGCCTTCTTTTCCTCTGAGCAGAAACTTCCTGGATGCGAGGATTCGAACACGGGGGCGGGGAAGATCTCCTGGCTGGTTTTGCGACATCATGCACGGGGGTCCTGATCTCGGTGAGGAGGCCCGGAATGCTCACACAATTGTGGGAAAATCCGATCTTCGTAAGGGCGCGCCAGGTGGAGGCACGACGCCAGGGCAAAGGACTTCAAGCCTTTGTCACCCGCTTCGGGGGAGGCATGGCGCTCGTGCTCGGCCCTCTGGCGGTGACAATGTTCTTCACCGCCGGTGAGCTTCTGGTGAGCCCCGAGAAGTGGGTGCATACCTGGCTCGGCTCAGTGGTTGGCTTCACCGCCTTCCTGGGTATCCTTTATGTGACCATGAGGGCGGTCAGCGCCACGGCAGGGGCCATCTCGCTGGAGAAAGAGCAGAAGACCTACGAGTGTTTGCTGGCCACGCGCTTGCGCTCGGAGGAGGTCCTGGCAGGTAAATTGGCGGCTCACCTCTGGCCCATCACCCGTGAGCTGATGGCGGCCGCTCCCATCGCCGTTGGATTGGGCATCCTCTCCGGCCACGCCCTGCAGTCCGTGCTCTTTGTTTGTCTGGCGGTGACCTGCCTGAGCCTGTTCGGGCTGCTGGGCACCTGGGCTTCCTACACCTCGATCTCCAGCCAGCAGGCCAGCCGCAAGGCAATGTTCCTGGCTCTGGGTTTCGTGCTGATGGGTCCGATGATCGACTTTCTGCTCTACGGCCTGATCGGGTCGGGCGCATCCTACTATATTCCGCTGGCTACGTTGAGCAGTCCGATGGTGGCCGCCTGGTCGGTGCTGAGCCTGTCCGACGGCGGGCCGATTGCCGCCTGGCAGTGGGCCTGGGCCTGGACCTTTCTGCTCTACGCGGTGCTCTGCTCCATCTTGTGGTGGTCGATTCGGCGCAAAGCCGAAGAGGCCCGGGTCGCTTAGGAGGAGGACGCGATGCTGAAACAATTCCGCCGCCCCGTCAGCTGGACCCTGGGCCTGCGCGAAAACCCCTTCGTGGTCTGCCAGCGGCAGTCCGAGAGCCGTCAGACCGCCTGGAAGCGCTTCTGGGCCGGCTACGGTCTCTACAGCGCCCTCCTGGTCATTCCGCTGCTGCTCGGCGTCAGTGCCGTGCGCAACTTCGGTCTGGGCCGGACGGCCAGCACGGTGGAGGTCATCGTGGTGCTGCTGGCCTTTGCTCAGGTGCTCTACGTGGCCCTGAAGGCGGTGGTGCAGACCGCCGCCAGCGTGGTCAACGAGCGCCAGCGCGGCACCTTGCTCTCGCTGGCCCTCACCCAGGTCAATTCGGCCGACTACGCCGACGGCATCATGGCTGCCGGGATCCGTCCGGTCGTCCGCGAGATCACCGTGCTGATGCCGCTGGCCGGTTTGATCGGCTGGTTTGCCGGAGCCGACCTCTTCTCCATCTTGATGCTCTGGGCCGTCTCAGTCTTGATGGCGGTCATCTTCGGCTATGTCGGGGTGTGGATCTCAGCCGGCAGCACCAGCACCCAGCAGGCCACCCAGAAGGCCACCATCCAGGCCCTCTTCTTCATCCTGATCGCCCCCTTCCTGATGGTGTTCGCGGGCTTCTGGGCTTTCCCGCTCTGGATCGTCCACCCCTACGTGGCCCTGAGCCTGGCCTTCTGGGGCAAGTCCGACCTGTATCAACCCGACCCGTTCTCTTATATGCTGGTGCGCTGGTGGGCGTTGCTGGCCCTGCCTCTCTACTTCTGGATCGCCTCCTCTTGCCGCCGCAAAGCCATCCGGGCGCTGGAGCGGACGCACCTCATCTAAGCCGTGGCCGCCAAGACCGGTCCCGGGAGCCTGCTGGCCGGTCGATACCAGGTCGAGCGCCTGCTCGGAGAGGGGGCAGCCGGCACCGTCTGGTTCGTGCGCGACACCCGTCAGAAAGGCAGCACCTGGGCCCTCAAGGAGCTCGACTTCTCCACCGTGCCGCTGGACGAGCGCGACGAGGCCCGCAAACTGTTCGACCGCGAGGCGGCCATCCTGGTGCGCCTGAGCCATCCCTACCTGCCCCGGGTGGTGGATCGTTTCCACCTCGACGAGCGCGAGTACCTGGTGATGGAGCGGGTCGAAGGACCCACCCTGGAGCACATCTACCGCACCCAGAAGTCGCTCCAGGAGAACGAGGTGGCCGGCTGGGGAGCCCAGGTGTGCGAGGTGCTCGATTACCTGCACAGCCTCGATCCCCCCGTGATCTACCGCGATCTCAAGCCCGCCAACGTGATGGTGATGGTGCGCGGAGGGGCCATCAAGCTGGTCGACTTCGGGATCGCCCGGGCGATGAGCACGGGCAAGGCGGGCGACACCACCGCCTACGGCACTCCCGGCTACGCGCCTCCCGAGCAGTACATGGGCAGGGCCGTGCCTCAGTCCGATCTTTACGCCCTCGGAGCTACCCTGTACCAACTCCTCACCCGGGTCGAGCCCAGGCCCTTCGACTTCGAGCACCGCCCCGCTCGCAGCGTCAATCCGGATATCTCGCCTGGCATGGGTGATCTGCTCGATCATCTGCTGGCGGTGGAGTCGGCCGACCGCCCCGCCACCGCGCGCGAGGTGCAGGAGCGTTTGCTCTCGCTGGCCGGTCAGACCCGCACCTGGGTCTCCAAAGCGATGTCCCGCCTGGGTCACTGGGTGAATCGCCGCCAGGCCTGAAGGAAAGCCCGCCCCGACGCAAAATTGCGCGGCTTATGTTCAAGCGTGTGCTGGTCGCCAACCGGGGCGAGATCGCCGTCCGCATTCTGCGCGCCTGTCGCGAATTGGGGGTAGAGACGGCCCTGATCTGCGCCGAGGTCGACCGCGACTCGCTGCCCGCCCGCATGGCCGACCAGGTCCTGGTTCTGCGCGACCTGGCCGGTCGCCAGGCCTACCTGGACATCCCTCGCATCGTGGAGGCGGGACGGTCGGCTGGGGCCAAGGCGGTGCACCCGGGCTACGGCTTCTTGTCAGAGAACGCCGCCTTCAGCCGGGCCTGCGCCGAGGCCGGGCTGGTCTTCGTGGGCCCCGGTCCGGAAGCCATCACCGCCCTGGGCGATAAAACCGAGGCCCGAAAGCTGATGTCCGAGGCCGGTCTGCCCGTTGTGCCGGGCACGGTGGAGCCGGTGGCCGATGTCGAGGAGGCCCTGCGCGAAGCCGAGCGCATCGGCTACCCGGTGCTGATCAAGGCAGCCGGTGGGGGAGGGGGGCGCGGCATGCGAAAGTGCGCCGACCGCTCCGAGCTCGAACGCAGCTTCGCCCAGGCAGCCAGCGAGTCGCAAGCTGCCTTCGGATCTTCGCGGCTCTTCCTCGAGCGCTACCTCGAGCAGCCTCGCCACATCGAAGTGCAGGTGCTGGCCGACCAGCACGGCCAGGCGGTTCACCTCTTCGAGCGCGAGTGCTCGATCCAGCGTCGCTTCCAGAAGATGCTCGAGGAGGCCCCCTCCCCCTTCCTGGATGAGGGTCTGCGACGCACCATGGGTGAAGCGGCCGTGCGAGGAGCGCTCAAGGCTGGCTATGCGGGTGCCTGCACGTTCGAATTCCTGGTGGACAAAAACCGGAGCTTTTACTTCCTCGAGGTCAACACGCGCCTGCAGGTCGAGCATCCGGTGAGCGAGCTGATCACCGGGGTGGACCTGGTGCTCGAGCAACTGCGCATCGCAGCCGGCGAGCCCCTCGCGCTCAAGCAAGAGGAGATCAGGCTGCACGGCTGGTCCATCGAGTGCCGCATCACCTGCGAAGACCCCTACCACGGTTTTCGGCCCGATCCCGGGCCGATCCAGGCTGTCCACCTGCCAGCCGGACCGGGGGTGCGGGTGGATTCCCATCTCTATCCCGGCTACGTGGTGCCACGCGACTTCGACTCGCTGCTGGCCAAGCTGATCGTCTGGGGCTCGGACCGCGAGCAGGCCTGCCGGCGCATGCTGGCGGCCCTGGATGAGATGGTCGTGGCCGGCGTGAGCACCTCGATCCCCTTCCACCGGGCCCTGCTCGAGCACCCCGAGTTCCGCCGCGGCAACCTCTCCACCCACTTCCTGGCCGAGCACCTGGGCGATCTCAAGCCTGTCTTCAGCGACGAAGAGCGCGAGCTGGCCGCTCTGGCCGCCGCCCTGAGCCTGCACCGCCAGGGCGGCGACCGTCGGGCCGAGCTGGTGGCCCGCAGCCAGGAAGAGGCAGCCCTGTGGCGGCTGGCGGCCCGATGAGGCTGGTTACGTTTCACAGCCAGGGTCGCTCGGCCCCGGGCCGCCTGGAAGGCGACGAGGTGGTGGATCTCTCTCAGGACGGACGCTTCGCCGATCTGCGCGAGCTGGTGGCGGCCATGCCTCCGGCCCGCATCGCCACGCTGGAAGGCCCGCGACGAACGCTCTCGTCGGTGCGACTTTTGGCCCCGGTCCCGCGTCCGCCCAAGTTCGTGGCCGTGGGCCTGAACTATCGCGACCACGCCCTGGAGCAGAACAAGCAGCCCCCCGATTTCCCGATGTTCTTTGCCAAGGCGCGCAACTCGGTGGTGGGCCAGGGCGACCGCATCGAGCTGCCCCGCGGCCGCATGGAGATCGACGTGGAGGTCGAGCTGGGCGTGGTGTTCGCGCTCCCCGGTGGCAGCCTCTCGGCCGAGAATGCCCTCGAGCACGTGCTGGGATTCACCATCGTCAACGACGTCTCCGACCGCCAGGCCCAGCGCGAGGACAAGCAGTTCTACCGGGCCAAGTCGTTTCGCTCCTTCGGGCCCATGGGCCCGGTGGTGGTGACCCCCGACGAGCTCGACCATCGCGACGCTCCCCTGCGGTTGTGGCGCAACGGCCAGCTGCAGCAGGAGTCGCGCACCAGCGAGCTGATCTTCTCGGTGGAGAAACTCATCGAGCTGCTCTCCGCCGCCCAGGACCTCGAGCCCGGCGACGTGCTGGCCACCGGCACTCCGGGCGGGGTGGGAGTGTTCCGCAACCCCCCGGTGTTCTTGCAGGACGGCGACGTGATCGAGTGCGAGATCGAGGGCATCGGGCGGCTGCGCAATCCGGTGGTGCGGGCCTGAAGGCCTCCTTGACACGTATCGGTGCAGAAGACGCTGACCATGACGCTGGATGAGCAGGCTGACCAGGGGCTTCATGGGGTGATCGGGCGCGGGAAGATCGGCCAGTTCATCGAGAGGCTGGTCCGGCCCCACGTCACCGAGGCCGGTCTCGAAGCCAGCTATCAGGCCCTGGCAGCGGACGAGCAGTCCGATCTCGAGGCTGCCGAATGGCCTCAGGGCGTCGGGAGCGATGTGGCACGCCTGCTCGGATGAACAGGCGAGGTCTGGTGGGTCGACTTTGACCCTCCGTGGTGGGAGGCGAGGCAACCAGAGTGCGACCCGCCGTGATTGTAAGAGAGGTCATCTTGGAGGGAGTTCAACTCTACCTGGAGCGCGCGAGCGTTCGGCAGGAGTTTCGCCTCCGTGAAAGCCTTCACAGATCGATTTGAAGCGCTTTTCGGACCATTGTTCGGCAGGTTTTCGTTTCCGCCGGAAACAAGCTTGGGTTCGCCTTCTGGGTCCTTTGGACCACTCAGGGAACGGGCCACTCAGGGGAAGGACCGGAAACGGACCCTTTGGAAACTCCCTTCTTATGCTGCGCCTTCTCCTGTTGATTCTTCTGATGCTGCCCGCTCTGGCCGAGGATCCGCCCAACCCTCAGGTGGCGGTGCTCGATCCGACGACCGGCAAGGCGTTGGGGCACTGGCGACTACTGGGGCCGGAACAGCCAGCTGGGGCCTGAGCCAGAGTATTGAAGCCGCCGGTCTGAGCAGGGGGAATAGCCCACGGCTTGAATTTCCAGCGCTATGACCGTCGAGACCACCACTCCCACCAACTTTATCAAGAGCATCATCGAGGAAGACCTGCGCAGCGGCAAGCACAAGACCGTCATCACGCGCTTTCCTCCCGAGCCCAACGGCTATCTCCACATCGGGCACGCCAAGGCCATCTGCATCAACTTCGGCCTGGCGAAAGAGTTCGGGGGGCGCTGCAACATGCGCTTCGACGATACCAACCCGGCCAAGGAGGAGACCGAGTTCGTCAACTCCATCCAGAACGACATTCGCTGGCTGGGGTTCGAATGGGGCGAACATCTCTATTTCTGCTCGGACTACTTCGAGCGCTTCTACGAGATGGCCGAGCACCTGATCAAGACCGGCAAAGCCTACGTCGAGGACCTGACCGCCGAGGAGATCCGCGAGCATCGCGGCACCCTCACCGAGCCGGGCAAGAACAGCCCTCATCGCGACCGCGGCGTGGAGGAGAACCTGGACCTGTTCCGCCGCATGCGAGCCGGCGAGTTTCCCGATGGGGCACGGGTGCTGCGGGCCAAGATCGACATGGCCTCGCCCAACATGAATATGCGCGACCCCACGCTTTATCGCATCCGACGGGCGCATCACCATCGCACCGGCGACGACTGGTGCATCTACCCCATGTATGACTACTCCCACCCCATCAACGACGCCCTGGAAGGGGTGACCCACTCGCTCTGCTCGCTCGAGTTCGAGAACCACCGCCCGCTCTACGACTGGGTGCTGGACAACGTGCCCGTGCCCTGTCATCCCCAGCAGATCGAGTTCGCTCGCCTCAATCTCACCTACACCGTGATGAGCAAGCGCAAGCTGCTCGAGCTGGTGACCACGAAGACGGTGCGCGGCTGGGACGACCCTCGCATGCCCACTCTGGCCGGCTTCCGGCGCAAGGGCTACACCCCCGAGTCGATTCGCGACTTCATCGAGACGGTGGGGGTGGGCAAGGCCGACGCCTGGATCGACCCCAGCATCCTCGAGGACGCCTTGCGCAACGACCTCAACCCCAAAGCCCCTCGCATGATGGCGGTGATGCGCCCGCTCAAGCTGGTGATCACCAACTGGCCCGAAGACCAGGTGGAGGAGGTGGAGGTGCCCTGCTTCCCCGACGACGCCCTGGAGCTTCGCACCGAGCGCGGGCTGGGCGCGCCCGAGCCGGCCAGCCGCAAGGTGCCCTTCGGGCGTGAGATCTATATCGAGCAGGACGACTTCATGCTCGATCCGCCCAAGAAGTTCTTCCGCCTCAAGCCGGGAGGCGAGGTGCGCCTGCGCCGCGCCTACATCGTCAAGTGCGAGAGCGTGGTGCAGGACGACGAGGGCCGGGTGGTGGAGGTGCACTGCACCTACGATCCCGAAACCCGAGGCGGCAACACGCCCGACGGGCGCAAGGTGCAGGGCACCCTGCACTGGGCCAGCGCTCGTCACGGAGTCCAGGCTGAGATTCGACTGTACGAGCCGCTTTTCAGCGTGGAGCGGCCCGACGCCGAGAAACGCGACTACCGTGAGCTGATCAACCCCGACTCGCTGACCGTGCTGCAGGGCGTGGTGGAGCCGGGTCTGGGCCAGGCGAAGGTGGGCGAGCGCTTCCAGTTCGAGCGCCAGGGCTACTTCATGGTGGATTCGGACAGCAGCACCGCTGGCAAGCAAGTCTTCAACCGCATCGCTCCCCTGCGCTCGGGATGGGCCAAACAAGCCGGCAAGTAAGCGGCAGCGGCCGGCCCTGGCTGGGGGGAGCCCGGCCAGGGCTTCGCTTTCTGATCCGGGTAGCCGGCTTGTTGCTGGTGCTCGGCCTGGGCGTGCGCCTGGCCAGGGCCGAAGAGCCCCCGCTGGTCATCCTGGGCCCGGCTACCAGCGACTCGGTCGTGCTGTGGGTGCAGACCGACCGGCCCGGTCCGATCGAGCTGCGTTATCACCAGCATCCCCGCGGAGATCGTGTGGCCCTGGCCAGCGGGCGAGCCAGGTCCGAGAGCCACCTGATCGAGCGCCTGTACCTGACCGGCCTGGAGCCGGGTAGTCGGTACTGCGGGACTCTCTGGTTCGAGGGACGCCCCGTCCCGGTGACGTTCCAGACGGTGCCCCCCGAGCCGCGCGACATCACCATCGCCTTCGGCTCCTGCGTCTATGTCAACGATCCCGCCATCCCCAAAGGCGAGAACGGCGGCGAGTACGAGATCTTCGATCACATCGCCAGGGATGCGCCCGACCTGATGCTCTGGCTGGGCGACAACGTCTACTATCGCCCCGGCGACTGGGACTCGGCCGAGGCGATGCGGGAACGGACCCGCAAAGACCGCCTGCGCCTGCCAAACCTGTGGCCGCTCTTTGCTAACACTCAGAACTACGCCATCTGGGACGATCACGACTTCGGTCCCAATAACGCTGACTCGAGCTTCCCCCAGAAGGGCGAGGCCCTGGAGGTCTTCCGCCAGGTTTGGCCGGGGGGCACTTACGGGCAGGATCAGATCCCCGGCGCCTTTTACCGGTTCAGCTGGGCCGACGTCGACTTTTTCATGCTCGACGATCGCTACTACCGTTCAAAAGAAGTGATGTACGGGCCGGCTCAGATGGCCTGGCTCAAGCAGCAGCTCGAGAGCTCGCAAGCCCCCTTCAAAATGGTGGTTGGGGGCTGCCAGATGCTCAACCCGGTGGCCCCCTACGAGGCCTGGGCTGTCTATCCGCGCGAGCGTCAGGAGTTGCTCGACTTCATCGAGCAAGAGCGGATCGAGGGAGTGGTCTTCCTGAGCGGCGACCGGCATTGCGCCGAGTTGATCCGCCTGCATCCGAAGGGGGGCTATCCGCTCTACGAGTTTACCTCCAGCCCGCTCACGTCGTCGCTGCATGCGATGACGGACAAGGAGAAGGATAACCCCGCCCGGGTACCCGGCAGCTGGTTCAGCGACCGGCGCAACTACGGCCTGGCCCGGGTCAGTGGCCCCAGCGGGCAGCGGCTGTTGACCCTCGAATGCAAGGATTCGAAAGGGCAGCTGGTCTGGACCCTCCAGCTCAGGGAGCGCGACCTTCGCTTCAGCCCGTGAGCGGCTTGAAGTTGCCCGTGGGCTTGAAGCGATCGACGTCGCACTTGAAGCCTTTGGGGAGCTTCTCGAACATCTCACGCAGCTGCAGGGCTTTCTGCCCGTCGATCTCCTCGAGCAGCCGGTTCAGGTTCTCGATGGTGGCATTCTTTTGCATGTTCTTGCGGGCGGTGAGCAGCTCTTGCTGCAGCTGCTCGCCCAGGGGCGAGCCTCTGGTGGCTCGCCCGCGCGACAGCTCCACCAGATCGCGGGTCAGGTTGCGCCAGTAGCCCGCAGCATAGCGGGGCGTCGTGCCCAGGCGGGCGGCCTCTTGCTGGCTCAGCACGGCCAGCAGCAGCGGCGCGCGGTAATTATCGCCGTCGCGGTGGCTGTAGAAGAGCACCGTCTCATCCAGGCCGGCCTTCTTGTCCACGTAGCGAGCGATGCGAAAGCCCTCGGGCTCGAGCTTGAAGACCCCGCAGGTGGGGCATTGCTCGTGATAGAGCCGGTTCAACCGGCCGGCCAGCGCTATGGCGCGCTCCTGAGCTTTCTGGCCGAAGGCGGCCTGGACCCGAAACAGGCCGATATCCTCGCCCAGAGTGACCACGGCCGAGTCCTTCTCCTCACGAACACCGAAGACGTTGCCCCGAAGGCCGGTATCGTGGGCGTGGCCGTGCGAGTCGCCGCCCGAGCGTGTCCAGGCCAGCGCGGCCACGATGGTGACCACCACCAGCACGAGAGCAGCGGCGATCTTGCCACGCGTGGGCGGGCGAGTGGCAACCGGTGCCGGAGGAGCTGGCACGGCTTTCTTGCCCCCCAGTGCCGCCCGCATCTCGGCCATGCTCTGGTAGCGGTCAGCCGGCTCGAAAGCGGTAGCCTTGAGCAGCACCGCCTCCAGCTCTTTTGAGACGGCCGGGTTGAGCTTGCGAATAGGCGGAAACTGGAACGGCATCTCCAGGCGATAGTCAGGGCCGGCCAGCAGGTCGTGCATGGTCGCGCCCAGCGAGAACACGTCCGAGCGGGCGTCGGTCTCGGCCGCTCCGAAGTGCTCGGGAGAGGCGGTGAAGAAGCTGCCCAGCGCCTCGGTGTCTTCGCTGCGGTCGCCCTTGTGCAGGCGGGCGATGCCGAAGTCGATCATCCGGATCCTGTCCCCGCTGAGCATCACGTTGGCCGGCTTGAGGTCTCGGTAGACAATGGGGGGGGACTGCTGGTGCAGATACTCCAGCACGTCGCACAACTGCAGTCCCCAGTCACGCACCTCGGCCTCGCTCGGAAGGCGCGACTGCTTGACCTCTTCCAGGGTGATCCCGTCGATGAGCTCCTGCACCATGTAGTAGAACCCGGCTTCTTCGAAGAGGTTGACGAAGCGCACGATGCCGGGATGCCGGAGGCGCTCGAGCAAGCCCTTCTCCTGGGTCAGGGCCAACACCTGAGCCGGCTCGCTGGCGGGGGCTTCCTTGAGGATGTAGCTCTTGTCGTCTTTACGCCCGTGGTAGACGGCGCTCATGCCTCCCATTGCCCTGTAGGTGACGGTGTACCCCCGCACCACGGCTCCATCGGGCAGGATCGACTTCCCCTGGGGATTGCTGACACGGGCCATCGCAGGAATGGGGTTCTCTCCCTCGGGCCAGGCCCCTGTCAGCTTTAGAGCAGCCGTTCTACGATCACCACGTTGCGCCACTCTCCGTCGAGTCGGGCGTGGCGCTCATAAACGCCCACTTCGCGGAAGCTGAGCGAGGCCAGCAGGTGGCGGCTGCCCAGGTTCTCGACAAAGATTCGCGAGACCAGCTTCCACAGCCCGGCCTGGCGGGCGGCGTGAACCAGCGCCTCCATGGCCATCCGCCCGGCGCCCTGGAGACGGAAGTCGCGGTCCACGTAGACAGAAAAATCAGCCACTCCGCGATAATAGTCTCGCGGTCGGTAGGAGAAGGTGGCTGCGTAGGCCACCACGCGGTCGTCCGCTTCGACCACGATGATGGGGTGGCTCTCGTCGAACCAGGCCTCCACCTCAGCCGCGCTGTGAGGACGGGTCTCGAAGGTAGCCAGGCGATCTTCGATCCCCTGGTTGTAGATGCTGGCGATGGCGCTGGCGTCCTGGCGGCGAGCGGGTCTGGTCTCCACGAGGCCCCCTTCGACAAGAGGTCTGTTCTGGCCTTGTGGAGAATTCAAATTTCATGGAGGGTCAGGATCTTTATTTGACCGCGCAGCAGGCGGCTCAGCAGCTATCCATGTCGCTGAGTCGTATCTATCGTTTGCTGCGCGCCGGCAAGCTGGAGGCCCGCAAGCAGGGCTCCACCTGGCTCATCCCTCCCCAGGCACTGACAGCGGCCTCGCATTCCACCCTGCTCGACCGGCTCACTCCCGAGCGCGAGCAGTCGCTGGCCGAGCGGGGCCTTTGCCCGGTGTGCAGCGCCGAGCTGGTGCAAGAAGAGAACGCCGACGACTCGTCCTGGGCCCACGAGTTTCGTGAGTGCACGCAGTGCGGATTCTCCTTTCACGAGCATGCCATCGAGTCGCCCGAAGACCTGCACAAGCTGGTGGCCCGCCACCTGACCCATCTGGAGAAGTACGTTCAGGCTGGAAGGCAGGCCAGTCGAGCTCTGGCACGGCGCCGCAAGCTCTGAGAAAGAATTTTCTCACCCTGCTCAGCGGGGGAGGGCTGGCCCAGGCCATCAACCTGGTGGCCACGTTGCTGGTGGCCAAGCTCTACACCCCCGATCAATTTGGCCTGTTCACGCTGTTTACGGTGCTGGTCACCGTCTTTATGGCTCCCTCCACGGGACGCTACGAGTATGCAGTCATGCTCCCTGACAAGGACGAGGAAGCCTACGATCTGGTGCGTCTCTCGCGTCGATTCTGCCTGGCGTTCTCGCTGGCGGCGGGCCTCCTGGCCTGGCTGGTGGGACCGACCCTGGCCGATCGCTTCGGTCACCCTGAGCTGGCCCGGTTGCTGCCCTTCCTGGCTCCCTTCCTGATGGGGGCTGGCTTCTTTTCTATCTTGACCTTCTGGTTCAACCGGCTGGAGGCCTATCGCCTGCTGGCCTCCTCGCGGGTGGTTCAGGTATCGGTCGCGGCTCTTTGCTGGGTCGTCTTCGGCCTGTTGCGCTGGTCGGCCGCAGGCCTGGTCCTGGGCAGCGTGCTGGGCTGGGTAGTGGGAAGCCTCTGGCTGGAGTGGGCTCTCTTCAAGCGGGGTGCTCCCCGGCGCCAACCCCCGCGGCTTCTCGAGGTGGCTCGCCACTATCAGAGTTTTCCGCTCTACCAGGCGCCCGCCGGTGTGCTCAAGATCTTCTCCGACACGGGAGTCTTCTTTGTGCTGGGCGCCTTCTTCAGCGCCGCCGACGTGGGCCAGTTCGCCCTGGCCTTCCGGGCCCTCTGGTCGCCAATTCAGGTGACCAGCCAGGTGTTCGGTCAGCTGGTCAACCGCGAGCTGGGCCGCCGGCCCGATCGCAAAGCCTTCTATCTTCGCCAGCTCGCGATTGCGGTGCTCTTCATGGGGGGACTGGTCTTGCCCGTGCTGCTGGCCGGGCCCTGGCTTTTCAAACTGGTTTTCGGCCCTGAGTGGGGCCTGGCCGGCGAGCTGGCCCGCTGGCTCTCGCTCTGGATGGTGGCTTGCTTCGCTGTGGAGAGCGTGTCCTACTCCTTCGCCGCCGGGCGAGCCAACTGGCTGCTCTTGCTCTGGCGACTGGCCTACATCGCCGGTCTGGCGATGGTGTTTGCGCCCGTCCTGGGCCAGTCCATCGAGACGGTGACCCGGGCCTACACTCTCTATGGTGTGGGCGCTTTCGCCCTGCTGGCGGGTCTGGGCTGGTGGGCCTGCGGTCGCATCAGTGCGCCTGAGCCGCCTGCCGCCGTCGCACCGTGACCCCCCCGAGAATGACCTGGCGCTCGGACTCCTGAACCAGAGTGCCCTCCCTGGCCTGGAGGCCTCTGGCCAGGTCGCTCACCACCTGTCGTGGGTCAGTGACTACTTGCTCTTCAGGAACTCGGTTGGGAAGGACTCTTTGGAGCACGGCCACCATGGCACCGCCCAGGCGGTGGCCACCCAGCGCTCCGGCCCCGCCGGCCAGAGTGGTCAGGGCCACGACTGCGGGCAGGCTCATTCCTCCCGAGTGGGCCAGGACACCCGTGCCAGCCGCGCAGGCAACCATTCCCAATCCGGCCAGCAGAGAGCCCAGATTCCCCGGCCGGGGGCCCCGCGGCACAAACAGGCCGATGGCGGGCAGGCTGCCCAGCAGCAGCCCCGCCTTTCCCGCCGTGGGAGCAAGGCTCAGCAACTGGCCGAAACCCGAGCCCAGGGCCGCTTGCAAAGGTGCAATTCCGGCGCTCGCAGCGACGGCCAGGGCGACTCCACCCAGCGCGCCTGCGTAAAGCAGCGGAGGCACCAGCGCCAGCTTTGTGGCGGTGCCCACTACGGGCAGGGCGCTTCGGGCCGAGCGCACGAAACGGTCCAGCGGAGCGGCTCGCTGGGCGGGCGCGCTCACGGCCAGGTAGGACCGAGTGGGCTCGATCTTCACACTGGCAGCATAATCGGTCCCACTGAAGGCTCTCTGAAAGCTCAAATCAGAACGGGAGTGGTCGGGGTTCCCTCCTCGAGCAGGCTCCAGACGATGTCGACCACGATCGATCCGCAGATGATCAGCGCCCCGGCCAGGGGGTTGAACAGGGCCACCACGGCCCCTACCGCCGCAGCTCCGTTCACGGCGGCCCCCCGGTAATCTCCCTCATGCAGAGCGTTGGCGGCCGCAACCCCGGTCAGGACCGCCCCGGCTCCCCCCAGCAGCCGGCTGGCGGTGAGGACGCCCACCCCACGGTTGAGCGTCGGGACACGCTCGGTCAGGGCGGCCAGCTCGCCCAGCAGGCTCCCCAGCGAGGAGGCTGTCGCATCCAGCGAACGGTGCGTTGGCGCAGGCGCTCAACCCCATGCTCGACCTTCTGATGCGCCTCCATGGCGTGGGGCGCGCCCGGGCGCTGGCCCTGGCCAGGGTATTCGTGGACCTGCGCTTCACCCAGCTGGTGAACGGTCGGCGCGGGGCGCACGCGATCTACAGGCCCCCGGGATGACCGGGTGCGCGGAAGCCTACTCCTCGTGACCCTTGCGGCGAACCCGCACACCACCTACAATGGCGGCCCGCTCGGAGAGCTGGATGCCGTTGCGGGACTGGTCTTCGCCGGGGGGCAGGGCGGCCAGCTGCTGACGAATGGTGTCCGAGCGCAGCGCGTGCACCTGGCCCTGCTGGCTCACCATGAAGACCCGATCGCCAGCGCTGGCCATGGAAGCGCGGTCGGCCTTCTGGGGGAAGTGGAAGCTCCACAGCTTCTCGCCCTCGGGGCTGACGCAGTGGGCGTCCGAGCTGTACTGACCGGCCGCATACAGCGTATTCTCGGGGCCGACCTGCACCCGATCGCCGGCCATGCTGGCCCCGAGGTCGAGTTGCCAGCGCGGGACGCCGGTGGCCAGATCGAGGGCGGAGAGCTCGCCCGAGCCGGCCCCAACCACCACCAGCTCACCCAGGCTACGGGGAGTGGTATTCGCCCTGTTGCCCAGAAAAGCTTGCGCCGGGTCTTGCAGCGACTGGCTCCAGCGCAGCTTACCGTGGCTTTCGTAGCACTCCACCCGGTTGGTCTGGCGGCTGACCAGAATCGAGCCATCGCTGGCGAAGGCCGGCCCCGTGCTCACCGAAAGGTTGCGTCCCTTCTCGTCCTCGAGCAGCTTGAAGCGCAGCTTGCCGTCCGGCCCCACGACGTGGACCACGCCTTCGGCGTTGAGCAGGACTGTGCCGTCCGGGCCCACCGCCATCTCGCCATTGATGTGTCCGGACCAGCCGCCGTCGCGTTTCTGGCGCTCGGTCTCGTAGACCCAGAGGGGGTTTCCCCTTTCGTCCAGGCAGTGCAGGTGGCCGGTGTGCTCGCCGAAGTAGATCTGGCCTTGCGGTCCCAGAGCCGGAGCCACTCCGGGCTTGCCCAACTCGCGAAAGAAGAGCTCGTGTCCGGTGGCGTCGACACAGTGAAGCCCGTGGCGTGAGGTCAGCAGCACCGAGCCGCCGGGTCGCACGACCGGGCTTTTGGGGGAGCCGTCGCGCAGGAAGAAGCTACCTTTTTCGACCCCGTCCGGACCCAGGATGGTCAGGCCTTGCTCGTGCACGCAGTAGAGCGAGCCGTCCGGGCCAACCGCAGGAGCGGCCACCGTTGCCGCCGGCAGCTGAGCGCGATACAGCTCCACCTGGGTGTTGGTGATCGGTTTGAGCACCTGGCTCAGAGCCGGAGCTGCCGGTGGGCCCGGGGAGTAACTGTCGACCGGGTTCTGCGAGGCGGCCAGGGGAGGACAGGGAAACGGTGGTGGGCCGGCGGCCAGAGGGCGGATCTGCATGCAAGCCATTCTGGTCCAGGGGCCTGAAAAAACCTTGATCAGCCCGGACAGCCATGCTATAATGCGGGACATTCCGGAGTAGCTCAGTGGTAGAGCAACCGGCTGTTAACCGGTTGGCCGTAGGTTCGAACCCTACCTCCGGAGCCATCGAAAAAGGCCCCCGCCAGATGACGGGGGCCTTTGTCATTCAGGCCCCCTCCGGGGGCCTCCGCTCACTCTCACTTCTTCTTCTGATAGCCAGGAGCCTCGCGCAGGAGCTTCAGGCCCTTCTGAGCGTGGGTTTTGTCTTCGGTCTTGGCGGCCGGATTGCTTAAAATGGCCTGATAGCGAGATTCCTCTGCCTTAGCGAAGGCTGCCATGCCCTCAGGCCTGGTGGAGAAGGCCGGATAGCTCGGCTGTACGCCGTATTTGGCCATCGCATCGGCGCGGGCTTCCAGTTCCTCGCGGCCCAGACCCAGGTCCTTGGGAAACTTGGCGACCAGGAACACGTCGCGAGCGGGATCAAGATCCAGGATGGTGGGCCGGATGAACTCGGTCTCGCCCCGGAACGTGGTCAGATCCCAGATCTTGAAGGTCTCAGCCGGGGTGCGGCCGCCCCGCTCCTCGTAGTCGCGCACCAGGCGGCGCAGCAGGCGGTCGTCGGCGCTGGGGCTGTCGAGGTAGACCGCCTTATAGGGCAGGCCCAGCTTCTCGAAGTGCTCCACCACGGCCGGGTTGGTGGCGTGAATGCTGTCCAGCACGATGATGCTGTCCGAGCCCACCTCCACGTGGTTGGGCTTCTCCTCACGAAAGCCGGTCACTTTCACGCCTTCCATGCGCCAGCCGCCCGGGCGGATGTCCTGGAAGTTGTAGACGGGCAGGTCGGCCGCCCCGGTCTGCGCCAGGGTGCTCAGGTCTTCCTTGAGCTTCTGCATATCCATGAAGTCGGCGTGATCCCAGTAGTAGGAGCCGTCGGCAGCCTGCGGGTAGCCGGGCTGATCGACGTCCTTGAAGTACATGTCGCCCATCACGGTGGTTACCGGGCGATCGCCGGCGAATTTCTGAATCTCGCGGATCAGAGTCGACTTGCCGGCCGCCGAGGGTCCGCCCACCAGGATCACCACCCGCTCGCCCTGGGGCAGTCCCTTCACGAGCGCCTCGAGTTGCTCGTACTGATTGTGGGTGCGGCCCTCATCCAGCGCCTGGGCCACGTCGGCCTCGTCCAGGGCGCCGGGCAGGCGCAGCACGTGGGCTCGGCCCTGAGAGTCGACCTGCTGGACCTTCTCATAGCTGACGGGATACTTGCCGGCCATCTCTTTGATGAGATCGCTGGAGCCGAACCGCTGGTTGACCTCGAAAGCGCCCTCCAGGCTGGCCGAGTTGACCGCGTCCGGACGGCTGATGACCACGGTCTTCGTCTGATTGCCCTCGGCTGGCATGACTCCCACCACGGCTTTGAAAGTGGGATAGCGGTCCATCTGCTCGATCAGGACTTTGGTGGTGGCGGCCAGGGCTTCCGGATTGGCCACCTGGTCGGCGGTCAGGGTGGTGGTGGCCAGGTGGGGCTCGCCCTGAACCGCAGTCAGAAGCTGCTGTTTCAGATTCTGAGCCGGCCGCTGGCCACCGATCTCGACCTGGTCCCCGTGGGCTGCGCACGAGCCGCATGCGCTCTGGGGTCGAGCCATAAAGGATTGGGTGGCCGCGGTCAGGGTCTGCACGGTCATCGTCTCTCGTCCTTCCTTCCAGACAAATGGATCTATCTGTTCAAGCCAAGTATGCCGTGGCCGACTGAAAAAAGTTGGAAACAGGACTGTAACCATTTTCGGGTCGAAGGCTTCAGGTATGTCGAAGAATTTCTTGTCGCTGCTCCTTGCCGGACTGTTCGGCCTGGCGGTCGGCTGCTCGACTCCAGCCCCGTCGAGCACCGGCCCGACGCCCACTGCGACCACCAGCGCCACAGCCAGTCCTTCAGCGAGCACTTCGGCGCCGAGCAAGGAGGCGGCCCTGAGCACCCTGATGGCTCTGGCGCGGGCCATCGAGGCCGGTAAGGTCGAGGAGGCCAGTGCGCTTGTGATGATCCCCAAAGGAATGCCTCCCGACGAGATCGGGCCCGAGTTGCAGAAGTCGCTCGAGCGGGGGGAGATCTCGGTCAGCGGCGTGGAAAAGCTGGGCAAACTGGGCAGTTTCGGGACCGCCCGAGAGATCTTTGCGGACCGGGCCGATCATTTTGCCCAGAAGGCCGGGGTCGACCCGGAGCAGTGCTGGGCCTTCAGTTTTCAGGAGGCCGAAGCGGTGCTCTTCTGGGACGGTCAGACGTTCAAGGCCATTCGCTTTGACGATATCGGGAAAATTTCCGGCGACGACAAAGAACACCAGTAAAGCAGTTCGGGAAACAATGCCTGGCCTTCGATCAGGAGGCCCCGGGGTCCCGTCAGGTTGTCACGGGACCGAAGCCGAGCTTCTCTGTTGAGCCTGCACCGCCGTGATCACGGTGGCCTGAACGATGTCCTCCGCCTTGCAGCCTCGCGAGAGGTCGTTGGAGGGTTGCTCCAATCCCTGCAGGATGGGCCCGATGGCGGTGGCCCCGGCCAGGCGCTCCACCAGCTTGTAACCGATGTTGCCCGACTGCAGGTCGGGGAAAATGAGCACGTTGGCCTGGCCTGCCACGCTTGAGCCGGGTGCCTTGCTGGCCGCCACCGCGGGCACCAGGGCTGCGTCCAACTGCAATTCCCCGTCCACTGCCAGCTCGGGCCGGCGTGCCTGCAGAGTGCGGACGGCCTCTACCACCTTGTCCACCAGCGGATCCTTGGCGCTCCCTTTGGTGGAGAAGCTCAGCAGGGCCACTCTCGGCTCCACCTCCAGGAAGGCGCGGCAGGTGTCGGCCGTGCAGGAAGCGATCTCGGCCAGTTGGGGCGCGGTGGGGTTGACCACCACGCCGCAGTCGGCGAAGAGCAGGGGAGTGCCGTCCTTGAGCACCATCAAGAAGAAACTCGAGACGGTCTTAATTCCGGCCTTGAGGCCCAGGCAGAGGAGGGCGGACCGCACGGTGTGGGCGGTGGTGTTGGTCGCCCCGGCTACGGTGCCGTCTGCCTCGCCCAGGCGCACCATCATGTTGGCGAAGTAGAGCGGGTCCTCCAGGGCCTTCTCGGCCTCCATCTCGGTCAGGCCGCGGTGGCGGCGAGATTGAAAATACTCCCTCACGTAGCGAGCCCGATCGGGATGACCTTTGGGGTCGATCAGCTCCACTCCGGTCAGCTCGATTCCTGCTCGGGAAGCCCGCTGCGACAGTGCTTCCGGCCGACCCAACAGGCCCACCCGGGCCAGGCCTCGTTCGGCGATCCAGCGAGCGGCCTGGAGCACACGTTCGTCCTCCCCTTCGGGAAGCAGGATCAATCGAGGGTTTGCTCGGGCTCGTTCTTGAAGGCGATGCAAAACTTCCATGACCAGGGCAGGGTTCCAGGGAGTCGACAAGAAGACCTTCCCGCCAAAACTCATGAGACATAGAGCCCTTTCCCTTACCTTCACCCTGCTCGTCACGCTGCTCTTTCTGACCCTCGGATTGACAGCCCAGGAGCCGCCCGCGGGCGATCAGAGTCCGAGCCCCGAGGCGAGTTCGAGCCCTGGTGCAAGTCCCAGTGCCGGCGAGGCCAGCAGTCCGTCTCCTTCACCCTCTCTCGAGCCCGTCTCCACTCCCTCTCCCAGCCCCAGCGCCTCGCCCTTCAAGATCTACATCTCTGACAGCGAGAACGGTCGCATCGTCATTATGGACGACCTCAAGGGCACCAACCTCAAAGGGTTAGGCGGAGCCGGGCGCGGCCCGGGCAAGTTCCTCGATCCGGGACAGGTGTGGGTGGATCAAGATCGTTATCTCTACGTGGCCGACAAGGGCAATGATCGGATTGTCAAGCTCGATCTCAAGCCCGAAGAGGGCTTGCCCGTATGGACCGAGCTGAAGGATCTGAAAAAGCCTGAAGGCGTTGCCGTCTGGGGCGATGAGGTTTTTGTCTCGGAGACCGGGGCCAACCAGCTGGTGGTCTACAAAGACGGACAGGGTGATCCGATCCGCACCATCACCGATCCCATGCTGAAGCAGCCGGGCAAGCTCTGGTTCGATGATACCGGACGGCTGTTCGTCTGCTGCGGAGAGTACCCGCCGGGCGGCCAGGTGGTCATGATTGCGCCTGGCACCGACCAGAAGCCCAAAGAGTGGGAGGCCTACCAGGGGGTGGGCCTGCGGCCAACCGGCTACCAGCCGCGCCAGGCGGTGCTGCGCAAGAACCGCATCCTGTCCATCGATTCCAGCTCCAACCGGCTGACCGCCACCGACAACGCGGCTGGCCGGGCGACCCGTGAGATCGGTAGTTACGGCTCGGGCCTGGGCCGCTTCATGCGTCCTGAGGGAATGGCCCTCGACAGCCAGGGCCGCATCTATATCGCCGACTCGGGCAACGACCGGATCGTGCGCATCGACGACCCCACCGGAGCCGGCTGGCTGGAGTACCAGCCCGGTCGCAATCCCAACAACCTGCTGCGCGGTCCGAAGAGCATCTTCATCTGGGCCCCCACCAAACCACCGCCGCCCGAGCCACCGCCCGAGGACAAGAAGGACAAGAAAGAGAAATAGCTCCAGGATGGATTCCGAAGAACAGATCGCCAACCGCGAGACCCAGGCCCTGGCCGCCCGCCGCCCCGATGACTGGCAGGCGCTGGGCGAAGCCTTCGAAGCCATGGGCAAGGCCGGATTGGCTCTGACCATCGGCTTCACGGTGGCCGCCGGGGTCTGCAAGATGGCCCAGCAGGGCAAGCTGAAGCTGCCCGATTTCCTGGGCATGGTGGGCCTGACACCCCCTTCTCCCCCGAGTCAGGAAGAACGCCCTACTTCTTGAGCTGAGGGGCCAGCTCATCGCGCAGAGTCTTGTACTCGGCGTACGCCTGGTCGGCTGAGCGGCGCACCGCTTCAGGCCCTCCTTTGGGGCCAATAGCCAGGTAGTTCTGCTCGCGGGACATCCAATCCAGCTCGCAGCCGATGAGGTCGCGCAGCTTGCTGTGGACCACCTTCAGCTCTTGCTTGTCGGGCTCGGGGCCCAGGCCTTTCTGAACCTGGGAGAGCTCTTTCTTCAGCCCCTCGAGGAAGACATCGTCGCGCTCGATCTGGGCGATCTCGGACGGACTGGTCCCGGCCGGTTTCTTGACGGTCAGAGCCTTCTTTTCGGAGGCCAGCACGGCCGCGTAGGCTTTCTTCATCGTGGCCAGGCTCCTGGCATCGTCGGCCAGCGCCGGCAGCAGCAACAGCAACAGGAAAAGAACAGGGAGCTTTCTCACGGTCGAGGAGATTCGTCTTCGGTCGGAGAGGACCTTCGGCCGCCCACGAACAGGGCAAGCAGGAAAGCCCCTGGCTGGCCAGTCCCCGTGGCTCTGGTCGCTCAGCTTTTCCCGGCTGCCCGTTTGGTTGGCGAGCGCTTCTTCTGGCGCACCACCAGCTCGCCTTTCTCGGTCTGCACCTCCACCCAGTCGCCCTCGTGATATTGCTCTTCGAGCATGGCGTGGGCCAGGCGGTTCTCCACTTCGCGGGTGAACAGGCGGCGCAGCGTGCCCGCACCCTCGGGGCCGCCCTCGGCCTTGCCGATCAAGAACTCGTGCACCTCCGGTCGCACTGTCACCCTGACCCCGCGGCGCTGCTTGAGGTGGCGGGCCAGATCGTTGGTCCACTTCTCCACCAGCTCGGCCATGTCTGATCGGCCCAGGGGCGGGAAGAGCACCACGTCGTCCACCTGCTCGAGGGCTTCCGAGCTGAGAGCACGCTCGAGCTCGGGCAGGAGAGCGCGCTCGAGCTTGTCCTGGGCTGACAGCCGGTGGCGGTCGGAGAGTCGGAAGCCCACTGGCTGCTCGCGCTCAAACATGTCGGCGTCCACCACCACCGACAGGATCACCACGTTGTCGCGAAATTCCACCCGCTGGCCGCGTCCGTCGATCACGTGGCCCCGGGCCAGGATCTGGTGAATCACGTCCAGCGCCCGCGGATGGGCGCGGTCGGCGTCTTCCAGGTAGAGCACCGAGTAGGGATACTCCTGGGCCAGCATGGTGAGAACGCCCTCTTGTTCCTGGGGGGAGCCGCCCGCATGGCCGGCCAGGCGCATGGCCCGCAGCTCGTCGGAGAACTCGTCCAGATTCAGACGGATGAGCCGTTCAGGATCGTTGAACAAGAACTCGGCCAGGCTGACGGCCAGGGTGGTCTTGCCAGCCCCCCGTGGGCCGGCGAAGAGAAAGCTGGCCAGTGGGCGGCCAGCCTCAGACAGGCCCGCCCACGATCGCACCAGCGCCGCGGCCACCCGGTCCACGGCGGCGTCCTGGCCGATGATCTTGTCTTTCAGAGTCTGGGCTGAAGCCTTCAGGCGCTCGCGCCAGCGCTTGGCCTCGGCCAGCTGGCCGGGACGCTCGGGCCCGGAGGCCAGGGAAAAGACGCGCGGTCGACGACGGGTGGGCTCACCCATGAGCTCTTCCAGGGCCGCCGACCAGCTCACCAGGTCGGCCCCCCGACTCAACAGAAGGCTGGCGGCGTCGCTGTCTCGATCCTGCAGCACGGCCCAGAGCAGGTAGATCGAGTTGACAGGCCGCGAGTAGCTCGAGGCCATGTCCTCGGCCAGCCGCAGCGCCCCCAGGGCACGCAGGCTGGGAGGGGGCACCCAGTCTTCCTCCGCGTTCCCCTTGCCCCTGCCGACCAGGGTCAGGACAGCCTTCTTCACTTTGCTGGCGGTGATGCCCCGCCGGCGCAGGAAGCGTCCCCCTTCGCCGCTGTCCTCCTCGGCCAGCCCGATCAGAAGGTGCTCGGGACAAAGATAGACGTGACCCATGGCCAGGCAGGTCCTTCGGGCCAGAGCCAGGGCCTGCACCACGTCGTGAGCCTGAAAGTACATCTAGCCTTCCTCCGGAAGCTGGCGGGCGATGCCGTCGAGCAGATCCTCCACCCGCTCCACCAGGGTGACCTCGGGCAACAGCCAGAGGGCGGGTGGCAGGCGCAACAGCTCGGAAGCGCTGGTTCGCGGCAGGAGGAGCCGGCGGTAGGGGAAGCCCTCGCCGGAAAGCTGGGCCAGCGAGCCGCCCGCATCCACCGGCCCCGAGAGCCGTCCCTCCAGGTCAATGCGGCCCAGCACCACCTGGCCGGGGGCCGGGTCCTGGTTCTGCAGCGCCATGGCCAGGGCGGCCATGACGGCCCCTCCGGCATCCTCGCGAAGACTGGGCTTCTCTTCCTTCTCGTCCCCTTTGGGGGGCTCGTCCAGCCTGGGGTAGAGAGCCGAAATGTGCAGGTGCAGCACCCGGTAGGTGGGATCGTCCAGTCCCAGCTCGTCGAAGCGGATCTGCAGCAGGGAGAGAGCCAGGCGGGCCAGCTCTCCGGCCAGCTTGCCCCCTTCGCCGGTCACGATCAGCTCGCCCCGACCGGGAAGGGAGCGAGCCTGGACCAGGAAGCCGACCACCCGCTCGGAGCCAACGGGATAGACCAGCCCCGGCGAAACTTCCGGCTCAGAGCGCAGACGCTCGCGTTGCACCCGGGCCAGGGTGGTCAGGCGCGGCTGAGCAGTGTGACGGGCGGCTTCGGCCAGCAGACTCCAGCCTTCTTCCAGGCCTGGCCGAAGAGCAAGCAGTTTTTCCAGGCTCTCCAGCGCCTGGGGCCATCGCTCCAGCTCGGCCAGGCAGCGTGCCTCGCCCCACAGGGCGGGCCAGGCCGCCTCTCCCTCCAGCAGTCGGGTGAACAGCTTGAGAGCGGCTGCGGGTTTTCCTCGGGCGAACTCTTCCTCGGCCCGGGCCAGGGCCGTCTGGTGCTTGCCGTTTCCGGCCTCGACGGTCCGCTCGGGCTCGTCTTCTTCTTCCGCGGGGCTCTCGAGCTGGCTCAAGAAGGCTGCCTCGGCCTCCCGGATGCGACCCAGGCCCAGCAGGCTTTCCGCCTGGTAGGAGTGCACCCAGCCGGGGGCCTGCTCGCCAAGCTCGGGCAGAATCCTCAAAGCCTCTTGATAGCGGCGATAATCGAGCAGCAGCGAGGCCACCTCTTCGAGACGCTCGGCGTCGTCATCACGCGTCTTGAGAGACTCGGAAAGCTGACTGAGCGCTTCCTCCGGATCGCCCTGCAGGCGAGCGATACGGGCCAGCATAAGGCGCGCGGCCGAGGCGTCCCACTGCAGCGAGAAGCGGTCTTCGCGCCAGGTGCCGTCCACGTCCAGCTCCAGAACGCGCTCGAACTCCGCCCGGGCCGCCTCCAGATGCTCGGTGCGATAGAAGAGCACTCCCAGCAGGTAGCGCATGGAAACACTGCGTGCATCCTCCTCGAGCGCGCCATAGGTGCGTTCCAGGGGGGTGGTCTCTTCCGGGCTGCCAAGCTGATCGAGCACGAATCCATAGAGAGCCAGAGATTCGCTCAGGCGAGGATCCGAGCCGCCCTGCTCGCGCCGTCGCAGGTAGTGGGGACGGAGCAGCACGATGTCGGTCCAGCGCTGCAGACGCACCAGCAGCGTGCCGACCCGGTCGAGCGGCTCCACCCCTGCTGGCTCGGCCTCGGCCCAGTTGAAGTAGGCCTCGAGAGCGTCCTCCAGCTCACCGCGGGCCTCGCGCACGCCGCCGAGCCACTCCCAGTAGAGAGACTTCAGCTCCGAGCGCGGGTCGAGCTCGGCCGAGCGGGCGTAGGCGGCGGCCGCATCCTCGACCCGGTCGATGCGCAGGTAGGCTTCCCCGAGAGTTACCGCCAGCTCGGCATTCTTGGGCTCGTCCTTGAGGCGTTTCTCGATCTCCTGGATACGCTCGGCGGCGTCGGGTTGCAGGGCCATGCCAGGCTCGCTTCGCGTGCCTCGGGGGCTTGCCCTGTAAAAGAAGGAGACGGGATTGCTCCCGTCTCTGGCTTACTGCTGGTACCAGTCCACCTCGCCCGTGCCCATCCACCCCTCGGGCGTCGAGCTGTCCGGCGGCGGCGGGGGTGGCTGCGGTTTGGGTTTGGGCTGGGGAGCCGGCGGTGGCGCCGGAGCCGGCTCGGGCGTCTCGGGCCGGGCCGGCGGCGTCCAGGCTTCTTCCTGGGAGCTCATCGTATCGGCGGCCTCCTCGGCTGTCTCGGGGACGGGCAGAGGCCCGACCTTCTCGACTAGCTCCTCGATCCGTCCTTTGATGGTGGGGACGGCCAGGTTGAGGGGATCGAGCACCACGAAGCGCTGGTAGAGCTCGAGGGCCCGACGCAGATCGTTACGCTTCTCGGCCACCATGCCAAGGCCCCGCACCGCTACCGAGTCCATGAAGTCGTAGCGCAAAGCGTTGGTATAAGCCTCCTCGGCCGCGCCGATGTTGCCCAGCAGCGAGCAGCAGTCGCCCAGCAGGCTCCAGAGAGCCGATGAGGCGGGGGCACAACCGGTCTGATGCTCTGCCTGGGTACGCACCTCCTCGGCCAGCTCCAGGGCTTCCTCCTTGCGTCCCTGGCGCACCATCAGCTTGACCTTGCGGAACACCTGGTGAATGGAGTCGGGGTAGGCCTCGCAGATCTCCTCCATGGTTTTGAAGGCATCTTCGACCTGACCCATCTTCATCAGGGCGGTGGCCAGGGCCACCGCCAGGTTGGAGTGCACTTCCTCGTTGGCGTAGCTGCAGCGCAAGCCCTCACGGCCGGCCTCGGCGGCCGTTGCCCAGTCTTCCTGGCGTACTTTGAACTCAGCCAGGCCCAGGTGGCAGCGCGCATCGCGTGGCGCCTGCTTCACCGATTTGACATACAGTTTCTCCGCTTCGGCAAGATCCCCCACGGCTTCGTAGATGGGCGCAATCATGCGTAGATTGCCCTCGGGATCGCGATCGTAGATGGCCAGCGCCTCCCGATAGCGACCGAGCTTGAAGAATAGATCGGCCAGGGCGCGCTCGATGGCTCGACGCACCGATTTCTTCTCGTTGGGATCGTTGATGATCTCTTCGTAGTAGTCCACCGCGTCCTGGGAGCGGCCCATGCGCACGTAGAGCCGACCTAGCTCCCACAGCGCCTGAGCATTCTTGGAATCGGACAGCAGGGCTTCCTTGAGGTAGTGGATGGCCTCGTCGAACTCACCCGCTTGAATCAGCTGGCCGGTGAGAATCTGCCAGGCTCGCGTGTCGCCGCGATAGGTTTTGACATATTCTTTCAACTCGGCGATCATACTGTCGTTGAGGGCACGCCATTCTTTGACCATGCCTTTGTTGGAGTAGACCCGCAACAGCTCGACCTTCCACTGGCGGGCATTCTTGTGATCGGTGTTGGTCTTCAAGGAGCGCTCGAAGAACAGTCGAGCGGCGTCCATGTCCTTGACCCGGTAGCTCAATCGAGCCGCCGAATCGAGCAGGGTAGGCGAGTCGGCCCGGGTCTCGAGGGCCTTGGCCAACAGTCGGATACCCATCTGGTGGAGCTGGATGCGCTTTTCAGTCTCCAGTCCCTTGCCCAGCATCTCCTCGTAGAATGTGCCCCCCAGAGGGGCTTCGTCGGATTGACGAAGCTCGAGCAACTTGGTGTAGGAGACTTCGGCTGTTTTCAGGGCCCCGGCCCGCACGGCCGTGGCCGCCAGGCGGCGGATCGTCTCGGGGTCCTCGGGGGTGAACTGAGCCACCCACCGACGCCACTCGAGAGCCTTGGTGAAGGAGCCTTCCTCTTCCAGCGCCTCGGCCAGCTTGACGCCAAAGAAGGAGTCGCCGCAAACCCGAGCCGCCTGTTGCAGAGCGGCGCGCATCGCGGGGCGGTCGTTCGATTTCCGCAGGATGCGATACTTGCGGATATGGAGCTCTTTGTCGTCGGGGTTCTGCTCGAGCGCCGCATCCACCTCGGCCAGGGCTTCCTCGAGATTCTCCTTGGGAATATCGCCGAAAATGGGCTTATCGCCCTCCTCGACGGCCATGGGATTCTTCGAGGGAACGTCTTTTCGGACCAGGCCGGAGGTTGCAGCGGCGTGCTTCCCACCTTCGGTGGGCGTCTGGCCGGAGCTGCCCTTGGCAGGCAGCTGCGGCTTGTGCTGCTGATTTCCAGAGCCAAACTTGGGAGTCACCGTATCTCCCTTCCAGAGGCGGGGGCCTGCCCGCCCAGTTTCATGGTGCACGTAAGAGGAGGAATGCTGGCCATTCTCCTCCGCTGAGTAAGTTCGGGACCTGCCGGGAACCTCCCTGCCACTGCGCTACTCCAAACACAAGCCTGATCGCGACCCGAACGAGCCGGATCCTTCCCCCGCCCCCCTGTTTGACCGAGGAAGCCTCTCCCCCTTCCTTGGGTCGCCAAGAAGTGTGCAGACCTTGACAGCGGGCTGGAATGCTTGGTCCAGGAAGGACTCATCGCTCAAGATCAGAACATGGCGCCGCCATGGCTGGCGAAAACCAGGAGCCGCGCCGTCTGGGCGGCCGATATGAAGTTCTGGGACTGCTCGGCGAGGGCGGGATGTCCCAGGTCTACCGAGGTCGCGATCTGAAGCTCGGGCGCGAGGTTGCCATCAAAATTCCTCGCCCTGAGATCGCACGCGACCAGGACGCGCGGCTGCGATTCGTACGCGAGGGAAAGAGCGCCGCCAAGCTCAATCATCCGAACATTGTTCAGGTCTACGACTCCTCTGACGAGCCTGATGAGCCTTTCTTGATCATGGAGCTGGTGCCGGGCGAGGACCTGCGCCAGCGCCTGCAGCGCGGCCCTTTGCCTCCCCCCCAGGCGGTGGCCATGATGGTCCAGGTTCTCTCGGCTCTCGAGTGCGCCCATTCAAAAGGGGTTGTCCATCGCGATCTGTCGGCTCGCAATGTGCTGCTGGATGCCCACGGCTCGGCGCGCGTCTCGGATTTCGGGGTGGCTCAGGCTCTGGGCGATCATACCCTGACCCGGACGGGCGAGATGCTCGGCTCGGTCAGCTACATGTCTCCCGAGCAGGCTCAGGGGAAGGACTCGGGCCCGCCCACCGACCTCTACGCGGCCGGAGTGCTGTTGTTCGAGATGCTGACCGGCCGGCTGCCTTTCACCGGCGATACCCCGGTGCAGGTAGCCCTCAAGCACATCCAGGAAAGCCCTCCCAGCGCCTCGCAGATCAATCCTGCCGTACCCCCCGGGCTCGACCAGGTCATCCTGCGAGCCCTGGCCAAACGTCCCGAGGATCGCTTCAATTCGGCCAGCGAGATGGCCCGAGCTCTCCAGGAGGGCTCGGCACCCGTGCCTGGCCCCATTCTCGAGCACACCCGGGTTCGCCAGTCGGCTGTCCGGCCACCCGTCGAGCCCCGTGCTCCGGCACCCCAGCGGACTCCCTACATTGTTGGTGCACTGGCCTTGCTGGCGGTCGTGTCGGTGCTGATCGGAATGCTGCTGATGCCACCTCCCAGCGTGGCGGTGCCCGACCTGGTCGGACTTGATCTCAAGGCCGCGCGCCAGAAGGCCGAGGCCCTTGGCCTGCGCCTGGAGGTCTCCGAGCGTCGCCCAGATGCCGCGGCTGACAAGGATATCGTGCTCGAGCAAGACCCGACCCCTGGCGAGTTGCGCAAGCAAGGCGACTTCGTGCGGGTGGTGGTGAGCCAGGCGCCCGAGAGGATCGTCGTGCCCGATGTGGCGGGGAAGACCGAGCCTCAAGCGGTCGAGGTGCTCGAGACCCTGGGTTTTCGCGTGCTGCTCGAACGCGAGGAAAGCGCCTCGGTGCCGGGGGGGCGGGTCATCCGCCAGGACCCGCCAGCCGGGGAGGAGCGGACCCGCGGCAGCCAGGTGAAGGTCTTCATTTCAACCGGGACGGTAAAAACGGCCGTCCCCAACCTGGTCGGCATGGGCCGCGAGGAGGCAGAGCTCCTGCTCAAGAGCCTGGAGATGACCCTGGTAGTCGGGGGGACCCGCCAGGACGCCAGCGCTCCCGAAGGCACGGTCCTGGAGCAGCTCCCCTCGCCTGGAACGCTGGCCGTGAAAGGTCGCAAGGTCTCGATCATCCTCTCGGCCGGCTCCCTGGGAATGACAGCCCCCGATCTGGAGGGAAAGTCGCTCAAGGAAGCCGAGGAGATGGCGCGCCGGTCGGGCCTCAAACTGGTCGTGGAAGGCCCGAGCAGCCCCCAGGATTCGGTCGTCTTCCAGGATCCGTTGCCCGGGGATCCGCTCAAAGGCAGCACGGTGACGGTCAAGACCAACCCCAGTGTGGTGGTTCCCAATCTCAGCGGTCTGATCGAGGACGATGCTCGTAACCAGCTCGAGGATATCGGATTGAAGCTGGGGGAGACCCGCCGGATCAACTCCGCCGCCCCGGAGGGCGAGGTGGTCGGACAGGAGCCCGACTCGGGCATGGAGGTGTCACCGGGCACCCAGGTGCACCTCTACGTCTCCGACCCGAGTGCTCCGTTGCCCACTCCCGATCCCGTTCTGACGCCAATTGATCCATCGCCGCCCTCGCCCGCGCCGCCCTGGGTCCCTCGCTGAAAGATATTCAAAGGTCTTGCCAGGAGACCGCATCAACAGCGAGAATGTCCCTTCACAGTTGCCTGAACCGGAGGATTGATCTTGGCTAGCGAGCCGAAACAGCCCTCGGGGGGTGCCGAGCAGGGGCCGTTGCTCGATCCACGCATCCCTTTCGAGAAAGAGACCCCGGCCGAGTTTGCCGTGGGAACGTTGAAGACCATCGCCCTGGTGCTGGCTGTTGGCATCACGCTGGTCTTCTCGCTCATCTACGGCTGGACCATCTATGAAAGCTACTTCAAGCTCCCCGAAGAGGTCGAAGTGCCTGTCATCACCGGCAAGACCGTCGAGGAGGCCAACGAAATGCTGGCCAAGCTTGGCCTGCGCTTGCAGGTTCACGAGTCGCGCTACACGGGTAAGCCCGAGAAAGAGATCATCTCCCAGAATCCGGCTGCCAAGCGCAAGGTGCGCGAGGGGAACGAAATTCTCGTGGTCGTAAGCCTCGGGCCGGAGTTGATGGAGGTCCCTGACCTGGTGGGCAAGTCGCTGCGCGAGGTGGAGATCGAGCTGGCCAACAACGCCCTGAAGCTGGGCAAGGTCACCTGGAGCAAGCCCGACCCCGAAAAACCCGAGGAGGTGCTCAAGCAAGAGCCTGCTCCCGGCAAGAAAGTGAAGAAGGGCACCCCGGTGGATGTCAAGATGCAGAAGGGCGGTGGTCCCGAAGCCATGACCCCGGTGCCCAACCTGAAAGGCAAGCCCATCTACACGGTGAGCACGGCCCTGTCCAAGGCTGACCTGCAGATGGGCGGCATCACCTGGAAGTTCCATCAGGTCGCGGCTCGGGGCGAGGTGATCGAGCAGGGGCCCCCTCCGGGCAGCAAGGTATCGGCTCGCACGCCCGTCGAATTCGAAGTCAGCGCCGGCCCGCCTGAGGGTCGTGCCTATCGCTCCCGGCAACTGGCCATCGACGTGCCAACCGGGGCCGACGCTCAGCGCGTCAGCGTGCTCTTGAACAACGGCGTGGGCACCGACACCGTCTTCGATGGGCGGCAGGCCTCGGGAGACACGATGAAGCTGCTGGTTTCCGGGTTGCCAGGCTCGGAGGTCGAGGTCTACATCAACGACAAACTGACCAAGCGCGAGAAGCTTTGAGGCCGCTGCAAGTCTCTGCTTCCATCCTGTCAGCCGACTTTGCCCGCCTGGGCGAGGAAGTTCAGGCAGTGGACGCCGCCGGGGCGGACGTGATCCATCTCGACGTGATGGACGGCGCGTTCGTGCCCAACCTGACCTTTGGAGCGGTTCTGGTCAAGGCCCTGCGGCCGGTGACCGACAAACCCTTCGACGTGCACGCCATGGTGGCTGACCCTGGTCGTTTCGTGGAGCCCTTTGCCCAGGCCGGAGCCCAGCTGCTGACGGTGCACGTCGAGGCCTGCGTCCACCTGCAGCGGGTGCTGGCCCAGATTCGAGAAGCCGGCATGCGGGCTGGCGTGGCGGTCAATCCGGCCACTCCGGTGGACTTCCTCGAGTATTTGCTGGATGACCTCGATCACGTGTTGCTCATGACCGTCAACCCGGGCTTCTCGGGCCAGCGGTTCCTGCCGGCGGTCATGGCCAAGGTGCGTCGCGTGCGCGAGCTGGTGGCCGGGCGCCCCATCGACATCGGGGTGGACGGTGGGGTTGCGCCCCAGACCGCGCCGGCCTGCCGCGAAGCCGGCGCCAATGTCCTGATCGCCGCCACTGCCATCTTCGGTCAGAGCAACTACGCCCGCGCCATTGCAGACCTGCGAGGCTGAGAGGGGCTCACCCCGCGCTCACGGAAACTACCCTTCCGTGGCCAGACGATGGATACTTTTGTTGTGGCTGTTGACCGGGTGCACCATTACCCCGGTTCATCGCTATGATCTTTCCGTCCAGCTGACCAACGATTCCAACCGTACCCTGACCGTCGAGGGTCGCTCCAATTTGCCCGAAGGAGCTCCCATCGAGGCCATCTTGTCCACTCCCGAGGATGGCCTGTCGGTGGCCCGGGCTCGGGGCGAGGTCAGGCGCGGTCGCTACTACCTGATCCTGGACGTGACCCGGGCCCCGGGCGGCCAGCCGCTCGATCTGGAAGTCATGTTTGACCCGCTGCTGGCCTCGGCGACCCTGCGCGACAAGGTGGGCCCGGCGGGGGTCGGAATGGGGGGATCGCTGGTGGAGGACCGCGACGGCCGCAACGTCCTGGTCAAGAGACTGGCGGTCCTGCTTCCCATGGAGAGTCGCGAGGCGGCCCTGCGCAACATCGACCCGAGCAATCCTGAGGCCGGCATCCAGCGCATGGAGTCTTACGTTCTGCGCAACCCCGAGGACACCCAGGCGGCCGTCCACCTGGCCCTGGTTCTCCTCCACCTGCGCGAGCCCGAGCGTCACCCGGGCTCTCGGGCCCACGCTCTCCTGTCGCGAGCGCTCGATCTGGCCCCCAGCCTGGACTATCCGCCTGATGCGCGCCGCTGGTTGACCTCGCTGGACACTGAGCAGCGTGAGTTGGAGGCGCAGCGCGCCCTGCGCGAGCGCATGGAGAGCGCCAATCCTCGACGGATGGTGCAGATGAACGGGGTGGTGATTCCCGGGGTGCAGCTCGGTGGAGTGGTCATGGGCACCCGGCCAGGCCGCCTTTTCGCCCAGTTCTGGCCCGAGCCGTTTCCCAGCTATCAGGGGACCGAGGTGGAGGTGGTGCGCATCAAAGACCTCTATGACGTGCACATCGGCATCGATCCGGTCTCGCGCCAGATCGTGAGCGCCGCCACTCACTCAGAGTTCTACCGTTTGCAGGAAGGGGCCCTGGGCGTGGGCAGCCTGTTGCAGGAGGTCCAGGAAGTGTATCCTCGGGCCAGGGGCAAGTATGGTCCGGCCAGCATACGCGAGGATGGAACCGAGATCTCGGTGGGGATGGCCGACGTAGGCGGTCTGCGCTTCGAGCTCACGCGCCACGTGGATCCTCAGTTTCGCCTGCCGGTCGTGACGGTGACCGGCCTGGAAGTCTACCTTCCCTGACCTACTCGGTGATGACAAATTCTCCGTTCTCATCGGCGCGCAGCCAGACTGTCAGGTTGCGCTCCTCGGTGACCGGGTCGAAGAGCTCGACCTTCAGGCGGCCCGGCTCGATGGCAAGCACCCGCTCCACCCAGTAAGACGATTGGTTCTCGGAAAACTTGAACGTTCCCGGCCGCTGGCTCAGTGGGCAAAGATAGCCCTGGCTCACCAGCTCGAGCCTGGAGCCCGTCCAACGGAACCAGCGAAATCTGGTCGGGCTGACGTCGCTCTTCTGGTAGGTTCCCACCAGGTCGACCCTCTTGTCCCCGTCCAGGTCGCCGGCAGCCTGCAGATCGCCTCCGTCCAGGGGGCCGCCGAAGAGGAAAAGCTCCGTGCGCGGAGCCTGCCAGAGGGTTCGGCCCTGGCTATCGAGCACCACCAGTCGGGCTTGCTCGCCGAGGCGCTTGAGGACGAAGGACTCGGGCTTGCCGTCGCCGTTCAGGTCGACCTTGAGGGTCTGCACCACATCTCCATCAGCGGCCCAGGCCGCGCCGATCAACAAAGCACTGAGAAGAAGATATCGCATGTCCTTGTGCTTCGCATCGGGCTGGAGTCAGCCCTGGTGCCAGGCGCGGGAATCGGGCCCGGAACAAGGGGCGAAGAACTTGCTCTGAGCGGCCCCAGGAGGAAGGGCCCCACTTCTGGGCGGGATCCTGAGAGGAGCCAGGCAAGAAAACCCCGGGAAATGAGTCAGGCCGGCGTCATGGCCGGCCCTGGCATCAAGTTCGCATTCTTCCCACACTGTCCCGATTAATTCGGTCTTAGCGAAGCTCTTGCGTCCCCTCGGGGACAATACACTTCCGGACTCCACGAGCCCTGATCAATCTAGGAAGAAGTGAACATCAACCATCTGGAGTATAGCAAACATGCGGGCCAGAGTCAATCGAACAGTAATCCTGGTTCGCGCCCAATCATCCATAATTTATTTCTGGATTGTCAATCGGACTGGGAGGCCAGCAGTTATGCTGCGGCGATTGGCGACAATCAGCCCGCTGCCACTGGCTGGTCCTCGAACAGATCCACCAGTTGGAAGGCGTCCACGTCCACCAGCCCCATGTCGGTCAGCTTCAGCGATGGGATCACTGGCAGGGCCAGGAAGGCCAGGGACATGAAGGGGTGCGCGGCCGTTCCTCCCAGGCTCCTGGCGGCCGCATACATGGCTTCCAGCTGCGTCTTCACCTCGACCAGGGGACGGTCGGACATCAGCCCCGCGATCGGCAACGGCAGACTGGCCAGAACCTCACCGTCGCCGACGGCCGCCAGGCCTCCTCCGATGCGCTGCACTTCTTCCGCGGCCAGTTTCATGTCGGCGTCGTTGGCGCCCACAACCACCAGATTGTGGGAGTCGTGCGCCACGGTGGAGGCCAGTGCTCCCCGCTTGAGCCCGAAGCCACGAGCCAGTCCCAGTCCGATCTGTCCGCTCGCTTTGTGGCGCTCGATCACGGCCAGCTTGAGGATGTCGCGCTTGGGATCGGCCACCACCTGGCCGTTCTCCTGACGCACCTCTTCCACCGCCTGGCGTGTGACAATCTGGCGGGGCACCAGCTCGATCACCCGGGCCCGCGTGCCCCGAGCCGGTATCTTCAATGAGTCATCGCTGAGCGGGGCCATCCGCATGGTGCCCACGACCTGGCTGTCGTCCACGTGAGCGGCCTCGAACAGAGCCTCGCCTTCGCGGGCCACCAGCTTGCCCGCCTTGTAGACGCGCGATGGCTTCATGGAGAAGAGATCCTCCAGCACGACAAGATCGGCCAGATAGCCCGGCGCCACCGCCCCCCGGCGCTTCAAGCCGAAGTAGTTGGCCACGTTGATGGTGGCCAGTCGAATGGAGGTGATGGGGTCGAACCCCCGCCCGGCCGCTCGGCGGATCAGGTAGTTGATGTGTCCCTGCTCGACGAGATCGATGGGCTCGCGGTCGTCGGTGCAGAGCATCAGCCGGCTGAGGCGGTCGGGAGTGATGAGGGCGCTAAGGGCATCGAGGTTGCGGGCCACGCTGCCCTCGCGAATCATGATCGACAGTCCGGCTCGCAGCTTCTCGAGAGCCTCCTCATAAGTGGTGCACTCGTGGTCGGAGCCGATGCCGGCGACGGCGTAGGCTGACAGGAGCTTGCCGCTCAGACCGGGGCAGTGGCCGTCGATGGGCCGCTCGCCAGCCGCCAGAATCTTCTTGAGCACTTCGGGGTCAGCCAGAAAGACCCCGGGAAAATTCATCACCTCGGCCAGTCCGCAGACGCCCGGCCGCTCGAAGCGGGTGGCCAGATCCTCGGCCGACAGGCTGGCTCCCGAGTGCTCGAGGTTGGTGGCGGGAACGCAGGAGCTGAGGTTGACATAGATGTCCAGGGGGATTTTGCCGTTGAAGCCGAGGATGTAGTCGATTCCAGCCAGCCCACAAACATTGGCGATCTCGTGAGGGTCGGCGAATACGCCGGTGGTGCCCAGCGGCACCACGGCTCTGGCAAACTCGGCCGGGCTCACCATGCTCGACTCGAGGTGCATGTGCGCGTCCAGGAAGCCAGGGGCCACGTAGCTGCCTTGCAGGTCCTCGGTCTGGAGGGCGGGGTACTCCCCCAGGCCGACCACAAAGCCTTGATGAACGGCCACCGAGCTGTTCTGGACCTCTCCGGTGAAGACATTCACCACCCTGGCGTTGGTCAGCAAAAGGTCGATCGTGACATCGCCCCGGGCGGCGGTGATCAGAGTGGTGAGCTGGTCGAGCGGAAGGCTTCTGTTCATGAGGTTCCTCTTCTTCTAAGGCGCCGCGCGTTGAACATTTCAGGAATTGGCGCGGCCGCGTTCCAATTCTGAACAGGTCAACGTGTAGCGCGCTTGCCAGGTGGGCGACTGCCTGTTCCCCGCGGCCGGTCACAGACCCTGCACAAGAGACTCCAGCGGGGCCGTGGGCTCGCCCAGGGCTCGGGCTTCCTCAATCGCCCGTTCCAAGACCTCGCGCGCTCGTGCTTTCTGGCCCAGGTTCTTGAGAGCCAGCCCCAGGTTGTGGGCGGCCGCCAGGTCGCAAGGATATTGAGCCACCTCGCGCTCGAGCAGCTCGATAGCGCGAGGATCCCCCTTCTTCAGCCACAGGACGGCCAGGGCATTGACGGCGTCCGGATAATCAGGGCAGTGCCGCAGGGCTTGAACGAGGAGCTTCTCCTGACGGGCGGGATCAGGTTGGCTGAAGTGGGCCAGGAAAAGCGGCGTAGCCAGCTCCAGGCCGATTGCGGCCGGCTTGATGCGATAGACCAGCACAAGGGGAGAGCGATGCACGCTCTCAACCAGGCTGCTGTGATCGGCCCAACGCTCCACATGGGGAGGGATGTCGTCGTGCTTTCGTCCGAAGATGGTGGCCACGCCGTCGTCAGGCTCGAGCACCATCAGGTCGGCCCGGGGAGCCACGGCGGCAAAAAGGTAGCTGCTCCAGGAGCGGGTCGAGCCGGCCTGGGCCACCTTGCGGCCGGTGTAGTATTCCAGGCAGCAGGTCATCATGGCTGAGATCAGGGTGTTTTGCGGCGTGTTGTCGCGAATCCAGCGATAGGCCTGACGGCGAACCTGCCATTGCTGATCGGCCAGTTGTCCCAACCGCACCAGCTCGAGGTCGCGCGGCAGGGCCAGAGTGAGCAGACAGACCAGGACCACGCTGGCAGCTCGCCGGGGCACGTTTTGAAGGGCGAAGAAGAGCACCAGCGGCCAGCCGGGCAACCAGTAACGGCCATAGACGAAGGGCCACAGGTTGTGAAAGGCGAGATAGCCGAGAAATCCCAGAGTGACCGGCTCGCTACGGGTGCGCCAGAGGGTACGGATGGCGCCCAGGAGCACCACGATGGCCAGCCAGGCGCCCGGTTGTCCCAGGCCCAGGAACTCGCTCCCGAGAAAGCTCGGGAGCTGAGCCCAGAAGGTGAAGAACTGGTCCACCACGGTGGCCGTCTTGTAGAAGCTCCCTGCCTGATTGGTGTAATTTCCCGAACCGGTCGAGAGCAGGATCGAAAAGAAGGTATAAGGGGCCGCCGCCAGGCTCCCCAGCAGAAAGAGTCCGATGGCCTTCCAGCGCCGCTGCAGGGCCAGGGCCAGAGTGAAGGCCGGAACCAGCATGACCCCCGGAAGGCGGACCAGGTAGAGAAAGCTGACGAACAGACCGATCCAGTGCCAGCGGCAGTCGCGTTTGAGGTCGAACTCGTGACGGCCCCACACCAGGCCGGCCAGGAACAGGCAACTGAAGGGGATGTCTGACATCACGCTGGTGCCAAAGGTCAGCCCGGCGGGAGTGAGGGCGTAGGTCATACCTAAAAGCATGCTTGCGAGCCGACCCAGGCGCGGAAAAGCCAGCACCACCACCAGCGTGGCCCCGATCAGGGTCAGCAACAGGCAGAAAGCTTGCAGAGCAACGGGGGAGCCCCCGCCCAGCAGGTAAGCTGGAATGAGCATGATGGAGAAGCCCGGAAAGTATTGAGCCGAGCCACCATCTTGCTCGCGGGTGGCCAGCAAACGACCGCTCTCGAGCAGACGCTCGGTGCCGATCAGGTAGCAGGCGTCGTCATTGAAGCCACCAAACTGGTGATAGGGCATGGCGGCTACCAGCGCCAGGGTCATGGCCCCCAGCATGACCGCCCAGATGGCCCAAAAACGACGTGTCATCGCGGGCCCTCGGCTTCGACGACAAAGAGGAGCGAGCCTGCGAGAGGGGGAAACGGGCCCTCATGCTGTTTACCACCCCGGCCCAAGAGGCTTGTTTTGCCAAGATCACTCCCTGGATCAACGACCTGTTCGGCGAAGCGGCCGTCGCTCGTGCCGGCGAGCCGGTCTTCGATGTCAAAGTGGGGTCGGCTCTGACCGAAGTGGGCGTGTTTCCCTGGAAGGAAGACGAATCGGTGGTCTGCGCCCGGGCCCGGGTCATCCACGGGGTGACTTTGAGCCCCGAGTTGCTGCAGTACCTGCTCCGCCAGAACTCGGTGATTCGCTTCGGGGCTTTCGGCATCGAGTCAGACAACGAGATTTTCTTCCTCCACTCCATCGTGGGCTCGACTTGCGACAAGCCGGAGTTGGAGGCCACCGTCCGCTCGGTTTCCAGTCTGGCCGATCGCTACGACGACGAGATTCGCAATCGCTGGGGAGGGCGGCGGGCGGCCGACTGAAACCAGGAGGCGCGGCCGGAAAGGCCGTGCCGATCAACTTCTAAAGTGCAAGGCCTTTGGTCTTGCACTTTACAACGCGCTGGAACGCAGTTCCGGCGCGTTCGTCAGATTGTGCTAATGGGCCAGACCAAAGTGCGAGCACATTAGCCCGCCGTCGAGAGGCGCCGGGCAAGGGCTGAGCCGTTGGTCCGGGGCGCTGCCTGGCCGTTACTCGCGGGAGCGCACTCGCGCTCCAATAGCTTGAGCATGCGGTGGGCCGCTCGCTCCCAATCGAACTGGGCCGCTTGAGGGGGGCCCAGCTCGCGGAGCGTCTCAGCCTGGCCCAGGCCTTCCAGAATTCCCTGGGCCATCTCGACCGGTTCCTCGGCATTGAACCAGCGCACCGCGGTCCCGCCAACCTCGCTCAAGGCACTGGTGCGGGCGGCGCAGCAGGGGGCGGCGCAGGCCATGGCCTCGAGCAGCGGGAGGCCGAAGCTCTCGTGCAGCGAGGGCATCACGAACAGATCGCAGTATTGATAGAGCCGAACCAGCCGCTCGGGCTCAACTTCCTCCAAGAAGACGACCCGATTGCCCAGTGCCCGAACTCGCTCGCTCACCGGACAGGCCCGTCCGATCAGGCGCTGGGTCAGGCTCAAACGGGGACGGCGGCAAACCAGCACCAGGCGATGGGGAATCTGGCCCGAAAGCCAGGTGACAGCGTCTAGCAGGCCGCAAAGATTTTTGCGAGGCTCGGTCGAGCCCACGAACAAAAGGTAGGGAATGCCTCCCGTGCATTCTTCCAGAAACTCGCTGCGCAGCCGCGGATCGTGGCCGGGAGGGGTGAAGATAGGATCGACTCCCGGGGCCAGCACCTCGGCTTTGCCCAGGGGAAGCTCCAGAGCGCTCACCAGCTCACGTCGGGAAAACTCCGAGGGAAGCACGACCCGATCAGCCACCTGTGCAGCCAAGCGCATTCGCTCACGCTCGGCGTCAGGTTTGGCGGAAGCCAGCGGACCAAAGCAGGCCGTATCGTGGATCCAGACCACCCGTGGACATTCAGGATCCCAGTCGACCCGAGCAAAGGGGAAGAGCGCTACGTCGAAGCGCGAGCCAGCGCCGGCCCAGGTGCACTCGAAATCCCAGCCCAGCTCGTCTTGCAGGGGAGCGAGCTGGTGGCGCTCGCGAGCCACCAGAACAACGCGATGCGAGAGCACCCCGCTCTTTCGCTTCCAAACCTCGAGCAGATTGCGCGTAAACCGTCCCGCCCCTCGACGGACCCGCGGTAGCTGCGTTGCGTCCACCGCAATGGTCAAAGACCGCGACATAAGCTCGGAATGTTCTGCTCGGACCAGCGAATTCCTGTTTGGGCAGGACCGGCCTGCCCGGCCGGGAAGCAATTTTTGTGCGCCGTTCCAGCCTTTGGGCCCTTTGCCTGCTGGCCTGCTTGATGCTGGCAGCCCTGGCCGCGCCCCCAATCAGCGTCCGGCCGACCCGTCTCCTGGTGCCCCTGGGAGAGGTGCGAAGCGCTGCCTGGCAGGGCCCGAGTCGGCCCGAGGTGGTCGTCTCCGATCCCGAGGTGGCGGAGGCCCGTCTGGAGGGAAACCGGGTGGTGGTGCGCGGCCTTTCGGAAGGCGATGCCCTGGTCAGCCTCAGCTTTGGCTCTCGTGAAGTCGGGTTGCCAATCCAGGTACGGACTCCAGCCGCCCGCCTGCCCGCTCGCCTGGCTGTCAGCCTGACCGGAGAGAGCGTTTCCCACACCGTCCTCTCTCAGGCTTTGCGAGTGGCCATGGATGCCCAGAGCGGGCTAGACCCGCGGGCTCAGCTGAGCCTGCAACCCCGTCGCGCCAATGGCGCTCTGCTGGTGGACGTCAGCGCCAGCGGTCCGGGGCTGCTGCCGGTCAGCCGCACTATCGCGGTGGATGTCTCGCTGCAGCAGCTGCCCTTGACCCCTGCTCGCACGCTGGTGGTCAGCAACCGCCCCGAGCTGGTGCTTGCCCCCGGATTGCTGCTCGATCGCCCCCTGCCACCCGGACCAAGCCGCTTGCTTTACCACCACAGAGGTAGTCCCGATGCTCCTCATCAAGAGCTTGAGGTCTTGCTCAAGAACGTGAATGCGACACCGGCCAGAGTCCGAGTGGCGGTTGCCAGCGTGGGTCCAAGCAACGATGAGATTTTCGCCGGCCACAAGGCCGCCCAGCTGCTGCTCGACCAGCAAGAGAAGGCAGAGAGCTTCTTTTTGCGGGTGGGACCGGGGCAGGAAGTGGTGCTCGACCGCAAGCTGCTCAAGTCGGGTCAGACAGTCAGCGGCATGGGCTGGCTCGAGCCTCTGGACGGATCCCAGCTGCGCTTGTTTGTCCGGGCCAGCGAGCACGGTCGGGGCAACATTCCCAGCGAGGAGGCGCCGGACACGGGCGGCCGGACCGGCCGCGGGCTTTTCCCCGCCGCGATGGACGTGTCCCACGCCCACAACCTGGGCGGTCCCTTCACCTACATGCCATTGGGAGAGGCTCCCTTCGAGGTGGAGCCGGTCACGGGCGAGACCAATTACGGCCACTTCGGAATGGTCTATCGGGTGCGAGTGCTCCTGATCAACCCTGACGTGGTTCCCCGCAAAGCCTGGATCGACTTCGTGCCTCGAGCCGGGCCGGCCCGGGGCAGTCTCTACGTGGACGGCCAGAGAGTGGAAACCGACATGGGCAACTCGGCCAGCGAGATCAAGGTGGGGGAGTGGGAGCTCGAGCCGGGCGAGCAGCGCGAGGTCCGCATCGAGACCTTTCCCCAGTCGGGCTCCAACTACCCGGTCTTTCTGGTCGTCAAGTCCAACTATGCCAATGGCGCCATCCCAGCCCCGCCCAGGCCCGAGGTAGTGCCAGGCGAGTCAGAGTTCATGTTCTGAGCTTCGTGTGCCAGCTACCGTGCGTTTCGAAACGTTGCCGAAGTGAAGTGGGCGATGGGACGAGGTTCAACGAATTCACAGCAGGTCAGTGGGCGGGATTGATTGCGACCTGAACGTCAGGTTCCTGCTGGCTTACGTCGCGGATGGAGACGGCCACTTGCCGCCCCCTTCCTGAATGAGCCGGCAGGGGGCTCAGTCCGATTCCCACTAAAAACAGGGTTCCGTTCTTGCGCATTCCTCTGAGCCCTCGCCCTGAAACCATCTCGCGGGCTTTCGGATCTCGGAAAAAGCTCTGAACCAGGCCCGGGTGCGCGGCTTGAGCGTTCTGGGGAACCAGGCGCTGCACCGGCAGGCCGACCAGCTCCCCGGGTTCGTATCCAAAGAGTTTTTCGCTCTGGAGGTTGGCCAGTCGGATCACGCCCTGTTGGTCCACCACCATCAAGCCGTCCGGCGCGCACTCGAGCACGCTGCGGTAGAACTCCTCGGTTGCCTTGAGCTCGAGCTCGGCTCGCTTGATCCGAGTGATGTCCTGGGTCACCCCGAACATGTCGGTGGGCTTGCCATGCGAGTCCTTGACCACGTGGCCCAGGGCGTGCGCCCAGCAGACTCCTCGAGCAGTGCCCCATGCTCGGCGGTCAGAGTGGACAGGGAAGCGATCTCGAGCGCCGCAACAACCCTCTCCTGGGTCTGGATTGGAATGACTGCCAGGCTTTGCGGCCGGGCCTGGCCCAGGCCCGAGATGATGCTGACATAGTCGGCGGGAAGGTCCTTGAGCACCAGGCTCTTTCGGTCGAGCACAGCTTGCCCGGCAACGCCGCTGCCCGGGGCGAAACTCGCTCCGCCGGGCTGGCCCGGTGGGGTCCCATACCCGCTTGTGAGGTGGTAGCGCCCATCGGCCTCGTCGAGCAGATGAAAGGCGCCATATCCCCCTCCCACCAGTGGGACCAGTCGGGAGAGCGCTCGCCGGCCAAACTCCTCGGGTTGCTCAGCTCCGTGCAGGTCTTCGGTTAGCTCGGCGACACTGGCGGAGATCCAGCGCCGATGCTCCGCCTCCCCTCGAGCCCGCCTGAGCTGCTCCATCGCTCGGGCCAGCTCCCCGATCTCCGAACGGTCCTCCTGGTAGCCGATGCGAGTGTCGCTATGACCCGAAACCAGGGCCTGGATGGACTTGCTCAGAGCCACCACCGGGCCTACGACCCTCTTTTGATAAAAAAAGACCAGGCCAGCCAGCACCGTCAACAAGGTCAGCACCTGAGTGCCCAGAGCCAGTCGGCCAAACAGAGTGGAGCTTTCGGACAGCTCGGAGACCTGCTTTTTCGAGCTCTTGTCAAGTGCCTGCCTGAATTGCGCCAGCGGTTCCGTCACCGAGGCCCTGGCACTCTCATACTCGGGGCTGTGGACGATGGCGATGGCTCGGGCCAGGTCCTTCCATGCGACCGCATCCAGGGCATCTTGCTCAAGTTGCGCCAGAGAGTCAGCGTTCTGCTCGGCCTGGGTGATGAGCAATCGCTCTTCAGGGGTCACTCCGAGCTGCCTCAAGCTCTGGATGAATTCGCTCCGGGCCTGGTCGGTCTTCGACCGCTCGAGAGCGCTGTGGTACCTCGCCTCTCCAGTTGCCGCGAGCGCGCGCAGAGAATCGCTCCTGCGAAAGTCGCTGAGAGCGAGCTGGTCGGTGAGCTCAAGAGCCGTTCGCTGATTCTGCAGGGCCTGCACTTCGCTGGCTCGATACTCTCGGGCATAGTGCGCGCAGGCGATGGACAGCAGGCATAGAGCCAGGACGAATGCGATCAGGATCGAGCTCGTGCGCTGGATTGCTGCGTCCGAGAGCATCTCAATGAATCGCTTTGTCGGTCGGGGGTTGAACGGCCAGAATCTCCTTGGTGAGCTGATGCTGGTAACGTCCCAGAAGCTCGTTGACCCGATCGTAGTCCTTGCCGGCCACGACCAGTCCGGCGTGATGGTCCTCAGCGTGGCGCCAGACGACCTCGGGCGCGCTGAACCGGGACAGATCAGGTTTCTCAGCTCGTGACAGGCAGATCAAGAGCCCCGCGTGAAGATTCTTGGGCTTGGGGAGATCATAAGGCTTCTTGAGGCAGTAGGCGTGTTCCAGGCGGGCCCACTCGCGCCAGAGGTTGAACCCCGAGGCCTCTTCCACCAGTCGGTCGATGTTGGCGCCGCCAACCCTGGCAGCCAGCTCGAGGAAGTACAGTTGGCCATCGTGGCCCTTGATGAACTCGGCGTGGGTGACTCCTCGCACCAGTCGCATGGCCTTGATCAGCTTCTCGTTGAGCGAGAGCAACTCGCGATTGAGTGAGCTTCGGGGGTTCACGGTGTGGCTGAGGAACACCCCCCCTTCGTTCCAGATGTTGAAGGGCGGGGTCCCGTAGCGCGAGGCGACCTGGAAGAGCACTTTCTTGTCGTAAACGATCGAGTCGACGTGGAACACATCGCCTGCCACGCAGCGCTCGAGCAGGTGGTAGGACTGCTCGTCGCCCAACTCGTGCACCCGCCGCCACAGCTCTTCTGAGCTGTGAATCTTCTTGATGCCGACCGCTCCGGCCTGGCTGCGCGGTTTCAGCATCCAGGGCCCGGGCACTTTGCGGCTGAACTCGTCGATCTGCTTGTGATTGAGCACGTGCACGAACTCGGGAACCGGAATGCCTTCGTCCCGAGCCTGCACCCGCATGGCCAGCTTGTCACGGAAGAATCGGGCGGTCGTATCGCCCATTCCGGGCGAGCGCAGGTGCTCGCGCAGCGAGGCCGCCACCTCGACGTCAAAGTCGTCCAGGGGCACGATGCGATCGATCTCGCGCGTGCGGGCCAGGTAGCTCACAGCCCTGGTGACATCGGGCTGGCGATAGATGTCGTGCATGAAGAAACGCTCGTCGATGGCCTGCCAGGGCCAGGGTTTCTCCTTGAGGTGCTCGTTGGTCAACAGCAAGGTATTGCAGCCGAGCGCCCGGCACTCCTCGATGAAGGCGGTGCCTTTGAAAAAGCTCGCCATGCAGAGAAAGGTTACCTTGCGATCGGCCACGAGAAACCTCCGACAATGAAAGTGAACAGCCTGCATTCCCTCTTGGACCCGATCTTGCCTTCCCAGGATCCGCCTGCAGAGGGCGGGAACAGACCCGGATGAAGCTGCAACGAGTGCTCGTTATCGTGATGGACGGCTGTGGGGCCGGCACGGCGCCCGACGCCGAGCTTTTTGGCGACGTGGGGGAGAATGCTGGAGATACCCTGGTTCACCTGGCCCGGAAGGTGGGAGGGTTGCGCATTCCGACCTTGCGCTCGCTGGGGTTGGGGAACTTGCTGGCTCTGCCCGGGGCCCTGCCGGTCGAGCACCCTCGCGGCTCCTACGGCCGTTTGACCGAGCGCTCGCTGGGCGGAAAAGATACCGTCACCGGCCACTGGGAGATGATGGGAATCGTGACTGCGAGCCCCTTTCCCACCTACCCGCAGGGCTTTCCGCCCGAGGTGATCGAGCCCTTTTGCGCGGCCATCGGTTCTCCCGTGCTGGGTAACTGCGCTGCCTCGGGCACCGAGATCCTCAAACGTCTTGGCCCCGAGCACCAGGCCACCGGCCATCCCATCGTCTACACCAGCGCCGACAGCGTCTTCCAGATCGCCTGCCATGAGGCAGTGGTCCCCATTGAGCGCCTTTACGAGCTCTGCCGGATCGCTCGCAGTCTTCTGAAGGGGCAGCACTCGGTGCAGCGCGTCATCGCGCGCCCCTTCGAAGGGACGGCCGAGGGGGGCTACCGGCGCACCGAGCGCCGCAAGGATTTCCCCCTCTCACCACCCGAGAATGTCATCGACCGCCTGGCCGCCGCCGGGGTCAAGGTGGGTGGCATCGGCGTGGTCCCCGAGCTGTTTGATGGCCGCGGATTCGCCTTTGCTCGCCGCACCCAGTCCAACCAGGAGCACTATCAGGCCACTCTCGAGGCGTTGACCGGCCGCAGCGATCTGGGCTTTTTGTTCGTGAACTTCGAAGACTTCGACATGCTCTACGGACACCGCAATGACTGCCCTGGCTTTGCCGCCGCCCTGGAGACCTTCGATGGCTACCTGGCCGAGATTCTCAGCCGATTGGGTCCGCAAGACTTGCTGATCCTGACCGCCGATCACGGCAACGATCCCACCACTCCTTCCACCGACCACAGCCGTGAGTACGCTCCCCTGCTGCTCTTTTGTCCCTCGCTGGCAGGCGGACGCGATTACGGAATTCGCCAGACCTTTGCCGACATCGGGGCCACTCTGGCCGAGGTGTTCGGGGTAGAGCCACCTCCGGCAGGCAAGAGCTTGCTGGATCAGGGGTAAGCGCGCAGCCTGCGATAGGGCTCGAGCACCTCGTTGGCGCTGTTCTCCAGCTTGACCTGGGCCTGACGCTCGGTCTGGTGGTGGCAGGCTGCCCGAAAATCGCACCAACGGCAGTGATTCGGGTCGGGGGTATGCACGAAGGCTCCTCCTTCCACGATGGCCAGCAACTCGCCGATCAGGTCAAACAGTTGCTTCTGATCGGGCCGCTCGATGTGGAAGCGCTCCTCGGCGGCTCGAATCGAGGGGAAGAAGTAGGCGCCCGAGCTGACCCGGCCGCCCAGAAGCTCCTCAGCCACCAGGGCGTAGAGAGCGTGCTGAAGCTGACGGCCATAGGCGAAGACGGCCCGGGCCGGGTGCGGGGGGCGGGCCCCGGTCTTGTAGTCGATCACCTGGTAGGTTCCGTCCGCCAGCCGGTCGATCCGATCGATCCGACCACGCAAGTTGAGCACGCCCGAGGCACCGAGCTCGAGGCTGACCGGCTCGGCTCGATCCAGGGGCTCGCCTTCGTTGTCGGTCATGCCGAAGGTGACCTCCAGGGCCACCGGAGTGTGCCCCGTCAGTCGCTCCTCGTGGTCGAGGAATTTCCCGAGATCGATGCGCAGGCCTTCGGCTTCCTCCTCATAGAGCGCTTCAGACACAGGCGGTATGCGTTTTCGCAGCTCCTGGAGCTTTTTCTCGAGCAAATCAAGCAGCTCTCGCTCGTGCTCGTGCCGGCTGGGGCGCTGACCGGCCGAGCGCAGGCGCCGCAAGAAGAGCGCCAGCAGGTCGTGCATGAGGCTGCCCCGCAAGAGCGCGTCCAGCCACTGGTCGGGGTTGGGTGAGACCATCTCGCGGCGAGTCAGGCCCAGAGCTCGCTCGAGGAACCAGCGGAAGGGGCAGGCAGCCAGGGTCTCGAGCGCGGTGGCCGAGACAGGCCGGCCGGAGCGACGTGGGTCGAGCTCGCTGGCCTGGCTTACCAGGCCGTCATACTCGGTGAAGAGCGCGCTCTCTCGCGCCTGGACCGCCCGCTGGCCTCGGGCCAGCCAGGGATAGGCCTGCAGAACCCAGCGGGCCGCCGCCGGGCCGGTGGGGACCAGCCGGGAGAGCCACCACGAGCTGACCGAGGGTGCCGAGCCGGCCCTGCTGGCTACCACCGTGACCGGATCGCACTCCTGGGAATCGGCCTCGGGACCGCGCTCCAGGCGCAGAGCCTGCTTGAAGAGCCAGGAAGAAACCGTCTCGCGATTCTCGCGCAGATCGCGCAGCGAGTAGCTGAAGACGGCCTGCTCGGCTTCACTGGTGGCCAGCCCCAGCAAGACCTCGGAGACCTGCTCGTGAATGCGTTCCAGCGAGGTGGGCAGGCCCAGAGCGGAGCGCTCGCAGTCGAGCAGCACCGGATCTTCGATGGGAGGGCTGAAAACCCGCCCTTCCTCCAGTCCGAGCAGAGAAAGGTAACGTCGCCCTGAGCGGCCGGCGCCCTGCAGTCCGGTCACATAAAGGCAGCCGGGTCGAGGTCGGGAGGCGCCCAGGCGCAGTCGTTCGAGCCGTTCGCGCACCAGCCGCAAGATCTGGGTCCGAGGGCGCCAGAAGGGAGCCAGACTGAGCAGCTCTCGCAGAGCCCGGGTGATGGCCGGATCGGCCTGAGGCCGTTGCAGGGCGAGCAAAGCCTCGATCAGAGCCCCCAGCTCGAGCTGGTTGCCCTGTTCGGTGGGAAGACGGTCGAGCAGCCTCTGGATCCAGCCCTGCAGGGTCTCCACGCGCTCGGCCTGGGCCAGCCGCAGCTCCGCGTTGTCGTGCTCCTCTTCGGCCTGAGCTCGCAGTCTCAGGCTGGCGGCCCCCAGGCCACGTCGATACGTCTGGCGGCCCCAGGTCAGGTGCGAATGCGTGAGAATGGAAGCCGCCGCCCCGTTGACCAGACCATCCGGCGGTAACAGGTCGCCTGCCAGGATCAGCGAGCGCAGCTGGCTGGCCGAAAAATCGCTCTCGATCCAGGAGAGCAGGCCCAGAACGGCCCGCCCGTCCCGGGTGCGGGCTGCCGGCAGGCCGTCTGACAGGCTGACCGGCAGGCCCAGACGGCAGGCTTTCTCCCAGAGCTCGAGGCGTAGCTCGCTCTGTGGTGCAACCAACTCCACCTGGTCGAGCGGAATTCCCTGCTCGAGCACCCGCCGGAAGACTTCCTCCAACTCGGCGTCCCGCCCGCCGGCGGCCAGGGTTTGAACCCGGGGGACCTGGACGGGCCGCGTGAGCCAGCGCAGATCAGAGCCTCCGGCGACCTCCTGGTCGGCCGGCCAGCCGGAAGGCAGGTCCCATCCCGGCAGCTCCGGTCGACAACCGGGCAGGCGACGACCGGGCAGGCTTGAGAGCAACTCCCGCGCCAGGCGGGGCAGCCTGAGACCCGGGAGGACGAGCAGGGGGTCGGTCTCGGCCATGGGGGCCTCGCCAACCCGCTGGATGGCCACCCGATACAGATCGGCCTGGTCAGCCAGGCGGTTCTGGCCCAGGTAGTCCTCGTAAGCGAGCAGCAGGGAGCGGAGCTCGTCGGCCTTTCGAGCCGGCTCGAGCTGCTCGAAGGGAAAGCTGTCGGCCCGGTAGCCTTCCAGCCGCAGCTCGAGAAGCGAGGCCCACAGGCAGTCTGCCATGCGCGGTTGCTCGGCCAGAGGACGAAAATATCCCTCATCGGAATCGGGTAAATCTAGCAGCAGTCGGAGCAGCAGGGAGGCGGAGAGACCGTCCGGCACCGGATCAAGGCCTGCTTCCAACAGGTGGGGAGCGGCCAGATCGCGAGCCAACTCGTGCATGGTCGCAAAGCGGAGGTTGGCCCATGCGACACCGTTCAGGGCAAGCCGCTCGGCCAGGGTCCAGCCGACCGCCGGGGATGGCACGATCACCCACTTGGGCGCGCTCGGCTCGTGTGAGCAAAGCTCGGCCAGCTGGGCCAGGAACGGGTCGTTCATGACCCGCGCCGGCAGGGTTCCCAGGGCCAGGTCGGGACGTTCATCAAGCAGCTCCACAGGACGAGTCTACCCGGGTCGAGCGACAGGTAATGTCATCTTCGGCGCAGGCTTCCATCAGGTCCTGGGGAAGTGGATCGGGTGCTGGGCTGGCCGCAACCCCCCTTGTGGTGTCGGAGGATTCCTCCCCGCTTCGTGCCAGGATGGTCTTGGGCCGCGCTCTTCATCCTGACGGTCTCGGCGGCCCTGGCCGGGGGCGAGACCGAGTCGCTGGCTCAGTTCGTCCAGCGCACGGCCGGACGGCAGGCCTACGGGGTCTACATGTTGGGCCAGAAGGTGGGATGGAGCCTGGTCGAGTCGCGCCCGGGCAACCTCCTCGGCCAGCCGGTGGCCGTTTGCTCAGAGGAAGACTGGACCGAAATGGTCATGATGGGTGAGCGCACGGTCAGCCGCGGCAAGAGTGTCACCTATTACACCCTGACCGGGGAGGGAGCCGTCCTGGCCTGCCAGGAATGGTCGCTCGAGGACGGTCAGGAAAGCACCATTCGGGTGCAGCGCTGCGCCGACGGATATCGGGTCGAGCGGCGCAGCCCGGCGGGCGAGACGGTCCGCATCATCGGGACCGTGCGCGACAACCTGGCCGAAAGCCAGAAGTTGGAGCAGTGGCTGGCTCGAGCTCGGCCCGGAGAGCACTTCTCCGACTGGTCGTGCGACTTTAGTGCCCAGGAGTGTGACAACGAGACCCGCCTGACGTTTCGCGAGAGCCAGCCCCCGTTTTTCCTGCTGCAGCTGACCCAGCAGGGTGCCCGGGGAGAAATGCTGGCCCGCTCCGATGGCTCGGCCGAGCGCATCAGCATCGGCTCGGGAGTGGAGTTGCGGGCAGAGGTGGAAGCTCAGGCCCGCAAGCTCGAGCCCCCTCGAGAGATGCTGGACTTGATGATGGTGCAGGGGGGCCGCGAGTTGGGCGAGGCCCGCACGGTGCGGGGCCTGACCATGGAGGTGGAGGGCCTGGACGACTTCCCTCTGCCCGAGTCACATCGTCAGCGCCTGCGGCGCGAGGACCAGCGCCTGTTGCTGGTGACCGGCGAAGACCTGCCCACCGACATGGGCCGGCCGCTTCCAGCCGAGGAGCGAGCGCGCTACCTGGCCTCCACGCCGGAGACTCAGGTCGACTCGAAGATGCGAGAGCTGGCCCGGCGACACGGCCGCGGCTCGGATCCCCGTGAGCGGGCTGAGCGGCTCAAGTCGTGGGTGTTCCACCGATTGGAGAAGACGGGGGCCAGCAACGCCTTCACGGCAAAAGACGTGCTGCACAACCGGGCCGGCGACTGCACCGAGCACTCTCTGCTCCTGGTTGCTCTGCTCCGGGCGGCAGGCATTCCTGCCCGCGAGGTGGGAGGTCTGGCTTACGCCCGGGACGGAGGGTTCGCCTGGCACGCCTGGGCCGAGTTCCACGACTCTCACCACTGGGTCAGCGCGGATCCGACCTGGGACGAGCTTCCCGTGGATGGCACTCACATCAAGCTCAGCAATGACCCGCGCGATCTGGCCTGGATCAACCTGGTGGGCAGGCTCAAGCTGAAAGTCGTCGAGGTCGACTACTTTTGATCGCGCAGCTTGAGTGCCCGGGCAAGATCCTGCTGGGCTGAGGCATACTCAGGGTCGAGCTCGAGGGCTTTCTGGTAAGAGCTGATGGCCTCCTCGAGGTCCCCGGGGTCCTTGGACAGCTCGGCGAACTTCCGCTCCAGGGCCGCGCCCAGGAAGCGGTACGCCTGCTTGTCCCGCCCGTCGAACTTGATGGCCTGGCGGTAACAGGTGATGGCCCGTTCGAGCTGGCCGAGCTGCAGATAGGCATCGCCCTTATAGACCCAGGCCTTGGAGAAGCGAACGTCGGCCTTGATGGCCAGGTCATATTCTTTGATGGCCTCGGCATACTTGCCTCGAGCGAACAGCTCCTCGGCCCTCTGAAAGTGCTGGCTGGCCGCGGCAGTAGCGGCCGTGATCCTGCCCGCGTTGGGGTCTTGCAGGTAACGGATGGCGTCCTTGGCGGTGGGGTTGTCCGGGTTGAGGTCCAGGACCTTCTTGTAGGCCTTGATGGCATCCGCCTTGCGGGTCACCAGAAAGTAAGCCTGGCCCAGCCCCAGGTAGGCTCCTTCCGAGGTGGGAGTTAGCTCGGCAGCCTTCATGAACATGGCGATGGCCCGGTTGGGATCGCTCTCCATATAGAGGTGGCCCTGCAAGATGAAGGCGTCGGAAAGGTCGGGATGAGTCTCGATCAGCCAGTCAACCACCGGGCCCGCTTTGGCCGGGACGCCCTGCTGAATGTAGTAGGTGGCCAGCGTCAGTTGGCCCAGGGCTCGATACTCCTTCTTCTCGGTCATGAACCAGTCGGCGTGGTCGATGGCTCGAAGCAGATCACCGGCTTCCTTGTCGCGACCCCTGGCTGCAAGCTGCATGGCCTGCCGGATTGCCGGTACAACCTCCTCGCGATGGAGGGCCGCCGTGTTGCGGCTGAGGATGACATCCCACTGCTCGCTTTTGGCATTCAGCATCTGGACTAAAATCCCGTCCAGAGCGCTCTGGGCCACGACAAGCGCGGTCAGAGAGAAGAAGAGCAGCAGGCGCAGCTTCACTTTTTGGCGATCCGAGACATCACGACCTGGACCCCGACCGTCTCCTCGCTCAGTTGCAGGTACTCCACCGAGTCGATGCCAAAACCTTCATCGCCGGCGTGATTGAGAGCGGCCTGCAGCTCGAAGTCGGAAGGCCAGGAGCCAGGGTCCTCAGAATTGACCACCGTCAGCACTCGGTGCAGCCAGCGTTTCATTCCGATTCTCCGGCGCTGGCAGCGGCCTGAGAAGCCAGGGCCAGGCTCAGCAACTTGCGGGCTCCCTGGTCACAGAGCTCTTTGCCATGCTCGAGCAAGCGCAGCTCGCGCTGTCCCGTGTCCAGGTAATTGCGCCATTCCTGGATGGCCTCCCGCCAGTCTTGGATTCCGCCCTGGAAGGCCTGCTCGGTTTCACGCACCAGCTCGGCCCGCTTGACGGCCTCTTCGCGCTCCTCGTCGGAGAGACCATCCAGGCTCGTCTCCGGGGCCTTGCCCACGGACTTTTCCTGCAGATCGATCAGGCCTTCGAACCAGGTCAGCTCGGCTTCGAACTCTTCCCTGGAGAGGGTCCTGGCTCGGATGGCATCGACCGCTTTATACATCCGCTCGAGATTGGAGCTGGAAACGGGCTCCTCGGCCGCCGGCTGCACTCCCTCGGATTCCACCGAGAAGGTGGAGGTGGAGGTGGATTTCTCCACCAGGACGGGGAGGGCTCCACCGCACTTGGCGCAGTTGCGCCGATCGGGGGAATTGTAGAAATTGCAGCGCAAGCAGCAGACCTTGCCTTCCCGGTCGGCCAGGTTCTGGAGCGTCTCCCAGCAGGCGTGCAACTCGTCGGCCGACTCGTGCAGCCGGTTCGAGGCTGCCTGCAAGAGCAGCACATCGCGGGTCTCAAAGAATTGCTCGAAACCCTGAATGGCCTCCTCGTAGCCCTTCAGGGCCGCCACGGCCCGGCTCGCTTCCTGCTGCATCATGACCGAGGCCACCGGGGCGGCCGCTTTGACCGCCGTGGCCAGGGGAAGAATGTCCTTTTTGAGTGTCTCCAGGTGCTCTAAAAGCAGGTCCTGGTGACAGGCGCCCTGGGCCACGTCGTAGGCCATGTGGATAACCAGGTTAACCAGTTGGGATTTGGTGGGACCGGAGGTTCGGGCTCTCAAGCTGGCCAGCGGGAGCAACTCCTGGAGGTAACGGAAGGTTTTGTCCGCTTTCTTCATCTCCTCGTCCACCAGAGAGTCGTCGTTCGCCTCGATCGCCCTGGCCAGCCGGTTCATGCAGCGAAGGTGGTCGTCGAAGGCTCTTCGCACGGCACCGTACTCGCCCTCTTCGGGAGCCTCGGCCAGGTCGTCGAGGGATTTGAGCGTCGTCAAGCGTTCTGCGTTGACCACGCTCAGGAACGTCTGCATCGGGGTCTGGTTGGAGCGGACCGCCTCCAGGGTTCTGATCAGCAGATTCAAGCCGGGGATGTCGGTGGGACCCTGGGCCAGGAGGGCTACGTTGCGGTACATCGAGAACAGCACGTCGAGCTGATAGGAGCAGCGGCGCACCAGCTCTCCGCCCTGAAAAAGCTCCTCCGTGCGGCGGTTCTCCACGGCGATTCCCAGAAGATCGAGCCCGTGCCTGAACAGTCCGAAGGTGGTCTGGATCTGCTCGATGATGTCCTCACACTTCTCCTGGGCCTCGGCAGCGAGGTTGTCGACGGTTTCCTCCCACTCTTCCTGCATCGACTCCAGGCCCTGCCGTGCGATGACCAGGGCCACCTCGAGCTCGGCCAGACTGGCCTTGCCCCCAATGACCTCGGAGACCAGCATGACCAGCGCTTTTTGTTGGGTTCCTTGTGCCATTACCACTCCAAAGACGGAAAATTTGCCCCACACTTTCAAGAGCCCCTGGCTTGTTCCTTTGTTGGGGAGCGGGTAGGACGACAGATTCCTCTTCCCACCGCCAGGCCTGGCGTACAAGCAAAAGAGCCGCCCTCGCGGGCGGCTCGAGGAGGCTCCGGAACCTGTTTACGTGTGGCCGAGGCGCGGATCGTCGAAGAGGTCCGTCACCTGCCCGTTGTGCACCCGAGCGAGGTCCTGGAAGCTCGGAACCACCTGGAGATTATCCTTCTGGGTGTAAATGTTGCGGTAGATGAAGTCGCCGTTGCGGGCGTAACCCATATAGGAAGTCTCGCCGTCGGCCTGGGTGCGCTCACGGCCGGCCGTATCCCACGGGTCGAAGGAGCGGTGCTCGACGGTGTTGGTCTTGTTGTTGAACTGGATGTTCTGGGCACCATCGTAGATACTGGTGCTCTCGGTGACCCCCTGCGGGCCGGTCGCGTTCATGGTCACTTTGGTGCCATCGGACAGGATCAGGGTGCGGGTCTTCTCGTTCCAGTCTTTCACGTGCTTGCCGTTGACGTTCTCGTGGGGGTCGCCCCAGTGCTCGACTTTGTTGCCCTCAGAGTCGGTGATCGAGACGCGGTCACCGTTCATGGTGATGTTGTAGCCGCCACTGGTGGTGTAGGTGGCCGGCTTGCCTTTGCCGTCTTGCTGGAGCGTTCCGCCCCAGTTGATATCCTGCTGGCCCTGACCGGGGCAGCACTGGGGTGGGCAGCAATGCTGGGGCGGGCAGCACTCTTGCGGCTGATAGTACTGAGGTTGCTGGGGGCAACTGTAAGCGCCGGCGAACGCCCAGCTACCATTCTGGGGCATACCGCCGTACTGGGGATAGCCCGGGTTGCACCAGTTTCCCTGAGGAACCTGCGGACCCCAGCACCCATTGCTGGGAGGCGGATAGCAGGCGTGCTGAGGCTGCGGGGGGCACTGGTCCTGCGAGAACTGCTTGGAGACCTCGCGGCCGAACAGAGCGCCCAGGACGCCGCCCAGGATGGTGCCGATTCCGCTCCCCAGGCCAGGGCAGATGGCCGAGCCGATAGCGAAGCCTGTGACCGCGCCGGCAGCGCCACCCCCGAGGGTTCCCAGCAGGTGGTTCGACCCCTGACCCGCATTTTGACAGTACTGTGATTCCTGGCTCTTATCCTTGCCGCTGAACAGGGCGACGAGCCCACCGATAAGAAGTCCTCCAGCGATTGCGGGCAGTGGCATTTTCGAATCCTCCTCCAGTTATCAGGCGCAACTTTCTATGGCGTGTATCACGAACCTCCCGATTGTGGTCAAGGGGGGCATGGAAGTTAACAATCTATTTACACCGGCAACAGTTTTATAAAGACTTGCGGTTTGACCGGGGAAAGCGAGAGCCTCGGCGAAAATGTGGCCGGTGGAGACCGAGTTACAGGATCTGCTGGCCAATCTGCGTCAGGAAGGGAGTCTGGACTCTCACGGCAAGTTCAGTCTTGACTTCCTGAGCGCGCGCCACAAGCTGGCCCGGTTTGCTCTGAGCGACCCCTCCCAGAGCATGCTCTGCCTGGTGCAATCCGGAGTCGTGGGAGGGGCCACCCGGGTCGAGCTGCGCCAGCGGCGCAAGCTGTTCCGAACCTCGTATCAGCTTACCCACGACGGCACTCCGCTCAGCGAGGTCGAGCCTGATCGCCTGGCCCGGGTGCTGATGCACCCGCCCGAGTCTTCCGAGCCCTACCTGCGGCGCTTCTCCATGGGTTTCAACGCCGTGGCAGAGACCGGTCGCAGCCTGGAGGTCTTGTCGGGCCGATCTCCTGAGGGTTTGCGCCTTCGCATCGAGAACGGCCAGTTGCTGGCCGATACTCAGTCCATGGACAACCTGGAGCCCTTGACCCGCATCGACCTGGGACCGGGAGCGCTGGCCGGGCTGGACGTGAGTCGGCTGGCCTTCGCAGGCATTCCCATCACGCTCAACGGTAACCTGGTTAACCGTCCCTACTTCGGGCGCTCGCAAGGCGCCGACTTCCGCCCGGGCTACTGGGATCTGGGTGCTTGTCCGGCACCTTTAGGCCGGGCAGAGTGGTATCTGGTGGCCCCTCAGGCCGCTCCTGGCCTGCTGGCCGTGCCCCGTCGCAGCCGTTGCCGACTGCGGCGCTACCAGGTGATGGAGGGCCTGCTGACCGATCCTCCAGCCGAGCCGGGCGACCCCCCTCTCCACCTCACTCCCTGGACCGCTCAGGGAGAGCCTTTGCTGGCCTGCCACGCCATCTTGACCATGACCGGCAAGTCCCATTCAGAGCTGCGTTGGGTGCGCCACGGCGTGGTGATCTCGACCGAGCGCAACGTCCTGGAGCGAAACGGCCTGATCGCCGTGGTCAGTGCTCAAGACCTCAACCTGGACGTGAGCGGCTTCGAGGTGGTCCACGACGAGCTTTATCGCCGCGTGCTCGCTCTGCTCAAGCAGGGCTGCCTGTGGATGTACGAATGATCAGCCGGTGCCCTGATTGAGATTGTTGGCCGTGCTCAAGACCGAGGCGTTGAAGAAGGTGTCCTTGTCCTTGATGATGGCCTGAGGGGGCAGGGAGTCATTGAGGGTCTTGATCCCCTCCATCTTCTTGACGGCCGTGCCCAGCACCATCAACTCGATGATCCCGCCCCCCAGTTGGTAGACGTAGGTCTTCAAGCCCACCACGTCGTCGGCCCCGCAGGCGGCGGCATCCCGGGCCACCCGGGCCACGGCGTTCTCGCGAGCATCGTAGATCATGGTGGTGAGCTCGGAGATCTCTCCGCGTACCAGAGACTTGAAGGCGGCCATGATCCCGCCGGCCAGGCCCAGCGAGTAGACAGAGACCCCCAGCACCAGTTGGATGGGCATGTAGCCCAGGTGGATCAGATTCCACATCTCTTCATTGGTCAGGTCGCTGGTGACCGGGCTCTGGTCATACTCGGGAGGCAGCAGATCGTGACGCGAGGCGGTGCCGATCATCATCATCTCCTGCGTGCCGGCGAAGTTGATGATGGAGGTGCGGATGCCCACCACGGCGTTCCCCCCTGCCTCGTGGGCCTCGTGGGCGATGCGGTCGAGAGCCAGGCGGCGGGTCCGGTTGAAGACATCGGAATACTGAGTGACCTCGCCCCGCACCAGGCTCTTGAGCATGCCTGCCAGTCCGCCCCCGATGCCCACCGAGTAGGCCACGTTGCCGAACACGAAACGCAGGGGATGAAAGCCACAGTCGAGTTGACAGTAGAGCTCCTGTCCGTCGGCCGAGGTGGAGAACTCGAGCTCGGCCTGCTGGCCACCGGCTTGCTTGCGAACGGTACTGCCCACCGACAAGAACTCGATCATGCCCGAGTGCTGCACCAGCTCGCTGGTCACGCTGGTGATGCCGGCCCCCCCTCGTTGGCGGGCCTCCTTCATCATGCGCTCGAGAGCCATGGTGCGGCCATCGCGGATCACGCTGGTGACCTGGGTCACCTCGCCGCCCGCCAGGGTTCGCACAGCCGACCCCAGGCTACCCACCAGCCCCATGCTGAAGACGCTGTTGCCGATCACGAGATCCCCGGGCTGGTAGCCCTTGAGGTGCATGCAGTAGATCTCGTTGCCCGAGAGACCGGTGACGATGGCCATGGAACCCTCATTTCCTGGTCGAATAGACCAGCGCGATTACGACGGTGCCCGCCAGAATGCCTCCCACCACGTCGGTGGGGAAGTGAGCCCCGAGGTAGACGCGGCTAAGACCCACCAGCGCAATGGGGAGCAAGGTCACGGCCGCCAGCCGGGGATGGCCGTGGCGCCACAGCAAGGAGGCCAGAAAGCCATACACGGCGGCGGAGGCCATGGTGTGGCCGGAGGGAAAACTGTAGAAAGGCTCCTGCACCAGCGGATCGAAGGCGGCATCGGGTCGACCTCGCCGAAAGAGCGCCTTGAGCAGGGGATTGGCGACCAGATTGAGCAGATAGACGGCTACCAGGCCACCTTTTTCCCAGAGAGCTGCCAGGCGCAGGGAGACCGCCATCACCAGCACTGCCAGCAGGCGGTTGTCCCCCAGCAGGGTAAACAGGCTCATGGCCGTGGTGAGGCCCGCCGAGCGATGCGCCCGCAGGGGATCGGCCCAAAAGTGCTCGAAGGTCATCTCTTGGGTGCCCAATACCGCCACCGCCAGCAGGGCCAGCGCGCTCGTCGAGCTGGCCAGAACCGCACGCCATCTCACGCTGGGTCCTTTTCGTCGCGGTGCTGGCAGACCTGCCCGGCCGCTCGGTTGGCGGTTAACGAATTGCTAACATCGTTTGCCTAGTCGAAACCTGCCGGCGTGGGATAAGGTGCTCAGGATGAGTCACCGAACCGTGGAAAGCCTGGCCGCCGTCAACTCCGCTCGCAGCTCCGAGGGTGTGGTCGGCAACGGCGCGCTGCTCGGCCAGGCCGGCGCTCGGGTCGAAGGTAGCCAGGGCATCTGGCATCCGGATCGACCTGCCGCCGACGCCGTCGAGCTCAGCCCTGATGCCCAGAACGGCGCCCTGGTTCAGGCCCCCGTCTGGGAGCCGGCCCTCTGGAACAGCAACGTCATCGCCCCCCCGCCCGGGATGCAGGCGGGCGCCGTCTACGGTCGAGCGGTGGAAGGCATCACTCCCGGCATGCAGGCCGGGGCGGTCTACAGCGCAAAGCCCTGAGGGTTGCAGGAATACCAGCGCAAACGCGACTTTGACGTCACCCCCGAGCCAGCTCCTGGCCAGGCCATGGAGCGTCTTGGCCCGCTGGCTTTCGTGGTGCAGTTGCATCGGGCTCGGCGGCTCCATTACGATCTGCGCCTCGAGGTAGAGGGGGTGCTCATTTCCTGGGCCATCCCGAAAGGTCCCAGCCTGGATCCGAGCGATAAACGCCTGGCCGTGGCCGTGGAGGATCATCCCTTCGAGTACGGCACCTTCGAAGGCGTGATCCCGGCCGGCGAGTACGGTGGGGGAGAGGTGATCGTTTGGGATGCCGGCACCTACTCGCCCGCCCACGAGCATGCTCATAGCTGGCTCGACGCCCGGGAGGCCAGTACCAGGATGCGATCCGACCTCGAGAGCGGACGGGTGGTGATCTACCTGCGCGGGCAGAAGCTCAAAGGCCGGTTCAGCCTGATTCGAACCGAGCAGGGCTGGCTCTTCACCAAGTCCCGCGATGGCCTGGAGGGCCGAACGGTGGATGAGCTCTCGGTTCTGACCGGCCGACGGGTCGAGGAGGTGACCGGCCCTCCACTCGGGCCCTCCTCCTGGCCCGTGCCCCAGCTGGCGGCCGGTTCGCGCCCACGCCCGCTGCCCTCGCTGGTTCAGCCCATGCTGGCTCAGAGCGCCCGCCAGCCCTTTCACGACCCGGCCTTCGTCTTCGAGCCTAAACTGGATGGGGTTCGTTTGCTGGTTCGTCTGCAGCAGGGCTCGGTGGGGCTGTGGAGCCGTCAGGGCCGCGACCACAGCGACCAGTACCCGGAGCTAAGTCAGGCTCTGACAACCCTCCCCGTGGCCGAGGCCTGGCTCGACGGCGAGGTCGTGGCCCCGGATGAGCAGGGGAGACCGAGCTTCGAGCGCCTGCAAGGGCGCATCAACCTCGAGCGCCCGGCCGACATCGCCCGCGCCGAGCGAGAGATTCCGGTGGTCTTCTATCCCTTCGATCTGCTCCATCTGGACGGGTTCGAGCTGATCGCCTGCCCGCTCGAGCAACGTCAGCGCTTACTGGAAACCGTGCTGGTCCCCCCCTTCCAGCCGGTGGCCCGCTTTCAGGATGGCCTGGCCGCCTTTCAGGCCATGACCAACCTGGGCATGGAGGGCCTGATGGCCAAGCGACGGGGCTCTCGCTACGAGCCCGGGCGGCGCAGCGCCAGCTGGCTCAAGGTCAAGAGCACTCGCGAAGAGGTCTTTGTGGTGGTCGGCTTCCGGCCCGGGGAGGGCAGCCGGGCCGACACCTTCGGCTCACTGGTGCTCGGCTCTCGCGGTGAGGACGGCCGTCTGCGCTACGTGGGCGATGTGGGCAGCGGCTTCGACGAAGCCGGGCTGGCTCAGTGGCACCAGCGACTGCAGGCGCTCAGAGGGAGGGAGAGCGCCCTCGTCGACCCTCCACGGGACGGCCCCATCACCTGGGTGGAGCCTTCCCTGCGGGTCGAGGTTCGCTATCAGGACCGGACCTCGCAGGGCAAGCTGCGCGCCCCCGTCTTTCTGGGCCTGGCCGAGAATGAGACGCTCGAGCGCTTGCGCGTGATGGGGGCGCAGGGGACGCTGGAGGTGGAAGGCCACCAGCTGGCCCTGACCAACCTGGACAAGCCTCTCTGGCCCGACTACACCAAGCGCGACCTGATCGCCTACGTGCTCAGCGTCGGATCCTCTGCCCTGCCCCACCTGCTCGACCGCCCCATCACCCTCACGCGCTACCCGGACGGCATCCAGGGCAAGTCGTTCTACCAGAAGCACTGGACCCGGAGCGAGTTGCCCGAGTTCGTGGAGACGGCCGAGAACCGCGAGGACCCTCGCGAGCCCTGGCTGTTGTGCCACAACCTGGCCACCATGGTGTGGCTGGCCCAACTGGCCAACCTCGAGCTGCACGCCTGGCTCTCGCGAGCCTCCCCCCTGGAGGATCGTGACGATCCCTTGCTGTTTCCCGACCGGCTCTTGTTTGATCTCGATCCGTTCATCGATTCCGGCCGGGAGGCTGAGGGGGCCGAGCCGGAGCTGAGTCAGGCCGGCTTTCGCAACGCCTGCTCGCTGGCTCGCGATCTTCGGGAAATGCTGCTGGGAATCGGGCTGACCCCTTTCGTCAAGACCTCGGGGAAGACCGGGCTTCATGTCATGGTGCCACTCGTCCGGCGTTACCCGTTCGAGGCAGTCCGAGCCGCCTGCCGGACCCTGGCTCAGTTCCTGGCCCGGAAGCGGCCTCAGGAGGTTACCCTGGAGTGGTCCACCGCCCGGCGCGCCGGAAAAGTCTTCGTGGACGTTAACCAGAACAGCTACGGCAAGAGCCTGGCCTGGATCTACTCGCCCCGTCCCGTATCCTGGGCCGGGGTCTCGGTCCCTCTGGCCTGGGACGAGCTCGACTCGGTCTACCCGGCCGAGTTCACCCTGGCCAGCGCCCCCGCGCGGGTAGTGGCGCGGGGGGATCTGTGGCGCGACATGGACAGCGCCGCAGCCGAGCTGGCGCAGTGAAGGAGAGCCCGAGTGGGCGGCCAAAATGTCTCTCCTGTGCGGCGCATTCTGGCGGTGGTAGCCCTGGCTCTCTTGATGGCAGCTCCCGAGGCCCTGGGGAGGAAGCCCTCGGCCTATCTGGAGGTCGACCGCCACGCGATCGCTGCCCCGGCCTCCGCTGAGCGCAGCCTGGATGCTCTGGGGGCCTACCTGAAGAAGGCCGGCCAGAGTTCGGAAGACCGCTCTCGTGCGGTTTATCGCTGGATCACCGAGCGCATCGCCTACGATACCGTGAGCTACTTCTCCGGACAGTACACCGATCAGAGCGCCGAAGCGGTGCTCAAGCGCCGCACCGGGGTCTGCGCGGGGTATGCCAATCTCTATGAGGCGCTGGCTTCACGCTGCGCAGTGGAGACGGTGGTCGTCAGCGGGGAGGTGCGACGCGATCCGGAGGATACCACCAACCTGCCACTCGGACACGCCTGGAACGCCGTCAAGATTCAGGGGCGCTGGTATCTGCTGGACTCGACCTGGGGCAGCGGCTACGTCGACTACCAGTCGCGGCGCTTCACCCGCAAGTTCAATCCCTACTACTTTTTGGTGCCGCCCGATCAGCTCATCTACAGCCACTTTCCCGAGGAGAAGACCTGGCAATTGCTCTCTCCTCCCAGGAGCCGGGCCCAGGTTGATTCCCTGCCTCGCGTGGGGTCGGCCTGCTTTCGTTTCGACATCCGACCGCGCGAGTCGCGCGGCACTCTAAAGACCGACCAGGGCCTCAAGCTCAAGTTCCGAGCCGCCAGCGGCGTCAGCCTCATGGCGGGCCTTTATCGCAACGGAAAGGAGTTGCCCGACTCCCACTGCCTGGCCCAGGTAGACAAGGACGGCTGGGCGGTGGACGTGCTCTTTCCAGCGCCCGGCCGCTACAAGGTGGCCATCTTTGGCAAGGACGACCCGTTCGCCGAGCGCTTCAACTATGTCATGGAGTACCGGGTCGAGGCGCGGCGCGGCACCACTCAGCAGTTTCCCGAGATCTCCTCGACCTTCCTCGAGCGCAAGGCCATGCTCGAGTATCCTCGCACCCTGGCCCTTCCGCCGGGCAAGAAATCGGCCTTCTCGGTCTACGTGCCCGCAGCCAGCGAGGTTCAGATCATCAATGGCGGGAAGTGGCATCCTCTGTCGCGCCAGGGACAGTGGTTCCGGGGACAGGCGGCCCTGGAGACGGGCGAGGCCAAGGTCAGCGCCCGGTTCCCAGGCAACGACCAGTACTGGACGCTGCTACGCTACCGGGTATCCGAGTAGAGCCGCAGAGAGCGTTGGGGGCGAGCTCGCGGCAATGCACTGGGCGCGTGACTGCGGACGGGCGAATCGAGCGCGAGCTGGGCGGATAGGCGCGCTTTGCCGGACGACAAGCCTTCAAAGCCGAGGAACAGTCAGGGCTCGTAATGGAGCACTCGCACGGCTGACGGCCAGGCTCGCCTGGCCGTCGCAAGAGCGGATTTCCACAATCGGGTAGTCCGGGCGAAGACGTCGAGACCTGCGAGCGCTTGCTGAAAACGCCCATCGCGAGCGGGGCTTAACCCTGCCCCTCGAGCAGGCTTTCAAGCTCACGGCCCCACCCGTCGAGTTGCTCGAGGCGGGCCCGCACCCTTCACCCTGCTCGCGGAGTCGCTCGGAGCGTTCCAGTGCCTCGCTGGCGGTGGCCACCAGGCCCGCCAGGCGCCGCCGCAGAGTCCCCTCCGCCCCCCGGCGGCTTTCCAGGATGCGATCGTCGAGGTCTCCGATCACGCGGTTGGCGTTCACCTCGAGCAATCGCTTCAGGAAGTCCGTGCACGCCGTGTCCTGATCGACGTCGGACAGGTGCTTGCGAGCTTTCGCGACGCCATTGTGGTGGTCGGCACCTCCGTTTCCCAGCCTTAAACGGAAGTCTTCAAGCACTGTGCGCCCGGTAGCGGTCGGAGAGGAGCACCAGGGTGATCTGTAGATTCGGGAGCGGTTCGAAACAAATTTCTCACCGCAGGTTACGTGGCACGGTCAATGCGACGAAGTTCACGGTTTCTGGAGGCCTGGCCGCAATGATGTAGAACACATACAGCATGCATCGAACCCAGATATACTTGCCCCAAGAGGCCTACGAGAGTTTGGTAGAACTAAGCCAGCGGCAAGGGATCACGCTGGCTGAGTCGATTCGTCGCGCCGTACAAATCTATCTCCGGCAGACCCATGCGGATGCATTGAGCCAGGCGTTGGAAACGTCGTTCGGTGCCTGGGGCGGCCGATCCGAGGCCACCGAGGACCTGGTGAAGAATATGCGTCAGGAGTGGAGCGAGCGTGAGCTTCGTGGTCGATACAACCATTCTGATTGACCATCTTCGGGGTCGACCGGAAGCCAGGGAATGGCTCGAGAATCATCAGACCGATGGGCTGAGCATTTCAGTGATCGCTCGGGCCGAAATTCTCGGAGGCTTGAGGGCAGGAGAAGAGCAAGCGACCTGGGCACTCCTTCAGCGTTTGCCAACGCTCGAGGTAGACAGCCGGGTCGCCGACCTGGCCGGGAGTTATCGTCGGCACTTCCTGAAGAGCCATGGCCTGCTCTTGCCGGACGCTCTCATCGCCGCGACCGCTCGCACCTACGACAAAACACTGGCAACATTGAGCACGCGTGATTTTCCGATGGACGACATCCGCGTCTTGCGTCCCTATTAGACTGAGCCATCGACGATCCCGATGGATGTTACAGCCCTTTGCCTCGCGGCAGGCTTTCGTCTGTGAATGGGCTGCCAGAAGGGGATCGCCCTGGCCCGACGCTTCGATGGAGACCGCCGCGTCAAGTCACCCAATGGTGCGCAAGTGCGCAAGGGCAAAGTGCCCGACAGCCACTGGCTGACCGAAGCCGCCCTCACAGGCCTGTCGTTCGGCTCTCGGGCGCAGGCGGGGGAGCCGGACGTTGGACACGGGTGCAGCTCTCGGGGGGCGGGGGCGCGGCCCGGCTCCCAGGGGTCCGTAACAGGGGTGTCCCTAGTAGGGGTAACCCGGCTTTCTTGAGACGAATCAGAAAGGGAGCCTGCGCGGGAGAGGCCCTCTCTCGGCACTCATTGGTTCGGATTCTCGAGCAAACTGACCAGACGAGCGGCAAGCTCGGCCGGTAGTTTCTCGGGCCAGCTTGAGTCTACCAACCCGACTTCGATCAGGTCGAGCAGGTGGACCCGGTCTTTCAAACGGAAAGAATTCAACTTCATCCGCACGAGCCCTTCGAGGCTCACTGTCGTAAAGGCAGCCATCTTCACCGACTCGTTGACCGACGGAGCAGGCGTCGGATCACCTGGATAGACTCTCTCTTCCGCAAAGAGGATGTGCACGCCGTCTCTCGCCTTGGACTCGGGGGTCTCCAGGAACATGTCCAAGCCCTTGGCATGACGGTAATGAAAGCCGGCTTCGCCCAGAATCGACTTGGCGGTCTCGAGATCGCTGCGCCGTAGCAGAATGTCGACGTCTTGAGTGTTGCGTACCGCCCCTTCATCGACCTGGGATACCCAGGCGGCGACCGCGTTGCCGCCTACTACGGCGTAGGGCAGGTCGGCGCTCTCCAGCACCGAGGCGACGCGCATGAGACGCTGACGGACCCTTTCCACAGCGTGCACCATCCTTTCCAGAGTATCCGGCCGCAGCAGCATACTCCCCAATTTCGCTCTCTTTGTTAGAATCACCCGTTGCGCAGTCGCCGACGACAGGCTCTGTGGAGGAAGTGAATTGCCACGCGCTTTCCAGGCGTCAGGACTGCACCCAGTCCTCCAGAGGCTCGGTCAGCGCCGCATCCAAGAGGGTCTCGAGTCTGGCGGGGTCGCGGAGCACCAGCCTCTCGTGGGCAGGCGGTTCCGCAAGAGATCCTGGTAGATTCGACAGTGGCGCCTGCGTGGTGGGCGGCAGGGTCGATAGCCCGCTAGCGCACCAGGCCGCGCAGCCGGTCCCGGTCCTCACCCTGGACGACCGGGCCGGCATACACGTTGCTACGGTTACCCCGAGCTACGGGCGACATGGACATCTGGGTTCCGGTGGCTCCCGAGGTAGCCTCGCGGCTCGTACAGAATGCGACGGTCAAGCTCGCGAACCGTGCTGGGCCGCTCTACGAGGGCGACGGCTCACCGGAGGCAGGTGTGGGCCGCGACGCCAAGAAGACCGCGGCGCTTCTCAATTACTTCGTCACACACCGCGACCGGATGCAGTATGCCGCCTTCAGGAAGAGGGGAGTCCCCTGGGCTCTGGTGCCGTCGAGAGCTGCGTTCGCAGAGTGGTTAACCTGCGGCTCAAAGGCAACGGGATCTTCTGGTGCCCGGAGAGCGCAGAAGGAGTCCTGCATCTCAGGGCTCAGCTGCTCTGTGGGCGATGGAACCAGTTCGTCAAAACCGTGCTCCGGCCGCGACAGCTCTGGGATCTAGACCCTACCAAAGCCCGCCCCATCAAGCTTTTGGAGGCGGCGGCTCAGGCGGGCGGAACCAGAACGAAGCCCAGGGCAGACGCGTTTTCTCGGACGCGTAAATCGAGGCTCATTAGCTTGATGTCAGGGATGGCTGCCCGTGCCAACGTGAGGGTTGCCAGGTGAATTGAATCCAAGCTCCGCACAGGCTCGTGAAGCCACGGCTGAATGGCGCGTGCCAGCACAGAGGTGCTGATGGCCCAAATATCCCATCGGCCGGATAGTTGGTCGAGCTCGCTACCGCGGCGAAGGGCTGAATTGCGCCCGATAGCGCCGGTCGCCACGAGCCGGGTCAACATGCGGTGACACTCCAGCAGCGTTAGCTCGGAGGACAAGACTCGGTTTGCTTTCCGGAGCTGCCGTGCCACGTGATCGGGATCCGGCTCATTGAGCAACCAGCGTAAGACCGCACTGCTCTCTGCATACAAGCTCAACGTTCGCCTCGATCCTCATCCAGAAGTCGAGCGACCGTTCCTGCCGGCACGCTGAAATCGGCTTCAGGGTAAGCCAGGCGAGCAAACGGCACTAAAAGATGGCTCGGCGGCTGGCGTGTAACATTTTGTTAACAGGTACGTCGATGGGGGACTTTGAATCTGCCTCAACATGCCGAGGCAGAGGAAGAGGCCGCAGCCGGGAAGGAAAGCG
>JAANMW010000040.1_pt1 | contig 115072 bp, 84 predicted proteins | sample 7279671 | NCBI WGS metagenome assembly JAANMW01 (sample SAMN14094541, study PRJNA606508) | bioreactor metagenome | isolation source: A lab-scale SPAN reactor treating ammonium-rich wastewater day 247 | place: Ireland: Galway | collected 2017-09-19 | reverse complement strand
GGCAGGATCGGCGGCTTGTTGCCACTGCTGCCCGAGCCAGTGCTGGAGCCACTCCCGCCCGCGGGTGGACGATTGCCCCCAGAGGGTGGCAGGATCGGCGGCTTGTTGCCACTGCTGCCCGAGCCAGTGCTGGAGCCACTCCCGCCCGCGGGTGGACGATTGCCCCCAGAAGGTGGCAGGGTCGGCGGCTTGTTGCCACTGCTGCCAGACCCGATGTCCGGCCCTCGCTCCGGCCTGGTTCCGCCAAGTGGCGGCCGGTTGCCGCCTGTGGGTGGAATCGTCGGCAGCTTGTTATCACTGCTACCGGACCCGATGTCCGGCCCTCGCTCCGGCCTGGTTCCGCCAAGTGGCGGCCGGTTGCCGCCTGTGGGTGGAATCGTCGGCAGCTTGTTATCAGTGCTACCAGACCCGATACCCGGCCCTCGCTCCGGCTTGGTTCCGCCAAGTGGCGGCCGGTTGCCGCCTTCAGGCAACGTAACCGGTTTTCCATCATTTCCTTGGCCGGTGCCTCCCGTGCCAATACCTCCAGGACGAGTGATATTCGGACGGGTATTGGCATCAGTGGAGTTGCTTTCGCCCGTGCCAGCTCCGCCTCGTCGGGGCAAGGTCTGGGTCGGCGGTTGCGTTACCGGATTGCGCGAGGCAATCGGAGCCTTGGGGAGGTCCAATTTCACTGGCTGCGTGATCTTGGGCGACGTCGCCTGGCCCGAACCCATTCGCGGCAAGCGCGCCGCGGTTTTTCTCTCCCATTCTTCTCGCTGCGAGATGAAGTTGCGGGTTTCTCGCCCTTGATTCCGATATTGCTGCACTTGCTGTTCATCCAATCGTCGAAAATGCATGGGCGCGGCCGAGTCACGCGCTGCATGGGCCGTCACTTCAGCGTAAGGCCTTGCCATTACGATCTTGTTGAACTGATTGTTCACCGTGGTGGTGTTAATGGTCACATTATTGATGATGTTCTGCTGAGCAATGTAAGTTCGCGGAGGACGATAGCTCATGTCATCAAAGGCGCGGCGATAGCCCAATTGAATGTTGGCTTCCCATCGGGGATCTCGTGAACGATAGTACCAGGCATGGTAACTGTAGATTGGGCAATGATAACCAACGCCGCGCGTGTAGCGAAATTGAAACCAGGGAGTAAAGCCAAGACTCACGTAAGTGCTTCCATAGTAATCGCCAAAGTAATAGTGGCGATACATGGGACGGCAGAAGAAATGAGCCGTGAGAATGTCCACGTCGATGCAAATGCGCGGTCGGAAGAAGTAATTGGGTCGATAGACATAGCGATTCCAGAATATGGGAGCGAACAAGACGCCCCGTCGGCGAATGGAGTAATCCCAGTAGCCGTCCACAAAGACGTATCCGCAAGGAGTGTAGGTGTAGTGAGCCGGGGTCCAGATCCAGCCTGGTTGAGCCACGATCCAGTAACCTGGACGCCACAGGTATCGGGATTCACGCCATACCCATGACCCAGGCACCCAGGTATGATTTTCGGTGGGAGGTTCGGACGCCGCGCCTGTTTCCAGGGATCCGGGCGGTGCAGGGAGATATTCAACCTGGTCGCTCTGAGAGGCGGACCAGTATCCTGAAATCCATTGCGTGCCGCCCCCTTCGAGGTTGCTCCAATAGCCGGGGACCCACTGGCGACCCGGTGGCAGCATCCGCCAAAAGCCGCTAACCCATAAGTAGTCCTTGCGATCGTCATCCCAGTGCCAATATCCGGGAATCCAAGCGACGTTCTCACCGTCTGGCTTTTCGTCTGGGGGGAGTTCCTCGACGGGCTCCGGGGGCCTTATCGCAACGATCGGCCCAGGTTTCGCATCGAAGACAATCGGCTCGGCGAACGCCTCATGGACAGGACCACGCGTCAAGACCTGGGGTTCCTGATCGTTGTCGTTTTGTCCTGATGCGCTACGGTCCGGTGACATGGCCAGCATGGACAAGCTGATGAAACTTATCACCGTGATGGGGATCCAAGATCGATCGAGTCTATTACGAGCCATGGTGAGCGTCCTTTACCAAATGGCACAGGGCTTTCAGCGTTTTCTAGTTGTTCTCGTCTATCTCGAAACGCTGCAGCAGGGCGCAATTGCGCCAAGGGGGCATTTTAGAGCACAACGCCAATTCTTGCCTATCGCAATTTACGACCAAAGTTCGATTCCTTAGCATGGAATCGCAAGTGGATAAACAGCCATAAAGATATATATAGCATAGAGATGCGATTGGCAATCTGCCTGCGTAGCTCTCAGCCAATGAGCTTTATGGTGTAGTTCATGCCGGGATGCAGAACAGATGTCGATAGGGGTTGGTCTAGGCAGGCGATTCAGCACGATATAGACTGCACCCCTTCGTAAGGGACATTTGTGGCATTCTGGGGAATAAATAATGATAACCGATCGCATTGCCATCATGCATGACTGGTTGATCGGGATGCGTGGTGGAGAGAAATGTCTGGAATATTTATGCCGAGTATGGCCCAAGGCCCGGTTGCATACATTATTAGCCTACCCTCCCAAGCTCTCACCTTTGCTGCGAAGCCGCCTCGTGCAAACATCCTTATTACAGTGGCTTCCCAAAGTGGAACGTTATCATCGTTATTTGCTGCCGTTGATGCCCGCTGCGCTGCGATGTATGGAAATCAAGGACTGCGAACTCGTTTTTAGCAGCAGTACGTGTGTGGCCAAGAGCGTTCGTCCGCCCAAGGGCATTCCCCATATCTGTTATTGCCACACGCCGATGCGCTATGCATGGCATATGCGCGACGTCTACATGCAAAGCGTGCCTGCTCTTCTCCGGCCGCTGGCGAATTTCATATTGGACCACATACGGGAATGGGATCGAAAAACGGCTCATCGAGTGACCTTGTTCATTGCCAATAGCGAGAACATTCGCCGCCGCATCCGCGAAGCCTATGACCGGGACAGCCTCGTCGTCCATCCACCCGTGGACGTGGATTTTTATCACCCCATGAAGGTGGAACGGGAGGAATACTACCTCGTGGTTTCGGCCTTGGTCCCCTACAAACGCGTGGACTTGGCCATCGAAGCGTGTGCCCGCCTGGGGCGGCCGCTCCTCATCATTGGCAAGGGGGATGCCGAAGCCAGTTTGCGCGCCCATGCCAAGGGCCAAGTGACGTTCGCGGGCTGGCAAGCGAATGAGCAGATTCGACTCCATCTCCAGCGCTGTCGAGCGTTGCTGTTTCCTGGGGAAGAAGATTTCGGCATCGTTCCGCTTGAGGCACAAGCCTGCGGCACGCCGGTGATAGCCTTGGGGCGAGGCGGCGCCCTGGAAACAATTCTTCCTTGGGGTGCATCGACTCAACCCACGGGATTTTTCTTTAATGAGCAAAACGTGGACTCGCTGGCGGACGCCATGCTGGCTTTCGAAAAGCACCTCGGCGATTTTGCTGCGGAGCCATGTCGACGACAAGCGGAACGCTTTAGCATCCCGCGATTTCAGAGACAAATGAGTGCCATTGTCAAGGACGCCATGCGCAACTCAGACTTTGTGGGGCAGCGGCGCAAAGCGGCGTAAATGGTCCCAATGGAAGTTGGCGACACGCAGCGCCTTGGCATGAGGGGAGAACTTTTCCCGATAGCGCTGGGGTGCTAAAGTGCTTTATTCATCCACGAGGATGGTTCCCAAAACCGGATGATGCACGCGCAAGGAATCGATCAACAGGGAAAGCCAAGGGTGGTCTCTTTGCTTGGCCGTGTGCAACACGCACGACGCAGCCACCTCCTCCGCCAGAAGCAAGCCGTTAGACGATTGTGGCCAAGTTGGGCTGTTCATGAGGAGCAGCCGATAGAATCTCTGCAGTTGACGCAGCAGGATGCCGGACTGCTTCGCCCACGCCGCGGGAGAGGCTCCAGCAAGCCTGTTGCCCGAGGCAATCACGTCCAATCCCATGTGCCCGCTGCGTTGAATAACTTGACCCGCTTCCATGCCTTGCAGTAACTCTTGCCAGCCTGGCGCAGGCGCAATCGGCAGCCATTGCGTGATCGCTTTGGCATCGATGGAAGCATCGATCAGCAATACGGGCTGCTGCGTCTTTTCAGCGAAGATGCGACCTAACTTGACTGACAGTTCCACCTGGCCTACTTCTTGCTCTAAGGCGATGAGCATGATTGAGGAAAGTTCCCGATCATGCATGATCTTCAAAACGGCTTGGCCAATAGACTCAAACTCTTCAAGCGAGGGGTCGAGCCGTTTGGCAGTGAAGTCATGAAAGAGAGGCGAACCAATCGATTTCGCTTCCTCAGCCATCTGCTCGAGGTGCAAAAGTCGCGGCGAGGCATCCGTTTTCACTTCTTTCTTCAGCAGTTCATGGATGGGAGTGGATGAAGATCCCGCATCGGGAACTTCGATGAAAGGAATGATGGCTTCTTCAAACAGAGGTTCCCAACCTCCGAATTCTGCTTCGACCTGGAAGGGGATGGCCGTCGGCGTCGCATCGGATTCGCGTTGAGGCTCGTTCGTGGATTCCATGGCGGCCCCTGGCAGCGGCGCCGATCGCAGCAAGTTGCCATTCAGTGACTTATGCAATTTGCCCATGCCATTCTCCCAATTGGTCGTAATTCGACCAATCGATGTCCATGATCCGTTGAGTGGGATAACCAAGCACGACCGTTTCAGGCAGAGCGTTTGCGGATGTCAAGTTCTGGCGTCGCCGACTCCAGAGACAATGGTGCAGTTTGGATTAGCCTGTCATCCAAACCACCGTCGTGATCTACTCCTGGCAGGCCAATGGATTCAGCCGCCAATAGTAATGTCTCTGCATCCATTTTTTGCGTGTTCGCTTCGATAGCCAATCGGTATGCTTCATTGGCCAAACGTTGGACCCAACGCGGCACCCCCTCCGTCAATTCCGTGAGCAACTGAATGGCTTCCTCATCCACCCATTTTTGCGGGGAGAGGCCAGCCTGCTTGAATTCACCATTAAGGAATTCTTTTATGGTGTCTTCAGACCATGGATGGAGCGATATGCGGCGCGCGATGCATTGACGCAAGCTTTTCAATGCCTCTTGATCCATCTTCTGTACCAGTTCTTCCCGCCCCACGAGCAAGGTCTGAATCAAGCGTCCATTCGCTCCCGCTAAATTGCCTAAAAGTCTCAGTTCTTCCAATTGATCAACTTGAAGGTGATGGGCATCATCGACAAACAACAGCATTCCGCCTTGCGAGACACTGTTCAGCACGGCATCCGTGACGGCTAACCGCAGCCTTTGCTCCGAAGGCAAATCGTAGGGCGCATCCAGGTCGTACAAGATGGCCTGAAACAGGCTCGTCAAATCTGGCAAGTGAGGATTCAATACCTGAACGACGCACATTTCCTGCATGAGCGTTTGAACCACTCGTCGGGCCAGCATGGTTTTGCCCATGCCGCTATCGCCCACGATGAGGGCCATGCCATGACGTTCGCGTAAGGTGTGAAAGATGGCAGCTTGCTGCTCAAAGCGCAGGGCAGAGGGATACAGTTGCGGATCTGGTCCATGATCCACGAAAGGTTTGGGCTTCTTTTCGGAGATCATTGGTTTCATGCAAGTCGATCCATCGGCTCATGCCTGAACTCAATCTCGGCCAAGGTCCTTTCCTAGCATCGAATGGGGGCAGCTTGCTTCTTTAATTTGGCCAAACATTTCCCAGGGAAACGATTATGCTACAACAATCCGGGTAAGCTTGACAAACAGGATGGAGATGCATTCATGGCTGCTCGAAGACTGGATGGCAAGGCCGTGGCCGAGGTCATCAAAAATGAATTAAAGGTCGGCGTGGATCAATTTCGGCAGCGTCATGGTCAAGTTCCAGGTTTGGCCACGGTGCTGGTGGGCGAGAATCCTGCAAGTCAGGTCTACGTGAGAAATAAACATAAAGCGTGTGCTCAGGTCGGCATCTTAAGCTTTCACCACGAATTGCCTGCAAATACATGTCAAGAATCGCTCCTTCACTTGGTGCAAGAACTGAATGAAGATGTTCGTGTTCACGGCATCTTGATCCAATCGCCATTGCCTGAGGGTTTGAATGAAGAGCAAGTCATGCGGGCCGTCCACTGGACCAAGGACGTCGATGGTTTTGGACCTTATAATCTGGGTTGTTTAGCTCGTGGAGAGCCTCACTTCTTGGCCTGCACGCCCTATGGAATATGGGAACTGCTGATTCGTCATCAAATCCCCTTGGCGGGCCGGCACGTGGTGATCGTCGGCCGCAGCAACATCGTGGGCAAACCCTTGGCATTGATCTTGATGCAAAAGCATCCGCAAGCCAATGCGACCGTGACGGTCTGCCATTCCCAGTCAACCGACTTGCCTGGCCTCACGCGGCAGGCGGATGTGCTGGTGGCGGCGATTGGCAAAGCCAAGTTCATTCGCGCCGACATGGTGCAACCTGGCGCGGTGGTCGTCGACGTTGGCATCAATCGCCTAGCCGACGGAACGCTCTGTGGCGACGTCGATTTTGATGGGGTAGCTCCCATGGCAGGTTGGCTGACACCGGTGCCTGGCGGCGTGGGGCCCATGACCATTGCCATGTTGCTCGTGAATACCTTGAAGGCGGCCCATCATCAAATCAAATCCAAGATGGGATCACGGACGGATGATCCATTCCCAATTCAGACTTGACCCTTCGGAACAACGAATCGACGCCATGATGAACACCAAGGGATGATGACATGACTTCGCCAATGGCAACTCCAAATCGCTTGATCCACGAAGGCAGCCCTTACCTGCGGCAACATGCCAACAACCCTGTGGACTGGTACCCCTGGGGCAAGGAAGCCTTGCAGCGTGCCAAGGAAGAAGACAAACCCATCTTTCTGAGCATTGGTTACGCGGCATGTCACTGGTGTCATGTCATGGAGCGCGAGAGTTTTGAAGATCACGAAATCGCGGACCTGCTCAATCGCCACTTCATATGCATCAAGGTGGATCGCGAAGAGCGGCCGGACCTCGATCAATTGTACATGAGCGCGGTGGTGGCCTTAACGCGCCGCGGCGGTTGGCCCATGTCGGTGTTTCTCACCCCCGACGCCAAGCCTTTCTTCGGCGGCACCTATTTCCCGCCCGATGATCGTTATGGCATGCCCAGCTTCCGGCGGCTGTTGCAAAGTTTAATCTCCGCCTGGCAGCAACGAAAAGGCGATGTTTTGAAAAGTTCCGATGAAATCACGCAACATTTGAGCGACACGGCCAACCTTTCGTCTAATGGATCGGATTTAGGTTTGGAGGCGATGCGGCAGGCCGTTCAAGCCTGGGCCAGAGCCTTCGATCCCGTCCATGGCGGGTTTGGACAAGCGCCCAAATTTCCTCATCCCATTGAGATTCAACTCCTCTTGCGAATGGCCAGACGCAGCGGCGACCAGCCGTCGCATCACATGGCCTTGCATAGTCTGACCCATATGGCCCTCGGGGGAATCTATGATCAATTGAGGGGCGGCTTTCATCGTTACAGCACGGATGCCAAATGGCTGGTCCCCCACTTCGAAAAAATGCTCTATGACAATGCCCTATTGGTGCAGTCTTATTTGCTCGGCTACCGCTTGACCGGCTCATCGACCTATCAAAGAGTCATCCAAGATACGCTGCAATGGGTGTTGGAGGAAATGACCAGCCCGAGTGGCGCGTTTTACAGCACCTTGGACGCCGACAGCGAGGGCGTGGAAGGCAAGTTCTATATTTGGTCCAAGGCGGAAGTGGCCAGTGTGCTTGGCAAGGATGCGGATTGGTTCTGCGAGCTCATGAACATCACGGAGGACGGCCAATGGGAAGGCCACAATATCCTTCATCGCCAGAAAACGGACGACGACATCGTCCACCAAAATGGGTTGTCGGAGGAAGCATTTCGCGAGCGATGGAAGAGATGCCGGGAGGAATTACTGGATCGACGTTCACAGCGAACCCGGCCCGGTCGAGACGAAAAAATCATCACAGCTTGGAACGGCATGATGATCAAAGCGTTAGCCCAGGCGGGGCTGCTCATGGGTTCGCAATACGTGGCCGCGGCGGAACGAGCCGCGCTTGATGTGTTGAAGCGGTTGCGTTCACCCGATGGCTTTCTCTATCGATCATGTCTGGAGGAACACCCGCCCAAACAATTGGGATTTTTGGATGACTATGCTTTCTTGATCGATGCCCTTGTGGCATTGCATGAAGCGACGGGAAGCTGGCATTGGCTTGAGGAAGCACGGCAGTTGATGGAAAAACTGCTTCTGGAGTTTAGCGATGATCAACAGGGCGGCTTTTTCTTCACTGGGCGAAGCCAGGAAACGCTCATCCTCCGAGGTAAGGAGACGCACGACGATGCCACGCCCGCGGGAGTGTCGATGACGGTCACGGTTTTATTGAAACTGGCCAAAGTATCTGATCGCCCCGATTGGGAAAACAAAGCGCGCGACACGATGAGGCTCTACTCGGACACCGTGACCCGTTATCCAACGTCAATGAGCCAGTTGTTGTGTGCTTTGGATTTTCAGATTGGACCCGTGCAAGAATGGGTTTTCATGGGATCACACGAGGATAGCGAGGTTCAAGAAATGAAGCGGTGTGTGGCGAAGCATGGCGATTACAACCAGATCATGCTTGGACCGTGCACACAAAAGGATGTGAATCGATTCGCGGACCAATATCCGCTGCTCAAAGGCAAAACGGCCATCCACGGTTCGGCTACGGCTTATCTGTGTCAGGGAGGAACTTGCGAGGCGCCCATGGTCGGTTTGGAGGCCGTTCGTAAGCGTTTGCATGCACAACCATGAGTGGCTGCACGTTGCCGACTTCCGTGGGGATGAATTGAGGACGATTATTAAAACGGCCCTTGTTCTTCCGTCGCTTCTTCAATGACTTCCTCCGCCACGTAAATCGGCACCTTGGTCGATACGGCCAAGGCAATGGCGTCGCTGGGCCGGGCATCGACTTCCACGAGTTCGCCGTTCAAGCGAATGCGCAGCTTGGCGAAGTAAGTGCCTTCCCGCAACTCATTGATGAGAATGTCACTCAGTTCGCCGCCCAATTGATCGATGACATTCACGACCAGATCGTGGGTTAAGGGGCGCTGCGAGGGCATGTTGCGTATGCGGCGTTCGATGCTGGAGACTTCATAAAGCCCGATCATGATGGGAAAACTGCGTTCCCCTTCCACTTCCTTGAGGATGAGAAAGTGTTGATCTTGCGTGTCGCTGGTGCTGGAAATGATGCGCCGCAATTCCATGGGGACAGGCACGATGGGTCTACTCCAAGTGACAAGATAAATGAAGGAAGCAATAGGGATGTTGCTGGTTTCCCTGATTCCATTATGATTCTCCTGAAGGGCGGGTCAAGCGAACATCTTGCCTGGTCCGTCAAAAGCCATTCATCCTTAAGGAAAACAGCCAGGCAATCCATATATTTGCTTGCGTCCGATACGCTCCTAGATACACTACTGGGGAAGGGGAACGCCTGATGAACGAACGGCCTCTCGACGAGGGAATCGCGTTTCATCAGCAAGTGGACGAGATACGATTGCTTTGGGAACCGAGGTGGCCCAATGGCCGTACGGCTCAAGATTGGAAAATGTAGTCTTTTAGGAAATTATCGTGAGAACAATGAAGATGCGGTGGCGGTCAAGGAAACGCCGCAGATAAGCACATGTCTGGTGGCGGACGGCATGGGTGGCCAGCAAGCTGGTGAAAAAGCCAGTCAAATGGCGACGGAGATCATCCCGCGCGAAATCGATCAGCAAATCCCCGAGGCCAAAAGCGCCGACGAAATCCGCAAAATAATCCGCAAAGCCATCGTCCAAGCCAATGAAGAAATTATCTCCATGGGCCAACTGGACCGCGATTACCGCAACATGGGTACCACGGTCGTCGGCATCGTCTGGGTGCCCTCGTTTCGCGATGATTGCATATTTATCGCGGGGATCGGCGATAGCAGGGCTTATTTGATTCGTGATGACAAGATTGAGCAATTAACCACGGACCACTCCTTGGCCCAAGCCTTGGTTGAGGCCAAAACTATTTCCGCCGAAGAAGCACGCGAGCATAAGTTCAAAAACGTCTTGTGGAAATACCTTGGCAGTCGAGAAGTGGGCGAGGGGCCTGAGGTCAAAATGCTCTTCATTCGCCCTGGGGATCGCCTGCTCATGTGTTCCGATGGATTGACGGGCGTGGTTCCCGATGAAACGTTATTGGAATCGATAAAGCAACAAGATGACATGCAAGTCTTGGCCGAGGCATTGTGTCAATTAGCCTTGGACATGGGATCGCGTGATAACGTGTCTGCCGTTGTGGTCGAGATTTGTGAAGGTGGTGAATCGGCCTAGACCATCCTTATGAAGTAAGTTATCATTACTTAATGATTGCAAGTTCAAATCGTCTAGGAGGCAACTACTAGACGATTTGACTCTTTTATGTTTTCCTTCGTGCAAGAGCAAGTTCACAACTTTGTTAAATAGGTAAGAAGAAGCGCTATTTTCCGCACCTCATTTGCATTTTGCATTGCAACGTGTATGCTTCAAAATGACCCATTGTTGTTTGAGGTAGGATTACAGGAAAATGTCATCCCTAACTCATCTAGCAATAAGGGTTTGCGATAAGACGTCAAACCTAGTTTAAGGCCATTCATGCTTAATGCTGGGATGGAAGCCTGTCCTGGTTTCAAACTTGTGAAACGCATCGGCAAGGGCGGGTTCGGCGAAGTCTGGCAAGCTATCGGGGCGGACGGTCAAAAAGTCGCCCTCAAATTCGTGGATTGTCGGTCCAAGGATAATAGTGTTGTCGTCAATGAAATCAAATTGCTGCTAGCCCTGCGTGATCTGCAACACCCGCACGTGATCCAATTACTGAACATCAACACCGGCCCAAACTACATCATTCTCGTCATGGAATTGGCGGACGGCAGCCTCAATGATTTACATTACATTTATCAGCAAGACTATAAGACCAATATCCCGCCGAAAGTCCTTTGCCAACTGCTCACCCAAGCCGCTAATGCGCTTGATTTTTTGGCCGTCCAAAAGTTTCAAACCAGCAGTTTTTCTAAATCCGGGCTGCAACACTGTGATGTTAAGCCAAGCAATATTTTGATCCTGAATGGCATCGTCAAAGTCGCGGATTTTGGCTTAAGTGGTCCCATGATGTGGAACAGTCGCCGCGGGGTCATGGTGGGCACGCCGCCCTATGCCGCGCCGGAACTCTATGAAGGAAAAACCTCAGAACATACTGATCAATTCGGTTTGGCCGTGACGTACGTCGAATTGCGCACGGGACGTTGGCCCTACAAGGAAAAATCTATTACCAAATTGCGCCAGGAGTCCCCTGATTTGAGCATGTTGCCAATCGAGGAGCAGCATGTCATCGCCAGGGCGCTGCAGACCCGCTGGCTCAATCGCTGGCCCAGTTGCATGGACATGATGAACCAACTGACGGCCATCGTGAATCGCGCCGACACACCCGCTGGCCCGAAGAAACCGCCTTCTTCCGCTGCCTATGTCATCGACCCTGCTAGCGGTAAGCCGCAATCCACCAAGAAGCCCACTTAAGCAGGTCACGACGATGACCAGCGGCCTCAAGCCAATGAAAAAGCCATGGAATCTAGTTCCATGGCTTTCACGATGGCGCGAACGGCCTTCGAGTTATCATTTTTCTCTGGGAAGCAACTCTTCCAAATTGGCGATGCGCATGGCCATGACCGCCATCACCTGGGCACCTTGGATCAAATCCTCCTCGCGGGCTTTGTCCAAGGTGTCCGACTGCGAGTGGTGCGTCAGCCGATATTCCGCCGGGTCCTGCTGAAACATGAACCCTGGGACGCCCGCGGCCTCAAAGGACTGATGGTCGCTGCCTCCATTGGAGCGCAGCGTCATCTCCGTCACGCCAATTTGCTTTAGACTGCTGAATTCATTCTCCAGCAGACCCTTCAGTTTTTCTCGGCCTTGCAAAGGTAAAGCCACCACGCGGCCGGTACCGGTATCATGAATCAAGGCAGCGGACGTGCGGTTCATCTCTTCTCGATGCAAGCGAACATAGGCCCGAGAGCCGTGGAGACCTTGCTCTTCGCCGCTGAAAAGAACGAAGCGAATAGTCCGTTTGGGTTTCACGCCGCTTTTCGCAATAATCCGGGCGGCTTCCAACACCACGCAAGTTCCCGTGCCATTATCGGTGGTTCCTTGACCTAAATCCCAGGAATCGATGTGCGCCCCAAGCACCACGAATTCATCCGGCTTTTCACTGCCGCGAATTTCACCGACCGTGTTGTAGACGGGAATGGGAGTGGGGTCCAGTTTGTTCTGAATGTCGATTTCCACCATGGTCCGCTCAGGTTCAGGCCGGCTGGCTAAACGATAAAGCAGAGAATAATGCTCATGGGCAATGAAAGCGGTTGGCACTTGAGCCGCCGCGGTCACGCGGTCATCTTGCATCCGCCAGTTGCCTGTCATGTTGAGAAGTCCATGGGGTTTGCCCGCGTCTTGCAATAGCACCGCCACGCCTTCGTTGATGAAAAAGTCATTCATTTCCCTGCGAAACGCCATGAAGCCGCTTCGATCTGCCCGCTGATCAAATCCTTGCGGGCGCGTCCCTTGGGGAGGCGTCCCTTCGCTCCTTGTGGAACTGGTTCCTCGGGGGCGTTCCGCGCGCGTCGACGTGGGTTGAGGACGATTCAGTTCCCCGCGGCCCGACGGCCTGGTGGGCGCGGTAGCTTCGGGGCCTTGACGCGAGAGATCCGTAATTGGGCGGACGTTGGTTGGCGGGCCGCGAAGGACGATGGCGTTTTTCAACTTCCCTTTATAAGCTTTCAGTTCTTCGGGATTGCGTGCACGCACAATGACCACGGGACCGACGACTTTACCTTTGGTGCTGGGCGTCCATCCCATGGCCGCCAGATGCAGGGTTTTTCCATTGTCGGGTTCAACGATCCTGGCATAGGCATGTCCGCGTTCCCATTGAACGGGCAGTTCCCAGGCTTCGAGTCGGACATTCTCCAGTCCATAACTTTTCATCTTCTCGGCGGCCCAGTCATTGGCTCGTTTGAGGTTGTGGGAGCCGGTGAGCCGCGGGCCAATATGATCGCTCAGGTGGGTGAGATTGCTCATGATCTCGGAATCTTCCTTGGCCATCTGCATGAGCTTCATGTCCAGCGACGAGGCTGAATCGAGCTTATCCTCCCAAGCCACCAGTTGCATTTGCAAGAGAAGGAGGATCAAACCGGATAAACTAAACAGTGTTGTCAGCCAGCGGTGGTTTTTTTGTTTCCAACGCATGCGTTATCTCCCCAGTTGATCAAGCAATCCCGCTAATTATAAGCATCATTCATCATAACAATACAGCCATGAATTGCACTTGAAAACGGGACAAGCACCAAAGCGAAGACAAGAAGTTTATTTCCTTTTCAAGGCCAGAGTCGATTAAAACGTATCGCTCATGTACAATGATGCCCAGACCTTCGTTTACCGGTCGCTAAGTGAATACTCGGTTAATGACGACTTGCCTTTTAAATGCCAAGGGGAAACTTCTCAATGAAAGTCAATTGGAAGCGATTTGGATGGTGCCTTGGCATCATTGGTGTATTGGGTTTAAGCAGTTGTCAAAACGAAGTTCAAGAAGCTCCCAAGGAAGCTCCCAAAGTCACGGTCGCCCATCCAGTCGTACGGGACATTATTGACTATCGCTATTACAACGGTTGGCTGCAAGCCACGCAAACCGTGGACGTGCGGTCGCGGGTGCGCGGCCACATGCAAAAAATTCATTTTGTCGAAGGAGCATACGTCGAGGCAGGGAAGGAATTGTTCACCATCGACCCTCGCCCCTTTGAAACCGTTCTGGCGGAGAAAGTGGCCGATAAGCAAGCTGCCGAGGCGCGCTTGGAGTTGGCCACCGCGCAATATAACCGCACGAGCGTCTTGGTGCGAACCGGCGCCGCCAGCCGCGAGGAATTGGACATCGTCACAGGGCAAAAGAGCGTAGCCACCGCCGAGGTGACGCGAGCAGAAGCCGCGATTGAAAAAGCCAAGCTTGATTTGGATTACTGCGTCATCAAGGCGCCCATCACGGGCCGCGTGAGCCGAGCCTTGGTCACGGAAGGCAACCTGGTCAACGCCGGGACCGGAGAACAAATTCTGACCACCATTGTGGCCTTGGACCCCATCTATGCCTTCTTCAACATCGAAGAACGCATTTGGCAACAGCATGTGGAAACGAAAAAGAAAGCCGGCGCCACGGACGCCATCCCATCGTCCAAGGACAAAGGCAACTTGCTGAAGTTTGAATTTGGCTTGGAGATCGACGAAAGTTATCCCTACCAAGGCGTCATCGACTTCGTTGACAATAAAATCGAGGCGAGCACCGGCACGCTGCAAATACGAGGCGAGATTGTCAACGAAAAGAAATCCTTAATGCCAGGTTCACGGATCAAGATTCGCATTTCCACTACGGGATCGCGCAAACGCTTCGTCGTTCCCGATGAAGCCATCCTCTCGGATCAAGGCCGCCGCTATCTACTGCTGGTGAACGAAAAAAAGGTCGTTTATCGCAAGGATGTTCTTTTGGGTCAGCTCACGGAAGATGGCCAGCGCGTGCTGCTGCCTTCCGAAAAACCCGAAGATGAATTAAAAGAAACGGATCAAGTGATCATTCGTGGGTTGCAGCGAGCACGCCTGGACTATCCTGTGGAACCGTTGGAAGATAAAAAACCAGATGCCAACAAAGCTGAATAGGCGAGTCGGAAGTTCCTTGAATTGCGTTGTACTCACTCGACTTTTTCACCCAAGAGGCTCCTGTGATCTCCCATTTTTTTATCGATCGCCCGATCTTCGCTTCCGTTCTGTCCGTGGTTATCGTCATCGTTGGCACCGTGGCCTTGTTCCTCCTGCCCATCGCCCAGTATCCCGACGTGGCCCCGCCGACCATCCAAGTCACTGCCACATATCCCGGCGCTAATGCCAAAACCGTGGCTGACACTGTGGCCAGCCCCATCGAGCAAGAGGTCAACGGCGTCGAGCGCATGCTCTACATGTCCTCGCGGTGCACCAATGACGGCCAGATGACATTGGACGTCACTTTCGAACTGGGCACGAATTTAGATACCGCCCAGGTGCTCGTGCAAAACCGCGTCTCCGTGGCCATGGCCAAGCTGCCCGAAGAAGTGAAGCGGATCGGCGTCACCACCAAAAAGAAGTCGCCCAGCATTCTGCTCTGCGTCAACGTGGTCTCCCCCAATCGCACCTATGATCAGCTTTACCTCAGCAATTTCGCCACCTTGCAAATCAAGGATGACCTGGCGCGCGTGAAAGGCGTGGGCGACGTGTCTTTCCTCGGTCCCCGCGACTATAGCTTGCGCGTGTGGCTGGATCCGTTAAAAATGGCAGCCAAAGACATGACGGCCGAGGATGTCATCAAGGCCTTGCAAGAGCAAAATGTGCAAGTGGCCGCGGGGCGGCTCGGCCAACCGCCCGTGCCTGCGGATTCAGGCATTCGTTTTCAAACGCCGCTTAACACGCAAGGGCGATTGCAAACGGAAGCGGAATTCGAAGAGATCATCGTGAAGCGCGGGACCAATGGCGAACTCGTTTACTTGCGCGACGTCGCCTTGGATAAACGCTTCGATGACCAGGGCAGGGTGACGCGCAAAGGCATTGAAATTGGCGCGAAGAATTACGATGTGAACAGCTATTTGGATGGCGAACCTGCCGTCACCATGGCCATTTTTCAGCTTCCCGGTTCCAACGCCCTCGAAACGGCGGAAGCCATTCGCAAGCGCATGATCGACATCAGTTCGCGCTTTCCCAAGGACGTCGCTTATTTTATCCATTACGACACGACGGTCTTCATCGAAGAATCGGTTAAAAGCGTACAACATACGCTCATCGAAGCTATTATCCTCGTGTTTATCGTCGTGCTTGTGTTCTTGCAGAATTGGCGCGCCACGTTGATCCCCATGATTGCCGTGCCCGTTTCGTTGGTCGGTGCCCTATTCGCGATGTCCCTGCTGGGGTTTAGTTTGAACAATCTGTCCCTCTTCGGGCTCGTCTTGGCGATTGGCATTGTGGTGGATGACGCCATTGTCGTCGTGGAAAATGTGGAACGCTGGATGGCAGAAGGATTGTCGCCTCGGGATGCCTCGCGCAAGGCGATGGACGAAGTGACGGGGCCCGTGATCGCTATTGCCTTGGTGCTGTGTGCTGTCTTTGTGCCTACCGCCTTCATGGCGGGCATCACCGGTCAATTTTATCGACAGTTTGCCTTAACCATAGCCGCGTCAACGATCATTTCCGCCTTCAATTCCCTGACGCTCAGCCCCGCCTTGTGCGCCATCATGCTGAAGCCCCACGCCAGCAAGGACCATGGCCATGGACATGCGGAGGCATTGCCGAAATTGGGGATAGCGATCATCGCGGGTTTCGTGATGAATCATTACCTCCAAAACTTTTTGTTGGAGAAACTAAGTTTACCTCATGGTCATGGTCATTCCGCTGAATTCGGCACGAAGGAATATTTCATGACTTGGGGAGTGCACGTGGGATTGTTCCTGGCTGGCGGACTGATCGGTTGGTTCGTGAGCCGATGGGTGAATCAAGTTCTTGGCCTCTTTTTCAAGGGGTTTAATCTGGCCTTTGATTTCGCCATCAATGTGTATGGCAAAATCGTGGCTGGCCTGATTCGGGTATTAGTGATCGGTCTCATCGTCTACGTGGGGTTGATTGCCTTGACCTACCTTGGCTTCCGCGTCGTTCCGGTCGGTTTTATCCCGGAACAGGACAAGGGATATCTGGTCATCAACGTTCAGTTGCCGGATGGGGCCAGTCTGGAGCGAACCGATCAACTCATCAAGAAAGTCAGCCAAATCACCCGTGAGACGGAGGGCGTGGCGCATACGTTGGACATGCCAGGGTATTCGATTTTGCTTGGAACCAACGTCAGCAACATCGGCGGGATGTACGTCATCCTCAAACCGTTTGATGAACGGGCCAAGAACCCAGAAGTCAGTGCGCCGGCCATCCTGCGCAAGCTCATGGCGAAAATCAGCGACATTCAAGACGCGCAGATTGTCATCTTTGGCGCTCCCCCCGTCGAAGGCCTGGGGAGCACGGGCGGCTTCAAACTGCAAATCCAAGACCGCCGCAACGCCGGCCTGCGCGAACTCCAAGGAGCCGTTCAGAATCTGTCCGTTCAGGCCATCGGGCATCCGCAAATCCGTGGTGCATTCAGCAGTTTCACGGTCACACAACCGCAATTCTACATTGACATCGACCGCGAGAAAGCCAAGTCGCAAGGCGTTTCGCTCACTTCCATCCATACGACGCTGCAGACGTTTCTTGGCTCCACGTATGTGAACGATTTCTTCTTCGAAAACCGCAATTGGCAAGTGAATCTACAAGCCGACGCGCAGTACCGCTTGCGCATCGAAGACATCGATAAGTTTGAAGTACGCAATGCACAAGGGCAGCGCGTCCCCTTGTCGACCTTGGTGAGCATTCGCGAGGATTCCGGGCCTGCCGTCGTGAATCACTATAACCTGTATCCCTCGGCTGAATTAAACGGCAGCCCCATGCCGGGAGTCAGCTCGGGGCAATCCATCGCCATCATGAATAAGCTGGCCGATGAGAACTTGCCGTCCACGATGGGCTACGAATGGACCGAACTCACCTTGCAAGAAATCCTGGCCGGCGAGGATGTGTTGACCAAACTGGCTTTCCCGTTGGCGGTCGTTTTCGTGTTTCTCGTCTTGGCGGCGCAATACGAAAGCCTTTCCTTGCCCGTGTCCATTTTGTTGATCGTGCCCATGTGTCTGTTGGCCGCCATAACCGGCATTTGGCTCATGAAGATGGACAACAATATCTTCACGCAAATCGGCCTCGTTGTCTTGATCGGCCTGGCCGCCAAGAACGCCATCCTTATCGTCGAGTTCGCCAAACAATTGCAGGACCAAGGCAAAAACCGCTTCGATGCCACCGTTGAAGCGTGCAAGCTGCGGCTCCGTCCCATTTTGATGACCTCCTTCGCCTTTATTTTGGGCGTGGTGCCGTTGGTTTTGGCCAAGGGGGCCGGTGCGGAAATGCGCTTTGCTTTGGGAGTGGCGGTCTTCAGCGGCATGCTCGGGGTGACGATTTTTGGTATCTTTTTTACACCCCTGTTTTATGTCTTCATCCGTTGGCTTACGGGGAAATCCTAACCCGCAAGCCATGCTTTCATCGTTGACTATACTCACCACGATGACCCCATTGAATAAGATACTGTGGATGGGATTAACGGTTCCTGCCATCGAGTAGGCATTCCGACCTGTATGACCAAGGAATCATGCATGTCCCGGCTTCCTTGCCACAGCTTCAACTTTTAGAAAGTTGACATCATCATGACGCAGCACGTGATGGATGGTCAGCGCTTCCTGCGAGAGCAGCCTTTTTATCTCGTCAAGCAGGTGCCAACAGCCAACGCTCTCATAGCAATTGAAACGGCGGTTCGCGAACAACTTGAGCAAAGCCATTTGCGTGAACGCTTGCCGGCGGGAGCGCGCGTCGCCGTGGCGGTGGGCAGTCGCGGGATCGCCCACCTTGAAGAACTGGTCCGAGCAGCTTTGAAAACGCTTTTCAAATGGGGAATGAAGCCCTTTATCGTCGCCGCCATGGGCAGTCATGGTGGCGCAACTGCCGATGGACAAGCGACCCTTTTGGCGGAATATGGCATCACTTCTGAGCGTTTGGGCGTGCCGATCAGCACTTCCATGGAAACCGTTTTACTGGGTGAAAACGCATGGGGAGAACCCGTCTACTGGGATCGACAGGCGTTCGAAGCGGATACTGTCCTGCCCATTGCCCGCATCAAAGCCCACACCGATTTCACCAGCCCGTTTGAAAGCGGCTTGGTGAAGATGCTCGTCATCGGCCTGGGTAAAAAAGATGGCGCTGCGACGCATCATCAATACGGCGTGCGCGGCTTGCGCGACATGATGCCGCTCTCGGCCCAAATCGTGGTCGCGAAAACGCGCTTCATGGTGGGTCTGGCCGTGATTGAAAATGCCCATCATGAGTTGGCCCACGTCGAGGCCGTGGCGGTGGAGGATTTATTCACGACGGAACCAAGGCTGTTGAAGTTGGCCAAGCAATTGGCTGGTCGATTGCCTTTTCAGGAGCTGGACCTGTTGGTCGTGGGCGAGTTGGGTAAAAACTTCAGCGGCACCGGGATGGATGTGCACGTTCTGGGGCGCCACATGGTCGAAGGCGAGCCGGAACCTTGGCAGCCGAGGATCACGCGGGTCTGTGTGCTGGATGTCAGCGACGAGAGCCATGGCAACGCCGTGGGAGCGGGATTGGCGGATTTAACGACCCAGCGGTTGCTTTCGAAACGGGATGAAGCCATCACGATGATGAACTATCTCACCTCATGCTTCTTGCTCCGGGCCAAAACGCCACACGCCTTGCCCACCGATTGGGAATGCATGGCAGAAGGTCTTCGGACTTGTTGGCAGCCTCATGCAAGCAAAGTGCGGATGGCCGTCATTCCCAACACCCTGGAAATCCAGGAGCTTTGGGTGAGCAAGGCCTTGCGGGAGCAAGCCTCGTCGCAACCAGGTTTAGAAGTTCATGACGCGGGTCAACGGCTACCTTTTGATGCGCTAGGAAATCTGCTTCAGGAGCAATTGTTTCCAAGGAGTGCTCGCGCCACCCGGAAGAAACACGCATAAATGAATCGCGCCTCTCCCATACCTCCCTTGACTGTCTACAAAATAGAGTAGCGCGAGTTCATGAACTCGCCTGGCTTGCCAGGATGTTGTCGAGTGAACCCAGAATCAATATCTTGTTAGGAATTTTGCCTCCCTGCTGTGTTCAACTAGAAGCTTGCGGGTTGGAGCAATGGTTGGACCGCTTGAAATCCATGGAGTCCCTGCCAGACATGCCAAAGCGCACCGATTTGCAGAAGATCTTGATCATTGGTTCGGGACCTATCATCATCGGCCAAGCTTGCGAATTTGACTACAGCGGCACCCAGGCGTGCAAGGCCTTGCGGGAAGAAGGATTCGAAGTCGTTCTCGTCAATTCCAACCCTGCCACCATCATGACCGATCCGGAAATGGCGGATCGGACTTACATTGAACCAATCACTTGGGAATACGTCGCCAAAATCATCGAAATAGAGCGTCCTGATGCCTTGCTCCCCACTTTGGGTGGGCAAACCGGTCTCAATACAGCCATGGATTTGACTCGGCACGGCATTCTGGAAAAGTATGGCGTCGAACTGATCGGCGCCAACGCCCAAGCCATCGAAAAAGCGGAGGATCGCGAATGTTTCAAGAAAGCGATGGAAAAAATTGGCATCGATGTCCCGCGCAGCTATCTGGCTCATTCCTTGGATGAGGCCAAGTCCATTCGCGAACGCATTGGTCTGCCATGCGTGCTCCGACCTAGTTTTACCCTGGGGGGATCGGGCGGAGGCATCGCTTACAATCGAGATGAATTCAACGAACTCATCGCTCGAGGACTGGAATTAAGCCCGGTTCATTCCGTTTTGATCGAAGAGTCCGTGATTGGCTGGAAGGAATTTGAGTTGGAGGTCATGCGCGACGTTGCGGATAACGTCGTCATCATTTGCTCGATCGAAAATTTGGATCCGATGGGCGTACACACGGGCGACAGCATCACTGTGGCCCCCGCGCAAACCTTGACGGACAAGGAATATCAGCGGATGCGGGATGCGTCCATCAAAATCATCCGCGAGATCGGGGTCGAAACGGGCGGTTCCAACATTCAGTTCGCCATCAATCCTGCGGATGGCCGGATGGTGGCGATTGAGATGAATCCCCGCGTCAGTCGTTCCTCGGCACTCGCCTCCAAGGCCACGGGTTTTCCAATCGCCAAGATCGCTGCCAAGTTGGCCGTTGGCTATCGTCTTGACGAACTGCGCAACGACATCACGCGCGAAACCCCCGCGTGTTTTGAGCCGACGATCGACTACGTCGTCACCAAGATTCCCCGCTGGGCGTTTGAGAAATTTCCCGAAGCCGACCCCACGCTGACAACGCAGATGAAGTCCGTGGGAGAGACCATGGCCATCGGGCGAACGTTCAAAGAGTCCTTTCAAAAAGCGCTGCGCGGGTTGGAAACCGGCCGCTTTGGCTTGGGCTGCGATCGCTTGGACCGCTGGGGGACGCCGCAGCAGCCAACCCTCGCCGAGATTCAGCGGAAGCTCTCCATCCCCAATGCGGAAAGGGTGTGGTATCTCCGGTACGCTTTCTTGGCGGGCATGAGCCGAGAAGAGATTCATCATCGAACAAAGATCGATCCTTGGTTTCTCAAGCACATCGAGGAATTGATTGAACTGGAAAAGCGTCTGCAACAGGTGGCCAAATTGAGCGAGGCGCCCCCGGAATTGATTTGGGAAGCGAAGCAGGCAGGCTTTTCAGATCATCAGTTGGCGCATCTTTGGACCTCGACGGAAGGCGAGGTGCGGCGGCATCGCCAGCAGTTAGGCGTCCTTCCGACATATAAATGCGTGGATACTTGCGCTGCCGAGTTCGAAGCCTACACGCCTTACTATTACTCCAGTTACGAACGGTCGTTTCAAGCCAGCGACGCCTCCGCGCCAGGTGCGCGCGAGCACGTGGAAGATGAACTGCGTCCACCCACGGACAAACCGCGAATCATGATCATTGGTGGTGGACCCAACCGCATTGGACAAGGGATCGAGTTTGATTATTGCTGTTGCCAGGCATCCTTTGCCTTGCGCGAGTTGCAATACGAAACCATCATGGTGAACTCCAACCCTGAGACTGTTTCAACCGACTACGACACGAGCGACATGTTGTTCTTCGAGCCTCTCACGGTGGAGGACGTGCTCAATCTCTGCGAGCGCGTCAAACCATCGGGAGTCATCGTGCAATTCGGCGGTCAAACGCCGTTGAATCTCTCTCGATCCTTGGCTGAGGCGGGGGTGCCGATTATCGGAACCAGCGTGGAGTCCATCGACATAGCGGAAGATCGCAAACAATTTGCGGAACTCGTGCAGCGACTGGGACTCAAACAGCCTGAAAGCGGGATTGCATTTGATGCCTTGCAAGCCAAGAAAATTGCGGGCGAAATTGGTTATCCTGTTCTCGTTCGCCCTAGTTTTGTCCTGGGCGGCAGGGCTATGCAGATCGTCCACGAGGAAAGCAGTCTGACGGACTTCGTCAACTTGGCCAAGGAAGTGTCTCCAGGCAAACCCATCCTGATCGACCGCTTTCTGGATTGCGCCGTTGAGGTTGACGTCGATTGCGTCGCTGATGGCCAGCGCATCTTGATTGGTGGGGTCATGCAGCACATCGAGGAAGCAGGCATCCATTCGGGAGATTCGGCCTGCGTTCTGCCGCCTTACAGTTTGTCATCTTCGATCGTTGAAGAGATTAAAAGACAAACGCGCGTCCTGGCGACCGAGTTGAAGGTCAAGGGGCTCATGAATGTGCAGTTCGCCATTACCAACCTGAAACAGATGAATAGCAGGGACTACAACTCTAGCTATGAGCAGAAGAATCACCCGGAAATTTATATCTTGGAGGTGAATCCGCGGGCTTCCCGAACGGTTCCCTTTGTTTCGAAGGCAACAGGCCTTCCCTTGGCACGAGCTGCATCTTTGGTTATGGCAGGTAAGTCGTTATCTGAACAGAACTTACTGCAAGAAATCACACCCCGTCATTTTTCGGTGAAGGAAAGCGTCTTCCCATTTGCCAAGTTCCCGAATGTTGATATTATTCTTGGGCCAGAAATGCGGTCGACCGGCGAGGTGATGGGCATCGCCACGGATTTTCCCATGGCGTTCGCCAAGGCACAGGCATCGGGTTATAATCCCTTGCCTCGTTCAGGCATGGTGTTTATCTCGGTGGCGGATCGCGATAAAGCGGACGTGGCCAGCATCGCCAAAGCATTGGACCTGATTGGCTATCAGCTTGTCGCCACGGCAGGGACGGCGCGGGTGATCAAGGATAAAGGCATCGAAGTTACGGAAATCTGTAAAATTCGCGAGGGCAGGCCGAACTTGCTTGACCTGTTGAAAAATGATCAGATTTCCTTGGTGATTAACACGCCCAGCGGCAGTGGTTCGAGGACCGATGAAGGAAAAATTCGCGCTGCCGCCGTCGCCCATGGAGTGACGTGCATCACGACCATGTCCGCGGCTCAAGCCGCCGTGGATGCCTGCCGCGTCATGCAGCATGAATCCATCGAAGTCACGGCGCTTCAGGATTTGCTGAGGATGTCAAGCAAATCAAGGGATACGCAACGGGTCTAACTCCTGGAATAAGGGCAGGGCAAGGATGGCCAAGCTCTCCAATGCTCCGCAACGCATTGCAATCTTGAAACCCAGCGCGCTGGGTGACATCGTGCATGCGCTTCCTGTGCTATCAGCTTTGCGCAACCTCTACCCGCAAGCCCGTCTCTCGTGGATCGTCAATCGATCCTATGCCGACTTATTAGCGGGACATCCCCATCTCGATCAGGTCTTGACGTTTGACCGCCAGTCGGTTCGGCGCGGATGGTGGTCTTCCATCCGGGAAGGTCACCGCTTGATTCGACAGATGCGCGAGCAGCAATGGGACCTGTTGATTGACTTACAAGGACTGTTGCGAACCGGCCTCATCGCCAAAATGAGCGGCGCGCGCATCAAAATGGGTCTGTCGTCGGCCCGTGAAGGAGCTGTCTGGTTTTACAATCAGGTGGTCGATGTGCCGACGATGCAGATGCACGCCGTGGATCGCTATTGGCGGGTCATTGAAGTGCTGGGCGGCGGAGCGCTGTCCAAGGAGTTCCACTTGCCGGTTGATCCACAGGCCAGTCAATGGGCGGAAGATCACTTATTGACCTGGCCGCCGCCTTGGATCATGGTCAACCTGGGCACGCGCTGGGAAACCAAACGTTGGCCCGTGGAACACTTCGCCGCCTTGATTCGACATGTTCAAGAGCGTTTTGGGGGAACCGCCTGTTTAGTGGGCGGTGCTGACGATGTGCACCTCAGCCAAGCTTTTATCCGTGCCATGGGGCCTAACGGATCGGTGCGTGATTTTGTCGGCCAGACCAGCCTCAAGCAATTAGTAGCCTTGCTCGCGCGGGCTGACCTCGTGCTGTCCAACGACAGTGGGCCTCTCCATATTGCCGACGCCTTGGGCCGACCCGTTCTGGCTCCATTTATGTGCACCAGTCCGTTGCGAACGGGTCCTTACAAGCAACCTGATGCCGTTGAGTCAACGAAGGTCGCCTGTGCGGCCAGTTACTTGAAACGCTGCTCACGCATGGACTGTATGAGCGAATTGGTGCCGGCTCGATTTCATCGACATCTCGAGGTGCTCCTGCAGCCATGGAACAAACGCATCGCTTGATCCTGGCGAGTGGCTCCGCTGCTCGCCGCACGCTTATGGAAAAAGCGGGATTGTTTCCCGAAGTCATGCCATCAGGGTTCGACGAACCTGGGGCGGAGGCCTGTCAAGAACCTCGTGTCTTCGTGCAGCAAATGGCCTGGTTTAAGGCGCGGGCTGTGGCTTTGGCCGTTCAGGATACAAGCCTCATCATTGCTGCCGATTCGATTGTTTGGCATCAAGGGAAAGCGATTCTTAAACCCAAGGATGAAAGCGACGCGCGGCGCATCCTCTCCTCGCTGGCCGGCACGACGCATGAGCTTTGGACGGGAGTTTGCTGCTGGAGGCGCCCTGATGATCTTCAGTTGGAATGGCAAGAATTAAGTCGCGTGCGGATGAAAGCACTCTCCACGGCTGAGCTAGACGGTTTGTTGCGCTCCGGCTCATGGCGCGACAAATCAGGCGGATACGGCATTCAGGAAGAAGGCATCGATCCATTCTTGACCGTTGAGGAAGGAACACTGAGCAACGTCATCGGCTTGCCCATGGAGAGTTTGTTGAAGCGGCTCCCTTGGGCGATCAAGGCCCCTTGAGTTGTCCATGATAACGGCCTTCCTAAAATGGTCAGCAACATCAATCGAAAGGCAGGTGGCGAACATGGATCGTAAGGAGCGGGAAGCATTGATGAACGATGTCGAGTCGTTCTGTCAGGAAATTAGGCCGATCGAAGAGCTTTGCTACGTCGAGCATCGCTTCAATGATCAAGTGATTCCCCTGGCCAAGAAACACAATATACTAGGCATCCCCGTTCCAAAGACGCATGGTGGGCGGGGCGCCGATTGCGTGACTTATTGCCAGGCCCTGGCGCGCATCGGCCGGGAAGGAACGGGCGTCAGAACGTTCTTTTCTGGCCATACCTCGATCGGCCAAGCTCCGATCATGTACTTTGGGAGCGAGGAACTCAAGAAACGCTACTTGCCTGCCTCCGTCAAAGGTGAAAAGATTCTGGCTTTTGGTCTGACGGAACCCGATGCGGGAAGCAACCCTCTCGAAATGACGTCGACTTACGAACGCCAAAAAGGCAAGTTCATTCTGAATGGCGTCAAATATCTAATCTCCAACGGCGGCATCGCGGATGCCATTGTCGTCTTTGCCTATCAGAAACAGTCAGCTTCTGGAAAGAATCCACGCGTCTCAGCGTTTGTCCTCGATACCCGCGTGGAAGGTTTCAATAAGGAAGATCTGACGGCCAAATGCGGCATGCCCAGTTCGAACACGGCCATGTTCGAGATGAGCAATTGCGCGGTGCCCGAGGAGAATTTGCTCGGCGAAGAGGGCGATGGGTTTCGCATCGCCATGGGGGCCTTGGTGACCGGTCGGCTCAGCGTGGCGGCAGGATGTTTAGGCGTCATCGAGGATTGCCTGCACGAAGTCGTTAGCTACAGCACGCAACGGCATCAACACGGCAAGGAAATCGCTCGCCATCAATTGGTGCAAGATCACATTGCCATGATTGAAATGCACCGTGTTTCCTCGGAAGTGATGGTCAAGCGCGCCGCTGAGGCCAAGGACGAAGCGGATGCGATGCCAAACCAGTCAGAACTGAAAAAACAAGCGGACATCTGGGCAGCCAAGGCTAAATTCTTCGTGACGAACGCGGCTTGGGATGCCGCGGATCGGGCCGTTCAGGTTTTTGGCGGCCGGGGTTGGTCGACCTTGTATCGTCCCGGGCGGCATTTGAATGATGTGCGCGTCTGCCGCATCTACGAAGGCGCGGATGAAATCCTCAAGCTCAAGATTGCCAGTTCCGTGCTCGGCAAAGAATACGAAGCCTTCAAGTAGGCATAGCCTCAATGGATTCTGATGGACAAGTCTTTCCTGCAGCAGTGAATAGAGAAACCGCCAGGATCATGATGGATCCTGGCGGTTTTAATCGCTTTGTTGCATTCAAATCAACCGTAAACTACTTTGGCGTCTCGGCCAGATTCTTGTCCGAGATGGAACTTTCAGTCTTCATGGTCATGCTCAATTCGACTTCGCTCTTCGAATCCATCACGACCAGGTCAAGTTTGCCAGAGATTTTTACGTCCATCTTGGATTCCACCACGCGGCCAGTTTCGGCGTCAAAGTAAATGATGCCCGAGGCTTCCGTGGCGTCCAGTTTGCTATTGCCTTCAATCTTGAAAGGCAGCCCGCCCGCATCTTTGGCATCGGGGGCTTTGTAGGTCAAATTCGACTTGAGCTCGATCTTGTGCAAGTTGAGTTCTTTGCCATCGACCGTCCGTTTTTCGGTACCGGCATACTTGTAATTATAGGTCGTAGCGTAAGAGCCGAGAGGACCCATGCTCAAAGTGCCACTGCGTTCCCAGGCATCGCCAACCTTGACTTTCTTGCCTTTGTCAGGAAGCACGGTAAAGGCGGGTTCCTGCATTTGCTTCAACTGGTCTTCGCTCAAGATCGACTTGAGCAGTTGAGCCGTTTGCGGATTGGCGTCAGCCAGCTTCTTAGCGAATTCATCGCGTCCCCCCACCGACATGACGGCATAAGTCGTTGGATTGAGCGTGATCGTGAAGGTGCTCCCAAGGATGGGCTTGAAAAAGCTAGAGAGCGGATTTTCGGCTGCATCCTTGGCCAGCGAATCGTATTTGACTTCGTTGCCGCCCATGACGATTTTCGTCATCACGGCTTCGATTTTTTGTTCAAGCACGATCTTGTTGGCATCCACTTCCTTGACGACCCAGGAAAAAATGAACTCCATTTCTTGCTGTTGGGAAATGGATTGATTTTGGATTTTAATGACTTGGTTGGAGCTGGACTTTAGCTTTTGGTAGAAGGGCGTGTCGCTCTTAACGAACTTCCACTCCAAATCGACTTCCTGGCCATGAGCCGGCAGGAAGCAAGCTGAAACAAGGAACAAAAAGGCCATGCTACTTCGAATCAACACGGTCGATACCTCCGATGAAAAACGGCTTGGACCTAAGGCCGATAACACAACATCCTTGCAGTCTTCGCAACAATAGTGGTGCGGGTTGGTTGGTTTCGTTCACTTTTTTTTATGAGTTGAAGGAGATTCCGGCACCCAAACATGATCGAAAAGGCGGGAAAAGAATGAGTTGTTCGACTTGACCATCATCGCCATCGAAACAAAACGACCCCATGTGGGCCAGTGTTGTCATGCTGTCCCATTCACGGACGAGGATTTCGCCACTTGGACCAAGTTATCGAAAAAGGTGGCTCCGCCGCCAAAATCGGTGAGTCGGCTGCTGGTGGTCGCGTTGCAATTCAATCCCTCGTGAGTCAGTTGGCTCCACCATAATCCCAGGGCCGCCACCACACCAGGCTTGACGGTTTCGCTCACGACCGCACGCGCCAGATAGCGGCCGCGCTGGTTCCAAATAGCGATGAGATCCCCCGTTTGAATGCCGCGCGGGTTGGCGTCCTGAGGGTGGATTTCAACGGAAGGCTCGCCAGCATGGGCACGGAGGCTGTCCACGTTCACGAACGTGGAATTGAGAAACGAAGGATGCGGTGGTGTGATGCAATGCAAGGGGAAATCCTTCGCCAAATCAGGCCGCGTCAGGGGGTCCTCGGCAGGCGGCGTGTAAGTCGGCAGCGGATCGTGTCCCATGGCCTCCAGCGCGGCGCTATATAGTTCGCATTTTCCAGAGGCAGTTGGGAAAGCCCCCTCAGCGAAAGGGGCATAATGTGTCGGAAGTTGGATGCGAATGGGGCCTTCCTGCTTTAGTCGATCAAGCGTGATGCCTGCCAAGGTAGAGGCGGGGTCGATTAGCAAATCCTCGGCTAACTGTTCATCGGACTTGGCAAACAACGCGGCATCCATTTCCAGTCGGCGTGCCAAGAGGCGAAAGAGTTCGGTGTTGGGCTTGGCCTCGCCGCGCGGGGCAATCGCGGGCTGATTGACCTGGACATAGAGATGCCCATAGGAGTTGTGAATGTCGAAATGCTCCAATTGGGTCGTTGCCGGAAAGATGACGTCGGCATAGCGGCAAGTATCGGTAAAAAATTGTTCATGCACAATCACGCTCAAGTCATCTCTCATCAAGCCTCGCAACACGCGCGCTTGATCCGGACAAACCGAGGCTGGGTTCGAGTTGTAAACGAAGAGCATTTTGACGGGGGGGCCAGGCAGGTCCCCATTCAGGGCCTCGGCAAGCTGAACCATGTTGATCGTTCGTGTTTCGGGCGGAATCAGATCGGGGCGCTCCAAACGTTGGGTATCGAACCCATAGGCCTTGCTCGTGCTAAGCAAGGCGCCGCCGCCGACGTGCTTCCACGACCCAATCACGGCAGGCAATGCACAAATCGTCCGCACGGCCATCCCGCCGCCAAAATGGCGTTGTAGCCCGTAATTCAAGCGGATGAATGAAGGTTGGCGCGTAGCCAGTTCAGTTGCTAACAACTCAATGTCTTGGGTCGGGATGCCGGTGATCTGGGCCACCTTTTCAGGAGGATAATCGTTCAAAACGCGCGCCTGTAATGCCTCTGACCCGAGGCAGTGCTGATGGAGATATGCTTTATCTTGCAACCCGTCTCGAAAAATCACGTGCATCAGGCCCAGGGCCAGGGCGGCGTCGGTGCCCGGCCGGATGGGAATCCACCAATCGCTGCGGGAGGCGGTCTTGGAACGATGCGGATCGATGGTGACAATCTTGGCTCCTTGCTTGCGGGCTTGGAACATGATCGACCATAAGTGCATGTTCGTCACGCTGGTGTTCGATCCCCAATTGATGATGTATCTCGAATGGATCACGGCTTCGGGGTCGATCATCGCGCGTGTGCCAAGCGTGATTTGCGAACCCGCGGCGCCTGCCGTGGCACAGATGGTTCGATCCAACAGGGAAGCGCCCAGGGAATGGAAAAACCGACGGTCCATGCTGGCGAATTGTAAGAGCCCCATGGTGCCCGCGTAGCTGTAGGGCAAGATGGCTTGGGGGCCATCTAGGGAGGCGCGTATGGATTGCATGCGCGTGGCTGTTTCGGCAAGGGCGGCGTCCCATGTTGTGCGTTCGAAGTTTTCGATGCCGCCTCCCTTCGGACCGATTCGTCGAAGGGGATAGAGAAGCCGGTCTGGATGGTAAACCCTTTCAAGATATCGAGATACCTTGACGCATAGGAACCCCTTGGTGAACGGGTGGTCGGGATCGCCTTTGAGGTTGACGGCCTGGCCATCCTTGACCGTCACGATCATGCCGCACGTATCGGGGCAATCGTGAGGACAAACGCAGCGGACATCATAGGGCGTTTGGGTCGAGTTCATACCCAGCATCCATTGTTTGGCTTCTCAAGAGCAACGAAGAACCGGCTAAAAGCTCATTGTAAACCAGAGTGAGAAACAAACCAACGGATCGAAAAGAAATGTGTCCTGTCGGATCAGCCTTTTCCTTGATGACTTTGGGGCGGTGGATCGGTTAACATGTGATGAAGGAGCTTTCACTAGCCTATTGCAAACGGGCGATTGAAAGCATAAATTGTGTTGGTCTCAAGTTCTTTCGGATTTCAACATGCTCTGGAGCAATCAAGGAGAGTCGTGCCCTAAGAAGCAACGGCCTGGCGGTTTATGAATCGTGGATCGCTCAGTCTAAAAAGGGAAATGAAAAAGGCCGTTTTACAGCAGTTGACACTTTCTTAGAGACACGTGCCAAACCATGGCCGTATCAAACATCGACGGATTCCTCGAAACCCTGCGTAAAAGCGGTTTGGTGGAGGAAGCAGTCGTTTCAAATTACATGGATCAATTGCGGGATGCCGGCGGGATTCCCAGCGATAGCAAGACCCTAGCCCAGTGCATGGTCCGGGATGCACTTCTGAGCCAATTCCAGTCCGATCAACTTGTCGCCGGCAAATGGCGCGGTTTCCATGTCGCTAAATATCGCGTCTTAGAAAAGATCGGCATCGGCGGAATGGGGCAAGTCTATCTCGCCGAGCACAAATACATGAAACACCGCGTGGCCCTGAAAGTACTGCCGCGCTCCAAATCGAGCGATCCGTCCTCTCTGGAAAGATTTTATCGCGAAGCCAAGGCCGGCGCCGCGATGGATCACCCCAATTTGGTGCGTGCTTATGACATTGACTACGACCAAAGCAGCGACTTGCATTATTTGGTCATGGAGTATGTCGATGGCGTCAGCATGCAGGATTTGGTCAAGCTTAAAGGGCCTTTGGAGGCTCATCGTGCCGCACATTACATTTATCAAGCCTGCCTGGGCTTGCAACATGCCCATGAGCAAGGTTTAATCCATCGAGATATCAAGCCAAGCAATCTTCTCGTGGACCGTCAAGGCACCCTCAAAATCCTCGACATGGGATTGGCCCGCTTCTTCAATGACGACCAGGACATGATCACGAAAAAGTACGATGAAAATGTCCTGGGCACGGCCGATTATCTGGCTCCTGAACAAGCCGTGGATAGCCATGCCGTGGACGTGCGCGCGGATATATACAGTTTGGGTTGCACGTTCTACTTCATTCTTTCAGGTCAAGCTCCCTTTGGCGACGGCTCGGTGGCCCAAAAACTGATTTGGCATCAAACCAGAAAACCGAAGTCCATCCGCGAATATCGGCCCGATCTCCCCGAGGACATCTACGCGATTTTGGACAAAATGATGGCCAAATCGCCGGCGGAACGTTATCAGTCTCCCCAAGAGGTGGCCGATGCGCTGCTTCCCTATGGGCAAATGAACATACCGCCTCCAGATGAAGACGAATTGCCGCAACTCAGTCCATTGGCGCGCATGAACCCGGCGAGCATCGACTATCCCGGGGGGCCGGAGAAAGCGCCTACGCCATCGAGTTCGCATCGTCAACAAAAGGCGCCGCATGTGGAAGCGGTGTTGATGAAGAAGGGCGGCGACGTCGACATTTCCTCCGCGGAATCGGACCGCAAGATGGACGTTGGCGCCATGCCCACCAAATCGCACAATGAAAGCGGTTGGGAGACGCTGCCGCCTGGGAAGCCAGCCTCCAAATTAGCTCGCTCTGGCCCGCAGCGTTTTGAAGGCATCACGCCGTTGCCGCCGCCTCGGCCGGGGCCGAGTCAATCCCCACCCCTTAAGCGAGGTTCCGCCGGTTTCGAAATAGGTCCAATCTCATACGACATTGCTCCAGGCGCGAGCGACGCCCCCACGGTGCGGACGTTTCGACCTAACTCTCGACCAGAGGTGGAAATTCGATCCGTGCCGACCCAGCCTTCCTCCACGGAATATTCCATCTTACAGTCGGATTTGAGTAAATATCGCTGGGTTTGGATCGTCATTGGCACCTTGGTCGTCATTTTGATTGCATTCCTCAATATCTACTTGCTCACAAGACCTTACTAATTCCATGGCTTCGCTACACTTCATAATCCCGTTGCTCGACGTGGTTAGCGATCTTGTCAAATGTGTGTTTCTTGCAAGGAACCTTCTTGAACGATTGGGGGTAAATAGGAGAAGCTGTTACTCGTTTTGTACATAATAGTCGATGATTTTTTCATGTTACATTCGCGCTGAAGACCAAAGGAACCTAGCATCATCACAACCTAGAAGCCAAAGCAACGGATGCAACTCTAGAAGAAGGAACTTCACATGAAGCGGTGGTCAGTTCTCTTACAACGTCGCTGGCGTTACCCGCTGCTCCTGTTAGGAAGCGCTGGTCTATCCTTGATGCTCGCGCCATGGCTGGCTGCTCAGCCTCCCGTCGTTGATCAACCGCCAACCGTGCCCGAGACGCGCGTGGAAGTCACGCGGCCTCCCGTTCCAACGACACCTGAAGCTCCAGATTTCTTTCCTCCTCCAGCACCCGAAGCGCCCGATCGCGCCTTCACAAGCCCTCCGATTCGCGGTTATAAGGCCGACAGCTCTACGACAGGGTCGCGCATCGATTTGCCATTCTTGGACTTTCCAGGAACCACGAGCGTCATCTCGCGCGATTTGATTCAGGATCAACAAATGCTCCGCGCGGATGACATTTTCCGCCACATCCCTGGCGCGGTTAAGGTCAATGATTTTCGTCGTCCCGACGCCTTCAACCTGCGGGGGTTCGAGGTCCGGTCCCGCGATTTCCGAAAAAATGGGTTCTTGGATCCGACCCCTGGACCGCGTGATTTGGCCAACATCGACCGCATTGAAGTCTTGCAAGGACCCGCTTCTGTTCTGTATGGGAGTGGTCAACCCGCCGGCGTGGTGAATTTCCTCACCAAGAAGCCTCTGGAAACGGAAAGCTTCCTCAACAGCCGCGTGACGGCAGGCAATTTTGGTTTATTCCGCACGGAAGTGGATGCCAACGATTCCCTGTTCGGCTCTGACCGATGGTTCGCTCGCTTTAACGCCGCCTACGAAACGGTGGATGGCTTTCGCGATTTCAGCTTTGGCGAACGAGTCTTCTTCGCTCCATCCTTGTTGTGGAGAATCGACGATGATACCTCGATGACCTTCGAATTCGAATATCTGAATGATCGCCGCCGGTTCGACACGGGCGTGGTGGCATATCAAGGCCAAGTGGGCGTCATCCCCATCCGTCGCTTCCTCAACGAACCTGACGATTTCCAAAGGTTCGAGGAGTTTCGCTTCACAACCTTTTTCAATCATCGGATCAACGAAGATTGGTCCTTCCGGATCGGCGGCTTTTTCGCTGGTCATGATTCCCCTTCCCGAGGCACCGTGCCCGTGGCCACCGGGGCGCCCTTCGGGCTGCCCGACAACATTTTGTTCCGCCAGCGGCAAGAGATCGATCCGTTCCGCGAGCAGTATTACTCGATGATCGGCGACATCACGGGGCAAGTGTGCACATTCGGCATCAAGCATCAACTGCTCTTCGGCACCGAACTGGGGTTTTTTGAGAGCCGTGATTTCACGGGGCGGTTCTCCAATTTCACGCAAGCCGTGCCGTTGCCGCCGCCGTTCTTCTTTGCCTTGGTGCCGACATCGGGCATCGATATCTTTAATCCGGTTTATGGCATGCCTCAGCCCACAACGGCGGAGGGCGGTTTCTTCGACTCGGTGTACACGCAGCGACGGTATGGCTTCTATGCTCAGGATGTCATCGAGCTTGATCCGCAATTGAAACTCTTGGCGGGATTGCGATATGACATCGCCGACCTGCATTTTGAACGCGAGTTTCAACCCATTACGATCGCGCCCGGCTTTCCTGGACCTGGCTTCCCGCGCGTCGCCACGGATGAGACCTACTATCGCTTGACGCCGCGCGTCGGCTTTGTGTACCAGCCGTTCGAAAAAGTGGCTTCCTTCTACGGCAGTTATAGTCAATCTTTCGATCCCCCGCCGGGCGCCCCGTATGGCAACTTGCAACCCTTGCGCGCGGAAACCGGCGAAGCCTATGAAGTGGGCACGAAGTGGGACCTGTTCGACGCCAAGCTGAGCGTGCAATTGGCGTGGTTCCACATCGAAAAGCAAAACGTTGTGGTGCAGCAAGACATTTTGTTCGCCACGCAAATTGGCACGCAGCGCAGCCAAGGCGTGGAAGCCAGCGTCGTCGGCAACATCACGGACCATTGGAGCGTGATCGCCAATTACAGTTATGTAGATTCGCGGGTTCTCGAAGACACCGACCCCGCCATCGTGGGCAATCGCTTCCGCGGAATTCCGTATAACACGGCCAGCCTTTGGAGCCGTTACAATCTAATTCAAACCGATTGCCAGGTCCTCGGGTTGGCGGCCGGCTTGGTAGCTGTCGGGGATCGTCCAGGCGATTTGCAGTCAAGCTTCAATCTTCCGAGCTACGTTCGCTGGGATGCGGGAGTATTTTATCAGCGGAACCGCATGAACGTCGGCGTCTATTTGGAAAATCTCTTCGACCGTGAATACTATGTTGGCAGCGTCGATGCCCTTTCCGTCATTCCTGGCGCTCCTTTAACAGTGCGTGCCACGGTAGGCTGGAGTTTCTAATTCGATTGATCGCCAACCTTAAAGCCATTCGAGCAGTGGATAGGAAATCCTATCCACTGATTTTTTTTCGAATGCATGAGTGCAATCCATTCAATGCAAGTTCCTGCTTGCGTGTGCTTTCATCTCATATCATAATTGGAATGGGTTGTATCTCGATCGTGCCCGCTAAGGCCGTGATCGGGAAGCGTCCAGGATACGTCATTGTACTTATCAATTTCATTCCATCCTTGACGTATCAGCGTATTGCATTGTCATTTTTTTATTCTTTCCCTGGAAGAGGAAGTCATGTCTGAACCTAGAAAGGCAGGTCCAAACCATGGACCTCATCAGAAGCCACCCTTGGATGCCACGGTGGCCTTTTCCAATGCTGCCGGAGAGGATGATCATACCCACTCCTTCGAAGTGAATGAGACGACTCGAGTCGAAGCCGGGCCTGATTCAGCGGTTGCCAAGTCAGACTCCGCCGAAGGCGTTGCCGACTTGATGAGTCGGGACAAAAAGATCAGTCAACCGATCATCCTTGGCGATTTTGAAATCCTGCAAAAGTTGGGCCAAGGCGGCATGGGGGCGGTTTTTCACGCCCGACAAATCAGTCTGGATCGCGAAGTGGCGCTTAAAGTCTTAGCCCGACATCTTGCCGAGAACAAGGAATATGTCACTCGCTTTTACCGTGAAGCCAAGGTCATGGCCAAACTCGATCACGACCATATTGTGCGCTGCTTCCAGGTTGGTGAGACCCATGGCTTGCATTACCTGGCCATGGAATTTGTGGACGGCGGCAGCCTTCAGAGTTGGTTGGATAAAATCGGCCGCTTCTCCGTGGGGGATGCCGTGCATGCCGCCTTGGCGTGTGCGTATGCGTTGGATCATGCCCATGGCATGAATCTGGTCCACCGGGACATCAAGCCAGACAACATGCTGATTAGTCGCAAAGGGGTCGTCAAGGTGGCCGACATGGGGTTGGCCAAACCGACGGACGATGATCTTTGCCTCACGCAGACCGGTGTGGGGGCAGGGACTCCCCACTTCATGTCTCCCGAGCAGATGCGCAATGCGAAGGACGTCGATGGACGGGCCGATATCTATGCCTTGGGCTGCATGCTCTATTACATGCTCACGGGAGAAAAACCCTTTAAGGGACAAACTCTCATCGAATTGATCAAAGAAAAAGAAGCCGGCAAGTTCACGCCAGCCCGCAGACTGAATCCCGAAGTGCCCGATCGGCTCGATCTGATGATCGACAAGATGATCGACAAGAACCTGAAAACGCGCTATCAAACGTGTGGTGAATTAATTAAGGACTTGGAAAATGGCGGCTGGGCCAACGAACGGTTGAGTTTCCTGGGGCCGGAAAGCATCAGTCCACAAGCGAAATCCATGATACGCAAAGCCGGGGAGTCCAGTTCCTCGAAAATGCAGGCTCCCCAAGTGCCATCCGCCAAGTCGGAGCCGGCGGCGAAGCCGCCATCCGTCAAAACGTCGGTGGCCGCGGTGGGCAAGGAAGCCGCGACGCCAGAGGATGTGTGGTACATTTCCATGGGCATGGTTGATGGCAAAAGACGAGTCAAAAAGTTAACCACTTTCCAGGTCTTCGACCAAATCAACGCGGGGCAGTTCGAGAGCGATACCGAAGCGAGCCGCAACCCGAATACAGGGTATCGTGCCCTAGGCACTTTCGGCGAATTTCAAAAGCTATTGAAGATGAAACACAAGCAATCCTCGATCAAGCGGGAAACCGTGCTCACCAGTGCTGAAGCTAAAAATATCTCTCGTGAAGCGGTTTGGTATTATCGAACGCGTTGGCTGAGAAACTTCTTCTCGGACATGATGGGATGGATTTACCTTGTCGTTGGTTTGGCGATCGTCGCAGGGATCGTGTATTTGGTTTACCTGTATTGGCCGTCCATCACGAGCACTGTCCTCAAGAATGCACCTTCCCAATAAAACCCTGCAGGGTAAGCTGAGCTTCATGGACCAGGTCCCAATGGCGGCTTGGTAACCTGAAGCTCATTTGGTTTTCGAGTCATGGCATGACCATACCTCAGCCAAATTCCATTTCTTGGCAAGAAACCGATCAATTGTGGGTTCATGCGAATCTAGCCACCATGGATCCGAAGGTGCCAAGTCCTTATGGCGCACTCCACGACTATGCCTTGGCGGTGCGGGGCGGCCGCATTTTGGGTCTTTGGCCCAGCCAGGAGATCGAGCTTTCTGGCTTTCCTGGCAAGGTACAAGAAGCTAAAGGGCAGTGGATCACTCCAGGATTCATCGATTGCCACACGCACCTGATCCACGCGGGGAGTCGCGCCGCAGAGTGGGAGATGCGGCTCGCGGGACAAAGTTACGTGGAGATCGCCAAGCAGGGAGGGGGGATCCTCAGCACGGTCCGGGCGACTCGCCAAGCAACCGAAGACACATTATTCCGACTAGCCTCTGAGCGCTTGCAAGGTTGGCTGAGCGAGGGGGTAACGTGCATCGAAATCAAATCGGGATACGGATTGTCGGTTGAAGATGAACTAAAAATGCTGCGCGTCATACGCAGGCTCAAGGATGCTTTTCCCGTCGAGATTTCACCTACATTGCTGGCCGCTCATGCCATCCCTCCAGAATTTCAAGGCCGGGCGGATGATTACGTCCAACTAATCGTGAAAGAATTAATTCCCAGGGTTCGATCCGAGGGCTTGGCCGAGGCCGTGGATGTATTTTGCGAGTCCATCGCTTTCAACCTCGATCAATCCGAACGGCTTTGGCAAGCGGCTCAAGACGCGGGTTTGGCCATTAAAGGACACGTTGAACAGTTATCCAATCTCAAGGGCACGATTTCCTTGGCCCAGCGAGGCGCCTGGTCGGCCGATCATCTGGAATATCTCGACAGGGATGGCATCGCGGCGTTGTCGGCATCATCGACGGTTGCAGTTCTGTTGCCGGGGGCGTTTTATTTTCTCCGTGAATCACGCAAACCGCCCGTGCCGGAACTGCGTAAAGCGCGTGTTGCTAACGCGGTGGCGACCGACTTCAATCCGGGGACGTCTCCCTTTGCCTCCCTCCGCTTGGCCATGAATCAAGCTTGCGTGCTGTATGGGTTGTCGTCCGAGGAGTCATTGGCTGGAGTCACCCGAGTGGCGGCACAGGCATTAAATCGGGCGGATCGCATGGGGAAAATCACTGCGGGGTATCTGGCAGACCTGGCCGTTTGGAAAATCGACCATCCCGCGGAAGTGGTTTGCGAGTTGGGTACAAACCGCATGGTCAGCCGGGTGTATCGAGGCCAGGTGCATCATGTTTCAGGCTGACATGAGTGTTTGGCAAGGGCGGGATGATTCTGCCGAAGGGGCGTTGGCGCTGCGCTGGCACCAGCAAATACAGCCTTTTCACGGCGATGCGCCATCAGGACACGTTTTATTGGGATTTCCATGCGATGAGGGGGTTCGACGCAATCAAGGTCGAATAGGCGCGGCTGCCGGCCCCCTCGTCTTGCGGCGGGCTCTGGCCAATTTGGCCTGGCATCAAGCTTCACCCGTTTATGATGCAGGAGATGTGCCTCCCCATGGGCAGACGCTTGAAGAAGCGCAGGCGCAACTCGCCATGGCTGTAGCGCAACTCCTTCATGCTGGTCATCGACCCGTGATCATGGGTGGCGGGCATGAAACGGCATGGGGCACTTTTCTCGGCATCCGTCAATTTCTGCCTGAAGGCAAGCTGGGCATCATCAATCTCGATGCCCATTTCGATCTGCGTTCATCCGCCGTTGCTCACTCGGGAACGCCCTTTACTCAGATGGCTGACTGGTCTTCACAACAAGGGCAGCCTTTTCATTATTTCTGTTTAGGGATCGCGGAACCTGCGAATACGATTGCCTTGTTTGACAATGCTCGGCAATTGGGAGTGCGTTGGAAGTTGGACGTGGAGTTGGCGACTTGGAACATAAAGGCTGTGCTGGAGGAGTTGTCAGCCTTTCTCGATCAAATGGATCGAGTGTATCTGAGCATCGATCTGGATGTATTGCCTGCTTCAGTGATGCCTGCCGTCAGTGCTCCCGCGGGTCGCGGAGTGCCCCTCGAGTGTCTCCAGTGCATCATGGAACACATCATCCTTCATGGTCGCTGTTTGGCCGTGGATGTCGTGGAATTGAACCCCGTGTATGATACTCATGGACTGGGGGCCAAGACCGCGGCCACCCTCATTTGGCAACTGACCAAGCCAGCTCTGAAGCTTGGCCTTACAGGAGGCTAAACGCGCCGTGAGCAATTCCCGGATCGATCCCCATCGCCTGATACGCGCGCCGCAAGGCCCATCCCTCTCATGCCGCACTTGGCAAACGGAAGCGGCGCTGCGGATGCTCATGAACAATTTGGACCCTGCCGTCGCGGAAAAGCCGACGGAATTGGTTGTCTATGGAGGGATCGGGCGGGCAGCGCGGAATTGGACATGCTTTGACCGCATCGTGGATGTCTTGAAGCGGCTCGAAAGCGATCAAACGTTGCTGATTCAATCGGGCAAACCCGTGGGCGTCTTCGAAACACACCCGGATGCTCCGCGCGTGTTGTTGGCCAATTCCAATCTCGTTCCGCACTGGGCGACCTGGGAGCATTTCCACAAGCTCGATCGCCAGGGATTAATGATGTTTGGTCAGATGACGGCAGGGAGCTGGATTTACATTGGTTCACAAGGCATCGTTCAAGGGACTTATGAAACCTTCTCCGCCGCGGGGCGACAACACTTCGATGGCCAAGTTCAAGGGCGATGGATATTGACGGGCGGCCTCGGCGGCATGGGCGGCGCCCAACCTCTGGCTGCCATCGCGTCGGGGTTTTCCATGTTGGCGGTGGAGTGCGATCCGGAACGCATCCAGTTTCGCTTGAAAACCAAATACCTTGATGTGCAGGCTAAAAATCTGGAGGATGCACTTCAGCAAATTCATGATGTCAAGAGCAAGGGGCAACCTATCTCCGTGGGATTATTGGGAAACGCCGCCGACGTTTTTGCGGATTTGGCCGCGCGGGGCATCATCCCTGATCTGGTGACGGATCAAACAAGCGCTCATGATCCTTTGCATGGCTATCTTCCCCAAGGGTGGTCGTTGTCCGAGTGGCGCGAACGTCAGGCGAGCGATCCGGATAGGGTCATTCACGAAGCGAAGGCCTCCATGGCGGTTCAAGTTCGGGCGATGCTGCAAATGCAAGCGCATGGGGCCAAGGTTTTTGATTACGGCAACAACATCCGCCAAATGGCCCTGGAAGCGGGAGTTGAGAAAGCATTCGACATCCCAGGCTTTGTTCCAACTTATATCCGGCCGCTCTTTTGCGAAGGGATCGGGCCGTTTCGTTGGGTGGCTCTGTCGGGTGATCCAGTGGATATCTACAAAACGGATGCCAAAGTCAAGGAGTTGATTCCAGATCAACCAGCATTGCATCGTTGGTTGAATATCGCTCAAAAACGCATTGCCTTCCAGGGGTTGCCGGCCAGGATTTGCTGGGTCGGTTTGCGCGATCGCGCCCGGCTAGGATTGGCATTCAATGAAATGGTGGCCAAGGGGGAAGTGCAAGCTCCGATCGTGATTGGCAGGGATCACCTGGACTCAGGCTCCGTGGCCAGTCCCAACCGGGAAACGGAGGGCATGATGGATGGCTCCGACGCGGTCTCGGACTGGCCCTTGCTCAATGCTCTTTTGAACACGGCCTCTGGAGCAACTTGGGTCTCCTTCCATCATGGCGGAGGCGTCGGCATGGGATTCAGCCAGCATGCGGGAATGGTCATCGTTTGCGATGGCACACCCGAGGCCGCCCGGCGGATAAGCAGAGTCTTGTGGAACGACCCCGCCACGGGCGTCATGCGCCATACGGATGCAGGATATCCTTTGGCGCGAGCAACGGCCAAGGCTTGCGGTCTTGATCTGCCCATGATGGATAACTGATCGAGGAAACGCCATGGCTGACTGGACTTTGGTTCCGGGAAAATGCACCTTGGCATCCCTGCGGCGCGTCACGCGTGATCCTGAACTCATCGTCACTCTGGACCCTGCCAGTTTCCCAGCCATCGACGCAGCCGAACAAACCGTGGCGAGCGTGCTTGCTGAGGGAAAGGTCGTCTATGGCATCAACACCGGTTTCGGTCTGATGGCGAACACGATCATTCCCCTCCAAGATTTACAAGATCTGCAACGCCGCATCGTACTCTCCCATGCCGCGGGAATCGGCTTGCCCATGCCGGAAAACCTGGTGCGGCTCGTCATGACATTAAAAATCAACAGCCTGGCCCGAGGCCATTCGGGAGTCAGGCGGCGCTTGATTGATGCCTTGCTGCGATTGCTGCAGCACGCCATTTATCCCGTTATCCCGCAAAAAGGTTCGGTTGGCGCTTCGGGGGACTTAGCGCCGTTGGCCCATCTCGCCGCCGTCCTGATTGGCGAAGGGGAAGCCACTCATCGTGGCGAACGCATCTCGGGCGTCGAAGCCATGCGTCGTGCCGGCTTGGAACCCCTGACCTTGGCGCCGAAGGAAGGGCTGGCCCTGCTCAATGGAACGCAAGTTTCAACGGCCTATGCCTTGGCGGGATTATGGGCGACCGAAGATTTGCTGGCCGCCGCCATTGTCACTGGCAGCCTGGCCGTCGAAGCCGCCCAGGGCAGCCGACGCCCATTCGAGGATGCGATTCAAGCCGTCCGCGGGCATCGGGGACAAATGGATGTGGCTGCGGCTTATCGGTCCCTGTTGGAGCACAGTGAAATCGAACGCGCGCATGAACATTGCGGCAAGGTTCAGGATCCCTATTCCCTTCGTTGCCAACCCCAAGTCATGGGAGCATGTCTGACGCAAATACGCCAGGCAGCGGAAGTCATTCTCATCGAAGCCAATGCGGTATCGGACAACCCCATCGTTTTCCCGGAACACAAGGACATTATTTCCGGAGGCAATTTCCACGCCGAACCAATCGCCTTCGCCGCGGATAATTTGGCCTTGGCCCTGGCCGAAATTGGAGCCTTGTCCGAGAGGCGGTTGGCCTTGCTCATTGATAAAAATCTATCCGGATTGCCGCCGTTTTTGGTGGAGCAGGGCGGGTTGAATTCGGGATTCATGATCGCCCAAGTCACGGCCGCAGCGCTGGCCAGTGAAAACAAAACGTTAGCGCATCCTGCTTCCGTGGATAGTCTTCCGACTTCCGCGAACCAGGAAGATCATGTCTCGATGGCGACTTTCGCTGCACGCCGCTTATTGGATATGGCTGAAAACACAGCTGGCATCCTTGCTATTGAGTTCCTGGCGGCTTGTCAAGGCGTGGATTTCCGCAAACCCAATCACACCTCCCGTCGATTGGAGTTGGCCAAGGCACTCTTAAGAGCGATGGTGCCGATTTACGCACAAGATCGCTATTTTGCACCGGACATCGAGGCGGCCAAGGAATTGATCGCCACGGGTGTTTTGACGCATTTCATGCCTCACGCGTTATTGCCGTCCTCGGCATCGCCATCCTGAAGCTACAGCAAGCGAAAAGTAACCGATTACTGATTTTAGGGCACTTCATTTGCTGATATGATACGGCATGACAACGATTGCTCCTCTTCATTCAACGTCTTCGTCCATGCCGCCTCAATGGATGCCAAGAGCGCGGTTGGATGATTTCCTGCAGCATTTGCAGCAGTTGCACTATGAAATCATGGGGCCGACCATAGCGGATGGTGCGATCACTTACGGCCCCATCCGTCAGCTCAAGGATTTGCCTGTGGGGTGGACCGATGAGCAAGCCCCAGGGCATTACCGATTACGGCAATGCGGCGATGACCGCATTTTTGGTTACGTAGTCGGGCCGCATTCCTGGAAAAAATACCTGTTCCCATCTCGTTTGCGGTTGTGGGAGATTCACAAACAAGAGTCAGGCTGGAAGGTACAACCTAATCCGTCGGTGGCGCCGAAGCGAGCGTTCTTGGGGATGCGGGCCTGTGAACTCCACGCCATGCAAGTTCAAGATCGGGTATTTCTGCATCGAGACGGTCAGGTCGTTGATCCACATTATGAAACGGTGCGGAATGCCATTCTGCTGATCGCAGTGGAATGCACGGTGACCGGCGCCAATTGCTTTTGCACTTCGATGGGAACCGGACCAGCCGTCGTCCCTCCCTTAGATCAACACCGTGCGGGCAGTAGCGCTTCCCCAACCACCGCCTCTAGACGACCCTTGCCCATGGCCAAGGCCGCGGCGGAAACACCAGCGACGTTTGTGGATATCGTTCTAACGGAATTAGCGGAGGGATTTGTCGTCCGAGTGGAAAGCGATCTGGGTCATCAGGTTTTGGCATCTTTGTCATTAGAAACCTGCAGTGCCGATCGACTGGAACAAGCGCGTCTCGGCGTGGAGCAAGCGGCTGCGCAAATGAGCAAACGGTTGGATGCCCGGGATGTGCAAGGTCTGCTGCATCGCAATCAAGAGCATCCACGCTGGCATGACGTGGCCCAACGCTGCCTGGGATGCACGAATTGCACCATGGTTTGCCCGACGTGTTTTTGTGCCAGTGTGGAGGAAGTCACGGATTTATCTTTGCAATCCTCGGCCCGGGAACGCGTTTGGGATAGTTGTTTCAATCCCGATTTTGCCTACGTCCATGGCGGTAATTTTCGACCCAGTCTCCATGCTCGATATCGGCAATGGCTGACGCATAAGTTCGCTACGTGGTGGGATCAATTTGATGTCTCCGGTTGCGTCGGTTGCGGTCGATGCATTACCTGGTGTCCGGTGGGCATCGACGTGGTCGAAGAAATCAAGGCGATCCAGACCCAAGACGGATTTAAACAACCTTCGCCAGGGGGAATGAAGCCATGACCATCGCCATGAACCAAATCCAACCCCTGCCTGCAAGGCTGCAAGAAGTCTTTCTTACAAAGGGCCAGGCTTTTCAGTTGCAACCAGGTCAGCTCCTTTTCGACGTCGAGGAGCCTGCCTCAGCCTTTTATTTAATCCAAGAAGGCCACGTGAGCATCGAATTGCCCCATCATCGCGATCAACGCTTGGTCATTCAGACGGTGGGGCCGGGGGAGGTAGTGGGATGGTCATGGACCATGCCCCCTTATCAATGGCAGTTTGCCGCGCGGGCCGTTGATGCGGTGACGGGGCTTCAGTTGGATGCGGATTGGCTGCGGCGACATTGCGAACAGGATAAGGAATTGACCAACATCGTGCTGCGGTATCTCCTCCACGTCGTTGCGGAACGACTGTCAGCCACGCGGTTGCGGCTTTTGGATTTCTACAAGTGAACCCAGCAACATGAAACCAATGACCTCCTCCACAGCCAATCCTGCCCTTGGATCGATGGGACACATGGGCTTTCCCGTCGTGCCCGAGATGGTCCACATCCTGGACCGACATCAGGAAACCGCGGATGTGTTTACGCTTTTCTTGAAACCTCCCGCGGCACGACCTCAAGGCTACGCGTTTCAGCCGGGACAATTCAACATGCTGTATGTTTTCGGCGTGGGGGAAGCTGCGATCTCCTGCAGCGGCGATGCGGAGGAACCCGATACCTTGGTCCATACGATTCGAGCCGTGGGTTCAGTCACCAACGCCTTGTCGCACTGTCAGCCCGGAGACGCCATCGGGGTGCGCGGACCTTACGGTAATCCTTGGCCCATCGATCGACTGCCCGGCCATCACGTGGTCATCATTTCAGGCGGTTTGGGCCTGGCCCCGCTGCGGCCCGTGCTTTATCACCTGCTGCGTCATCGATCCCGTTTTGGTCGCGTCGTTTGGCTTCACGGTTGCCGAACTCCAAAGGATTTAATTTATGCCCAGGAAGTCCAACATTGGGTGGGGCGCACCGACATCGAGTCCTATGTGACGGTGGATCAGGGAGACCCGCATTGGTGGGGGTCCGTGGGAGTGGTGACGACGTTATTCAAACGGTTTAATCTGGAGCCAGGGCATTCGCTTGCCTTTCTCTGCGGGCCGGAAGTCATGATGCGTTTTGCTCAACGCGAATTGGCTTATCGCGGCTTAACTGAAGATCGCGTTTATCTATCACTGGAGCGCAACATGCAGTGCGCCATCGGCGTGTGCGGCCATTGTCAAGTCGGTCCAAGCTTTGTCTGTATGAACGGACCCGTTTACCGCTTTGATCAGATCAAACCCTATTTCCTTTTGCCTGAAGCCTAGGGGGACCGAAATGCCAACGACTCATCGGCCCCGGCTGGGGGTGTTCAAGTTCGCCTCCTGCGATGGTTGTCAGCTCAGTTTGCTGGACTGCGAGGATGAACTTCTCGACATCGTTGAGCACTTAGAGATTGGCTACTTCCTGGAAGCCGCACGCAAACCACTCGAGGGCGAATTCGATTTAGCCTTGGTGGAAGGATCGATCAGCGCCCCGGAACAATTGGAACAGATTCAGGACGTGCGCCGCCGAAGCCGCTTTCTGGTCACCATTGGTGCTTGTGCCACGGCGGGCGGCATTCAGGCCCTCAGGAATTGGGGCGACGTCGCGGCGTTCGCCAACATCGTCTATGCACAACCGGAATATGTGCAAACGCTGGCTACGTCCACGCCCATCTCGGAACACGTCGCCGTCGACTTTGAATTACGGGGATGCCCCATCAACAAGCATCAACTGGTTGAGCTCATCACGGCTTTTCTGGCGGGGCGAAAGCCGCGGCTCCCGCGGCACGCCTTGTGTGTCGATTGCAAGCGAGCGGGGATCGTTTGCGTGACCGTCGCGCATGGCACGCCTTGTTTAGGTCCAATTACGCATACAGGCTGCGGCGTCCTCTGCCCCAGCTTTGCCCGCGGATGTTACGGCTGCTTCGGACCTTCGGAGCGGCCCAACATCGAAGCCCTGACCCGGCATGCGGCGGCTCAGGGTATGCCCGAGGCCAGCTTCACTCGACTATTGCATACGTTTAATACCTGGTCCAAGGAGTTTCGTGAAGCGCAATTCCCTGATGGCGAATCGGGCGATGGCAGCATGAAACGAATGATTCCACTATCCTTAAGCTCAAGGTAACACGCATGGCGGATGCACCGAAATCGCATTCCAAAACGATCCAGGTCCACGCACTGGCGCGCGTCGAAGGAGAGGGGGCGCTCACCATTCGTCTCGAACAAGGCCAGGTCAAGGACGTGCAGTTGCGAATATATGAGCCTCCGCGCTTTTATGAAGCCTTTTTGCGCGGCCGGCACGCCACGGAAGCCCCCGACATCACGGCTCGAATATGCGGCATCTGTCCCGTGGCCTACCAGATGTCGGCCGTCCATGCCATCGAGAAGATTTTTGGTGTCACCATGCCAGCCCCGCTTCGTCAATGGCGACGCTTGCTCTATTGTGGAGAATGGATCGAGAGTCATGTGCTTCACATGTTCTTCCTTCATCTGCCCGATTTTGTTGGTCACGAGAGCGCGGTTTCCATGGCCCAGGCGAATCCTGAATGGGCAAGTGTCGTCAAGCAGGCCTTGCGTATCAAGAAAGCGGGGAATGCGCTTGTCAAAGTGGTGGGCGGTCGGGAGGTGCATCCGATCAACGTCAAAGTGGGTGGATTCTACCGAGCGCCGCGCCATGAAGAATGCCAAGCTCTTCTGCCCGAATTGGAGTGGTCCAGGGACGCCATGCAGCAATTGATCGGTTGGCTCATGAGCTTGGATTATCCCGATTTCGAAGTGGAGCATCCTTTTGTGGCGTTACGCCACCCCCTTGAATATCCCATGAACGAAGGCAGGGTGGTTTCAAGCACGGGATTGGATTTGGCCGTGGAAGCATTTCCAAGCCACTTCATCGAACAGCAGGTGCCTCATTCAAATGCACTGCAGTCGCGGGGCACGACGCTACCCGGTGAGGGAGTCTATCAGGTTGGCCCGTTGGCTAGGTGGAATCTCAATGCGAACCAGGCTCCCCCCTTGGTTCAATCCATTGCGGCTTCACTGAATCTCATGCCGCCTGTCAAGAATCCCTATCGGAGCCTGGCCATACGCGGCTTGGAAGTGTTGCTCGCGTTGGACGAAGCGATCCGCATCATTCGATCCACCCCGCAGGCAACCTCGGCATCCGTGCCTTTCGAGGCGTGTGCGGGACGAGGCGAAGCGATCACGGAGGCGCCGCGGGGGATGTTGTATCACCGCTACGCGACCTCGGCGGACGGCCTCATTCAAGATGCCGTCATTATTCCTCCCACGAGCCAAAATCAGCGCGGCATGGAATTGGACATGGCTCATCTTGCCCCCTCCCTTTTGCAAATGTCTGATGAAGAAGCTTCCTTGGCCGCTGAACGCGTCATTCGTAATTACGATCCATGCATCAGTTGCGCCACGCATTTCCTCAAGTTTAAAGTGGAGGGGAGATGAATTGGTGCCATCCAATCCAGATTGTGGGGTTGGGGAGCCCTCATGGTTGGGACCGAATCGGCTGGGATGTCATCGAACGTCTAAAATCTTTGCCACTGGTCGGCGTCTCCCTTCACCCGTTGCACGGCGGCCATGACTTGTTCAATGTGATTGAAAGCGAAGGCACACTGGTGGTGATCGATGCCGTTCAAGCGGGAGGTCGTCGCGGCGATGTCTTCCATGTGGCTTGGCCCCACGAGAGACTGATGGATGAACGAACGATCTCAAGCCATGGGTGGAGCATGGAAGCCGTGTTGCAATTAGCGCGGACGCTCGGAATGCTGCCCCCCACGGTGGAACTTTTTGGCATCGAGATCGGAGAGATCGATGCCAATGTGGGACACTCCTCGATGGTGGAGCATCCTATGGAATCCCTTGTCCTCAGGAAGGCCATGGAGCAAATCGTGGCAATGATTCGCGAACGCTGCGGAGTGGGCTTGCATCCGGATCAGACGGTCATCAAATCTTCATAGGTGGCACTCATGCATGAAATGTCGATGCTGCGCGGCTTAATGCGGCAAATCCAAGCCATCGCCGAGGAGCATGGGGCAAGTTGCATTAAGCGTGTGCGCCTCAAAGTGGGGCCTTTGGCTCATATCGAGCCGGACCATTTGCGTGAACATTTTCAAGAAGCCGCGGCTGGGACGCTCGTGGCCATGGCGGAACTGGAGATTGAATCCACGGACGAACTTCACGATCTCACGTTGGAGAGCGTGGACCTTGAAACCCCCAGCGATTGAATCGACACTACCGATAATCCAATCCGATGGGTTGTCCTTGCCAGGGGCTTCCCCCGCTCCCTATTATCCGTCCCTTCCGAAAAGCATGCTGGCAAGAGAATGGCTGCTGCAAGGGCAAGTCCAGGGAGTAGGGCTCCGGCCGAAGCTGCTCCGTTTGGCGCGACGTTTAAATTTGACTGGCTGGGTTCGCAATACCTCTCAGGGTGTGATCATTCACATCGAGGGGCCGCTCGCCGTTCTAGATGAATTTGAAAATGAGATAAAGAATCTCAATCCATTGATCAAGGTCTCCACCTGCACTAGCCACTCGGCCGCAATTGAGAATTTGAATGACTTTACGATCCTACCCTCCCTGGCGGAGTCTGACGTGTCGACGCGCGTGCCGCCCGATCTGCGTCTATGCGAGGATTGTTCGAGGGAAGTCCGCGATCAACGAGATCGACGACACGCTTACGCCTTCACGTCTTGTGCCGTTTGCGGTCCCCGTTTTTCGTTGTTGCGAGCGATGCCCTATGACCGATCGCGGACAGAGATGGCCCGGTTTCCTCTATGTAAGAAGTGTCAGGAAGAATACGAGCACGTGGAGGATCGCCGCTGCCATGCCCAAACGCTTGCTTGCCCATTATGCGGTCCCCAATTGGCATTTTGCGACCGATTTGGCCAAATAAAAGCACAACAAGACCAGGCCGTGGACCATGCCTTGGCCATCCTGGCCCAGGGAGAGATCGTCGCCTTGCAAGGCGTCGGCGGTTTTCAATTGCTGGTTCGTGCGGATGATGAAGCCGCCATTAAGCGCTTGCGCTTGCGCAAAAATCGTCCGACCAAACCCTTGGCCATCTTGTTGCCCTGGCCGCTCGAAAAGGCGCTGATGCAAGAACTTGATTCGGCCACGCGCACTGTCTTATCCAGTCCAGAAAATCCGATTGTCTTGATTGATTGGCAGGAGCTTTCACCGACTGCATCGGCCAAGTTCAAGAGTTGGTTTGGCTCAGGCTTGGAGCAGATTGCTCCAGGGTTGCACACCGCGGGCATCCTGTTGCCATCCACTCCGGTGCACCTCCGATTGATGGATCAAGCCGTTTTCCCCATTGTTTGCACAAGCGGCAATCCATCCGAGGAACCCTTGGCCTTGCATCTCACGGATACGGTTGACCGATTGCAGAAGATCGCCGATGGATTTTTATACCACAATCGACCGATCAGCCGACGGCTCGATGATTCCGTGGTGCGGATGGTGGCTGGGCAACCCCTGGCTATACGCTTAGGGCGAGGATATGCACCCATGCCATTGGCTCACCTCGAAGCGTTTGCCAAAGCGCATCAAGTGCCGCCCCTCATCGCATTGGGCGGCGAGCAGAAAGTCAGCATGGCCATGTGGACGGGCCAGCAAGCCATCTTGACCCAACACTTGGGTGACTTGCATCATCCTTTGAGCCGGCGTGTGTGGCAGGAGACCTTATCGGATTATCAGAGGCTTTACCAATTCGAAGCACAGGGCTTTATATACGATCAGCACCCAGATTACTTTTCCAGTCGATGGGTCATGAAAACGTCGCACCCTTGTTGCGCCGTTCAACACCACCATGCCCATGCACTCTCCTGCCTTGCGGAACATGGCCGTATGCAAGAAACCGTCCTGGCGTTCACTTGGGATGGGACGGGCTGGGGGGCCGACGGCACGGTCTGGGGCGGCGAAGTCCTGCTTGTCAGTGGTATGCAGTTTAAACGATTGGCCTGCTTAAGGCCGTTGGCCATGCCTGGTGGAGAAGCTGCCATCAAGGAACCGGTTCGTCTCCTTTGGGCCATGCTCGAACAGGTCAAGGATCAACTTTCTCCTGAGGTCCGAGGAAGGCTGATGGATCATTTAGGCATCGAACGAAACGAAGCCAAGATTTGGTCAGCCATGATCGAAAATGGTTTTCACACTCCCTTGACGACCAGTATGGGCCGCCTTTTCGATGCCATCGGTGTTTTGCTCACGAGGTTGCCCCGAGCGCGGTATGAAGGGGAATTGGCTTGTCGGCTCGAAGCCATGGCCAACCATTCGTCAAGAAAGCGTTATGCAATGCATCTGGTCGAACATTCGGCACCTAATGGGCAAGAATTGGGGCCGCGGTGGATATTGGATTGGCAATCACTTCTGATTGAGATGGTTGAGGACTGGCGAATAGGGGAAGTCGTTGAAGCCATGGCCGATGCATTTCATGCAGCGGTGGTCGATGTCGTAGCGCAAGTGGCCAACCTCGTAGCCGATGTGCCTATTGTGCTCACCGGTGGTTGCTTTCAAAATCGAATCTTGGCGGAACGGATTCTGGAAAAACTGACGAGTCAAGGGCGCGAAGTGTTGCGTCATCGATGGATTCCGCCGAACGACGGCGGCTTGGCGGCGGGGCAATTGGCGTTCGGTATGTTGCAGCATGTTCAAAGTGGATGCTAGGGAGGTGGTGCATGTGCCTGGGAGTTCCCGGTCAAGTCGTGGAACCCGTGCAAGGGGAGGAGGCCATGGCGACGGCGATCGTGGATTTTTCAGGATTACGCCGCAGGATCTGCATGTCTTGCGTGCCTGAAGCGAAGGTCGGTGATTACGTGATCGTTCATGCCGGCATCGCCATCAGCCAGATCGATCCTGAGGAAGCCGTCAAGGTGTTCACCTATCTTGAGGAGCTCGGCGAGTTGGCAGATTTTCAGGAAGATCAGTCATTGGACCGCGCTGTCAAGCCAGACTTGACCGATCCATCTTAGCCCTGCTCATGGAGATGTTCGAGTGAAGTACGTGGATGAATATCGTGATGATCGGTTGGCGCGAGCGCTGCTGAAGAAAATCCATGGGGCGGTCACCCGGCCTTGGACTTTGATGGAGGTCTGTGGCGGTCAAACGCATGGGTTGCTGCGGTTCGGCATTCAAGAGCAGCTGCCGCGTCATCTCCGGCTTGTGCATGGACCAGGCTGTCCTGTCTGCGTGACGCCGCTCGAGCAAATCGATCGCGCCCTGGCCATTGCCCAGCAACCGGGAGTGATTTTTTGCAGCTTCGGCGACATGCTGCGGGTGCCTGGCAGCGCCACCGATCTGTTGCATGTGCGTGCCGTCGGCGGGGACGTGCGCATGGTCTACTCGCCATTGGATGCCGTCGCCCTGGCTCGACAACATCCAGACAAAGAAGTTGTCTTTTTTGCGGTGGGCTTTGAAACGACGGCCCCTGCCTCGGCCCTGGCGCTTTGGCAAGCTCGCGCCTTGGGATTGACGAACTTCTCCATGCTCGTCGCGCACGTCTTGGTTCCGCCGGCCATGGACGCTATTCTTGCATCGCCATCGAACCAAGTGCAGGCCTTCTTGGCCGCGGGCCACGTCTGTACCGTGATGGGATTCGAGGAATATTTCGCCCTGGCTGAACACTATCACGTGCCGATCGTCGTGACGGGTTTTGAACCAGTCGATTTGCTCGAGGGCATCTGGATGGCGATCCAACAACTCGAGACTGGAAGCGCCCGAGTCGAAAATCAATATCGGCGATCCGTCCGTAGACAAGGCAACCAAGCGGCGAGGAATTTTGTCTCGGAGGTCTTCGAAGTTGCTGATCGGCCATGGCGCGGCATGGGCATCATTCCTCGTAGCGGATTGAAGCTGAATCAGGCGTTTCGAAGCTTTGACGCGGAGTTTCGTTTTGCAGTTGGCCACGTGAAGGCAGTCGAATCGAAGGAATGTCGCAGCGGTGAAGTGCTGCAAGGTCGGCTGCGCCCCGACCAATGTGAAGCCTTTGGAAATACGTGCACCCCCGACCATCCCCTCGGCGCGCCGATGGTTTCCAGCGAAGGGGCCTGTGCCGCTTATTGGAAATATCGCCAATTCGAGCTGCCCATGACTCGAGCAGGGGGGCCGCCATGAACCCCTTCCCGGAATCATGCCCCATGCCGATCCCTGCAGGTCAGCGTTTGCTCTTGGCTCACGGCGAGGGGGCAGGGTTGACCCGGCGTTTGTTGGAGCGATTGATTTGGCCGCGGCTATCCAACCCGATCCTCGACCAGCATGGTGATTCGGCCCTATTGCCACGTTCCGATCAAGTGCCGGTCATCTCCACGGATAGCTTCGTCGTCAGTCCTCTTTTTTTCCCAGGAGGCGACATTGGCTCTCTGGCAATTCATGGCACAGTGAATGACCTAGCCATGTCAGGGGCGGAGCCAAAATTCTTGACGTTGTCATTGATCGCGGAAGAAGGCTTGCCCATCGAAATCCTGGAAGCGGTCTTGGATTCCACGGCGGCGGCGGTCAAACGCTGTCAGGTTCAAGTCGTTGCAGGGGACACCAAAGTCGTTCCGCGCGGCGCAGTCGATCAACTCTTCATCAACACCACGGGGCTTGGCTATCGACCGCGATCGGTTGATTGGGGTTGGCATCGAATTCAACCAGGTGATCAAATTCTGGTCAGTGGCACGATGGGCGACCATGGCCTGGCTATTTTATCCGCCAGGGAACAATTCCAATTCGACTCACCCATCCAAAGTGACAGTGCGCCATTGCATGAACTTGTGCAATCCCTTCTGGTATCGGACCTGGACATTCATCTGCTTCGCGACCCTACCCGTGGCGGCGTAGCAGCGGTGCTTCACGAAATCGTTGAAGCCACGAAGCTTGCGATTCGCATCGAGGAGAAGCAACTTCCCGTTCAGCCCGAGGTTCGCGGTGCTTGTGAGATTCTCGGCTTAGATCCCATCTACATCGCTAATGAAGGTAAGCTGATCTTGGTCGTTTCGGCCCGCGATGGCGACCGGGCTTTGCGCTGTCTCCATGATCATCCCTTGGGGCATAAGGCAGCCATGATTGGCCGAGTCGAAGAGCAGGCCATGCCCACGGTTTGGGTCGAAGGGATTATGGGAGCGTCACGCGTGCTGGATGAGCCAAGCGGCGCGCCGTTGCCCCGCATCTGTTAATGAGGCTTGCCGATAGCGCCACAAGGATCATCTTGGCTTCAGTTTAAACGCTCAACACTGCACATCCATATCCACGTGGGGAAAACGTTTACCCAGGTGGTCTTCCACGGCAGACACCATGTCCTTGAGGGAATGGGGTTGCTCTTCGTGATCGTCAAGCACGACCGTGGTGATCACGCGATCGCAGCCGCTTCGCACCGCTTCATGACATTTTTGAATCGCAGCAAGTACAGCAGATAAGTCACCTTCGATGATCGTGCCCATGGGGCCAAGACGATGATGAAGACCGGTTTCATAGAGGATGGCTGAGACCTTCGCCAGCTTTTCCTTTAATTGATGGTCGCCGATAGGATGAATGCTGAACTCCGCGAGCATAACTCACCTCTTCAACTTTCACGAGTCGTATCGTCTCTGGCCCAATTATTGCAAGCAGCAAGACACGTGCCAGTCTATGGCATTCCCAGGGTGAATGCCATCAGGTTTCGTATTTTTGTAGCGTAGGAATTGCTTTCGTAGCAAGCTAGTTGAATCCGCTCGTTAAATTCCAAGTTACTGCCATTGGTGGGTCATTGCGAAGGGAAAGAGTTTTTTCATGAAGTCGATAACCTCCACCATGATCGAGTCCTTAAAACCCCTCTTGGCGCCGCGTAGCGTGGCCGTGGTCGGAGCATCCAGGGACCCGAACAGCATCGGCCATCGCATCCTCGAAGCCATGCTTATGAGCCATTTCCAAGGGCCCGTCTATCCGATCAATCCCAAGGCCAGCGTGGTGCGTTGTCTGCGCTGTTATCCCTCATTGAAAAGTTTACCAGAGCCTGTCGACTTGGCCGTTGTGGCTGTTCCAAGAGACGCAGTTTTAAGTGTCATGGAGGATGGCTTCGATGCTGGTGTCAAAAGCTTTGTCGTGATCACGGCTGGCTTTGCCGAGGTCAGTGCAGAGGGTCGTGCTTTACAACAACAAATGCTGGAAAGACTGCGAGCTACGGGACGACGCATGGTGGGGCCAAATTGTTTAGGCCTGCTCAATACATCTCCAAGCGTGCAGCTCAATGCCTCTTTTTCACCCATTTTCCCTCCCATGGGGCGAGTCGCCATGTCTTCCCAGAGCGGGGCATTGGGGCTGGCCATTCTCGCTTCGGCAGCCTCGATGGGCCTGGGCATATCGCAATTTGTCAGCGTTGGGAATCAAGCGGATGTTTCCACCAACGACCTGTTGGAGTATTGGGAGCACGATGAGGACACGGACGTCATCTTGCTCTATGTCGAATCCTTTGGCGAACCGAGGCGTTTTGCTCGCTTGGCTCGACGTATTAGCCGCGGCAAGCCCATTGTTGCCCTGAAGAGTGGTCGCAGCGGCTCTGGAGCCCGGGCGGCTGGCTCCCACACGGCGGCCCTCGCGGCCAGCGACGTGGCCGTGGATGCCTTGTTTCATCAAACGGGCATCATTCGCGCCGAAAGTTTGCAAGAAATGTTTGAATTGGCGATCACCTTGAGCCGGCAACCCATGCCGAAGGGACGTCGTGTGGGGATCATCACCAACGCGGGAGGACCTGCCATTCTTTGTGCTGATGCCTGCGAGGCGGCCGGCTTGGTCAATCCAGAGTTTAACCCTTCCACGAAGGAGATCCTGGCCAAAGTCTTACCAAGAACGGCCAGCGTCAACAACCCGGTGGACATGATCGCTTCCGCACAGGCCCCGCAATACCGCCACTGCGTAGAGCATGTCTTGCGTTCCGGCGAAGTCGATGCCCTGATTGTGATTTACATTCCCATCGGCATGTCGGCGCTGCGCGAAGTGGAGTCGGCCATTCAAAGCGGGGTCCTGGCAGCCAAGGATGCGGGAATTCACGAACTTCCAGTTCTGACCATTGTCATGTCGCAACCAGGCCAGTCCGGGGAAGGGGCAATGACCTTGAACGATTTTCCCTGCTTTCAATATCCCGAAGCCGCGGCCAAGGTCCTGGGGCGATTGGTGGATTATGCTTCGTGGCTGGCTCAGCCCGTGGGCCAATTTCCAGCACAAGAGGGTTTGGCGGCATCGCGGGTGCGAGAGTTCTGTCGGCAAACCATTTACCAGGATGGATCGGGTTGGCTTGGCGCTCTGGCGACCAGGGATTTATTGAGCCTAGCCGGCTTTCCGCTGCCACAAGGGGGAGTGGCGCGATCGGCCGATGAAGCCGTGGCCCTGGCCGACCGCGTGGGCTATCCCGTGGCCATCAAGCTGGCTTCCAAACAAATTCTGCACAAGACGGAAGTCGGCGGCGTTCAGCTTCACCTCAAAAACGCCGATGCGGTTCGCAAAGCCATGGTCGCGATCGAGCAACGGCTCCGCGACCGGGATCTCCAGGCCGCCATGGAAGGCGTGATCGTGCAGCCGATGTTGTCGGCGGGGGTGGAGTTGATGGTGGGAATGACGCAAGACAAGTTGTTTGGACCGCTAATTGCATTTGGCTTGGGAGGCATCCATGTGGAAATATTGAAGGACGTCTGTTTTCGTGTGACCCCCTTGAGCGACGTCGACGTGCAGCACATGATCCGGAATATCAAAGGCTTTCGGTTGCTGGAAGGATATCGCGGCCATCCACCCGCGGACATTGCCTCCCTCGAAGCCCTCTTGCTGCGCTTATCGGAACTGGTCGAAGCCGTTCCGGAAATGGCGGAGTTGGATTTTAATCCCGTGATGGCCATGCCGCCAGGACAAGGGTGCGTCATCGTGGACGCGCGGATTCGCCTTGAGGAATCTGCCAAAGAGCAAGACTGATCCTCTTCAATTTCATCGGGATGCTGTTGAGAATCTGGTGAACTTCAGGCTGGAGCAATGCTCGACCAAATTAACCATAGGAGCTTCAAATGGCCTCTCATCGCTATATCCGATGGTTTAAGGATCTAACCATGGCCGATGTGCCCTTGGTGGGCGGCAAGAATGCCTCCTTGGGGGAAATGTACCGCGAATTAACGTCGAAGGGCATCTTGATCCCCAATGGTTTCGCCGTCACGGCCCAAGCCTATCGAGATTGGCTCAAGTGCCACGGTCTGGATCACAAGTTGAGAGACATGCTCAAAGGCTTGGACACGCACCATTTGGCGGACCTCGCGGATCGCGGACAACGCATCCGGGAAATGCTGCTGGCTCAACCATTGATGGAGGAACTGCAAAAGGAAATTTTGGCTGCCTATGCCGATTTAGGCCAGGAGTATGGTCCCGATCCCGACACCGCCGTTCGCTCCAGCGCCACGGCGGAGGATTTACCGACGGCGAGTTTCGCGGGACAGCAGGAATCCTATCTCAACGTTCGCGGTCCGCGGGCCATCATCGAAGCGTGCCGCAACTGCTTGGCTTCGCTCTTCACAGATCGGGCCATCTCCTACCGCGTGGACAAGGGCTTCGATCACATGGACGTGGCGTTGTCGATCGGCATCCAAAAAATGGTCCGTTCCGATTTGGCCTGTGCCGGGGTTCTCTTCACCTTGGACACCGAATCGGGCTTTCCTGACGTGATCCTCATCAACAGTTCCTACGGGCTGGGAGAAAGCGTCGTCAAAGGGCGGGTGGATCCGGATGAGTTTCTTGTTTTCAAGAAGACGCTGAAGCAAGGCAAACGGCCGATCCTTAAACGGCATCTGGGCGGCAAGCAAGAACGAATGGTTTATTCGACCCGTGGCGGCCGCAGCACAAGAATCATTCCCGTGCCGATGGAGGAACGCAAGCATTTCAGTCTGAACGACGAGGAGGTTCTCGCCCTGGCTCAATGGGGCTGCCTGATCGAGGAGCATTACAGCCAGCGTGCGGGGCGGCCCATGCCCATGGACATTGAATGGGGCAAGGATGGTCAAACTGGCAAACTCTACATTCTGCAAGCCCGTCCCGAAACGGTTCAAGCCCAAGCAGAAAAGCATCTCCTCGAAGTTTACGAACTCAAGTCTTCGGGCACGGTCCTCGTGCAGGGCAGGGCGGTCGGCGAGAAAATTGGCTCGGGCTCAGCACGCGTCATTCGGCAGGTGGAACATCTGCATCAATTCAAGCCTGGCGAAGTCTTGGTGGCTGACATGACGGATCCCGATTGGGAGCCCTCGATGAAAATGGCCTCGGCCATTGTCACCAATCGTGGGGGGCGCACGTGCCATGCCGCGATTGTCAGTCGAGAAATCGGCGTCCCGTGCGTGGTGGGTTCTGAAAAAGCCACGGATGTGATTCGGGGCGGCATGGAGGTCACGGTGAGTTGTGCCGAGGGGGAAGTGGGGAAGGTGTATGAAGGAAAAATTCCCTATGATCGGCAGACCATCGACTTGGGCCAACTCGCACGACCGCGGACCAAGGTCATGCTCAATGTCGGCAATCCGGAGCAAGCCTTTTCGCTGGCGGCCATCCCCAACGACGGCGTCGGGCTGGCGCGGGAGGAATTCATCATATCCAGCTTCATCAAAGTACACCCCCTGGCGCTCATTCATTTCGATCAACTGCCAGCGGGGCCGGTGAAGCAGGACATTGCTGAGTTGACCAGACATTTCAAACATAAGCCGGATTATTTCGTCCAGAAATTGGCCGAGGGAGTGGGGCAAATTGCCGCGGCGTTCTATCCAAAGGACGTCATCTTGCGCCTCTCGGATTTTAAAACCAACGAGTATGCGGGACTCTTGGGGGGAGCGGCTTTTGAACCGCAGGAAGAGAACCCGATGATCGGCTTTCGCGGCGCCTCCCGATATTACGATGACCGTTACAAAGAGGGTTTTTTACTGGAATGCCAAGCCATGAAATTAGTTCGTGAAGAAATGGGACTGACCAATCTGAAACTCATGATCCCCTTTTGCCGAACCGTGGATGAAGGTCAACGAGTTCTCGCGGTCATGGAACAAGCGGGACTCAAGCGGGGAGAGCATGGCTTGGAAGTCTATGTGATGTGCGAGATTCCCGCCAATGTCATTCTCGCGGAAGCCTTCGCCAAGATCTTTGACGGCTTCTCCATCGGCTCCAATGACCTGACGCAGTTGATTCTGGGACTCGATCGTGATTCCGCGATCGTTGCGCATTTGTTCGATGAACGCAATCCCGCCGTGATGAATTCAATCGAGGATGTGATCCGCCGCGTTCGCGCTTGCGGCCGGAAAATCGGCATCTGCGGCCAGGCGCCGAGCGACTATCCCGAGTTTGCTCGCTTCCTTGTGCAATGCGGCATCGACAGTATATCACTTAATCCCGATGTCGCCATCAAGACGACCATGCAGATCGCGGCTATGGAACAATCGCTTGGCCAAGAGAGCAAGCCGTAGATGAAGTGGAAGTCGCCCTCAAGCATCGTTTCTGCCAAAACCGGAGCAGGTCGATAAGCCGGGTTCTGTCCCCAGGGTTGCTGGGGGACGATCATTTCTCTTGGGCCTGGATTACTCCAGGTCTCCAGCGGCTTACCCGGGAGTCGATCGCGGACTGGACCAGTCCTGCTCCCTTATTTGGCCTTGCTTCCGGTGGGGTTTGCCGAGCCAATCGGTCGCCCGATTGCTGGTGCGCTCTTACATTAAGACCCGCGGGTCCGCACCGTTTCACCCTTGCCATACCTTGGGTATTCATGTTCTGTGGTCAGATCACATCGAGATGCTGCTGACAACGGCACACGAAATCCCGCGATTTTCGGCGGTTTTCTTTCTGTTGCACTTTCCCTGGCCTTGCGGCCGGTGGGCGTTACCCACCACCGTGTCCTGTGAAGCCCGGACTTTCCTCCGCCAGCTTCAGCCCTCTGGGCTTACCTGACGGCGATCGTCAGACCTGCTCCGATCTTGTCAGAAGCGGTCAAATCGTTGATTTTCCTATCTCTATGATACGCTTCCCCTTGGGATTCGTTCAAGAGATTATTCGTTGGAAAAAGAACTTCCTCTAACGATCTTGTTTTAGGAGCCGAAGGAGAGAGGGGTGATTCAGTTGGTTTTGCATTTGAAATGCAAACCCTTTATGATGGAATGTAGGCTGTTATGCATGTCAATCCGCAGTGGAGGACCGGCCGATGAAGCGCATCCACGTTGCTGGGATAGCGGCGTTCTTGGTGGGGGTTCTCCCTTTTAGCTTGCCCGGCGTTTCATCTCAAGGGGTTGATCGGCAGCAGCAACTCCGTGAACGCATCGCTTTGGCCGCCAAGGTCAGGGAAGCCTCCAAGAAGGGCATCGAATATCTCAAACGCGTCCAGTCCAACAATGGTTTGTGGTACTTCATGGACCCCAAAACATTGAATAGTCCCGGTTTGGCTTATGAGCAGAATTTGGGGACGACGGCCTTGTGCGCTTTGGCTCTCCATGAATCCGATCGCAATAACCTCCATAGCACCAAGCCGCACGTCGACAAAGCCGCGGCCTTTATTCGAAGAGATGCTCCGCGATCGCGGTACACGTACACCATTGCCTTGTCGCTTATCTTCCTGGATCGCTACTACCGTCAAGACATTCCCCATGCCGAGATCAATCTCCTGGCCCAACGATTAGTGAAGGGCCAAAGCCCATCAGGGGGATGGGGGTATGAATGCCATCAAGCCGCCGTGGAAGTGGATAATTCCAATACGCACTTTGCGGTGCTCGCGTTATTGCTCGCCAAGAGACGCGGCGCCCAGGTCGATCAAGCTCTGAAATTATCAGAAAAGCGATTTCGTGAAACGCAGCAAACGGACGGCGGTTGGAACTATTCCAGCCTGCCCATTTTTCCTCCGCAGTCCACGCCGCCCATGACCTGCGCGGGACTCCTGGGATTATCCTTCAACTATCGCCACGTGCTGCGGCAGAAGGAAGTGGCGATGAAGGGAAGCGATACCAGTAAGGTCCAGGCTAACGAAAAGATCGAAAAATTGGATCAAAAGCTCGAAGAGATCCTGCAAGACCCGCAAATCGCCCGGGCGCGCGATTTCCTCGTGAATCGCATTACCCTCATCAGCAAAGACTACGATCACGTCACCTATTTCTTGTGGTCCTTCGAGCGGATCGCCTTCATCTTTGGCGATTCATTCTTCGGCGACTTGGATTGGTTCAAGCTCGGATGCGACATTCTCTTGCCCATTCAACATGAAACCGAGGGATATTGGAGTCAGGACTCGCGTCAAGGCGCTCGGGTCGACACGAGTTTCGCCCTTTTGTTCCTCAATCGCGTGAATTTGTTTGATGAGCCGATCAAGGAAGTGAGCATGGTGTCTGGCCCCATGGAGAAAACGGCGCCGATGGTTTCCGGAAAGAGCGGTGCGCAGGCGACTTCGCCGCAAGCCAACCAAGACATGGATAAGCAGGAAAAATTGGCCCAGATCGGCAATAAGCAAGAAGCGGACAAGTTGGCCAAGGAATTGGAAATGGCCATCGGGCCGCGCTTAACGGAGATCCTTGACCGCATGGTTCAAGCGAGCGACCCAGCTTACGCCGAGGCCATGGCCAGGGCGATCGCCAAATCGAACCGGTTTGTTTTGCAAGAGCGGGTTCGTCAGGCCCTGATCAAGAAAATGGGACTCTTATCGCCCCTGGAACTGCGCAATTACTTGAATCATCGCGATCGCGAGCTGCGCTTGGCCGCCGTGGAAGCCGTGGCGCATAAATTGCCCAGCGAACAGACCGAGTACATCGGCGAGATCATTTCACGTCTCTATGATCAAGAGGCCATGGTAATAACGGCGGCTCATGTTTTGCTGAAAAAATACAGCAAACAAGATTGGGAATTAGACGCAACGCGATGGAAAAAATGGTGGGAAACGGCCGGGCCAGCGAAAACCGATGGTTGAATCATCCGTTCAATCCTGAGAAAAGTTTAACTCTGAAATTGAACATGGATGGCCTCTTGCCACGTAGAATTAAAACTAACTAGCTTCGACTGAAATCGTACGCTAAATTGAAAGAGTAGGGTGTTGCATCACACCGCGGTGGCTTCTTGGATGGAGGGATTAGTTGCATGCAGTTGGCACGACATTGGCTGATCTTGGGGTGCATCATCGGCGGGTGGTTGGCATACGTTCAGCCGACCCTGGCGCAAGGAAGCAGCGGTCAACCCTACGATCGCGCTGCTTTCAATGAGAAGGTTCGTGAATCGTCCGATCGCGCGATCGAATACCTCAAGAGAGCTCAAGCCAGAAATGGCATATGGCCCTTTATGGAAATTACTGGCATCCATGAGCAGAATATCGGCTGCACGGCGCTCGTAGCCTTGGCGCTCTTAGCGTCTGACCGAGACAATCGCTTTGACACGAAGGCCAACATTGATGCGGCGGCTGCCGTCATTCGCCGTGAAGTGCCAAAAATGAATTACACTTACACGGTGGCGTTATCCTTGATCTTTCTGGATCGCTACCACAAACCCGGCGCCGCCACGCCAGAGATCCAAGCCCTAGCCAAGAAGTTAGTCGAGGGTCAGAACCCGCAAAACTTCAGTTGGGGGTATAACTGTAATATGGCCGGCGACGTGGATAATTCCAACACCCATTTCGCCATCTTGGCCCTTCTGATCGCCAAGCGCAACCGCAATCTGCAGTTCGTCAACGGTGCCTTAGAGAAAGCGGAACGGCATTTTCGAAGCACACAATTCGAGGATGGCGGATGGCCTTACATGTCGCGAGCCGTTGTGGGGACCAACCGCTCCACCCCGCCGATGACCTGCGCGGGCTTGCTCGGCTTGGCCATTGGCTTTAGCAATCTGATGCAGAAGCGCGAAGTGGCCATGAAAGGAAGTGGAACCGATGCCACTGCTGGCAGCGCGGTGGAAAATATCGACAAACAATTGGATGCCTTTCTCCGCGATCCCCAGGTGATGAAGGCCCGCAATTACATCGTCGCCCAACTCGATCATATCGGTAAGGATTTTGAACACGTCACCTACTTCCTTTGGTCGATGGAACGCATTGCCTTCATCTATGGCAACGATTTCTATGATCGCAAGGATTGGTTCAAAATGGGCTGCGACATCCTGCTGCCCTTGCAAGCTCCGAATGGCAGTTGGAATACGGATGGACGACAAGGCCCTCAAGTGGACACTTCCTTTGCTTTACTGTTCCTGAATCGCGTAGATTTGCTGAAGATCCGGGAAACGGGCTTTGCGAGCGGTTCGATTGCGACCACGAAGACGACGACTGGAACAAAAACCAACCCCAGTTCGACGGCCTCCAGTCGTCCTCAAGGCTCGAGAGCCGACGCCGAAGCCCTGGCCAAGGAATTGGAAACGGCCTTGGGGCCGCGCGTGGATGAAATTCTCTCCCGTATGGTGGAATGCCGCGATAGCGCCTACACCGAGGCCTTGGTGGATTCGATCTATAAAGCTAAGCGGACCATCATTAAGGAACGCGTCCGCGAGGCATTGGCGCTGCGCATTTCACGGCTCAATACCCGGTCGATTCGCACTTTCATGGAGTCGGATGAAAAAGAGCATCGCATTGCCGCCATATCGTCCGTTTCCATGAAACCCGAGGAAAGACAAAAAGAACTCATCGGTGATCTGATCGACCGTTTGTCCGACCGTGATTCAGGCGTTGCCAAACAAGCCTATGACGTCCTGAAACTCGTCACCAAGCAAGACCATGGTTTGGCGGCAGGGCCGTGGAAGAAATGGTGGGATGCAGCGGGTGGCAGTAAGAACGATAAGGAAGACGATAAAAATAAATAAGCCGTGGCTTTCGATTCAACCGCTCCTCACGTCGACCTGATCAGGTCGACGTGAGTTTATTTTTGGACCTTTCTCAACCTCGGATCATTCTGGCTTGCTCCATCTACTTTGGCCGGAATTTTTAGAAATATGGGAGTCTTTTCCCTAGTCCCATCGTCTCATTTCACAGTCATAGCCGGATAGCCGGCCTTTTTTTGAGGGCCAGTCGCGAGCCAAACCTTATGGACTGGGTTTGTTTACAGTCGATTTGGAATGAGATACACTAGGTTGAACCTGGTCCTTGATTGTAGGATGGCTCGACAGTGCGTTCGTCAATTCAGATCAATTGAAGGATTCGTCACATGCTTCATGAAATGATTCGACATTGGTTTGGCTCATCAGTCGAGCCTAAGAAGAACCCATCCCGCAAAGTCAACCGCCGCAAGCCAGTTCAACTGAGCATGGAGTGGCTTGAAGAACGCATCGAGTTGGCGACGCTGACCTGGACCGGCGCCGTGAACAATCTTTGGTCCAACTCTGGGAACTGGCTTAATGAATCCAATGTGAATCAAGCTCCGACGGCGGGCGACGATCTCATTTTTGCTACTGGCGCTTCGAACCTGGTCAACTTCAATGACCTTCTTCAAGGGATCAACATCCGCTCCATCACCTTTGCCGGGTCGGGGTCCAATTATGTCCTGACGGGCAATGGCATTAGCCTGGGTGATGGCGCGGGCGGCGGCATCTTCCAAGACTTTACCAGCCCCTTCACCGTGCAATTCAATCTGGCCTCGATCAACGTTCAGTCTGGCAATCCCAAGTTCATCTCCGTGGCCACCGTGGGGGGGACGCTGAACGTGGCTTCGCCGATTCTGCTCAATGGCGGAGTGGAATTGACAATTGGCCAGGCGGTCAACGGCGATGGCAACGTCAACATGAGCGGGGTCATCAACGGCACGGGCAGCTTGATCAAGAATGGCGGGGGCATCCTGGCCCTGGCTGGCGCCAACAATTACACGGGCCATACGACCATCATCGGCGGCACCTTGCACGTCTTTGCGAACAACGTCATTCCCAATAGTTCGGCCGTGATTTTGGCCTCGGCGGGAGCGACCCTCGACGTCGATGGCAAGTCGGAAACTATTGGCTCCTTGACCGGCGTGGCGGGCACCACGGTCACGCTGGGGAATGGCAGCCTCATTATTGGCAGTGACAATGGTTCCGGGTCCTTCGAAGGCATCATCACTGGCACAGGCACCTTGACCAAGATCGGCTCCGGCATCCAGACGTTGACCGGAAATAATCTCTACACGGGGCTCACCACGGTCAGCGGCGGAACCTTGTTGGTCAATGGCACCCATGACGGCGCCTACTCGGTGACGACGGGCGCCTCCCTTGGCGGTACGGGCACGGTCACCCAAGTCACCTTGTCGGGAGGCAGCATTGCCCCAGGCGGAGCCACGCCTGGCACCTTTACGGTGGGCAGTTTGACCATCCAAGCCAACAGCGGTTTGTTCGTCCGCTTGAACGGCACGGATCCAGGCTCGTTTGACGTGTTGAACGTCACGAGCGGTAACGTCGATTTAAACAATGCATTCCTCAACGGGTCCGTTGGCTTTGACGCCAACATCGGCGACAGCTTCACGATCCTGACGACCTCCGGAAACATCACGGGTACCTTTAGCCAAGGCAACACGGTCTTTCTCGGCGGCAAGAAATTCAGCATCGCGTACAACGACCATTCCGTGGTCTTGACCCGCATCGCCGCCAACTCGACGACCACGCTGACCTCGTCGCTCAACCCGTCCGTCTTTGGCGATATCGTCACGTTCACCATCATCGTCCAAACGGAAGCGGGAACGACCACGATTCCCTCCGGCACGGTGACGATCTTTGACGGCGACGTCGAGTTGGAAACGGTCACGCTCAACGCCCAGGGCCAAGCCACCTTTAGCACCGATGCCTTGGCCATCGGCAGCCATCCGATCACCGCCAAATATAACGGCTCGACCGAGCATGAAGAGAGCACTTCGGACGTGCTCACGCAAAATGTGTTGCGCGCCGCCGTGGGCGGCATCTTTGTGTTCGCAGGTTCGCCGCAAAGCACGACCGTCAATCAAAACTTCGCTATCGCCTTGCAAGCTCGCGTGGTGGACGTGGATGGCGAGCCTTTGGAAGGCGTGGTTGTGACCTTCTCGGTGCCGGGCGGGGCTGGCCCCAGCGGTAACTTTGGCGGTCAAAACACCGTCACCGCAGTCACGGATGAGAATGGCATTGCGACGGCTCCGATCTTGACTGCCAACACCGTGGCGGGCAATTTCGCCGTTCTTGCCAGCGTGGGCAGCTTCAGTGCGACGTTCAGCCTGACTAACTTGGCTGACGTGGCCACGAAGATGCTTATCTTGCAGCAGCCCACCTCGACCCATGCGGGACAACCGATCAGCCCAGCCGTACGCGTGGCCCTGGTGGATCAGTTCAACAACATCACCAATTCCAACGCGGCGGTTACCGTCATGCTCGGTGCCAATCCTGGGGGCGGAACGTTGTCGGGAACGTTGACCGTGAATGCCGCGGGAGGGATCGCCGAATTCAGCGATCTTTCGATCAACAAGAGCGGCACGGGGTATACCCTGATCTTCAAGAGCAACGGCTTTGATGACGTTGGCTCCAATGCCTTCAACATCACCGGTGGTGAGGCGGTGCGCTTCGGGGTCAGCGCGCCGACGCGCATTCGCAATGGCTTCGGTTTCGAGATCACGGTGACGGCGTTTGACGCCTTTGGCAATATCGCCACGGGGTACACTGGCACCGTCAGTTTTTCCTCCACGGCCAACGGGACCATTCTCCCCGCGAACTACACGTTTACCGCTAGCGATGCGGGCGTGAAGCGCTTCACGATCACGACGCGTCGGGTCGGATTCCAAGCGATCACGATCAAAGATATTGCGCAAGCCAGTCCCATTCCCGCTTTCCGCTTCTCCTTCTGGAGCCTCTTCGGCAATCGACTGCGGTTGTAACAGGGTGGCGGCCATCTAACATCGATATTCAAGACAACCCAAGGCGGAAGCGCCTTGGGTTTCGCTTTGGAGCGGGGCTGTGCGAAAACGGCTAAAGATACTACATTAGCTTCTATTGACTCGGGGTGATTACATCTCGACTTAAAGACAAAACACGAAGTCTACTGCATAAGGGGTGGCACGTCATGGGCAAACGTGGTGATCGGTTCAAATTGCGGAAGATCGAGCAGAAAGAATCGAAGGCCTATAATGGACCTCGCAAGGCCGCCGAACGGGTGCGCCGCGAGTCCCGCATGCTGGCCGCTTTGAAGGCGGGCAAACCGCCTTATTCCAAGATCGTGCGAAACTGGCTTTCCGTCCAGCTTGGCAAGCCTGAAGAGAAAATTACTCCGGATGATGTCAAAGCGATCCTTGCCAAGGCCAAGTAGCCCAGGCTTTCGCCTCGTCGCAACTCGGATGAGACGTACCGGTTGAATCATCATCGTGAGATGGGTCCATGAAAATGGGCCCATCTTTTTGTGTTAATGGGGAAAGTTTATCGTATCACTCGCCGCCATTTGCGGGCTGTCGGGGCATCATCAAAATTTGATTTGGCAAAATCGCTTGCCAGGCGATAGGAATAGGTCCGTTCCCCAATTTCGTTTTGGGCAGTGGATCGAGATGCGTCACCCCGCGAATGACTAATATTTTCTGCTTTTTGGAAGCGACATCAACAAAACAATGATATCCGAAACTATCGTTGCGCTCCATTTCACTGCCGATGATCAGAAAATCATTGGGAGTCAGGGTCACTTGCCAGGCCATGCCGTCGAGCCGCTCTTCGGGCATTTCTTCGGGGAGCTTCCAGCCCGTGCGATCTTCATTTGGAAGAATGATCTTCGAGCCGTATTGTCGGCTGCGGACGTAGGGCACGGCCTGCACGTGGACGTGGCCGTTTTCGGTCATGCTCAATCGAAGAATCAAGCCGTATTCGCCCTCTGGCAAGGAGCAAGGCTCTATCTCGCCTCCGCGAACCAAGAGCAATTGGCTATCGGCTCGTTGTTGTTGGAGTGGAAGATGAAATTCCTTGTTCGATGCGACCATCAAACGCTGCGCTGTCGGACAGGTCTCAGATTGGGTCAACATTTTTTGCAGAGTGGCCGAGCTGGCGCCCTTGATCATGCCAATACGCAGGCCGTTCTGATTAAACTCATCGCGAAGCTCGATGGGGATGATTTGCTCATCGACGTTTTGCCAAAGCTGATCAGCGAGGAACTCTGCGCCCAGTTCCTCTTGTACGATGGCAAATTCGATTTGACTGGAATCCGGTCCAATACCATGCCATGGGGCGCGCAGCCGGTCGAGCCAGTTGCCCGATGAAGGACGCGACGCGCTACAGCCTGTGAACCATAGCGAAGCGAGTGCCAGTAGACCCCAAACCCATTGCGACATGTTTGACGCACTTCCCCCCATTAGGCTTGTCCATGGATGGATCTTTTGTTTGTCCCTGGACGTCAACCGCGGGGACGATATCTTATCGGCCGTTCTTGTCAAGCAGTAAAGAGCATGCCTTCAAGCACATCCGATTTGAGGGGATTTGCATTTGGCAGTCGATACGAAACCTTAACCTGGTGAACTTTGGCAATCGAGTTATCTCAGAGTGGATGGCGAGAGTGAAAAGAGGAGTGCTCCGTGGGGAGTTAGATAATCCCATGAAGAGGACCGCCACGTTTGGCCAGATCATCCACTTTGCGCGTCACGTCTGGGTCTTCTTCAAGGGGCCAGGAATGATGTGGTTTTCGTCTGGCGTCAATCATCAAGGCACCCCGGCAACCCCAATGTTTGTGTTGAATGAAACTGGCAACGCCGTGCACATCCGTGGCGGGGTTCGACCGGGTGAACGTGACCCAAAGGAACTGGTTCAGAGACCGACTTGCGAAGTCACTGTCATCCACCAGGACCACCAGCCTGAATTGATTCAAGGGATCGTCCAGCTTAACGGACTCGGCCAATCGTTCCGCTGCTTTCGGCTCGCGGTCGTACTCCGCGCCGCGCAGAACAATAAGCCCTGGAAGGATCAACCGCGGCTCGCTGAAGCCGGGGGGAAGTTGCATCGACGAAGGAAGCTGTGAACTGAGTTGATGCTGAACCGGGCCTGCCACGGCCACGACCAATTTTGATCCTTCATTGAGTGCCGTTCCGGTGTAATCCAGAGTGTCGATTGTCGTGCAGGTGTGAAAGTGCAAATCGGTCTCCCAATTGGCGCGCTCCAGGATGTGGCGAAAGAAGGCCGACACATCTTGGATATCGAGGGCGGGGTCATCCTCCTGGGCGGCGATGAACAGATATTTGGCTAGGGAAAGTTGCCCTTGTCCCAGGATGGCATGAGCGATGGTTTGGAGTTCCTGCGGCCGGCGCACTTTGGCGTAAGGCACGTATCGTTCACTGCCAATGGCCAGCAACAAGGGATGCACGCCTGCCGCGTCCACGGCATGGACGGCTTTGACGCCAGGAATGACGGTGGGAATCACCGGACCGGTGAGCTCATGGATCAAGGCGCCGAAGTTGCTGTCTTCCTGCGGGGGGCGGCCGACGACGGTAAACGGCCAAATGGCGTCTGTTCGGTGCACGACTTTTTCGACGTTCAAAACGGGAAAGTCGTGGACCTGGGCATAATAACCCAGGTGATCCCCGAAGGGGCCTTCCGGAAGCTGGGTTTGCAAGTCCAAGGTGCCGATAATGTTGAAATCCGCGTCACCCAAAAATGGGGACTTGCCAGGATGCTTCACGAGACGGACTCTGCGCCCTCCCAGCGCACCGGCAAAGGCCAATTCGGGTAAATCCTCCGGCAACGGCATCACGGCCGAGATCATCATCGCGGGCGGTCCTCCCACGGCGATGGTTACGGGCAAGGGCTTGCCGCTTTGCAAAGCCGCGGCATGATGGACGCCAATGCCGCGATGGATCTGATAATGCAGGCCGACTTGTCGATTGCGTTGATATTGGTTGCCGCTCAATTGCACGCGATACATGCCAAGATTAGAGTGCCGCCAACCGGGACGCAGCGGATGCTCGGTGTAGACTTGGGGCAGCGTGATAAACGGCCCGCCGTCGCGCGGCCAGCATTGAAGCTTCGGTAATTGATCGATTTGGGTCTCCCGCTCCAAAACGGGAGCCGACCTGACGTAGTGGGGCAGCATCGTCCAGGCGGCGCGGGGGACCTTCCAATACCTCCATGGTTGCCTGAAAAACGACGGCGGATCGATTTTCAATTCCATCAAGCGCCTGACCGTATCGAGGGTATCGCGGAAAAGATACCGTGTACGCTCCATGGTGCCGAAAAGGTTGCAGGCCATCAGAAAGCGGCAATCCTTGGGGCGCGTGAACAGCAAGGCCGGCCCCTGAGCTTGATAGACGCGCCGCTGGATCTCGGCCATCTCTAGATGGGGATCGATTTCCGCTTCGATGCGGATGAGCTGACGGGTTCGTTCGAGGTCCGCCACAGCCGCCTTCAAACTGGCATAGCCCATAATGTTCCAGTCTAGCACTAGGATAACGTGAAATTAACTACCCGCGCCATGTTTCGTCGGGTCCACGTTGCGGCGCCGCGGGACGTGGCGATCCCGGCGGCGTTTGCTCGCTTGCTGGGCTTGCTGGGCCACGCCATCTGTGGGCACCGGGGCCAGGATGCCCGGTTCCGTGGGGATGCGAGCGGCGGCTTCTGCGGCCAGTTGTTGAAAACGCTCCTGGCTGCGGATCCGTTCGCCTTGCCCTGGCGGCACGCGCTCCCAATGGCCATCCGCGAAAAGCTGCCTGGCCTTCACATTGTCCGCCATGCTAATGGCCAGGATTTCGTCGATAAGCCGGGCCTTAAGTTCGGGTTGTTCAATCGGAAAAGCGACTTCCACGCGCCGACTCAAGTTGCGATCCATCCAATCCGCGGAACCGATGTAGACCAGCGGATCGCCGCCATTGCCGAAATAAAAGACGCGGCTATGTTCGAGGAAGCGATCCACAATGGAGATGACGCGGATGCTTTCGCTGACGCCGGGAATGCCGGGCCGCAAGGCGCAAATGCCGCGACAGATCAAGTCGATGTTCACGCCTGCCTGGCTGGCCTGGTAGAGGGTCTTGATGATGGCGGGCTCGAGCAGACCGTTGATCTTGGCGATGACCCGCCCCTTGCGGCCCGCGCGTTGATGTTCGATCTCCGCCTCAATCTTTTCGATCATAAAATTCTGCATACGCGCCGGGGCCACCACGAGTTTGCGCCAGCGCGGCACTTCGCTGTAGCCGGTCAAGTAATTGAACAAGGCGGAGACGTCTTCCCCGAAATCCAGATTGCAGGTGAAAAAGCCAAGATCAGTGTAGGCCCGGGCCGTTTGCGGATTGTAATTGCCGGTCGCGAGATGGACGTATCGTCGGAGGCCGTCGTCCTCGCGGCGCACGACCAAGGCCACCTTGCAATGCGTTTTCAAGTTGACGAAGCCAAAGACGACGTGCACGCCCGCTTTTTCCAATTCGCGGGCCCAGACGATGTTTCTCTCTTCGTCCATGCGCGCTTTCAACTCGACGAGCACGGTCACCTGCTTGCCATTTTCCGCAGCCAACTGGAGAGCGCGAATGATGGGTGAATCCGTTCCCGTGCGATACAGGGTTTGCTTGATGGCCAGGACGTTGGGATCTTGGGCGGCCGTCTCGATGAATTCCGTCACATGATTGAACGATTCATAGGGATGATGGATCAAAATGTCGCGGTTGCGAATCGCCGCCCAAATAGTCGGCGCCTTGGCAATGTCGGGTGCGGGCCGAGGAACATAATGAGGATCGCGGAGATGGGGGAATCCCGGGAGTTGATAAATTTGAAAGAGCCCCGTTAAGTCCAGGATCGCAGGCGCATTGGTGACGTCTTGGGGTTCCAGGTCCAATGCCGAGGTCAAGAAGTTCATCAGCACGGGGGGAGCCTTGGCGTCTAGGTACAAATGGACAGCCGTGCCGCGTTTGCGTTTTCTCAGCTCATCCTCGATGGTTTTGAGCAAGTCATCTACTTCCTCATCGATCTCGAACTCGCGATCGCGGATCACCTGAAAGGCCGAGGCGTGGGTCAATTCCATACCGAGAAAGAGTTCATGGAGATGTAATTGAATCAAGGTTTCGAGCGGCACGAAGGCGTGGCCCTTGGCCTGAGGCAGCGGCAGGAAGCGCGGCAAGACGGAAGGCACTTGCACCACGGCGAACATCGGCTCGATTTCTCCCTGGCGCCGAAGCATGATGGCCAGATTCAGCGACTTGTTCACCAAGTGGGGAAATGGATGGCCGGTGTCAATGGCCAAGGGGGTCAGCACGGGTTGGATCAACCGGCGAAACTGATCTCCCACATAATTTAACTCTTCTTCATTTAGGTCCTGGGCGGTTAGGATGCGAATGCCGGCCTGAGCTAGGGGAGGCAAAATTTCCTCATACAAAAGACGGTACTGTTCCGCGGTCATCGATTGCACGAGGCGGTTGATCTGTTCCAACTGCTCGCGCGGCGGCATGCCGTCGGCGCCTGATCCCGCATCGATCCCCGCGTGGATTTTTTGATGCAACCCGCCCACGCGCACCATGTAAAATTCTTCCAGGTTGCTGCTAAAGATGGCAATGAATTTCAAGCGTTCGAGCAAGGGCACGTTCGGGTCGGCAGCTTCCTCAAGCACCCGGCGATTGAACTCCAACCAACTCAATTCCCGGTTGATGTATAATTGAGGATCATCCAGCAGCACCGAACGATCGGGAAGTCGTTCATTCATAAAATGGGCCATCCACGGCAAGGTAGATTGATTCGATTTCTAGACCATCTATTTTACTCAATGTCAGAGCCAATCATCAGTCCTTCTAGGCCCTCGTCTTCATGGAATCTTCAAAAGAGGGAGAAATCTATGGACCTTGCGGCAACGCTGCATTTGTATTTAGACGGTCCGAGGCAGCTTCGAGCCTTGGTGGCCGATATGAACGACGAGCATTTGCGCCAGCGGCCCGTGCCCGGCAAATGGAGCACCTTGGAGGTCATATGCCATCTCGTCGATTTCGATCCCATTCTGGCTGACCGCATGAAACGGATTATCGCGGAGGATCGACCACAACTCCTAGGCGCGGATGAGCAGAAATTCGCGGCGGCGCTGCGCTATCACGACCGGGACGCCGCGGAAGAGCTGGCCTTATTGGAAAAGACGCGCAGCCAAATGGGCCGGATATTGAAGCAACTCAAGGAAGATGCATTCGCGCGGGAAGGGGTCCACAACGAACGGGGAGTGTTAACTCTGGCCCGCATGTTGGAGATCGCCGCCAAGCACATCCCCCATCATTTGGCCTTCATCCAAGAGAAGCGGCATGCCATGGGGTTGCCGGCCAAGAAAAGTTCGTGATCTAATCGATCAGGGCTGAAATCGCCTTAACCGTAAGCTGTTGCCCACGACGCTCAGACTGCTCATGGCCATGGCTGCTGCCGCGATCATGGGGTTGAGCCAATTGATTGCGGCCAGGGGAATGCCGATGATGTTGTAAATGAAGGCAAAGAACAAATTGCTCTTGATGGTCCAAAATGTCTGCCGTGCCAACCGCAAAGCCGCGGCCACGTCGCGGAGGTCGTTACGGGTCAGGATGATGTCGCCAGCTTCAAGGGCCACGTCGGTGCCGCTGCCTAAAACCAAGCTTAGATTCGCGGCGGCCAGGGCTGGAGCATCATTAATGCCATCTCCCACCATGGCGACGGCTTGACCGCCTTCCTGTATTTGGCGAACCAGGGAGGCTTTCTCATCGGGCTTCACTTGAGCGTGCACCTTGTGGATGCCAATTTGATTTGCTACCTGGAGAGCCGTGGCTTCCCGATCCCCCGTGACCATGACGCAGCTGTAGCCTGCAAGTTGCAATTGGGCAATGGCCTCCTCGGCTTCCTCGCGCAGGGCATCCTCAATGATAAAGTAGCCGCATGGCCGGCCTTGCCAGGCAAAGTAGATTCTGGTCCCCGTTGGTCCTTCGTCGAGAGATCTGTCCAGCCCTTGAGAGGTATCTTGCCTTTCGATTCCGTTCTGAAGGAGCAGGGCTTCATTTCCCACGATCAGGGAATCGCTTGTAAAACGAGCCGAGATCCCCATCCCCGGATGCTCTTGAAAATCCGTCATGCGAGAGTCTTCATTGGGGTTTGCTACTTTACCCTGACTGAACTGCTCGCAATATCGACTAATCGCCTTGGCCCAAGGATGCTGACTGGCAGCCTCGGCAATCCCGACTTTTGCCAATAATGCGAACTGCCATGGTTCGTGTTCATCGACTAGCCATCGGACTTCCCTGACAGCGGGTTTGCCTTGGGTAAGCGTGCCTGTTTTGTCGAAGAGGATGACGCGAATCTGACTGGCATGTTCCAGGACTTCGCCGCCGCGAATGAGGATGCCCCGCTCGGCTCCCCGGCCTGTCCCAGCGATGACGGCCGTGGGCGTGGCCAAGCCCAAAGCACAGGGGCAAGCAATAATCAGCGTGGATACAAAAGCGGTCAATGCATGAGCAAGAATCTGCTGAGCCCCCGCTTCGCTGGTCCAAGCACCATACACGATCCATCCTGCCGCCGACGCCATGGCAATGATGATCACCGTGGGCACGAAGACCCTGGCAATGCGATCGACCCAGCGTTCGACGTCGGCCTTTTTCAACTGGGCTTCCTGAACGAGTTGGATAATACGGGCCAATTGCGTCTCCGAACCAACCCGGCTCGCCTTAAATAGCAGTCGACCTTCATGGTTGATCGTTCCCGCAAACAACGGGTCGCCGGCTTGCTTGACCATGGGCAGCGACTCGCCGGTCAACATGCTTTCGTCGATGGAAGATCGGCCATCCACCACATGCCCATCGACCGGAACTCGATCCCCTGGTTTCAACAACAACAGGTTGCCAGGCACGATGAGTTGAACGTCGGTCTCCATTTCCATTTGCGTTTCAGGGAGATAGAGCCTGGCCTTGGCGGGTTGCAGATTGAGCAAGGCATGAAAGGCTGAGGTTGTACGCCGTTTCGCTTTCTCTTCCAGCCAGCGGCCAAAAAGGATCAAGGTGATGATCACGGCTTGTGATTCGTAATACACTTCCCCTCCCGTGGCATCCCAAGGCTGCATGACGGTCAGAACGAAACTATAGAGAAATGCCGCAAGCGTGCCGACGCTGATCAGCGTGTTCATGTCGGATTGGCCCCGCTTGGCCAACCGCCACGCCCCTGTCATGAACGGCCAAGCGCAGCCAAACTGCAACGGGATGCATAAGGCGGCGAGGAGCCAATCCCGATATGGAAAATGAAGATGCAACATGGAAATGACGAACACGGGCAACGTCAGGGCTGCCGCCACGATGAGCCGCGGTCCCAAGCCTTGAGCGAGGGAGGCTGCTTGCGCGTCACTGACCTCGTAACCAGCCTCCTTCACAGCCTGTTTGATTGAACCGAGCATTTCCGGGGTAGTTTCGGAAAGCTCCACAAGGGCTTGTTCCAAGGGGAGGCTGACCGCCACCTGCTGGATGCCGGGAAGAGGCCGCAAGGCATCCTCGACTCGAGCCACGCAGGACGAACAGTGCATTCCAGTGATGTGGAGTTTAATTTGCGCCAAGCGAGCCCCTATTCCAAGTAGTGGGTGCACGACACATGCAGGCTCGGCGGGGCATCAAGGCTGAGCAAGATAGAGCCACAAGTAAAGCAGTCCCAAGGCCAGGGTCAGCAGCATCCCTCGCCAAAGTCGACGCACGGGTTGAATAAGACGCTTCCACCAAGTAGTTGCGTTTTGAGCCAGCCAAGGCTGGGTCAAGCCAATGGCAGCCACGGTACCACCATGGACCATGGTGGAAAAGCTCGTGGGCGGCGAAAGGGCTACGTAATGAGTTGTGATCCAAGGAACGATTCGCTCCTCGGAGCGCAGGGGGCCGACCTGAGTTAGTCGTTCGACAACAATGGCTTCCACCGTTTTATGCACGCAAGATTGGCATCGTGGGACAGGTTCAAAGAACATCAAGCGCTTTTCGTCCAGGGCGATATTCAAGGGAGAAGGGAAGTGCCATTCCTCCCTTTCGACCTGATGTCGAAATAAGTCGCCGCTGCTCAAGGGTTGAGCGCAGAAGAAGCATGCCGGGCCTGGTTGGTTATGCTTGTCAGATTGAATGACGCGCTGCATGGTATTTAACTTTGATAATGAGTCGGGTCAGGCAAGCCAGCCTCTTCAAACCCTTTGCGTCTGAAGTGACAACTATCGCACTTGCCACAGGCCCGACCTTGTGCATCCGGTTGATAGCAACTAAGGGTCCATCGGTAATCCACGCCCAGTTTCATACCCTCTTGTATGATTCGTGTTTTGGACCAGGAGATCAAGGGGGCATGAATGCGAAAAAGTCCAGCCCCTTCGACACCGGCCTTGGTAGCCACGTTCGCCAAGATGGCAAATTGTTTCACAAACTCAGGCCGGCAATCAGGATAACCACTGTAATCGACGGCATTCACGCCGATGTAAAGATCGAAAGCCGCGATCACCTCGGCGTATCCCAACGCGATGGCGAGAAGGATCGTGTTCCGCGCCGGCACATAGGTCACCGGGATGGTCGACCTTGGTTCAGTCTGTACATCGTCTCGGTGAAAGGGAACGTCTACTTCGGCAGTCAGGGCAGAACCTCCCAGCGCGCGAAGATCGATTTGGACGATCTTGTGTTCCTGAACGCCTAGGGATTGCGCCAATTGACGAGCGCAGGTCAATTCGGCACGATGCCGTTGGCCATAATCCACCGTCAGGGCATGCACGGCATATCCTGCCGCGTGTGCCATGGCCAGGACCGTGGCGCTGTCCAAGCCGCCGCTCAATAATACCACGGCTTTCTTGGCAACGGCTGAAGATGGAGCTGAATCTGTCATGGCTGATGTAACAAGAGGATTGCAACCTGAATCGATCTCAATGCTTGCTTTCGTATAATTCTACTGATCCATGAACCTGTGCGAGGAAAGAAATAATGTCCCTGATGAATCCACCGGATCGCAGTCAACTGGAAACCTTTGTCAACGAAAATCCGCAACGGGACTACCTGATCGAGATCGTGTGCCCTGAGTTTACGAGCCTTTGTCCCAAGACGGGGCAGCCCGATTTCGGAACCATCACCTTCATATATATTCCCGATGAAAAATGCGTTGAACTGAAATCGCTCAAACTCTATCTACAGCGGTTTCGCAATGTCGGTTCGTTTTATGAAATGGTCGTCAATCGCTTGCTCGATGACTTCGTCCATGTGGTGCAGCCAAGAAAGTTAACCATCATCGGTTCGTTTACTCCCCGCGGTGGCATCACTACAAAGGTCACTTGTGAATATCAAAAGCCTTAACCACCGCGCCAACCTGGCCTAGGATTTGGTTCAATGTGCCACGATCAGCCCTTGGTTAGGACAATTCGACCTCAGCTGGGGCCAGGATCATGGGGTCGACGTTGGGCGGCACGGGCGGCAATTTAAGTTCGAGAACGCGCCAACCTCGATGGCGCACCATTCCTTGAAACGGCGGCTGTCCCGATAGTTGGCCCGTCAGTCGAATGGCGGATGGGTCGAATCCGGGCTGAACAGTGAAAGCTTCGTCCTCCTTGGCATCGATCACCCCGTCGAGCTTCATATGATCGAGCAAAGCCTGTCGGCATTGGCGATGAATGTCCTTGACGGCGGCGCCTATTTGAGCATCCGGGAGATGGGCAATCTCCTCCATCAAGAAATCAATGAGCCGACCTTCACGTTGCAGCAGAGCTAGCCATTGCAGTGATGCCGCTGGGGGTTGACCCGGTTTTGGCATGGGCGGGACCGGTTCGCGTTGCACCTTTTCGCTGGTCGGCGGCGCGGGAGGCGCTGGCACGGGCGATGCTTTTCGAGGTGCTTCGAGCAAGGGAGCGATCTTTTCACCAAATGATGGGTCGGTCAACGTTCGCCACATCGCCCGAAGCATCATCGAAAGATTCATCGACCGGCGGCTCGGTTTGGTGCTCATGACTACCTCGATCCTTGGTTAACAGACGGTTGGTTCGGCCCCATTTCATTAAAGAGAGGCTATTTCATGGGTCAACCCTTAGGCGTCTCATTTCTCCATCGTCTTGCGCAGCGCCGATGCGGCCTGGACCGTCGGCACACGAATGGGTATCCTTTGACTCGCGGATTCATCAACTCCATGCATGAAAAGGATTTCTTTTATGTCGATCCTTCTGGCCGTAGCATGCTTGTTGCCTTCCCTTTCGGAGCCACCCTCGGCTGAATCGCCAAACCCCATATTCGATCTGCTGTTGCGCGATGGAGTGCCGTTGACGTCTACGACCCAGGTCTGCCTGCCTGAGCCTACAATGCCGGATGGGTTGCAGGCCGAGGAACAGTGGCGCTGCTTGGAGCAGCTTCCTGAGCGAACCATGCCCGTTGAGGAGTTGGTGCGACCCAGCAGCGTGGCCCCGTTCGTACTGCGCATCTACGACGTACCCGCCGGGCAACCTCAACCGCCTGGACGCGGAGTGGACCTTTATTTCCTCACGCCTGGTTCCCTCGATCAACTGGTCAAAAGCGATTTTCTTGAAAGACTACTTAACAGCGGTCGCAAGGATGCCCGCATCGAACCCCTGAACCTGGAGCAACTCAAGCGCAACGGGGGGCTGACTTCGCCGACTCATGCCGAGCGAACGGGCTATGCACACGTGCAAATCACGCTCATGGATCGTGTCCTGCTTAAGAGCACGCATGTTACGACCTGGCATCGCACCCAGGAGAGCCTGATCGTGGCCGCGCGCATTGACCCTTCCTTTACCGGAGAGGCTGAGTTTCCTAATCAATGGCAAGGGTTGCGCCGCAATGACGAAGGTAAACTGATACCCGTAGGTGATCCCACTCCCTATCATGCCGCGGGTTATTACGTAAAATTCACCAAATGGCACGCGCCGGAACCGATGCTGTTTGTCGAATGGCACTTAATCTTCGCCGAACCGACTGCTTGGTTTGAAGGCGCGAATCTCTTGCGTTCCAAACTACCCTTGGTGATTCAGACTAAGGTGCGCGGGATGCGGCGGGATTTAATGAGGCAATGAAGGAATCTCAGCAAGTCGCCGATGCGTCATGCCGCCAGTCTGATCGGCAGGCTTGACGGATCCTCCGCAATGATCTGGCCATCATGAAGATGCACGGTGCGTTGTGCCCGCCGGGCCACCTCATCGCTGTGGGTGACGACCACCAGGGTCATGCCGCGTTCGTTGTGCAGTCGATCAAAAAGGTCGAGAATCTCCGCGCTTTTCCGCGAGTCGAGATTGCCCGTGGGTTCATCCGCGAGCAGGAGGAGGGGGTCGTTGGCCAAGGCACGGGCGATGGCCACCCGTTGACGTTCGCCAATGGATAATTTCGTGGGTCCATGATGGGCACGATGGGACATACCCACTTCCTTGAGCAAGCCCTCAGCCTTGGCGCTGCGCTGGCGAGCCGACCCCGGAGCTTCAAACATGGGAATTTGAACATTTTCAAGGGCCGTCAGCGTGGGCATCAAGCAAAACGCTTGAAAGACGAAGCCAACCTTCAAGGCGCGATATTCGTCTAAGTTGTTTAAACGGTCCAGTCGGCGGCCCTGAAAGAAAATCTGCCCATCCGTAGGTCGATCCAACCCGCCCAGCAAATTGAGTAAAGTGGATTTGCCACTGCCGCTTGGTCCCATGATGGCCAGGTATTCTCCTTGATGAATGTCAAGGCAAACCCGATTCAAGGCCGTCACTTGCCCATCGGGAAATGATCGGGATACATGTTGGCAGCGAAGAAGTAACTCGGATGTCACTCGTGGATCATTCATGTCGAATCGCCTCCGTGGGAGTCATGCGCGATGCATACCAGGCAGGATAAAGCCCGCCCATCATGCCCATGGCAAGGGCAACGATGACGCCCTGACTCAACACAATCCAGGATAGGTCGCCTTGAATAAACCCGTTGACGCTGCGGCTTTGCGAGAGGCCTTTAATCAACATGATGGCCGCCAGGATGCCTACACCGGCTCCGAGTAGGCTTTGCAGCACGGATTCTGACAGAATCATGTGCATGACCCGAGTTTTCCGCCAACCGAGCGCCCGCAGGATGCCGATTTCCTTGGTCCGTTCCATAACCGAGGTCATCATCGTGTTGAGCATGCCGATGATGCCAATCAACAGGGCGATCGTGGAAGTCACCCAGGCCATGGCCTGGGCCATGCGAATTTGGAGCGTGCTATTGACGTAATCTTGAGCGGGCAAGGCCGAAAGACGCATTGGTTTTCCCGCGTCGTTGGTAAACGACTCGATCTGCTGACTGGTCGCCTTGATGACTTGCTGCTTGTTCGCGGCGTCGACTAAGGTGACCGCCATGGCCGTCACCTGGCCAGGCCGCATCATTACACGCTGAAGTTCGGGCAGAGGAACGACCACCGATCCATTTTCAAAAACATTGAAACTGTCAAAAATGCCGACGATCTCGAACGATTCGTTGTCGATTTCGAACGTGTCGCCAATGGTTTTCTTCATGTTCTTGGCCAGGAGAGCGCCGAGCATGGCCTTGGCTTGATCGTTGACGAGCAACCCTCGGCCAGCAATGATCCGCACGTCACGAAAGAGGAAACTGTCCGGCTCCCAGCCCTGGACCATGACACCCAGCAAGTTTTCTTTTTCAAAGACCAAGACTTCGAGCAGCATGCAGGCCACTTCCTTTACCCCGGCTAAAGAACGAATGCGGTCGGCCACCTTCTGATCCAGGCTGCTGGTGAGCTGTTCCGTGATGCCTCCCTCGACCACGATCAGGTCGATGCCGCGCGCTTCGAACACTTCGACAAAGCCTTTTTCAAAACCTTTGGCGATGCCCACCAAGGCCACAACGGCGCCAATCGCTACCGCTATGCCCAAGCAGGTCAGGATCGTTCGCAGCTTGCGCCGCTGCAAATTTTTGAACGCTAACGTCCAAAAGTACATCGAATCTTGCCTCCCCAGGCTGCCGTCACTTCCCATGGACTTTTCCGAGGGAGGCACTATACCGAGCTGCCTCGTTTTGCAAATGCCAAGTCGAAACGGCAAACGGGTGAAACAGAGAAATGGGGCAAACAAGGACGAATAGGCATGATGTGGGTTTGGCATCGAGCGGCAACGTTGATTATGTTCAGCTTTTTGATTCACTTCGGCGGCTTGGGCTGCCAGGGCCGATATCTCCCTATCCATATCGAAACCGAGAACAAGGTCCGCTTGGATGGCCCCCTGGAGGGCCAATTCACGGCTTCCCTGGCCTCCACGCAATCCTCCGCTTCCCTGCAAGAACAACGGATTGAATCACCCGGCTGGCAAAACGGCTCGGCGGCCGCTGCGGAAACCAAAATCGGCGTTGTCGACGTCGATGGCTTGTTGCTCAACACGAACCTGGTGGGTCTCTACTCTTCGGGAGAGAATCCCGTCGCGCTGTTCCGAGAGAAATTGGATCATTTTGAACGTGATCCGAGCGTTGGAGCCGTGGTCGTACGCCTCAACAGTCCTGGCGGCAGTGTGGCGGCAACCGAACTCATGGCCCACGATTTGGAACAATTTCGGGAACGGAGCAACAAGCCGGTCATTGTGTCCATTCAAGATATTGGCTGTGGCGGAGGCTATTTCCTGGCCGCACATGCCGATTATATTCTGGCCCAACCTGGCAGCTTGATCGGCGGAGTAGGGGTTATTCTCAACCTCTACAATTTGCAAGACATGATGGCGCAGTTCAACATCTTAACTCAACCCATCAAGGCCGGAGCCCTGATCGACATGGGCACGGCAAGCCATGCCCTGACGCCTGAAGCCCGGGAACTGCTACAAGCCATGGCGGATCGATACCACTTGCGTTTCAAGCAACACGTCATCATGCGGAGACGGCTGACCACGCAGGCCGAAGCTTGGTTGGATGGCCGAGTGGTGGATGCCGATCAGGCCCAGCGTACGGGATGGATCGATCAGATCGGCTTCATGGAAGATGCCTTGCTGAAAGCCCGTGAACTGGCCAAGGCTCCGGAGGCCGCCGCCGTCATGCTGCGCCGGCCAGGAGACGCGGCCCGAACGCCCCATGCTGTGACCCCCAATGCACCCATCGCCTTGATGCCTTTGAACTTGCCCGGCATGGATCGATCCAAGCTGCCTACGTTCATGTATGCCTGGGCCCCAGACCCCTCTCTGGACCGCGTGCAGGGGAAATAGCCGAATGAAACCAGTCGCGGATGGGTTCGGATTATCCCACCTTGCGCACCATGCCTTCTAGCAAGGGGACATCTTTGCTTATTGAGGCAGCCCGATGAATGCGGTATCGTGGCGAACGTGATTCATCGTTATTCATTCCTAAGTTGGCTATGATGGGCCGCGGCCAACCGTTTCATCACGAGGGAGACGCTTCATGCCGGGACGCCACACGATCTTATGTCTCTCCAGCTATTTCAAGGGTAATCGCTTTCTGACGCGCGCCAAACAGGAAGGATGCCACGTCATCCTGCTCACGGTGGAAAACACGTTGCACGAACCGTGGGCCCGCGATCACGTGGACGAGGTGTTCGCCCTTAAGTCCTTTGAAGATCGCCGGCACGTCATCAACTCCATCGGCTATCTCTATCGAACCCGGCCCATCGACCGCTTGGTGGCACTGGACGATTACGACGTGGAATTGGCGGGTTTCTTGCGAGAACATTTCCGCCTCCCCGGCATGGGCGATACGGTGATTCGTCGCTTTCGGGATAAGTTGACAATGCGCTATCGAGCTCGTGATATCGGCGTGCGCATTCCGGAATTCATGCCGCTCTTCAACGACGCCGACGTCCAGCCATTCCTCGACGTCGTGCCCGGCCCCTGGCTGGTTAAGCCGCGCATGGAGGCCTCGGCCATCGGCATCAAGAAACACACCCACGCCGAAAGCGTTATGCAGGACTTGGAGCAGCGCGGCGATGATCGAACCTTCTGCTTGATCGAAAAGATGGTGCCGGGGGAGTTATACCACGTCGATTCGATCGTTCATCGCGGCATGGTGGTCTTTGCTCAAGTTAGCCGGTATGAACGCCCCTTGCTCGACGTCTATCACGGAGGCGGCATCTTCATGTCGCGCACCTTGCCCGCGGACCATCCGGACAGCGTGGCCCTCACCCGCATCAACGCCCGGCTGCTTGAGGGCTTTGAAATGGATGCCTGCGCCTCCCATACGGAGTTCATGAAGGCTCATGAAGATCATCAGTTCTACTTCATCGAAACCAGCGCTCGAGTTGGCGGGGCGAATATCTCCGAGATGGTGGAAGCAGCGACAGGACTAAACCTTTGGGAAGAATGGGCCAAGGTGGAAATCGATCGCGACCAACCTTATTCGCCTCCTGTACCGCGTTCGCTGCATGCCGGTGTCATCGTGTCCTTGGCGAGGCAAGAAAAGCCGGACACTTCGTCGTTTCAGGATCCGGAAATTTACTATCGGCTCGACAAAAAGTGCCACATCGGCTTTGTCCTGCAGTCAGCATCCGCCGAACGACTCAATCAACTCCTGAAGGAATACCAGGAGAGAATCCAGAGCGAATTCATGGCCGTGTTACCCGCGGCGACCAAGGCCACGTCCTAGGCATGGGATAGGGAACTAGCCAGGAATAAGTCGGCAATCAGGGCTTTGCCTTGGCAGCCAGGTAGGGGTCGATGAGGTAAATTTTCGCGGCAACACCGCCTGCTCCCGCCGCCAGCATCATGAGCAACAGGACGAGCTTGCCCCACCTGCCATAAAGGGAAAACAGTGTCAGCACGATTTGCAGGCACAAACTGACGCCCACGATCGCTCCCGTCACGATGATGCCAGGGAAAGCAAACCAGGCGTCCCATCGGGCCAGCCACCAAAAAGAAATATCCACCATCTGAGCGAGCAAGGTGAGCGGCGCTAACATGATGCGCATCCAGCCCGGATAACAAGTCAGGCTGAACAATAGTCCGGTCAAACCAAACAGCATCGAAAAGCTCAGCCAATGAGCGTGGGTCGTCATGGCCAGCTTTTCCAGCGACATGGGCTGGGCCGCTTGGGGCAGGGCATAAGGTTCGATCTGTTCAAAAGTTTCCAGCGGATATTTTTCCGCCTGATTGTCCGCCCCGCCGGGCTTGTGGCAGCGGGTGCAACGCTCCTCGAACAGCGTTCGCAGCTTGATGAACTTGGCATCGTCCTCGACCACGAGAAATTCTTCGGTCCAGGGCTGGTCCTTGAGAGCCTCGGGCATGGGCCATTGATCTTGCTCAAACGGTTCTTTGGCTGATCCGCCCCGGATCCAAATCAGCAAGGCCTTGATTTCCGTTTCACGCTCCCCGCGGAGTTCCTGTTCAGGACGCCGGCTGGTCAACCGCTTCCACCCCGAGGATTTCTCGAAAAAGGCGGGACGCATGGTGCCGTGGCCGTTGAATGGGGCATGATCTGGCGTGATCAACAGTTGTTCCAATTTGCTGATGGGTTGGCCGGTGGCTCCATGATAGAGGTCGATGGCGTCTTGAGGGGAAGGCAGCGCGCCGCCACTCTTGGCGTGGGCGAAATGGAGTTGGACCAAGCCCGCAAAATACCCCAAGCCGACGGAGATCAGGAACAGGCTGATCGTCAGCCTCGCCGCCAACGGAAGCTGGCGCAGGGACCATCGACTAGGCTCGCTTCCAGTCATCGGTTAAACTCCATAACAGGACTATTCAATCCACCCATTCTCCATTGGTCGTTGCCTCAGCCTGCACGAAAAGCCGCGAGGCTCCAGAACCGCCAAGCGGAGCATGGATATCCTATGAAGGCAAGCAGGTCCATGCACTATCTATTCATCACGGGGAAACTAGCTGCGCCCGCCCTGGCTGACAAGTTGGCTGCGCTCGCTCCGCAAGCAAGGTTCCCCTATGAGATTAAAGTGTTCAATATCTCCGTGGCGGCGTTGATGACGCCGCGCTGGGTGGCCGACCATTGGCCCGATGTGAATCCTGCCATCGACTGTGTCATTGTGCCAGGAGGATGCACGGGGGATTGGAGCCTGCTGCAGCAGATCATAGGCATCCGCGTCGAGAAGGGACCGGTCGATCTCAGGGACTTGGACGAACATTTTGGACTGCGACAAGAAACGAAGTACGACGGCACCTATTCGATTGAAATCTTGGCTGAGATCAATCACGCTCCAAGGTTGGCCTGGACCGACCTGTGCAGCACCGCTGAGCAATTGCGAGCTTCGGGAGCGGACGTCATCGACCTTGGCTGCGAACCGGGCTACACATGGAACGCGATTGGCGACGTGGTCAAGCGGCTTCGCCATCAGGGATGCCGCGTCTCCGTGGACAGTTTCGATGTCAAGGAAGTGGAACAAGCGGTGCGGGCCGGGGCAGAGTTGGTACTCAGCGTCAATCAGAATAATCTCGAAGCCAGCCGAGACTGGGGCTGTGAAGTCGTAGCCATCCCCGATCAGCCAAATCAATTGGAAACCTTGGATCGGACCGTAGAGCGGCTTGCGGCCTGGAACGTCCCCCATCGGCTCGACCCCATCCTCGAACCGATCGGCATGGGCTTTGCCGCATCATTAGGCCGCTACCTGGAAACGCGCCGCCGCTTTCCCAATCATGCCATGCTCATGGGCGTGGGGAATTTAACCGAGCTGACCGAAGTCGATTCAGGCGGAGTGAATGCGCTTTTAATTGGTTTCTGTCAGGAGTTAAACATTGGATCGGTTTTGACCACGCAAGTGATTCCTTGGGCTCAATCCTGCGTGGCCGAGATTGACGTGGCGCGCCGACTCATGCACTATGCGGTGGCCCATCGAACGCTACCCAAGAAAGTGGACGCCAGACTGGTCATGCTGCGCGATCCCAAGCTGCGCTCAACTTCCCTTGATCAATTGTTGGAGCTGTCGCGTCAAATCAAAGATCGGCATTTCCGCATTTTCGCCGAGAATGGCCGGCTCCATTTGATGAATGGTCGTCAATACGTTCAAGGAAGCGATGCCTTCGTTCTTTTCAAGGCGGTTCTCGGACAGCAAGCCATCACTCCCGATCATGCCTTTTATCTCGGCCATGAGCTGGCTAAGGCTCAGATCGCCTTGGTTTTGGGGAAAAACTATGTACAGGACGAAGCGTTGCAATGGGGACTGTTGACCAAGTCAGAGCATCATCACTATCTGGCCCGCGGGGATGGGGCAGCGGATGACCAGGGCGAAATCGTAGCCGATTAATTGCGAAAACTCTCGGCGGGTCTCTTCGCCAGTTTCACTTGCAGCGCTGCTGCCAATAATGCCCTGCATTCCTCAAGCGACTTTCCCGTGGCCTTGATCTGGGGGTCCTCAAGGCAATAACCGATATACAGGTTGTCCTCACGCTTGATGATAGCGCGATAGTGCTGGTTCATGGCTTGGTTATCCTCTTGTTCCATGAGCCTTATCATGACAGGAGTGAAGACTCAGACGCAAGTTGAAAAGTGTATTTATGGCTGAATTATTTGGATCCATTCAGTGACTCTACTGATCGCATAGCAAACAAAATATGGAGAATCTGAATCAGTTGCTTCGGACTTGCAGGGTAAGGCAAAGCTTGATGGGCCAACAAGCCGAGCTTCAAAAAGTTTCACCCTTCCAAACCCAGCCTGTGGGATCGAAAGGGGGCAGTCTTTTCTGAACATAAACAGATACTGTTATCGACTCTGCTTTTGCTCCCTGACTTTAACGATCCAATCATTGCCACGACGCGCCACCTCAAAGCTGGTTTGCCATTTTTGCTCCATGAGTTGCGTTTCGTTCAGACCGCGGAAACGCAGTTCTTGTTTGAGCAGTTCCGATTCCAAACTCTGTGGGATGAACATGGCTACGTAGTCTGGGGCTTGGGGCAGCCCCAACTCCGCTGCCAAACCGCGCCGCAGTTCGTAATCCCTGCTGGTGTACCAGATGCGATTCAGCCGACGCAGTTCCAAAATGGTGGTGGAGCGGTTGGGGCGAGTTTGGGTCAGATTTTCGAATAGAAGGAATTTACCAGGGGATTCTGGGAGCACCAGGATCGCTTGCAACTCTTGCAGCTTGGTCAAGAAAGATCGGGCGTCGTCGCTGGGCATGAGGATAATCCAGCGCTCCATGCGGCTCAGTCGTTCGGGGGTTCCCGATCCTGGCCATCCTCGGCCACCCAAGCCTGGTCCGCCACCGGTGCCTGGTCCGGGTTGGCCAGGAGTGGCTAACTTATCTTTTCCAGTGTTGGGCAAGGGGGGGACAATGGGTTTATCATTATCCAAGGGTAATTCGCCCAGATTTTTAGGGGCGTCAGGCGAAGTTTCACCTGGCGTGAAGTCCATCGTTTTCATTTGGAATTCGAGGGAATTAGGATCACCGCCTTCATTCCCTGAGCCGCCCGTTCCGCCATCCCCTTGGACGCCGACTTCGATTAATGGTCCTGGCTTGGGAGGAGCAGGAGGCCGGCCTGGAATGAAATAGAGCCCAAGGGCCACAACCAACAGAACGACGACAACGTGAATGCCGACCGAGGAGGCCAGGGACATCGGCAGTTCATACCGCGCCGAATAACGTTCCAGGATGCCATCGCTTTCCGGGTCGAACGCGGGGGCAAAAGATAGAGGTGTGGGGTTTGCCGTGGTTCGGACTTCCGTGGGAGTGTCGAGAGGGGGCATGATCGACTCCGTCTTGAGAAAGAAGTGAGGCTCAACACTTCCATCATAATTCAGGGTCAATGGCGCACAAGCGGAAAAAAAGAAACCACGGGGACAAGCCCCGTGGTTTCCTGAAAGTCGATCGCTTGATCCATTAGCGCGAGGTGCGCGGCTTCTGTTCGCGGACGCGAACGTCCCAAGTGCTGCCGCGCCGCGTTACATCGAACAAGGTCATCATCTTTTGAGCGTCGAGCTTTTCCTCGGTCAAGCCTCGGAAGGCCAGCTCTTTCTTGAATAACTCTTGTTCCAATTCTTGCGGGATGAAGATCGCCACGAAGTCGGGCTGTTCGGTGAGGCCGAGTTCGGAGGCCACGCCGCGGCAGATGTCCCGATCGCGATTCGTGAACCAAATCCGGTTCATCCGGTTGATGCCCACGACGGTCTCGGAGCGGAAGGAGGCCGGTCGCTTGGAGAGATCGTCGTAAATCTTGAACTTGCCCGGCCCATCCGGGAGCACGAGAACCGTTTGCAGTTCGATCAACTTGTCGATGAACATGGCGGAATCATTGGCCGGCATGATGATCGTCCAGCGATCCTTGCGCCGCGTTCGCGCATTGCCTTTGCCGTCGCCGACGCCATCACCTTCACCACGGCCAAAGCCCGAGCCCTTACCACCCCCACGACCAGGACCGCCACGGCCGATGTCGCCGGCCAGTTTCGACTTGTCGGCGATGCCCTTCGCCAACTGCTCATTCTCTTTCACCTTATCGACCAGGCGTTGCTTCTCATCGAGCGATTCCGTCGGCAGCACATTGGTGTCGGGCGGAGTGTCCAATTTCTGATCAATATCATCATCATTGAAGCTGACGGCTTCCTGCAGCATTTCGGGACCATCGGGGTCGCCGCCGCCTTCGCCCGCGCCGCCGCCGCCGCCAAAGGAAATCGTATCCACTTCGGGTGGCTTGCCTTCGCCCCAGTTGATCAGCCACACGCCTGCCAACACGACCATCATGGCCACGAAGATGTGAAGCACCACTGACGCCGCCACCGACATGGGAAATTCATAGTGCGAGGAGTAACGGAGCCAGATGGATTCATCATCTGGTGAAAACAGACTCCCGCTGAGATTCGAAGTCGAGCCGCCCGCGCCGGGAGACGCGCTCACCGCGACATGATTGGCGTTCTGCGGGTTAAAGCTGTCGCTGGCCATGATATCCTTTCCTCATTGACTGCTTCACGAAGCCAAGTGACACAAGTCGCTTCACTTAAAAGCATACTCTTCAAGGGAATCCGCTACAAGGGACAAAAGGGCCGCTTCTTGCAAATTAGACGAATGGCAGACTCTCTCGGTTTGTCCAATCTTTTGCTTTTCTTTCTGATTTCGTTGCCGCGACTTCCATGACTCCTGGCTTGGTGCTTATGCAGGAACCCTTGGACACGCACCCATCTTCCTTAGATAGCATATGTATATTACGCTTCATGACGCAGATGGTTCGCCGCAAAATGAAGCATGGTCTGGTTTTATGATGGAGCATTCAATAATTGGTTGCGTCGTTTTGCTTGGGTTTTTTGGGTGAAATCGTGATCGGAGCAAAAAGACAATGTGCCCGAAGTCAGTTGTGATTGGTGATCAAGTGAACAGCAGTTGGTCGCAAGGCGTGATGAGCCAAACCCAGCTTTTTTTGGGCTAAAACGGCGTTTTCCTCTTGTGGAGAACCGCGCCGCGACGGTATAACATCCCTTCCATGGATGGTTCCATTGACATTTCACCGCAGGGAGGCGGCGTCATGAAGTCCATTCGGTCCTTGATCAGAGCCCTGTTGCAGCGTGGCGAACAGTATCGCCGCTGCCTCCAATGGAGCAAAGCTCGCTCCGCCTACAAAGCCGCCCTTCGCTTCCAACTGCCCGCTGAACTGGCCGCTAAGGTCCACGCCAGCTTGGCCGAGATGGAGCTTGAAATCGCCAAGTTCGAACAGGCGCGACGCCATTTACAGGCGGCCCTGGCGTTGGCCCCCCGCGATGCCCAGTTGCATTTTCTGATGGGTCAAGCCCTCGAGATGGATGAATCGAAGCCGGTGACTGCTTCGCTGACTTGTTATCGCAAAGCCGTTGAGCTTGCCCCCGACATGGCACGCTATCGCCTGGCCTTGGGCAGGGTGCTCTTGGCTCATGGTCAACCTCGCTCCGCCATGAAGCAGTGGTGGGTCGGAGCGGAGTTGGATCCGGACGACGTTGCTTGCTTAGAAGCCTATCTGGAGCAGTTGACCTATCAGGCCAGCGACGACAAGGTTCGACAGCAACTCTATCGAGCCGCTTTCGGCCGTCATCATTTGCCAGCGTTTCAGCGCATTCAACAGCGCATTGAATTCCAACTTGCCAGCCGCAGACAGATCCAACATCACCGCATTCGGCTCTACCGAGTCGAAGAAGAGCCAGCCATTTTGAGCTTCCCTGCGATGCCGCGTGCCGCGGCCGCTCCATCCTCGGATGGAACAATCCTACGCATCGACGCCCCGAGCCTGGCCAAACCGCACATTCCGCGAAAGCGCAAGGCGCGCTTCAAAACGCAGTCCTGATCTTGGGTCCAGAAGAGCAATTGATCGAATCAACCACACAGGGAGCCAGCGCTCCCTGTTTTTTATTCATCCAGGGGCGTCGCCGAATGGCACGAACCTGGCAAACTCCGTAGGATGTCTGGACTTGAGAGCGTTTCCGGCAAGGAGAGATGGAACATGGACATGGACAAGCTGGTCGCCCTGTGCAAACGCCGCGGGTTCATCTACCAGGCCAGTGAAATCTACGGCGGCATCAACGGCTTTTGGGATTATGGTCCGCTCGGCGTCGAACTGAAGCGCAACATCAAGGAAGCCTGGTGGCAGGACATGGTCCGAAATCCACCACCGGGACCGGACGGCCAGGAGATCGTCATGGTCGGCCTTGATTCCGCCATCATCCAGAACCCCAAGGTCTGGCAAGCCAGCGGCCACGTTGGCACTTTTGCGGACCCGATGGTGGATTGCCGGACGGAAGGATGCAAGGGCCGCTTTCGAGCTGATCAGGTCGAAACAAGCCAATGTCCGTTAAAACCCAGCATGAAGCCAGGCGAGTTTGAAAAATGCTCTCTTACCGAACCGAGGGCATTCAACCTCATGTTCGAAACCATGGTCGGCGCCTTGCAGGATGCCAGCTCGAAAGCCTACCTCCGTCCGGAGACGGCCCAGGGCATCTTCACCAACTTCAAAAACGTCCTCGACAGCAGCCGCGTCAAGCCCCCATTTGGCATCGCCCAGATCGGCAAGGCCTTCCGCAACGAAATCACCCCCCGCAATTACATCTTCCGCTCCCGGGAATTCGAGCAGATGGAGATTGAGTTTTTCTGCCATCCAGAGGAATCGATGAAGTGGTACGAATACTGGCGGGATGTCCGCAAGCAATGGTACACCCGGCTTGGCATCAAGTCCGAGCAGCTTCGCCCCCGGGAGCAAGGGTCGAAGGAATTGGCTCATTACTCCAAGGCTTGCACCGACATTGAATATCTCTTTCCCTTCGCCGAGGAGCCGCAAGAGTTAGAAGGCGTGGCCCATCGGGGCGATTACGATTTGCAACAACACATAAAGCACAGCGGCAAAGACCTCTCCTATTTCGACGAAGAGCTGTGGGCCAAGGCCGACAAATCCCCTTATGGCGGCGACAAGAAAAAGGAGCAGGCGGCCAAGTCGGGACTGCCGTTCCGCTATGTGCCGCACGTGATCGAGCCATCCGCTGGCGTCGATCGCTTTGCCTTGGCCGTACTTTGTGAAGCCTACACCGTGGACCAGATGCCTGATGAGAAGGGCAATCCGCAAGAGCGCGTCTTCATGCGCTTCCACCCCCGGCTGGCGCCGATCAAGGCCGCCATCTTGCCGTTGGTGAATAAGGAAGGCATGCCCGAACTGGCCGAGAAGCTGTACCGCGAACTGAAGCAGGACTGGAACGTCTATTTCGACGATGGCGGCGCCATTGGCCGCCGTTACCGCCGGCAGGATGAAGTCGGTACGCCTTTTTGTTTCACCATCGATGGGCAAACTCTCGAGGACCAAACTGTCACCGTGCGCCACCGGGACGATGGCAAGCAAGAGCGGCTGCCCATGGCGGAGGTGGGCGAGTTTCTACGGCGGCAAATGCGTTCTGAGTGAGTCCATGTATTGAACCATCCCCATCGATCCAGAGCGGCTGTTCAACCTTAGGTCAGCCGCAGCGCAGTTCGACGTTTTGCACGCCTTCGACGCGGTTCAGTTCGCTCACGATGGCGACTGGGTCATCGGTAGGCCGAAGTTTGACTTTGTAATTCAAGTCAATGGATGCCCCTTGTCGTCCCGTAGCTGTCCCACGCAGCTCCACAAAAGCAAAATGGTCCCGAAAAATGGGAGTTAGTACCGCTTCCGCCGACTGGGCAATGCCGATGCGGATGTTCAATTGCCAATGGGGTCCCGCATGGCCTTGGCGAGGCATGAAGCGCAGCCCGGCCGCGGCGACCCCCACGACGACCAGGCCCACCATGGCGACCTCCACGTGGCCCGCGCCCACGGCCATGCCCACGACCACGGAGAAAATGACAAAGGCCGTGTCGCGGGTATCCTCCACCACCGTGCGAAAGCGGATGATCGACAAGGCGCCCACCAGGCTAAAAGCCCGGGCCACGTTTTCGCCGATGACTTGCGTGACCATAGCGATCAGGATGGCCAGCAGGACGAGCGTGGAAACAAAGCTCCACGCGAGCGCTTCATCCTTGCGATGAGTCAGGCCATAGATCACGGCCACCAGCCCGCCTAGCAGCCACGCCAGAAGGAGCCGACCGATGAGCAAATCCCAGGGAATGGGTTGGCCATTGGCCAAGCTCTGCGTCAACCAATCCAACATGCAATGACTCCCTACTTGGCCGCGAGATTCATGGCCGCGATTGCTTGGCGATATTTAGAAACGCGGCTCGGATGAAGTCGCAGAGTCGACAGCAAATCCTTGAATAGCATGGGCAGGGCATTGTGAAACTTCAGTTCCAAGATGACCTGATCTGAAAAAAGCGGGCAAGTCAAGCTGACGTCGTCAAACGCTAACCCATCGACAGAAGCACAATGGATGCCACGATCCATCGTCAAACGCACCAGACCTTCCTTTGTTCGGGCCATGAAGGCCAAGCGCTCATAGCGAACGCGGCATCGCGGCTTGAGGCCGCGCGACAGCAGCCGGCGATGGAACCAATGTCCCGGCCAAGTCTCATCCGATGCAGTCGACGCCAAGTGGTGAGCTTCCCCCACGGGAAGGGGAGAGCGCCGCTTGCTCACGGCGCTGCCCGACTTGGTTTTTCGCTCTAGATAGATGAGCGGTTCCTGTCCGTAGCGACGAATGCGGTATTTGCGCCGTCGGTAACGGTCCCACTGGTGGAAGACGGCAAAATCCAGCGTGTCGAAATAGAGACTTTCGATCCGATAGGCATGGCCCAATGCTGGATCGCCATGCGGGTCTAGGGCGAGATGCTCCCTGGCCCATTGGTCCACTTCCGAGGCTTTTGTCGCAGAGAGCAGAAACTTTAATTCATGAGCCACCGAAGCATGATCGAGCGGCAGCAGGGAAGGCGAAACCAGATTGCCATTCGTCGTTGTCTGCTCGAGGGCAGGCGCAGGCGGCGAAGGGCCTTCGCCACCCTGACCATGGGAAAAGCCTTCCCCGGCCATGGGAACGAAAAAGGTCATTTCGTTCCTCCCTTTCGCGTGGGGACATCCGAAGTATGGCTGGCTGCCGCTTTTTTTACTTCGGGGTGATTGAGCAGATAGGCCCGCCGCTGATCTGCAAAGGTGCGCAGGTTCATCGAGCCTGGCCTTCCTCCCTGGGCGGGACCTGAGCGAGTCGGTCGATCCGCCGTCGCTGCTTTGAACGCATCGAAGGTGCTCAGTTTTTTCGTGTCGATCTCGACTTCTTTCTCAATCAAGGCTCGATATTGTGCGATGATGGGGCCCAGTTGATCCCAATTTAAATCGTTTTGAGCGATGGCGTGGATGTTTTGCAGATATTGGGTTCTGAACTTGGGCACGGCGAGGATTTTGCTGCGCAAGGGTTTGCGGGCATCGTCCAAGCCGATCAATGGATCAAGCTCGACGCCGTTGATGCGGGGCATGTTGCCGAAGCCGCCTGGTCCCATGGGGCCGCCAGGAGGTGCTTCCCCAGGTCGGCCTGGACCACCACCGGGTCCTCCAGGTCCACCTGGTCCGGCCATGCCTCGTCCCGGGGTAAATTCGCGCATTTGTTTCCACTGCGTCCGCTGCTCGTCCGTGAGGATTTTGGCCAGTTTGGCGTCAAAGACTTTCTGGAGTTCGGCCACCTTCTTTAGTTGCTCCTGGGTGAGCTTCAGTTGGTCTTGGAAAAAGCTGGGCAGCACTTCGCCAGGCTGCGCGGGCCGCATTCGCGGCCCCCCTTGACCGGGAGGCTGTCCTCCGCCGCTAGGGCCGCCGCGTCCCCCAGGTCCGCCTGGAAAACCGCCGGGTCGGCCATCTGATCCACCCCCTGGACCGCCAGGGCCTCCCCCGATGCCGCCAGGACCTGAGGTGGTGATTTGCTTCCACTGATTCTTCTGCTCTACTGTCAACATTTGCTCGATGGCGGATTTCACTTCGTCGTTTAAGGCCGCGACTTGTTTGCGCTGCTCATCGGTAAGTTTGAGCATCTCCTGCAAAAAGACAGGCACCGGTTCGGTTGGAGCACCAAAACGAAATACCATGCCGCCCATGCCTGGCCCCATGGGCGGGCGAAAGGCTTCATTGATATCATGAGGGATGATGTGAAACTTACCCTTGGCATCCAAATAGATGTTGTAATCGCTGGCCCTGGTCCAGTAGCCATCGGCATTGATCAATGCCACATCCACGGCCAGGAACCACAACAGGCTGTCGATGTCCAGAATCGGTGTCAACACTTCTTCCAATTGTTCCACGGGCGTTTCATTCAAAGCCTTGCAAAGCTGGATGAGGCTCTTCCAGGATTTTTCATTGTCTGCCGACTTGATCTCAAAGCGGCGCTTGTAGTCCTCGATGTTGGCGCCGAAGTAGCGCAGCCCGCCATCCGCTTGCGGACTCCCCGTCACTTTCCAACGGGCGCCCTTGGTGGTATTGAAGTTCTCTTGGAGGAATATTTTGTCGAATTGTTGCGCGTTGGCATAGACGCCCCAATTCTCCCCATTAATGACGACTTTCACCAGGTTGACTTTCGGCGCTGGCATGTGCTTCCGTGCGATGTGGGAGTAGAGCACGGCATTCAGGAACGTGTCGTCGCCATGACTGTTCAATAAGTTGAGCGTTTTGTAACCATACAGGCGTTGCTCCGGATCTGCATGATCGAGCGCGACATTGAGAGACCGTTTGAATCCCGTGCCGACGCCCATCAAGGATGACATGCCCCGAAAACGCAGACCCACGTTTGGATAGGATTTGCCATCCACCACCATCGTCGCCGGAATCTCGACGTCGGTATTCATGAAATCTTCTAGTTCCGCTTCCCAGTCTTCGTTTTCAAAGACAAAAAAGATGGTTCGTAAAATAGATGGATCGTAGAGTGCAGCTTCGGGATAATTCTTCACGTCTTGGGGAGAGACTTTGACACCAGGCTTGGGTTGTTCACGATTCCCAGGCCGCATGCCCGGAGGACCGAAGCCGCCGGGACGCCCCATGCCGCGTTCGCGCCCTTCGGATCGTTCTTTCTTGATGAATTCTCGAGCCGCCTGGCGCTCTTCCCGATTCAGTCTGCCATCGCCATCTTTATCAAATTGTTGAACGAGCTTGCGTTGGCCGCCAAAGGGTGATCTACCCATCATGAATCCGCCGCGGGGAGGCCCATCCGGCTGCCCCGGAAGCTCGCCGCCCGGACCGGGAGGTTGGGCTATGACCCACGGTGCGAGTATGATGGAGATCGTCACGAGAATAGATCGCTGCAAGGCTTGAATTTTCATGGTCTTCTACCTCAACTTGGGAACGGATGATCACACGTTCGGCAACGGGACTCCCGTTGGCATGAAGACAAAATGTCTATGATTGGTTAAACAACCAAGTTGCTCACAGGTAGCGGAGATGAATTTTTTATGAAATTAATGATTTGGCGTGATTAGGCTCGAGCCTGACGCGACGTTATCGGTCTAATTTCATGAGGTTGACAGAAGCGGGAGGCGCGAGCGTTCTTGTTGCCCATGAATGATGGATAAATAGAGCTGCTCAAGTTGATCGAAGATGGGTTTCCAACCTTGTGATTGAGCACGCAAACGGGCTTGATACCCCAACCTTTGCCGTAGGGGCGGCGCTTGCGTCAATTGCCATAACATCCTAGGGAAGGCCTCTTCATCGGGACTGATCCAGCCATCAACGTCATGACGAATGCGTTCGAGCATTGTGGGATCATGGAGCGCGAGGACAGGCAAGCCGCTGGCTTGGGCTTCGAGGATCACGTTGCCGAATGTTTCCGATCGAGAAGGGAAGGCAAACACATCCGCGCTGGCAAAACAGCTAGCCAGGTCTTGCCCCCGTTTTACCCCTGCCAGAATGACGTCAGGAAAAGACTGCCTTTCAATCCAGGTTTTCATGGGGCCATCGCCTACAAGGACAAGCTTTAATCGAAATTGGCCAGCCTGGTTTGCTGTTTGTAATTGCTGAAACGACTGCAAAAGCAGATGTAGATTTTTTTCCTGGGCCAATCTGCCCACGTAAAGGATTAAACAGTCGTCTTCATGCATGCCCCATGTTTGCCGGAGATGGATGGAACGTCTTCGCGGATGAAACAATTCGACATCAATGCCGCGCGACCAGAGTGCCACATGCTGAAAACCCGCATTCGTGAGTAATCGGCAAGTCGCAGTGCTTGGAGCGAGTGTGCAACGGGTTCGATTATGAAACCATTTCAAATAGGAGCGCCCCAAAGCACGGATCCAACCCATGCCGTAATAACCCAGATATTGGTCGAAATGCGTATGGAAGCTGCTCACGGTCGCGATGCGCATTCTGGCCGTTGTGAGCAGCGCAGCTAAACCCAGCAAGCCCTCCGTGGCGATATGGACTAACTCTGGTCGATGCCGTTGGAGAAAGCGTCGGACCTGACCAGGCCAGGGCAGTCCGATGCGCACTTCAGGATAAAAAGGCAGGGGACAAGCAGGAACTTCATGCATCGTCCAACGTTCACGAGGATGCCAGGGGCGAAGGACGCTGACGTCGTGGCCGCGCCTGACAAACTCCGAAACCCATCGACCCAGCGTATTGGCCACGCCATTGATGTCCGGTGGATAGGTCTCGGTGATCAAGGTTAGCCGCATGCTGATTCGCCACCTATGGATCTAAGCCCGAGCGACGTCTGTCAAGGACGTGGCCAGGCATCGAGGACAAGGCCGACCGTGCGCCGGTAAGTCACGCCGCGCTGGGGTGGAAACAGCGCTATCCCTTCAGCACGCAAGCGCGGGGCATGTTCCTTTTCATATCTGGCAAACGCAGCTCGATCATGGAAGAGATAGCGAACTTCGAAGTGCTGGACCGGATGGGAAACATCTTCGAGGGCGATGATTTCCGCCGCAATGGCTCCCCCGGCCAGGACTTCTTCGATGTGGCCGTTTCTCAGCCAAAGCAACCACTCCTGGGCCACGTTGGGGTCGGTGAATTCCGCGCAAACGGTATAGGCCAGCATCGTGGTCCTTTCTGGATCATGCAGTCAAATCAATGGGGCCATTGTATAGGCTGCTCAAGTCCGTGCATGGGCGAACCGCCTGAAAGCGGTAGGATAGGATTGACCACGACGACATGAGGGTAAGGGATCGAGGCACATCATGGCCATCGGTGCGCTAGCGTGGAAAGACTTGCGAATCCTTCTGCGAGACACGCGATCAGCCGTGATCTTGTTGGCGATGCCCTTGATCTTCATCCTTGTCTTGGGCATTTCCTTGGGGGAGGGGTTTGGCCAGAAGCCGGATGACCGCTTGCGCGTGTCCATCGTCAACTTGGACCGAGGCAGTCAAATGGCCCAGGTTCGCTTCATGACGTGCGGCCTGATGCCAGGCAACGGCATCGATCAAGGCATCGGCCGAGTTGCCAACCTGTACACGCAACAAACGATGATGCCGCCAAGCGAACCATGGGCCGACGCGGTGCGGCGCGATCTCGCGGAAACGGCGGGGATTCGCGTCGAGATCATTCCAGACCTGGCCACGGCGCAAGAACTCGTGCGCTCGGGACAGCGCTCCGCCGTGCTCGTCTTTCATCCTGAATTCAGTGAGAAAATCACGCGCTGTTCGTTTCTGGCGGATGGGATCAATCCGTTTTATCGCGATGGGGTTTACCTTCAGGAGGTGGGCGCGGAGTTGCTGCGTGATGAGACGCAATTAGCCGCGGCGGCGATCATCGATCAGGTCGCCCAAGTCACTTTATTGCGCGTGATTCTTCCTTGGATGATCGGACGGGCTTTTGACAAACTGTCCGAACCGGTCTTCATGAGCATGCTGGCGGACGAAGTCCCCGGCGGGAAAATGCTCCCGGCGCAGCTCAAGAAATCGCTTGGCAGCGGCGTGCAAGGCGCCCTCAAGCGATTTTTCCCCAAGTATAACCTCACCGGGAAAACCTGGGCGGCGCTGACAAAATCGGAACCCAAGGGAGGGCATGGCGCAGCGGCGCAACCCTACCAACAAGGGGAGGGCGGATTTCTCCAAAGGGGCGCGGTGAGGTATCAAGTGTTGGTGCCCTCTTACACCGTCATGTTTGCCTTCTTTCTCGTCTTGACCGTGGGCTGGTTGTTTGTGGCCGAGCGGCGGCAAGGGACGCTTAAGCGGCTCAAAGCCGCTCCCTTGACCAGGTCGGAAATCTTGCTCGGCAAAATGATGCCTTGCTTGGCCCTTTCCTTGACGCAGGGGGTGTTCCTGCTGGTCATGGGGAAATGGATCTTTGGCATGTCATGGGGCAGCCAACCCCTCTGGTTGATTCCACTGGTAGGCACAACAAGCCTCGCGGCCATGGGATTGGCATTGCTGATTGCGTGCCTGGCTCGGACGGAAACTCAAGTGGCCATTTACGGGACATTGATCGTATTGATCCTGGCCGGCGTGAGTGGCTGTTTGATGCCCAGGGAATTAATGCCCGAGTCGATGAAGGAGATCAGCAGAGTCACGCCGCATGCCTGGGCGTTGGATGCCTACGCCCAGTTATTGCTCAATTCCGAACCCAATTTACAGATCGTTCAGCAATCTTGCCTGGCTCTCCTAGGTTTTGGCATCGGCTTTGTGCTTTTAGCCTGGGCTTCACTTCGGCTGGAATAAACTTGACGTCAAGAGTATAATGCGACAACCCTTTCACGGAGGAAAGTTCATGAGCCCCACACTGCGGCATGTCTTGGAAAAAGCGTTGCAATTAACCGAAATGGATCGGCGTTATCTCATCAATGAGATATTGGAAAGTTTGGCCACGCCGTTGCCTTCCCCGGATGAACTAGCAATTTTAGAGGCAGAATGGGAAAAGGTATTTGAACGCCGCTTGCAGGAATTAGACAGCGAAACCCCCGTCGAAACCAAGTGATTGACAGTATACCCGCCAGGCGCGAAGGCTTTCAACTTCGCGCCTTTTCTTTTAGCTCGCCGAAACCCCGCACGCTTCATAAATCAACCCCCGGGCCAGCCTATCTCAAGATTTTGCAACACTTCGGTGGGAGATTCATCAATGCAGCGAGTCGTTCGAGTGGCCGTCACCGGCGCGGCGGGACAAGTCGCTTATGCCATGCTTGGCCGCTTGGCCTCTGGTGAAGTCTTTGGACCGGAAACAGGCGTTATCTTGCAACTTCTTGAAATTCCTCAAGGAATGGCGGGTCTGGAAGGCGTGGCCATGGAGTTGGAAGATTTGGGCTCGCCTTATTTACAGGGTTTGGTGTTAACCGATGACCCTAATACGGCCTTCAAGGATGTCAATTGGGCATTGCTCGTGGGTTCCTTTCCGCGCAAGGCGGGGATGGAGCGGAAGGATTTACTCAACATCAATGGCAAAATCTTTGTTGGGCAAGGACAAGCTCTGGGAAAGCATGCCGCCAGCGATGTTCGGATTGTCGTCGTCGGTAATCCCTGCAATACCAACTGTCTGGTGGGTTACCGCAACGCCAGGGAGATTCCCGCGGAACGCTGGACGGCATTAACCCGGCTGGATCATAATCGAGCCATCAGTGCCCTGGCCAAGAAAGCCAATGTCCTCAATCGCGACGTCACTTGCATGACCATTTGGGGCAACCATTCGAGCACTCAATATCCTGATTTCACCAATGCCAAAATCCTCGGTAAACCCGCCATGGACGTCATCGCGGATCGGAAGTGGCTCGAAGAGACCTTTGTGCCGCAAAATCAAACCCGCGGTGCTGCCGTCATCAAAGCCCGCGGCAGTAGTTCCGCCATGTCCGCAGCCAACGGCACCATCGATCATGTTAAGAGCATGCTCAAGCCAACCTCGGCTGGGGATTGGGTGAGCGCCGCCCTCGTTTCTAAGGGAGAATATGGCGTTCCCAAGGGACTGGTGTTTGGCTACCCATGTCAAAGCAAGGGGGATGGACGATACGAGGTTGTTTCCGGACTCAAGTTAGATGCCTTTGGTCAAGCCAAGTTTGATTTGACGCTCAAGGAATTAATGGAAGAACAAGAAGCTGTGCAGGACCTGCTGCCCAAGTAAATCCCAGCGTGTTCACCTCATAACCTGACAAAGAAAGATCGCGCAGGGAAAGAGCCTCTGCCGACGCCACGACAATTGCTTTGATTGGGCTTTGGTTTTCAGGCCGCACGTTAGAATTTATTCATGGTAATCGATCAGTGAATAGGCAATTGGTCACAAGAGTAGCAGTGTGAATTCAGGCAAGCAAGAAATCGATCCCAAGCGAAGAATACACCCAATTCAGAGATGATCTGACATAAATACTTGAAACGCCAAGGATTTTAGTTACATTCCCTTCATCCACCAAGGCTTGCACAGTCCGTACATCATGCCCGATTGAATTGCTGTTCCTACCCCGCAAGGTTCCACTGACCTTTCAAATAGCGACACTTGGAAACTGGAACTCGGTTAGTATAGGCAAGGTATAATAGCAAACAAAGCCTGCTTTGCCGCACCTGACAAGCACGAGAGATCCATGAGCATCACTGAGCAATTGCTAAACCGTGGCAGCCTGAAGCCCGAAGATTATCATCGCTTCGAGGAGGCAAGAGCAGCACAACCCGATAAAGCCGATCATCGCATCCTGCTTGAGAAAGGGCTGGCTCCAGAAGCGGACATCCTGGAATTGCTCGGCGAGGAATTTGGCTTGGATGTCGTTGATCTGAGCGAGTTCAAAGTCCCTTCGGATGTCTTGCAAGCCATTCCTAGCCGCATTGTGCATAAGCGCAACCTGATGCCAATCGAACGGCAAAATGGCAGCCTGGTGATTGCCACCAGCGATCCGCAAGATTTAAACGCCCTCGATGAAATCCAGCTTCTCACGGGTCTGAAGGTCAAGCCGGTCCTCGCCAGCGAGCGGGAAATCATCCGTCTCATCAAAACTTATTTCGGCGTAGGCGGCGAAACTGTCAATCAGATGGTCGCGGCCAAGGGAGATGAACTGGAGCTTTTGCAGGAGGTCGAGACGGACGATAGCGAACTGGCCAAGATGGCGCAAGAGGCCTCCGTCGTTAAGCTCGTGAATGAAATTCTGATTGAAGCCATCAATGAGCGTGCAAGCGACATTCACATCGAACCTCAAGAACATTCCTTGGAAATTCGCTACCGCATCGATGGTCTCTTGCAGAGGCAAAATCTTCCCCCTGAAATTCACCGGTTCCAGGCGGCAATCATCAGCCGCTTGAAGATTATGGCCCGGCTCAATATCGCCGAGAAGCGGCTGCCCCAAGACGGCCGCATCAAGATGCGGATTCAAAATCGCGAGATCGACGTCCGCGTTTCGATCATTCCGATGTCTCATGGGGAAGGCATCGTCATGCGTATTCTGGACAAAACGCGCATGGTGTTCAATTTGGCCAACCTCGGCATGATGCCAGATACCTACCGTATTTTTAAACAACTCATCGATCTGCCTCACGGCATCATCCTGGTGACTGGGCCGACGGGGTCCGGTAAATCCACGACCCTCTACTCAGCCTTGAATGAAATCAAGGATGAAACCCTCAAGATCATCACCGTGGAAGACCCCGTGGAATATCAGATGACGGGGATCAGTCAAATTCAGGTCCATCACAAGATCGGCCTCACCTTCGCGGCGTCTTTGCGCAGCATTTTGCGGCATGATCCCGACGTGATCCTCATTGGCGAAATGCGCGATTTGGAAACCGCTGAGAGCGGCATCCAGGCGTCACTTACAGGGCACCTCGTGTTCAGCACGCTTCATACCAATGACGCTCCCAGCGCCTTTACGAGATTGATTGACATGGGAGTGGAACCCTTCCTCGTTGGCAGCACCATCGAAGGCGTTATGGCCCAACGGTTGGTGCGTACGATCTGCAAGCATTGCAAAGTCCAATATCATCCCGATGAACTGGCCATCCCCAACGACTTCCCGCGGCCCAATCCTGGACAACTCCTTTTGTGGAAGGGAGCCGGTTGCCGTGTTTGCCACAACACCGGATATCTTGGGCGCATTGGCATCTATGAATTAATGGTCACCGGCGATGCCATCCGTGAAATGTGCGTGCAAAGGGTGAACTCCACCGTCATCCGCAAACAGGCTTTGGCCGAAGGAATGATCACCCTCCGACAGGACGGCTTCCGCAAGGTGTTAGAAGGGATTACTACCATTGAGGAAGTCGCTCGTGCCACACAAGGCGATATTAGTTGATTTTGGATCGAATGCACCTACAACCCTCAAACTCGCTAAGGTGCATGTGGATGAATGCAACTGAAACTGTTCGACGACTCTAAGTGCACTCTGCGATCTGGCGAGCACTATGCCATATTTTTTTGACGTAATTTCTTACAATTAAGAAACTTACGTCATTGTTATCATTCATCCAAAACGCATGAAGGAATGAAAAAGCATCAAGATTTAATGAAATTACAGCACAAACATTAAAATGTTAATCATTTTTTCATGATATTATGAGAGAATGGCCTTAGTGAGTGGAGGAAATATGCCCGATTTTATCTATACAGCTCGGCAAGCTACAGGCGCGCAAACGACGGGCACATTGTCTGCAAACAATGAGCGCGAAGTGTTGACCCTTTTGGATCAACGCGGCCTCTTTCCTGTAAAAATTGAACCTGCCAAGGCGGCGGCCATGTCGAAAATGGGCATGGTGAAACGCATCAAGCCCAGGTTGCTTGCAACCCTCTTCGGACAATTGGCAGACCTTCTTCATTCTGGCGTGCCCCTGCTGAGAAGTTTGGAAATCTTGGAAAGGCAAACTCACCAACCGAATCTGGCAGAGGTGCTGAAGGATGTTCGGGTTCGGGTGGCCGATGGCACTAGCCTTGCGGATGCCATGTCCTATCAGGGCAAAGTGTTCAGCGACTTGCACATCTCCATGGTTCGAGCGGGGCAGGAGGGCGGTTTTCTCGAGGACGTCCTGAAGCGCATTGCGGAGTTCACCGACCATCAAGAGGAACTGAAGTCCAAAGTCATTGGCGCGCTGGCTTATCCGGTCTTCCTCTCCATCGTTGGCACGGTGATCGTTTTTGGCCTGATCATCTTTCTCGTCCCGCAGTTCGAGACCATGTTTCAGCGTCAGAGAGAAACAGGGGATCTGCCCATCCTCACGATCATGCTGCTTAATTCAAGCCGATTTCTCCAGGACAACATCCTTTACCTCTCCTTGGGGTTGGTCTTGCTCTGGTTCGGCTTGCGTCATTGGCTGTCGAGTGAAGCCGCACGGCGCAGGATCGATTCATTCAAGCTGAAGGTGCCGGGAGCAGGACGCATTTGGACGAGTCTGGCCGTGGCTCGATTCTGCCGCATTCTTGGAACGCTGCTGCATAACGGCATCCCGATTTTGAATGCCTTGAAAATCGCCAAAGATTCCACCGGCAATCGCTGCTTGACGGATGCGATCGACAAGGCTTCGGAAAATGTCAAGGGCGGGCAATCGTTGGCTCAACCGCTGGCCAATAGCGGCTATTTTCCGACGGACGTAATCGAGATGATCGCCATTGGCGAAGAAAGCAATTCCTTAGAGACGGTGCTGGTCAACATTGCGGACAGCATCGAACGCAGGACAACTCGACAATTGGACCTTCTGGTTCGCTTGCTCGAGCCCGTGATGTTGTTGATCATGGCCTTCATCACGTTGATCGTGGTATTGGCTTTGCTGCTGCCCTTCTTGAAAATGGGCAGCATGGTGGGATAAGAAACAAACCATCCGTGTTTTTTGTGGGGGAATGCAGTCATGTTTCTGCGTCAACTTGAGGAAAAGCCGATTCGTTCATCAGAGCGTCGTCGGCGATCCGGTTTCACCCTGATGGAGTTGCTGGTCGTGGTGGCCATCCTCGTCATCCTCGTGGGCGTGGCTACGCCGATGTATCTCAATTATCTCGAACAATCACGCGTCAACGTGGCCCGCAGCACGGCGAAGACTCTCGCGCAGGCTATCGACAACTTTTACATTATGAATAGCACCTTTCCGCTCGAAAATAGCTGGGATCAAATCCCGCTGCGTGATCCAGGGCCGCCCCTGGACCCGTGGAACAATGTTTTTCAATGGATGGTGATCGAGCAGGCCATGCCGGATGGCAACGCGCTTCCCAAGGCGGTCGTCTGGTCCGTGGGGCCGAATCGCAATTGGGGCTATGACGGTCCGGGCAGCAGCTTGAGTCGTTAAAGGGGTGTCCCATGAAGGTCAGGGTGCCAACGCAGCGGCCTGGCTTCACCTTAATGGAGGTGATCGTCGTTTTGGCGATCATCGCCATCGTGGCGGCCATGGCCATCCCGGCGTTCGACTCCTGGCTGCAATCGCAGCAGTTGAGCGAAAGCGTGGAATTGCTGCGCACCCATTTGTTGCAAGCACGCACCCGGGCCATGGAAGAGAGTCGAACCTATCGCTTTGCGTGGGATGAAAATGGGAATCGCTATCGCATGGCTCCGGATGAAGTCGAAGATTGGCCTGATTTAGCGGGTTCCATGACTGGTCCGATGTTGGGCAACTCCTCGGGCACGTCGGGATTGGTCCTGGAACAATCGCTGCAGGAACAGGTTCGCTTTTTGCCCAACGACCTCACCTTGGGATTGGGGCCTATTTATGTGTTGTTCCGGCCGAGTGGTGAAACGGTGATTTTGGCCGTGGATGGCAGCGAATTGGCCGCGGTGGACGTTTTGATGATAAATAATCGTCAAGAACAAAGGGCGGTCAGGATTCGATCCATTACGGGAAGCAGTTCCGTGATCAACCCGCTAGCCCAATGAGGTGTTCGGGATGATGAGATGGAACCAGCCTGTTCAAGCTTGCCGCCCAATCCATGGGATGGTTTCCGAGCCTGATTCTGGCCATCAGCACCATGGTTTGTGTATGGAGCCCCAACGGCCAGGCGTCTCCTTGCTCGAGGTACTGACGGCCCTGGCCATTTTTTTCCTCGCCTTGGTGGGGATTAGCCAGATGGTGGATCAAGCATCGCGAACCGGCCAGACGGTCGCTTACATGACCAAGGCTTCAATTTACGCTGAGTCGCGCTTAGCGGAGTTGTCAGCGGGCGTGTTGCCCTTGGAAACCACGGGGCTGGAACCGATCGCGGAAGCGGAGCCTGGCTGGTTTATCATCGTGGTGTGTCAACCCGAGAGCTGGACCCAAGTGGCCACATCGAGCGGCGGATTATTTGGCCTGACCGTCGTTGAGGTCACGGTGATTCGCCAAACCCCGAGTGGAAACGTCGAAATGGAGTTTTCCTTGTCGCGCGTCATCATGGACCCGCGCTTGCGCATTCCCGATCCGAATGCATCGACCACGAATGCCAATGGAATGTAATCATGAGACGATCGCGGCCTGGATACACCCTGTTGGAAGTCATCTTGGCCATCGCCATTGGCTTGTTGGTCTTGGCGGCGCTTTACATTGCCCTGGATATCCAAATGCGCTCCATCCAAACGGGGCGCGTGATTGTCGGCGAGGCCAACCTGGCCCGAGGCGTCCTGAACCGCATTTCGAGCGATGTTCGCTTGCATTTGGCTCTGCTGACGAGTTCTCCGACATCGCAGATGGCCAGCGGTACGGCAACGTCTGGTTCCAATTCGAGCAGCAGCAGCGGCTCGAGCGGTTCGAGCAGCAGTGGTTCCACCTCAGGGATTGCTTCAAGTCAAGGAGCAACCAATCAAGCTAGCAACGACCCCAGTCAAATGGGTCAAGTGAATTTTGGTTTGGTCGGGGAAGAGACGCAGATGACGCTGTTTGTCTCCGCCCCGCCACGCTACAACCTGAGCGAGGGCACCCAGGATGGCATGTGCGACCAGCGGATGATCCTGTACGGCTTCCTGCCGGGGCAAGGATTGGTCAGGCAAGAAACACGCATGGTCCTCGGCGACACGGACATGAGCAACACCGAATTGCTGGCGCCCGAAGTCGTGGACATGCGGTTTCGCTATTTCGATTTACTCAGCGGTAGTTGGCAATCGGGTTGGGATGGGAGTTACCTGGGGCCGCCCGCCGCAATTGAAATCATCGTGACATTATTGCCTCCCGAGGAATCGGCGGTGTCCCGATTGAACCGCCAGCCGACGGTCTATCGCATGGTGATCAGCGTGCCTACCGCTAGCGTGCCGAGCTACGCCCTTACCGGGTCGGGAGGTGCACCATGAAGTTGGCTAAATCCGGGAGGCGGCGCGGAATGGTGTTGTTCGCCGTATTGATCGTCGTGGCGATATTACTGCTCGTTGGTTACCAATACCTCAACGTCATGCAGGCGGAATTAGGGGCCAACGTAGCGAGCAACAAGGTGGCGCAAGCACGGCGCATGGCGGACTCAGGCTTACACTATGCCTCTTTTATTTTGGCCTATCCATCACAAGCGGGCTTGACGGACGATGCCAATAGCCTCGTGGTCTCTCCCATATTGGCTTATGACAATCCCGGCGTCTTCCATCAACGGCCCGTGGCCGATAGCGAGGGGGTCGTCAAAGGGTACTTCAGCTTGATCAGCCGCCGAGCCAGCGACGATCCCATGGTCAATACCCAAGGATTTCGCTTTGGCGTGGAGGATGAGTCCAGCAAGATCAATTTAAATGCCCTTCTGCGGCTCGATCCGACGGGCGAGTCAATTAAAAATGCGTTGAGCAATTTGCCGAACATGTCGCCCGACATGGCCAATTCGCTGCTCAACTGGATTCGGCCGCCAAATGAACAGGATTCCAGCGGCGACGCCATGTATTATTCAGCCTTGGGTTATTCCCCTAAGTATGGACCGTTCGAGACCTTCGAGGAACTGGTCCTGGTCCGAGGGTTTTCGCCCCGGATGGTGCTCGGCAACGATCGTAATCGCAACGGCCAATTGGAGCCCGAAGAGGATGATCTGGGAGGAGTCCTCGACCACGGCTTTTCCGAATATTTCACCATTTACAGCCGCGAGTTAAACGTGGATTCACAAGGCCTGCCGCGCATGTTCATCAACGACAAGACGGATCCCGCCATGGTGTATCAACAGTTGCGTGCCACGGTGGGCGATGGCGTGGCCAATTTCATCATGGCCGCTCGCGTCAATGGCATCATCAAGGCCGGCCAACGGGTTCAGACGAGTGGTCAGAACGTGGAGAATCGCGAAGGGGGGCCGGAGTTCAAGGGCAATGAAGTCAACAGCGACCAATTGCAAGATTTACAATCCTTGTGGGACTTGGTGGATGCCAGGGTGGTCAAAACGGAGACCGAAGGGGGCAATCAGAAAACGGTGATTTATACCAGCCCCATCAAGCGGTCGGATCGAGCAACCCTTGGTCAAGTGATGTCCATCCTCCTGGATAAATTCACCACCACGGCCTCGTTGGAGCTTCCGCCGCGCGTCAACATCAACACGGCCCCGGCGGACGTCATCCGCATCTTGCCGCGGATGACCGAGGCAGATGCACAAAAAATCTTGGAAAATCGGCCTAATGCAGGATCCGATCCCAGTCTATCCAGCGTATACAGTACGATTGCTTGGCTCGTTACACTCACTGATTTCAATCCAACCACCATGCAGCAGCTAGAACCTTACATCACAGCAAGGTCCCAGGTCTATCGGGTGCAATCCGTGGGGTATGATGAAAACAATGGCCCCGCGGTTCGGATCGAGGCCGTGATTGACACCAACTACGGAAGGCCGCGGATTCTGTATTGGCGCGACATCAGCGAGTTAGGCAAGGGGTTTTCTTTCTCCATGCCTTGATAACAACCTTGATGGAAGGGGCGGCGGGTGAGATTGCAAGCATTCATGGGAGTAATGGAGTGGCCAACTACTTAGGTTTATCGTGGGATCAAAACGGCCTCTATCTCATAGAGGGTCATGTCAAGGGTGCATCTTTGACTTGGGGTGCAAGTCTATTTTTCCCGGTTCCCTTTGATCCGGGAGCCGCGGAAGGCGTTGGCCTGCAATTGAAGCAGCGACTCAAGGATCAGGGGATTAAACCATACCCTTTGCTCATCTCCCTCGGTCGTGATCGCTTCCTGACCAAGGAGCTGCGCTATCCTGACGTTGCGCCGGATGAATTGCCTAGCTTGATCCAATTTCAGACTTATAAGGATTTGGCATTTTCGCCGGAAGAGGCTGTGATTGATTTTCAACCCGTCAGTATTCCCTGGTCCACGGGAGAAAAACGGGCCATCTCCTTGATCGCACGACAATCGGACATCCATGCGTTCAACCGCTTAAGCCAAGCCGCAGGATTGAAAATCGAGAGCATCCTCCCGCATGGCTTTGCAGTCTTGGCCAATGCCCTCACGTTCATTCCACCTCATGCCGCCGCTACGGGGGTGATCGCGGATGGTGAATTTCTGGTGGTCTATCAAAGAGAGATCATTTATAGTCGATCCCTTGACCTGGACGAGAACCTGAGCCGCGAGGTCAAACGCAACGTTGCAGCGTTCCAAACGCAATTCCCTCAACTGCCTATCCAAGAGGTATTCGTGGCGGGAGCCGACTTGACCCCCGCCCTTGAGAAGTTGGTGGAATCGCTGCACAAGCCCATTCGCTGGTATGATCCTGGGGCGGGGATGCAGGTCAACCTTGAGGGCAGCGTGTCCCAATGGCTGCCAGCGCTGGGAGCCGTTCAAGCCAAGCAAATCTGGCCCAAGCTGCCGGTCGATTTCGCAGCGCCCAAGAAGGATGTCCCTAAGCCCAATCGCAAACGATTTTATGCTATCGTGGGGGGCAGCTTAGCGGCGGGGCTTGGACTTCTGGGCGGCGCCTTCTATTTGTTCAATTCCCTTGAAAAAGAAGCCAAGATCAAAGAATTGCAAGATCATATCAGCCAATTAAATACGAACATTGCCGGCTACGGCAACGTCGAGGAACGGCTTGCGGACATTCGCCGCTGGCAAGATCACAATTTGGTGTTGATGGATGAACTATACGATCTCTCCGCATGGTTTCCTGACGTGCCTGGCGTGAGAATCACCAAGGCGCAGTGGTCGACCGTTTCCCAGACCCCTGCGGGAGTCACTCCACGCGCGCCGCAGCCGCCGCGTCCGCCCACGGTGGGGGCTCTAGGGAGCGGTCCTGCCAGTCCCGCACTTCGCGCTCCACTCGGCGCTTCGGCGGCACCAAAGCCGGTGGCCGAGGTGTCCTTGACGATCCAAGCTGAATCCGCCGATCGTTTGGCGGTGCTGAGGCGACAATTGGATATGGAGCGGAATTGGAAGATCGATGCCTGGCATATTCCATTAGACAACGACAAAGAAGTCACCGCGCGACTGAAGATCTTTGCCCGCAAGCCATCCGACTACAAAGCTACGATCACCAAAGGTACCCATGTATCGCAACCAGGGGAAATCCAATCCGATAACAATCGGGGCCGAGGCACCAATATCCGAACGAATCGGGGAGGCCGGCCATGAATGACCGTCAACGCTTAATCAAATTGGTACTGATTGCCTTCGGGCTTTTCGTCGTCTTTTTCGGCGGCTTCGTGCTGGTGAATAAGGTCCTCTCGGGCCTTACGGATCAAGACGCTGTGTTGGAAAAACTAGAAGATGAACAGAACACCCTGACTCGCAAACTGGCCATGCTGGCCAAAGCGAAAAGGGAATTGGACGTTTGGCAGACGATCAGCATGCCAACGGACATAAATATCGCATCGAATCGTTACAACGAATTGTTGACTCACCTGATCAAGAAACATCAGCTTTCGATGAAATCGTCGCCTAATTTAGATCGGCGTAATGTCGCACCTAGCGCGACCAAAGCCAATGTGACGCCCGTGAGGTTTACTATTGAACTCGAAGGGACCTATGCAAAGTTCCTGGCTTTCCTCAAGGAATTCTATCAACTGAATTTACCCCATGCGATTCGGGACATGACCATCACGGCAGCCTCGGCCGGGGCAGAAGGGAAACTGGAAATTAAACTCCAAATCGAGGCGTTGATTGTTTTGGGCGCCACGTCGCGCAACTTCTTGGCCGCCGTGCCCGATCGCCGGTTGGTGGTCTTTGATATCGTCTCGGCCATGAAAGGAATGCCGCTTGGCTTAACGATGGCTTCGCAGGCGATTTTACCCACGGGACTATACGGCAATCGCCGCCTGGCGGGGGAATCAGACCCCCGGCGCGATTATGACAAGATGTTGACCAAGAACGTGTTTGCCGGTTTGGTTCCTCCCGAAACGGCAGTGAAAGCCTCGGCGCCTGAGCCAGACCGATCGATTTTGAAGGAGGTGGTGTTAACGAGCATCACATCCAACTTCGTGGCCACGGAAGCCTCCCTGCGCAATCGCTTGACGAACCGCTTTATTAAGGTCAGGAATGAACCGCCGCTCAATGAGTTTGAAATCAAGGACGAAAACAACCAGTTGGTCTTGAAAGGAAAGGTTATTTCGATTAACCCGCCCAACCGCACCATGGTCATTCAAGTGGATGGCAAACTCCATGCCATGTATCTTGGCCAATTTCTCAGCCAAGCGCTCGAAAAAGAGCTTAATGCTGAGGAAGCCAAGGCTTTGGCGGGTGAACCTCCCTTGGATTGAAATTATGAGTAGACCTTCGGGGTAAACTTGGCCGATTTTAACGATCATGCCTTATTAGCTCTTTTCTTGAGTTTAATTTGGGGGAATTCGGTTAAACTATAAGGGAAGAGTTGAAGTCTCGCGCGACCGTCGCCAGGGGTGATTGGCGAAAGTGGGGGAAACCATGTATCAGCCTCTCCATCGATGGGTTTTGTGCGGCTCCATGATTGCCTGGGGAGCCGCGTTTGGAATGATTGAGACGCCCACCGTCTGGGGACAAGCGTCCACCCCGCCCACGAACCAGATCAAACCAGGTCCGCAGCGAACGGTCCAGTTCGAAATGCGGCAACAACCATGGGATAAAGTCCTGGAATGGTTGGCGGATACGACCGGCATGAATGTGATCCCCAGCTACAAGCCGCAAGGCAGCTTCGACTTCATCAGCTCCGCCAAAAAAACGCAATACACTATCCCCGAAGTGGTGGATATTCTCAACGAGGCCTTGAGCACGCAAAAAGTGCCCTTGATGCTCGTTCGTAAAACCTCCTCCATCGTCGTCATCGCCGTGGATGAAGTCGAGAACATCGACATTACCACCATCCCCATGTTGTCCATCGAGGAGCTGGACGTCGACAAGCCGTCCGCCGAGCAACGGTATGGCCGTTCGGAACTCGGCCAGGTCATTTTCACGCTCCGCAACCTGACCAAGGAAGAGGCGGAACGCGACATGAAGGCGATGCTGGGCAAGTTCCATCGCATCGCCGCCGTGGGCAAGGGCAACAAAGTCCGCGTGATGGACAAGGTTGAGAATCTGCGCCGCGTGAAGAAATTGCTCGATGAAATCGATGGCGGTCCTGTGGATGCCATTCTGGAAGTCGTGCCGTTGGGGGCCGCGGACGGCGAAACGGCCCGCCGATTGGCCATGGCTCATTGGGGTTGGTCCGATGGACAACCCAAGCCGATCAACGCGCCGCAAATCGATTACGATAAATTACAAAACCGCTTGATCGTCCGCGGCGAAAAGGACCAAATCGCTGAGGTTAAGCGCATCGTCCGCAAGCTAGGCGGCGGCGGGGATGCCTCGTTCGATGAAGGGTCGGCAAGCGATCGTATTCGCGTGATTACCCTGGATCGGGGCACGCCGAGCGCCGTCATCGAAAACTTGGCCTATATTTGGTCTGATCTACGGGCCAATCCCATGCTCATCTTGACGCAATCGCAACTGATGCAGCAGTTGGAAAACTTGAAGAACGGCAAGGCCCCAAGCAATCCACTCAAGCCTTCGGACGCGCCCAAGCCGGACCAGAGCGGGATTGGCCAAGACGTCCAAGGCGGCAAGTGGCTCGCCATGCAGGAACCCGTGACGCCGCAACCGCAATTGTCGGACCCGCAAGATCAACTGCGCACTCGCCGCTTGCCGGGACGGGCGGATAAACCCGTTTTGGTCGCTCCCCTGGCGCGAGGCAATGGCGTGATGTTCGCCTGCGATGATCCCGATGCCTTGGCCCTTGTGGATGAGTTGATTCGCTATTTGACGCAGTCCGACGTGGGAGATTATGAAGTCATTCCCATCCGTAACGCCAATGCCAAGGACGTGGCGACCGTCCTCGATGAAATCTACAACGGCAAGCGCCAAACCGGGATGGGTGGCAATCCCATGATGATGATGATGGGCGGCGGCGGCGGTCGGGGGGGCGGCATCTTGCCCGAATCAGCCAGCACCGTGCGCATCGTGGCTGACGTGCGCACCAATGCCATCCTGGTCCGTGCGCCGAAATTGGAGTTGGCCACTATTCGCCGACTCCTGAAGGAGACCCTGGATACGCCCGCGGTCGATGCCAATGCCCTCAATCGGCGGCGGATCATTGGACCGCTGGTCAATGCCAACGCCACCGAAGTGGTCAATATCGTCAAGGAAATCTACAAGGATTATCTGGCAGGTCCGGCTCAGTCACCGCAACAGCAGAATCCGTTTGCTTTTCCCTTTGGCGGTCGACAAGGCGGCGCCCCGGTGGAGCGCAGTCAAAGCTTCACTATCACGGTCGCGGCAGATGAACGAACCAACAGCGTCATCGTCAACGCCCCGGAAAACATCTACCTGAATATCGAAGCCTTGGTGCATGACCTCGATAGCACATCGACGGATAATCGCCGAGCGGTTCGCGTGGTGCAGATCGATAATCTGGATCCCGCCATGGTCCAACAAGCCGTTGACGCCATAACTGGGCAGCGCCGCGAACAGCCCCGCTCTAACAATCAAGGCACGGGCGGCCCCATGTCGCCCGATGAATTGCGGCGCCGCTTCATGGAACGGATGGGGGCTGGCGGCGCCGGCTTCGGACCTGGGGGCCAAGGCGGCGGCATGCGGCAAGGTGGCGGAGGCGGCAACTTTAACCGCCAAGGCGGCGGTGGGAACTTCAATCGCCAAGGCGGCGGCCAGCGTCAAGGCGGTGGTCGACAAGGTCCAGGTGGTCGTGTGAGCATGGACTCACAGGACCCGCCTGGAGGGCCCCATTTTTTTGCGGATAGGGTCAAGGAAGACCCGCGAAGCGAAGGGGTAAGCACACTGCTGTTCGATCCGCAAGCTGAATCAGAAGCATCCAACCAGGCCATTCAACTCGTCGCCGCCCAAGCCGTTCAACCCGTCGTTGTGCCGCAACCACAACCGCAGCCCCCCCAACCGGGTGCTGCGGTTCCGGGGCAAGAACCTCCGGCTACCAAATCGCCGGTCACGACGCAAATCCTCGATAATCTCGGCTCGATGGTCATCATTGGCGAGCCAGAAGACATTGAAGCGATCGTCAAGGTCGTGGAGATGTTGAAGGGCATCTCACAGCAATCCGAGACGGAAATTCGCATCTTCCCGCTGCAAAAAGGGGATGCCACGAGCATCACCAATACGCTGAACATCGTCTATCAACGGCTGGTCGTCGGCGCATCGGCCGTGACGCGGCTGCCGCAAACGCAACAAGTGCAGCAAGCATCCATTCTGATTCTGCCCCTGCCGCGCTTTAATGCGATCCTCATTGGCGCGCCGAAGAGCCGCATGCAGGACATCGAGGAAAACATCAAGAAGTTGGACGTGGCGCTAGGCACGGAAGGCCGGGTGGTCATCTACCCGCTCAAGCGGGGCTCCTCCGACCGCATCGCCGCGGTGCTCACGCAGCTTTATGCCCAGCGCTATCCGGGTGAATCCACGGGCCAAAATCAAATAGTGATCCAATCGGATGCCAAGTCCAATAGTTTGTTGGTTCAAGCGTCTCCCGCCGATCAGGAAGAGATTGCTCGACTGGTCGAATACCTGGAAAAATCCGTCTCCAGCGTGATCAATGAGCTGCGCATCGTGCCCCTTAAGAACGCCACGGCCTTGGAATTGGCCACGATGCTTCAGCAGGCGCTGCGAGAAGCGGCAGGCAGCGTCACACCAGCCGGAGCAGCCCCGGGGCAGCGACCTCAACAGCAACAAATCCCAGGCCAGCTTGGCCAGTTTGGTCAGTTCGGACAAGCGGGACAAATCCCAGGATTGCCTGGGGGAGTGGCCACGGGAGCGGCCGCCGATGGCAAGGGTATGAGTCTCAGGTTTGTCAGCGATACCTTGGGCGGTCGAGCTTTTGAAGCAGGGCTGTTGGACGAAATTATCGTCTATCCCGACACGCGAACCAACTCGCTGATCATCTTGGCGCCGCCGCAATCCATCGAATTGATCAATGCCATTATCAAGGAATTGGACGTACCGCCGACAGCTCAGGCGGAGATTAAGGTGTTCCAACTCAAGCGCGCCGATGCCACCGGCATGCTGCAAATCCTGCAGCAAATCTATTACGGCACCGCCCGCCAGGGCGCGCAGGGACAATTCGGCGCTCAGCCGTTTGGAGCCGCCGGCGCGCCATTCGGCCAGGCCGCGGCCGGACTGGCCGGCCAGCGCATGCCTTTCGCATTTCAAACTGCGGAAGGCCCCAGCCAGATCGAGCTGCGCTTTGGCCTTGACCAACGCACCAACACGCTGATCGTGGCCGGCACCCGCGGCGACTTGGTTCTCGTTGAAGCCATCATCAACCGCTTGGACAGCGCCGAGCTGCGCGAACGCAAGGATGATGTGTACCGCGTGCGCAACTCCGACGCTAACTCCCTGGCCACCACGCTAAGCAATTACCTGCGCACGGTTAGCCAGGTGCTGCAGATCGGCGATCAGACGCCGTTTCCGCAGATGGAGCGCGAAGTCGTCATCGTGCCCGAACCGATCACGAATTCCTTGATCATCAGCGCGACCTCGCGCTATTATGCCGACGTGATGCGCTTGATCGAACGGCTCGACTATGAACCGCCGCAAGTGGTCATTCAAGTGCTGATCGCGGAAGTGATCTTGGATAACCGCGAGGAATTCGGCATGGAATGGGGCGTGCAGACGCCGCTTTTATTCCAACGCAGCGTCATCCCCGCGACCACCAGCAGCTTCACGACTCCCTTTACGCCGCAAGGCGTTTCGGTCACTTCCAACGTGGCCGTTGGCAACCCAGGATTTAATTTTAATACGACCAATCCCTTGGGGAATGTCGTCGTCTCGCCGTCCGCCATCGGCGCCCAAGGCCTCACGAACCTAGGCCTTGGCCGTGCGTCCAGCGAGGCCGGTGTGGGCGGCTTTGTCTTCAGTGCCGGTTCGGATGCCGTGAATGTCCTGATCCGCGCTCTCAAGATTCAAGGCAAAATCGAAGTCCTCAGCCGGCCGCAAATTTCGGTGTTGGACAATCAATCCGCCTCCTTCCAGGCGGGCCAGGAAGTTCCCATCATCAATGGATTCAACGTCAACTTCAACAACCAATTGACGCCGATCGTCACCTATCGCCCCGTGGGCGTAGTGCTCGCCGTGCAGCCGCGCGTGACGCCGGACGGACACATCGTTTTGCGCGTGGATCCGCAAATTTCCTCGCTCTCGACCAGCACGGTCAACTTGGGCAACGACGTCTTCGCTCCGATCATCAATACGACCAATGCCTCGACCACCATCAGCGCCATGGACGGACAGACAGTCGTCATCGCGGGGTTGATCAGTCGGGCGGATGGCCGCAACGAACGCAAGATTCCTTATCTGGGCGATTTGCCTTGGGTCGGGGCGGCCTTCCGCTTCCGAACTCATACCATCGTCAAGCGTGAATTGCTCATCCTGCTGACGCCGCGGGTGGTGCGCAATCGCGAGGAAGCCGAACGCATCAAGTTCGAGGAAGCGTGCAAGATGGACTGGGCGTTGCACGACGTGGAACGCATCCATGGACCCATTGGCGTCGATCCGACATTAGAACCCATGCAACAAGGGCCGGGCTCGGCTCCCATGGGAACCGAACCACTGCCGCTGCCGAATAAAGTCGTGCCTCAGCCCAGCTCGACGCCTCGACCGGGACCGGATGGCTCGTCCAGCCTGTTGCCTGCGCTGCCGGCCAATGCCGATCACATCCAGCAAACCACGCTGATTCCCAAACCTGCGAGCGCGGCGAGCGCTCCCGTGTTGCCTAGTGCGTTTTCACCTCCGTCGATCCACGTCTCCGGCCCCACGGATGTTCCCTTGTTCAAGGAACCTCGACCATGATGACGACCGGATGGCGCGCGGCGGGATGGAGCCTTGGCCTTGTGGGATGTATCTGCCTCACGGGGTGCATGTCCGTCCAGTTTCATCGGCCGACGTGGAACTGGCCATGGTCGGATGCGCCGCGCATCGGCGACGTCGCCCAGGTCGCTGCCATGTGGGCGGACGGCGTCGTGACCCAAGCAGATCCCTCCCAGGGCGGCAAGCCCACGCCAGGCTTCTCGGGCCGCATTTACCTGCTCAGCCCGGGCCTGGGTGAAACCCTCGCCGCCAACGGCCGATTAGTCATCTTGCTCTATGACGACGCCCAACCCCCGACAGCCGAGGCGATTCCCCGCGAAAGCTGGGAGATCGATGAAATCAACCTGGCCAAGGTGCTCAGGAAGGACGCCGTCGGTTGGGGATACAATTTGTGGCTGCCCTGGACGACGATCCAATCGGATGTCCGCAACATCACCTTGGTCGCCAAATATCTGCCCAACCAAGGTCCCGAGCTATACAGCAGTCCGCTTTCCATGCGGGTCAATGCCAACGGCGTGCTCCAAAAGCCCTCTTCAATGCAAACGACCCGCACTCAGCAGCCATGATGCATTTGAAATCGAAATTTGTCTGCTTTGATGCGCGTCCAACTGTCACATGATCAGCGCATCGATTCCAGATAGCCCATGAAATGACCAAATCGTCTTCAGCAATATCCGTTTGCCGTAACCTTCTACATTGCAATATTATGCGTCGATGTTGACCCCATCGTAGTGATCGTTTCACGGGTTGGGGGCGGGTGCTTGAAAACTGCATTACAAGCCCCAAGCGCCAGCGCGGGAAATCTGCATTACAAGCCCCAAGCGCCAGCGCGGGGCGCAGCACGCCTCGGCTCCCCCCGCGCACCGGGTTGCTCACCCTCCGGTGAATTTTCAATAGCAAGCCCAAGCGCAATCGAGCATCCGCGCGATCAATCCCTATTGAGCTAATTAGCCCCCGGTG
>JAANMW010000039.1_pt1 | contig 116577 bp, 84 predicted proteins | sample 7279671 | NCBI WGS metagenome assembly JAANMW01 (sample SAMN14094541, study PRJNA606508) | bioreactor metagenome | isolation source: A lab-scale SPAN reactor treating ammonium-rich wastewater day 247 | place: Ireland: Galway | collected 2017-09-19 | reverse complement strand
GTGGTTCCTCCGAGCCGGCACGGGCGGGTCGAGCGGACGCGATGCGAGCGACCAGGCGACCGCGCGGATTCTAACGGAACGCCGCCCGGCTGTCAAATCGTCTGGACGGCGCCGCCCGCGACTCCTCGGCAACCGGCCACCAGAGCCGGCTGATGATTGGAGTCCGCGAGCGGCGCGCGGGTTTCCGCCAGGGACGCCAGGAACGATGAACGGCAACCGCCCACTGCCCACCGCCTTCGTTGACAGGGCCTGGGGCCTCGGCTATAGTGCCGCCACCTCAGTGGACCCGAGTCGGCTCCCGGCCGGGCGTGACGCAGGTGGCGACGATGCTGGACATCCGGCGGATACGGGAAGACCCGGCGGCGGTCGAGACGCAGCTTCGGCGGCGCGCGCCGGACATCTCGCTCCAGCCCGTCCTGGCCGCCGACGAGCGGCGGCGGGCGCTGCTGAGCGAAGAAGAGCGGCTGCGGGCCAGGCAGAACGAGGTCGGGCCGCAGATCTCCGAGCTCAAGCGGCTCGAGCGGGCGGGCCAACGCACCGAGGTCGATCAGATCTTGGCAGAGATGAGCGCCATCAAACGGCGCGTCCAGGAGTTGGCCGACGAGCGGCGCGAGGCCGACGAGGCGCTGGAGCAGCTCCTGCTGGAACTGCCCAACCTGCCCCACCCGTCGGTGCCGGACAGCCTCGACAAGCACGACAACCGGGTCGTTCGCCGCTCCGGCCAGCCGACCGCGTTCGACTTCGCGCCGCGGCATCACGTCGAGCTGGCCGCTGGCCTGGGTCTGCTGGACCTGGAGCGCGGGGCCAAGGTGACCGGCGCCGGCTGGCCGTGCTACCGCGGGCTGGGCGCCCGGCTGGAATGGGCGCTGGTCAACTTCTGCCTCGACCGCGGCGTGCGCGACGGCTACGAGGCCATCTTCCCGCCCCTGGCGGTGACCAGCCGGGTGATGACCATGGCCGGCGTGCTGCCCAAATTCCAGGAGCAGGTCTACCAGGTCGAGCGGGACGACCTGTACCTGATCCCCACCGCCGAGATCGTCCTGACCGGGCTCTACGGCGACGAGATTCTCCCGGCGGCGGAGCTGCCGCTGAAGCTGATGGCCTACACCCCCTGCTTCCGCCGCGAGGCCGGCACCTACGGGGCCGAGGAGCGCGGGCTGATCCGCATCCATCAATTCAACAAGGTCGAGCGCTACGTGGTCTGCGCGCCGGACGAGAGCTACCACCACTTGGAGGCGCTGACGCACCAGGTCGAGGCGCTGGTGGACGAGCTGGAGCTGCCTTCGGTGACCACTCTCCTGGTCACCGGCGACATCGCCCAGCAGGCGGCCAAGACCTACGACATCGAGGTCCATCTGCCCGGCCAGGGCGTCTACAGCGAGGTCAGCTCGGTCAGCAACTGCGAGGACTACCAGGCCCGGCGCGGGCGGCTGCGCTACCGGCCGGCGGGCGAGGACGGGAAGCCGGCCCGGCCCGAGTTGGCGCACACTCTCAACGGCTCGGCGCTGGCCACCTCGCGGCTGTTCGTGGGCATTCTGGAGAATGGCCAGCAGGCCGATGGCAGCGTCGTCCTGCCGGCGGCGCTGCGGCCCTATCTGGGCGGGCTGGCGCGCCTCCTGCCGGTGGCCTGACGGCTTGACGGTGGCGGACACCGTGCGTTAGACTCAAGGTCTGCCCGGCCCGGTGGCCCGCGGGCCGCGCGCGGCCGTGACGCCACCGCGCCTGCTACCCAGACTCCGGGCGGGGACAAGATCATGGCTCCGGACAGTTCACAGCCGCTGCGGATCACCTCCGACGAGGTCGACGGCACCACCGTGGTCAGGCCCGTCGGCGAGGTGGACATCGCTTCGGTCGGCATCCTCCAAGAGCGGCTCGACGGTTTGTTGGCCGACGGCACCACCCGGCTGGTCCTCTCCCTGGAGGGGTTGGACTACCTCGACAGCACCGGCCTCGGCTGCGTCACCGCCGCCCGGCGGCGGGCGCGCGATCTGGGCGGCGAGGTGGTCCTGGTGTGCACCAAGAGCCGCGTCCTGCGGCTGTTCACCATCACCGGGTTGGACCAGGTTTTCACCATCTGCGGCAGCGTCGATGAGGCGGTGGGGAAGCTACAGGAGAGCGCGGGGTGAGCCACGGCGATGAAGCGCGGTTGATTCTGCCCGCGCGCCCGGAATTCGTCAGCGTCGCCCGGTTGGCCCTGGCCGGTCTGGCGACCCGGCTGGGGTTCGACTACGACGAGGTGGAGGACATCCGCATCGCGGTGGCCGAGGCGATGACGCTGCTGTTGGGCGACCAGGCCGGCGAGGAGCGGATCGATCTCCGCGCGCGCTGGTCGGACGCCCGCCTGGAGATCAGCGTCCGGCGCGGCGCCGGCGCGGTGGCGGTCGACCGCGACTCGGCGGCCATCGCCACCATGGTCATGGAAGCGTTGATGGACACCGCCGTGGTCGAGCCCGGCGGGACGGGACAAGCGGCGGTGCGGCTGACCAAGTCCCGGTCCACCGCGTGAGGCAGGCGCGGTGGTGAATCAGCATCCGCAGCCCGACGAGGGTCACGAGTCGAACGGCGTCCGCGCTCGCTTCCGCGAGCTGCGCCGGTCCGGCGACCCCGCGCTGCGCGATCAGTTGATCCAGGAGCACCTCCCGCTGGTCCGCGCCCTGGCCCGCCGGTTCGCCAACCGCGGCGAGCCCATCGAGGATCTGGTCAGCACCGGCACGTTGGCCCTGATCCACGCGGTCGACCGGTACGACCCGACCAAGGGCACCAAATTCAGCACCTACGCCACGCCGACGGTGATCGGCGAACTGCGGCGCTACTTCCGCGACAAGTCGTGGGCGATGAAGGTGCCGCGGCGGATGCAGGAGCTCAACCGGGCCGCCAACCAGTCACGCGAGACCCTGACCCAACGGCTGGGGCGGACGCCCAGCTACGCCGAGATGGCCGACGAGCTGGGCGTGGACGAAGAGCAGGTGATCGAGGCGATTGAGAGCGGCCGCGGCTACGACATGATCTCGTTCGACCAGCTCGGCGCCACCGACGACGTCACCGCCACCAACGACGGGCCCGGCGAGGAGGACGAAGGGCTGTCCAACGTGGTCCGCCGGGTCGAGCTCGAGCAGGCGATGCAGACCATCCTCGACGAGCGCGAGCGGCGGATCGTCCAGCTCTACTATTTCGAGGACTGCTCGCAGACCGACATCGCGCTGCGCGAGAACATCAGCCAGATGCACGTCTCGCGGATCCTGACCCGGGCCAAGATGAAGCTGCGGCGCCACCTGCAGGGGTAACCATGTCCACGCTGGTCCTGCTCATCCTGATCGTCGGGGTCCTGGTCGCCTTCGGCTACGCCGCGCGGCCGGAGCCCGACCTGCGCGCCACTCGCCGGGTGATCGGGTTCGGGCTCGGCGGCCTGACGGTGGTCGGCCTGGCCTACCACTTCCGCGCCCTGCTGCCGCCGTTCGGTGTGCCGCTGCTCCTGGCCTACCTCCTCGACCCGGTGCTGGACCGGCTCGAGCGCGCCGGGCACAGCCGCGTCAAGGCCATCGGCATCGTATACGCCACGCTGCTGCTGGCCCTGGGCATCGGCGGGTTCCTGGTCGTGCCGCCGGTGGTCAAGCAGGTCGGGGACATCGTCCGCCCGTTGACCAGCGAGGGCGGGATCGACGTGGCCACCATCCAGGACATGCTCCACAACCAGGAGAAGCTGCGCCAGGGCCTGGCCAAGACGTTGCTCAATCTGGGCGTGCCCAACCCCTGGGTGTTGCAGCTCGAACAGAACTACGCGCAGCTCAACGTCAGCGAGCGGCTCAGCCAGGTGGCCGCCTGGCTGGTCGAGCAGCTCCAACGCACGGTTGGCTGGCTGGCCGGACAGGTCTCCAGTTGGCTGTGGGTGCTGCTGCTGCCCATCACCCTGTTCTACTTCCTCCGCGATTTCGACCCGATGCGGCGGCGGCTGTACTACCTCATCCCGCCCGCCAAACGGGTCGAGGCCGCGGCCCTGGCGACCGAGATCAACCACGCCATGGGCAGCTACCTGCGCGGCTACGCCCTGCTCTCGTTGAGCATCGGGGTGCTCGAGACCACGCTGCTGCTGATCCTCACGCCCATCTTCCAGTTCAAGTACGGCCTGCTGCTCGGTCTCCTGGCCGGGGTGACGTACTTCATCCCGTATATCGGCAGCCTGGTCGGCGTGATCCTGACCACCCTGGTGGTCTACTTCACCGGCGGGCACAGCCTGGTCGAGGCGGGGGTCACGTTTCTACTGTTGCAGGGCATCAACTCGACCTTCGACAACGTCCTGACGCCTCGGGTGATTGGCCAGAGCATCGGGCTGCACCCCCTCCTGGTGATGTTCGCCTTGCTCGCCGGCGGGGCGCAGTTCGGCCTGGTGGGCGTGATCGTCGCGACGCCCGTGACCGTTTGCGTCAAAATCGTTCTGGAGCACTTCTGCCCGCGGCTGACCGAAGCCATTCCCGCGGAGCAGACACCCGAGGCGGTGTTCGCCCGGCGCGCGGCCGAACAGGTCGCCACCGAAAGCGATGCCGACGACGGTGACAGAAAGGAGCCCGAAGCATGACGGGCGAGGATATCCGCCAGCGCTTTCTCGACTACTTCGCCGCCAAGGACCACCTGGTGCTGGCCAGCGCCAGGCTGCTGCCCGACGATCCGACCACCTACTTCACGACCGCCGGGATGCAGCCCTTCGTGCCCTACTTCCTGGGCAACGAGTCGCCCCCTGCGCGACGCATCGCGACCTGCCAGAAGTGCCTCCGCGCCGACGACCTGGACGACGTCGGCTACACCGCCCGACACCTCAGCTTTTTCGAGATGCTGGGCAACTTCAGCTTCGGCGACTACTTCAAGAAGGAAGCCATCGAGTGGGGCTGGGAGTTCGTCCGCGAAGGGCTGGGGCTCGCTCCCGACCTGCTCTGGGTGAGCGTCTACCAGCACGACGACGAGGCCGCCGAGATCTGGGCCAAACACGTTGGCGTGCCGGCCGAGCGGATCATCCGCTTCGGCATGGACGACAACTGGTGGGGCCCGGTGGGCAACTCGGGTCCGTGCGGCCCGTGCAGCGAGATCTACCTCGACCGCGGCCCCGAGTGGGGCGCGGCCGGCACGCCGCTGGAGGATGAGGGCGGCGACCGCTACGTCGAGCTGTGGAACCTGGTCTTCCAGCAGTACAACTCGACCCTGTCGAAGGCCGAGCTGAAGCGGGCCGGCACGGTGCCCGCGCCGCTGCCCGCGCCGGGGATCGACACCGGCGCCGGGCTGGAGCGCATCGCTGCCGCCATGCAGGGCGTCTCGACCGTCTTCGAGTGCGACCTGCTGCGGCCGCTGTGCGACGCGGTGATCGACCTGGCCAACCGCGCCGGCGGCAACTTCGCCTACGGCCGGGACCGCGAGGTGACCGCCGCGGTCAACCGCATCGCCGACCACGTCCGGGCCCTGACCTTCGCCATCTGCGACGGGATCTTCCCGTCCAACAAGGCCGGCGGCTACACGCTGCGGCAGATCCTCCGCCGCGCGGCCCGCTTCGGCCGGCTCCGGCTGGGCCTCACCCAGCCGTTCATCCACGAGCTGGCCGGGGTGGTGGCCGACCGCTACGAGTCCGTCTATCCCGAGGTCCGCGCGGGCCTGGCCGCGGCGCAGGCGATCCTGAGACAGGAAGAGGAGCGCTTCAGCGAGACCCTCGACTACGGCATCCCGCGGCTGGAGGAGCAGCTCGCCTCGCTGACCACCCAAGGCGGCGGGCAGCTTTCCGGCGAGCGCGCGTTCTTCGTCTACGAGACCTACGGCGTGCCCATCGAGGTGCAGGTCGAGGTGGCCCGCGAGCACGGGCTCACCGTCGATGTCGAGGGCTTCGAGGAGGTCCGCAAGAACCGCGAGAGCAGCGCCATCGCGGCCGGCTTCGAGGGCCACGGCGACTTCCGCGACGATTTGCTTGACGAGCTGCCCCCGACGCGCTTCACCGGGTATGAGAAGGACGGCGACCGGGCCGTGGTGGTGGCACTGATCGCCGACGCGGCGGTGGACGAAGCCCGGGGCCTGATCACCGGCGGCCGGCGGGTCGAGTCGGCCGAGGCGGGCGCGACCCTCACGGTGGTGCTCGACCAGACTCCGTTCTACGCCGAGTCGGGCGGCCAGATCGGCGACGTCGGCGTGCTCGAAGCCGATGGCGCGGTGCTCCAGGTGAGCGACACGCAGAAGGACAAGAACGGCCGCTGGCTGCACCACGCCAAGCTCACCGCCGGCACGGTGCGGGTCGGTCAGACGGTCGAGGCGGCGGTCGACGCGGACCGGCGGAACCGCATCCGTCGGGCGCACACCGCCACCCACTTGCTCCACGCCGCGCTGCGGCAGCGGCTTGGCAAACACGTGGCGCAGGCCGGCTCGCTGGTCGAGCCGGACCGGCTGCGGTTCGACTTTTCCCACTTCGCCGCGCTGTCGCCCGAGGACCTCGAGGAAATCGAGCGCCAGGTGAACGAGCTGGTCCTGGCCAACACGCCGATGACCATCGCCGAGATGCCCATCGCCGACGCCCGCCAGCGCGGGGCGCTGATGTTCTTCGGCGAGAAGTACGGCGCGGTGGTCCGGGTGGTCAACGTCGGGGCCGAGTACGGCGGGGTGTCGACCGAGCTGTGCGGCGGCTGCCATGTCACCCGCACCGGCGACATCGGCCAGTGCCGGATCGTCGCCGAGGGCAGCGTCGGCAGCGGCGTGCGGCGGGTCGAGGCGCTGACCGGTGAGGCGGCGCTGGGCTACGCCCGGGAGCAGGAGGCTCGCCTGCGCGAGGTGGCCGCGGCCGTCAAGGCGCCGGTTGCTGAAACACCCGAGCGGGTGGCCGCGCTGGTGGCGCAGGTCCGGCAGCTCGATCGCGAGCTGCACCAGGTGCACCAGGCCGGCGCCGCCGACCGGGCCGAGGCGTTGGCGGCCGAGGCCGACGAACTGGCCGGCGTGCCGGTGGTGGCGCGGGCCTTCGAGGAGTTGGACGGCGACACGCTGAAGAGCCTGGCCGACGATGTCTGCGACCGGCTGGCCGGCGGGGTGGCCCTGCTCGGCAGCGCCGCCGGCGGGAAGGTGCTGCTGGTCTGCAAGGCGGCGGACGAGGCGGTGGCGCGCGGCGCGCACAGCGGTGAGATCGTCCGCGCCGCGGCCCAGGCGGCCGGCGGCGGCGGCGGCGGCAAACCCGGCTTCGCCCAGGCCGGCGGCCGGGATCCGGGCAGATTGAGCGAGGCCATCGCGGCCGGGACGGCGAAGTTGCGCGAACAGCTCGGGTGAGAGACGAACGGTGGCGGTGCACCTGGCGATCGACGTCGGCAAGGAAACCCTCGGCCTGGCCGTCTGCGACGAGGACGAGCTGTCGGTCATGGCGCTGTACACCATCTCGCGCAAGTCGCGCAAGAAGGATGTGGCCAAGATCGTCGCCGAAATCGAGTGGCGCGGGGTCGAGCAGGTGGTGGTCGGCCTGGCCACCCTCAGCGGCGGCCGGGAGGGCGAGAGCGCCTCGCGCGCCCGGCGTATCGGCGAGCTGGTCCGCGACCGGTGCGGCCGGCCGGTGGTCTACCAGGACGAGCACCTGACCACCTTCGAGGCCGAGCACCGGCTGATGGCCCGCGGCTTCTCCGGCAAGGAGCTCAAGAACCGCCTCGACGCCGAAGCGGCCAAGGTCATCCTCGAAGACTACCTGGCCGGCCGGCCCGATCAGGCGCGCAACCACCCCGGGGACTGAGCCATTTCGCCCCCGGTGCGGTGCCTCGGCCTGCCGCCGGTCGGCCCACGGTTGAAACCGTGGTCTCGGCACACCAAACCCTCCCGGCGGGAGGGTTTCGCAAGGCGTAGACCCGCAATTCATTGCGGGGCCAACGCCGGCGTCGTGTCACGTGTCCGCCGCCCCCGTCCCTCAGCGGTCCCAGATCTTGAGCTCGTCGATCACCGCCTGGGCGCTGTCGGGGATGAGGATGCGGCAGTCCTGCCGGCGGTTGTCGAAGCCGGCCATCGCCCACGGCTTGCCTTCGTGCGCCGCCGCCTTCTGACCGTCCAGGAAGAGGGTGATCCGGCCCAGCGCGGCGTCCCAGGTCATGGTCGCCTCGTGCCACTGGCCGGCGCGCCAGGAGCGGGCCAGCGCCCAGGGATAGTGCTGCGCCCCGCCCTGGTCCAGCAGGTTGATCAGGAAGCGGCCGTCGTCCAGCTTGCCGACGTAGATCAACCCGGCGGTCGGGCGGATCCGCAGGAGGAAGTGCGTCACCTTGTCACTGCCGTCCCAGAGTGGCTTGAAGCGCACGAACAGCTTTCCCCGCGCCGGGTCGAGGTTGCCCTCCGGCAGCCAGGCCACGCTGGTCCCGTCGGCCACGCGCAGCCCGCGGCCGGTGGGCGTCGGCTCGTAGACCGCCGGGCCGGTGACCGTGGCCGTCTTCTGGCCGCCCGCCGTCACCGCGTCGGCCCCGGCGGCGAAGTCGACGTGGAACAGCAGCCGGCCCGACTCGCCGGACGCGGCCATCGCCCGCGGCGCGGCTTCGTCCACCCGGCCGCGATCGAGCTTGGTCACCTGGCCGCGGAGGCTCAGGTCGTAGGCGGTCGTCCAACTCGCCGCGCCGGCCAGCCGCTGGGGGCGGTACATCCACTCGACGGTGGCGGCGTCGCCCGACCGGCTCGCCCAGCGCAGCAGTTGGAGGAGGGACTCCGGCGCGCGCGGGACGATGGTCAGCAGCGCCCGGCTGGCCGGGCTCCAGGTCCCGAAGCGCCGGCAGGCCAGCGGCTCCTTGACCGGACAGCCGCCGTAGACCAGCGAGCGGTGCGCCTCGCTCAGGCCGGCGTTCGGGACCGAGAAGGTCTCGCCGGCCGGGAATTCGGTCAGCTTGGCGCCGTCGTCCACCCACGGCGCGCCGGCGCCGGCCAGATGGTTGTGGACCCGGTAGCTGAAGTCGATGGCCTCGGCCGCCAGGGAGTTGTACGTGGCCGTGACCTCGACCCCGACGTCGGCCCGGTTCAGGGCGAGCTGATAGCGCTTTTCGATGGCCAGGCTCGACTGCCCGCCCACCCCCGGCAGGCTCACGCTCCGGGCGAAGGTGAGCTCGACGCAGTCGGGTCCGGCGCTCCGCTCGGTCAGCTTCATCGGCGCGTCCATGGCCGCGTTGCCTTGCTCGCTCTGCGGCTGCCAGATCATGTCGCGGCCGAGGCCCAGCGGGTGGGTGGTGAGAGTGGTCTCGCCGGTCCGCCAGCGGACGATGCGCCCGCCCTGGTCCAACCAGACCGTCTGGGCCGGGGTGGTGACGACGTACTCGAAGGCGTTGTCGCCGTCGATGTCGTCGTAGGAGAGGTACTTCGATTCCGCCGCCGGCTCGCCGCCGGTGCCCAGCCAGGCGGCCAGCTCCGCCGTCCGGTCGGTCGTCCGGTAGCCTTCCGGCGCGGCGCCGCGGACGAGCCGGAAGCCGCGGTAGTCCTGCGGCGGGGTGCGCACCAGGAGCGTGCCGTCGCGCAGCGGCACCGCCTCGCGCTGCTCATCGTCCAGGGCGAGCCACCCGGCGCCGGCCGACGGCAGCTCGATCTTCGCGAAGCAGGGCTCGGTGGCGTTCCAGTTGGCGATGGCCACCAGGTACGACTGCCCGTCGGCCGCGCGATACGTCCCGGTCACCGCGTCGGTGGCCCAGTCCGGGTAGAGGTTGCGGATGGTCTTCCCGTTGCCAAGCTGGATCCGGCGGTCCTCCTTCGGCGTGAGCGTCAGCAACAGCTCGCGCGGGCCGCGCTGACCGGCCCAGATCACCTCCTGGTGCGCTCCCAGGAAGGTCATCACCCGGTTCCAGGCGATGAAGTTCTCGGCGTCCATGGCCGGGCCCGGGTAGACCGAGGTCCCGGCATTGCCGAGCAACGCCGCGGTGAGGGTCTGGAGCATGATGGTGTCGGCCGAGGCGAAGACCGTCGCATAGGAGTGCAGGGCCACGTTCTGACAGCCGGTGAACCGCGCCTCCGGGGCGGCCGCGAGCCACTGGCGCAGACCTGACACGGCCCCGGCGCCGGAGTAGTTCATCGGGTCGCAGAAGGTCACGTCCCCGGCCACGCGGCGGTAGTCGATCTGGCCGGAGGGATCGAACACGTTGCAGCGACCTTCGGTCAGAATCGTCTCCAGCTTCGGATTGAGCGACCGGGTCCAGGCCGCCCAGTGACGCGCCAGCTCGGCGTAGACGTCCTGGGCGAACGGCACCCAGCGGTCGAGGTGTTTGGCCTGGATGGTGGCCCGGTCCGCGTCCACACCGGTCCGCTGGCGGAACAGGGCCAGCAGCTTGGGCTGGTCGGGGATGTCCGCCGGCCGCGGCTCGAAGTCCCACAGCACCGCGTCGGCACAGTCCGCGACCTGCCGGATGTTGTCGGCGTCCGCCTGGTCGAACCAGGCCTGGCCCTGTTCGAGCGCCTCGGCCAGCTCGCGGTAGACCTTCTCGTAACTGCCGCCGCGCTGGGCGATGACGTACAAGCCGCGCTCGCGCATGGCCTTCATCATGTCGGCTTTCGGCGCCATCACCTGTACCGTGTTGATCCCGGCCCGGCGCAGGTAGTCGGCCAGCGCGTCCCACTCCTGTCCGCGGAGGTGCGGCCCGTAGTGCAGCCAGAGCCGGAAACGGCGCGGGTCGACCGGCTTCGGGGCGACCAGCTCGGGCCGGATGACCAGCTTCGCCCGATCGGTGAAGGTCTCCCGCCCCTGGTGCGCCAGCGAGACCGTGATCGGGCTCTCGGCCGGCGCGGCCGGGTCGATGGCGAACCAGACCACCCGCTCGATGCCCCAGATGTTGTTGACGCAGCGGAGGCGGACCTTGTCGGCCTCGAGCCGGCCGGAGACGCGGATCCCGGCGCCAGCGGGGGTGACGCTCAGCGGCTCGCCGCCGTCGGGCAGGATGGTCAAGCCCGCCGGCAACTCGACGGTGAAGGTCAGCGCGGCGGGATCGAGCGGCGCGTCCTTGACCACCGCCGGGACGTACAGCCGGAGGAAGTTCTCCTGTCCGCGGAGCGCGATCACGTTGCCGCCTTTGTTCAGGTTGGCCTGGGTGAAGTAGATGCGCGGCTCGGCGAAGCGCTGCCCGTAGACGTCGGCGGCGCCGGCGTGGCCGGCCAGCAGGAGCAGCGTCGCCAGTCGGCAGGCGAGCCGGAAGCGGGTCATGTCAGACCTCCTCGTCCCCCGTCCGATCGTCAGTTCTCCACCAGCTCCAGCCGAAGATCGTCCAGGCGCAGGCTCAGGTTGACCTCGGTGGTGTTGTCGCCCTTCTCGATGGCCAGATCGAACCGCGCGCCGTTGACCGGCACGTCGATCAGGCCGGACAGCTCCTGCCAGATGCCCGGCCGACCAACGTCGTAGCGCCCGGTGTTGAGGTTGGTCAGCCACCTGCCGTCGGCGTCGTTGATGCCGATCTTGAGGAATGGCGGCTTGCCCTGCGGCTCGATTCGCTCGACCCTCATCCAGCCGCTCAGCCGGTACAGCGCGCCGGGCTGCAACGGCGCCGGGAGCCGCAGCGAGGCGTAGTTCCAGCCGTCGGAGAGCGTGCCTTCCACCCGCAGCGACCTCGTCCCGCCGTGGGCCGCGCCGTCGTCGGCCGTGACGGTGATGGACTGGGGGCTCGACCAGTCGTGTCGCCCGGCCTCGAAGCCCTCTTGGTAGACCACCGCCTGGGTCGCCGAGCCCGGTTTGAGCGTCACCGGCTGGAGCGCGTACCCGCCCTGCTCGTCCCGGCCCGCGATGTCCAAGGCGATGGCCTGCCCGGTCTCGGGCACGATCATCGTCACCCGCAGCCGGCAAGGCCCCGGCGCGGTGCCGGCGGGCAGCCGCAACACCGCCGCCACCTGCTGCTCCTCGCCGGGCCACCACTGGGTCGTGGGCACCGGCGGGAAGACCGTCTCGGAGGCCACGGTCCGGCCCTCCTGATCGACCAGCGACCAGACCACGGCGTGGCTGTCGTAGCACGGCGCGACGCCGTCGTTGCGCCAGGTCGAGGCGATCCGCAGGCGCGAGGCCAGGCCGGGTGAGACCACCACCTCGCCCGGTGTCTCGACCCGGGTGATGACGAAGCGATAGCCGAGGCGCCGGGCGGCCTCGGTCAGCAGCCGCCGGGCCTCCTCCGGAGCCCGGCGGTATCCGCCCCCGCCGAAGAGGTTGGTGTTGAGGTAGCTGATGGGCGCCGAGAGGCCCTTCTCGATCGTCGTCGGCACATCCCAGCCCTTCTTCAGCATCTCGTCCCAGCCGCTGTGGAACTCGAAGTTGCAGACCACGCCGCGTCGGCTGTAGGGCCCGTACAGCCAGCCGCCGACATCGTAGCTGGCGCCGGCCGGCATCAGGCCGTCCTGCCGGAAGTGGACCCCGCGCACGGCGGCGTAGTCGTTGATGGTCAGCCGGTTCGGACCGCCGACGTTGAGGAAGATCCGCGTCCGCGGGAAGGCGGCCACGTGGGCGTCGATCATCCGGCGATAGGCCGTCACGTACTTCGCTTCGGTGTATCCGGTGTCGGCCAGCTCTTGGGTGCTCCACCGCGCCAGGTGCATCTCGCCCCACTCGCCGATGCTCCCGATATCGACGAACTCGAGGCCCGGGCGTCCGTCCAACCACTCGCCCAGTTTGGCCACGAACTCCGCCTGGAGATCGAGGTAGCGCGAGTCCCAGAAGACCGGATCGGGCTGCATCTGACCACGCAGCGCGGCGTGCGGCACCGCCGGCACACCCTGGTCGAAGACCCACTTCGGGGTGACGTACTCCCGCGCCGAGTGCATGTTCTCGCACATCACCCGGAAGGCGACGCGCTTGTGCCGCTGGTTCACCCAGAACTCGAACAGCGGGCCGAAGTACTGGTCGAACCGGTACACGCCGGGCTCCGGGTTGACCTCGGCCCAGTCCAGCCGGTAGTAGGCGATGTCGGCGATCGCCATGAACCACTCGTCCGCCTTCGCGTCGGTGGGTGGGTATTGCAGATAGAGTCCCATGCCGGGATTGAACAACACCGCGTCGGACGCCGGCGGCTCGAACACCACGGCCTCGGCGGCGACTGCCAGGGCGGCGAGGGACAGCGTGACAGCGACCATGGGACACCTCCCGCTTCGCGAATGCTCGTCGCGCACCAAACGTCGGCATCACACCCGCCCATAGACCACCACGTCTCCCCCGCCGATCAACTGCCCGCGGAAGGTGCCTTCGACGGTGAAGCCGGCGCCCGCAACAGCTTCTCGGCGGGCGGTGGCCGCGGCCGGGAGGTAGATCTGGACCTTGGCCTCCGGCCAGTCGATGGCCTCCAAGAGCGCCGGCAGGTCGGTCGCGAAGTCGGGATGGGTCAGGGTGTCGAGCTGCCAGACGCGGTTCTGCCAGCGGTTGTCGGGCTGCAGCAGGGCGATCCCGACCACCGCGCCGCGGCCGGTGGCCAGGACCTGGGCCTGGGCCGGGCCGCCGTCGCAGATGCTCTTGTAGAGGTGGACGAAGGCCCCCTCGTAGTTGAACGGGCCGAACCCGTGGCCGGCGAAGATCTGCAGGCCCTGGCCGAAGTCGTCGGCGAAGAGCTGGGCCGTGCCCGGCCAGTGGCGCCAGCCCAGCGGCTCGACCCGCGCCGGGCCGGACCCGTACCAGCGCGCGGCGAAGTCGTCGCCCGCCTGGTACTTCATGAACCCGCTCTCGGGCACCACGCTGCGGAACCCGAACGCGTGGTAGATCCAGTAGGCCGGCCGGTCGTAACCCGTGCCGAGGGTCAGCCGCAGGCCGTCACGGGCGCGGAAGTCGGGCATCAGGCGCTCGAAGATGGCGGTGCACAGCCCCCGCCGGCGGTAGTCCGGGAGGGTGTAGACATGGCCCAGAATGCCGGCGCCGCCGTGCTCGACGGTCATCACGTTGGACACCGCCCGGCCGTCCATGACCGCGACGTAGAAGCGCGTCACGATCCCGTCCAGCTCGTGCCGTAGCGCCTCGTCGACGTGCCAGCCCCAGGGCTCGCCCTTGTGGGCCAGCAGCTCCCGCACCCCGCGCGGGTCGTCGGGGTCGGGACTCTGCACGCAGCCGATCTCGGCCGTGGCGCCGTCTTTCAACGTGGCCGTGCCCAGGACCTGGTACATCCACTGCTCTCCGGCGCGGCGATTCGCGGTGGGGCGGCGATCCCCTGCGGAGGAGATCGCCCCCGGGCGGCCGAACCTGACTCGCCAAGCTACCGATCTGGCCTGGAGTGGGACGTGAACTTGACCCCGTCGAACCGGCTGCAGAAGCTGCCGCCTTACCTGTTCGCCGACCTCCGCCGGAAGATGGCCGAGGCGCGGGCGCGCGGCGTGGACGTGATCACCTTGGGCATCGGCGACCCCGACCTGCCCACGCCCGACCCGGTGATTCGGGAGATGGTCCGGGCGCTGGACGATCCGGACGATCCCAACCGCCACCGCTACGGCTGCGACGTGCCGGCCGAGGCGCTGCCCCACGCCATCCAGCGGTTCTACCGCCGGCGGTTCGGGGTCGAGTTGGCCGAAGACCAGATCTGCGTGACCTTGGGCAGCAAGGACGCCATCGCCAAGCTGCCCATGGCCTTCCTGAATCCCGGCGACCTGGGCCTGGCGCCCGAGCCCGGGTATCCCACCTACAACATCGGCCACACCTTTGCCGGAGGTGTCACGCACTACCTGCCGCTGCTGCCCGAGAACGGCTACCTGCCGGTGTTCGAGGACATCCCGGCCCATGCCCGTCAGCAGGCCAAGCTGCTCTGGCTGAACTATCCCAACAACCCCACCACGGCGATCTGCGACCTCGACTTCTACCGCCGCGCGGTGGCCTTCGCCCGCGAGCACGAGCTGCTGATCTGCAACGACCTGGCGTACAGCGAGAACACCTACGACGGGTACGTGGCGCCGAGCATCCTGGCGGTCGATGGCGCGGCCGAGTGCTGCGTCGAGTTCTTCTCGCTCTCCAAGGCGTTCAGCATGACCGGCTGGCGAGTCGGCTTCACGGTCGGCCACGCCGCCGCGGTGAGCGGGCTGCAGACGGTCAAGAACAATGTCGACAACGGCCAGCTCCGGCCGATCCAGCTCGCCGCGGCCGCCGCGCTGGACCGCTCCGAGGAGCTGATCGGGCCGATCAACGAGATCTACCAGCGGCGCCGGGACCTGGCGGTGGCGACGCTCAACAAGCTGGGCTGGTCGCTGACGCCGCCGCGCGCGACGCTCTATCTCTGGGCGCCGGTGCCGGACGGCTTCGGCGGCGACAGCATCAAGTTCGCGGCGCACCTGTTGGAGACCGCCGGTGTGGCGGTCACGCCGGGCGTCGGGTACGGGCAGCACGGCGAGGGGCACTTCCGGATCTCGCTGACCTATCCCGACGCGGTCCTGACCGAGGCCATGAACAGACTGGCCGCCGCGCTCTGATGGCGGCAGGATGAAGGGGGCGGACCGGGCGACGGGTCCGCGCCAGGGGAGCATCGCATGGGCGAGTACCAACCGCCGGAGTGGGTCCGCGACAAGCCGCGGCAGGAGCTGCTGAAAGAGCGGCTGGGTGAAACCCGCGGCCAGGAAGAGGCCCAGGGCTCGCGCGAGGAGCGCCTGAAGGAGGCGCTGGAGGCCAAGCTGGCCCGCTCGATGACGCGCAAGACGCTGGACGGGTTCTTCTTCCTGGCCATGATGGTGGTGTTCCTCGACGGCGCCCTGCGGATGGTCAACCTGCACGGCGTGCTGAGCACCATCTGGTGGCTGCCGTGGATCTTCACCCTGCCGGTGGGCCTGGTCTGGAAGCCTGAGCCGAACTACGTGCAGGTCGGGCCGGTCCAGATCTACCTGGTTCACGTGGTCTCGCTGGTCCTCTACGGCGTCCTCTACGTGGTCCTCCGCGCGGCGCACCGGAAGGTCTGCGCCGCCCGGCTGTACATCCCGCAATGATCGCCGAGCGCCGACCGCTGGCCGAGCTGGTCGCCCGCCGCCAGGCGGGCGGCGAGCGCGGCGTGCTGACCAACGGCTGCTTCGATCTCCTTCACGTCGGCCACCTGCGCACGCTCCAGGCCGCCCGCGCCTGCGGCGACTTTTTGATCGTCGGGCTCAACAGCGACCTCGGCGTGCGCCGGCTCAAGGGCCCGAGCCGGCCCATCGTCCCCGAGGCGGAGCGCGCCGAGCTGCTCGACGCTCTGGCCTGCGTGGATTACGTCATCTTGTTCGACGAGCCCACCGCGACCGAGCTGGCGGCGGCGCTGCGCCCGGCGATCTACGTCAAGTCCAGCGAGTACCGGGACAAGCCGCTGCCCGAGCGGGAGGTGGTCGAGGCGGCCGGCGGCGAGGTCCGGCTGGTCGAGATCCACCTCGGCCACTCGACCACCGACCTGGTCGCCAGGATCCTCTCGTCCGAGCCGCGCCGGTGAGCCGGAAGGGGCCGCTGCGCCGCGCCTGGAAGCGCTGTCGCGAGAGTCTGCTCGACCGCGCCGGATGCCTCTACACCAGCCGTTTCTACCGCAAGTCGGACCGCAAGAAGGGCGACAGCGACCGGCACGTGGCTGAGACGCTGCTGGCCCGCTACGCGCCCCGCCGCGTGGTCGATCTCGGCTGCGGCAGCGGCTATTTCCTGAGCGGCTTCGCCCGGTCGGGGGTGGCGGTCTTCGGGCTCGAGCACAGCCGCGCCGGCTGCGCGCTGACCCGGGCCGCCGGACTGCCGGTGGCGCGGTTCGACCTGCGGCATGATCCGCTTCCGGCCGAGGCCCAAGGCGAGCTGTGCCTGTGCTTCGAGGTCGCCGAGCACGTCGCCGCAGGGTCTGCCGACCGGCTGGTCGACCTGGTCACGGCCATCGCGCCGCGGGTCGCGTTCACCGCCGCGCCGCCTGGTCAGGGCGGGGTCGGCCACGTCAACGAGCAGCCGCCCGAGTACTGGATCGAGCGCTTCGCGGCGCGCGGCCAGGTCTGGCTGGCCGCCGACACCGCCGCCCTGCGCGAGGAGTGGCGCGCGCGCGGTGTGGTATCCTGGCTGGTAACCAACCTCCTGATCTTCGAGCGGCAAGCGGAATGAGTTTCGAGGCGGTGTTCCTGGATCGCGACGGCGTGCTCAACGTCGAGCGGTTCGACTATGTCACCCGGCCCGAGGGCCTGGTCCTGGAGACCGGCGCCGCGGCGGCGGTGCGGCGGCTGAACCAGGCCGGGCTCCCGGCGGTGGTGGTGACCAACCAGGCCGGCGTGGGCCGCGGGCTGTTCGATTTGGGCGACCTGGCCGCGGTGCAGGGCAAGCTGGTGGCCGACCTGGCGGCCGGCGGCGCCCGGGTCGACGGCCTGTACGCCTGCACCCATCACCCCGACGCCGGCTGCGAGTGCCGCAAGCCGCGGCCGGGCATGTTGCTGGAGGCCGCCGCCGCGTTGGGCTTCGCGGCCCGCCGCGCGGTGCTGGTCGGCGACACCGTGCGCGATCTCCAGGCGGCCGAGGCGGCCGGGGCGACCGCGGTGTTGGTGCTCACCGGCAAGGGTCGCCGCGCGCAGGGCGAGTTGGCCGCCGCCGGCGTGCAGCCGGCGGCGGTGCTCGACGACCTGCCGGCGGCGGTGGACTGGATCCTGGGCCGATGCGCATCCTGATCATCCGGCTTAGCGCCCTGGGCGACGTGCTCACCGCCTCGCCGGTGAGCCGGGTGATCCACCAGGCCGGCGGTCAGGTGGTCTGGGCCGTCGAGCGCCGTTGCGCCGAGGCGGTGATCGGCAATCCGTACGTCGACGAGGTGATCGTGCTGCCCTCGTCGTCGGACTGGCGGCAATGGCTGGGGCGCGGCCGGCTGGGCGAGGCGGCCCGGGCGGCCGGCGAGCTGCGGCGGCAACTGCGCGGCCGGCCGTTCGACGCGGTGGTCGATCTCCAGGGCCTGTACAAGTCGGCGGCGGTGGCGGCGGTGGCCCGGAGCGCCCGGAAGATCATGCCCCACGACGCCGGGGAGCGCTGTCCGCTGGCCTTCACCGAGACCGCCACCCGGCGGGTCGCTCCCGACCACATCGCGACCATGTACGTCAGTTTGCTGGAGCCGCTGGGCCTTCACCCGGCCGGGCGCGAGGACCTCCGCCTGATCATGCCGGTCGGCGACGACGACCGCGCCTGGGCGCGGGACTGGCTGGCGGCGCGCGGGTTGAGGGCCGGCGGGTACCTGGCCATCGCGCCGGGGACCACGAGGCCGCAGAAGATGTGGCCCGAGGAGTACTGGCCGGCGCTCTTGGCGCGGGTGTCCCGACAGTTCGGCCTGCCGGCGGTGGTGGTCGGCGGTCCGGCCGAGGCCGAGTTGGCGGCGCGGCTGCGGGCCGCCGCGACCAGTCCGCTGGCCAGCGCCGTCGGCGGCGCGCGGCTGCGGCAGACCGGCGCGCTGCTTGAGGCCGCGAGGGTCACCGTGGCGGTGGACACCGGGCCGATGCACATGGCCGTGGCGGTCGGCTGTCCGACCATTTCGCTGTTCGGCTCGACCGGTCCGCGCCTGTTCGACGACGGCTCGCGCTACGTCTGCCTCCACCGCCAGTTCGCCTGCTGGCCGTGCGACCGGCACCCCATCTGCCGCCGGTACGACTGTCTGCGCGCCATCCGCGTGCAGGATGTCGCCGCCGCGGTCGGAAACATGATCGCGCGATAAGGCTGGGAACCGAGAGCATGGCGTCCCTGACGGTGGTGGTGCTGACCAAGAACGAGGCCCCGCGGATCGCGCGGTGTCTGGAGAGCTTTCGGCCCGTGGCCGACGAGCTGCTGGTGGTCGATTCGGGCAGCACCGACGAGACCGTGGCCATCGCGCGGGAGTTCACCGACCGGATCCTCGTCCGCGATTGGCCGGGCCGCGCCGAGCAGTCGAACTACGCCGCCGGTCAGGTGCGCACCGAGTGGTTCTTCCACGTCGACGCCGACGAGGCCTCGACGCCGGAGCTGAACGACGAGCTGCGCCGGACGGTCGCCGAGCCGGAGCCGGGCGTGGTCGGATACACGGTCGACCGCCACGAGGTCTTTCTCGGCCGGCCGATCCGCTGCGGGCTGCACCGGAGCATCCTCCGCCTCTGCCGTACCGGCGCGGCCCAGATGCCTTGGCAACGGGCCCACGCAAGGTGGTCGGCCGAGGGCGCGGTCGCCGCGCTGCGCGCGCCGTTGATGCACTACGTCGATCAGCCCCTGGACGAGCTGCTGACCAAACTGACCCACCGCGGACTGCTCTCGGCCCTGGACTACTACGAGGCCGGCCGGCGCAGCTCGTACCCCAAGATCCTGTGGCATCCCACGGCCACGTTCCTGCGGCTGATGGTGCTCAAGGGCGGCCTGCTGGACGGCTTGCCGGGGCTGATCCTCAGCGGCATGCGGTCGATGTACTGCTTCACCCGGATGGTCCGGCTGTACGAGCTGGGGCAGACCGCGGGCGGGCGGCGGTGAGCCCTGCCGCCGCGCGCCGGTGGGCCGGCCTGGCCTGGGTTCTGGCCCTCGCCTGGCTGATCACCTTCGCCGTCACCGGCCGGCTCAGCGACGACGGGCTGCACGCCGCCGCGGCGCGGGCCGTCTGTCGCGGCCGGCGGCTGTACACCGACTTCGAGTACCACCAGGCGCCGCTGCTGCCGCACCTCCTGGCGCTCTGGTTCCGCTGCTTTGGCGTCGGCTTCATCCAGGCCCGGCTGTTCGCCGTGGCGGTGGCCGCGCTGACGCTGGCGGGCACCTGGCGGCTGGCCCGGCGGCTGGGGGCCGACGGGCCTGGCCTGGCCTGGATGATGCTGGCCGTGGCCGCCAGCCCGAGCGTCTTGCTGCACCTCGGCTACGTCCAGAGCCAGGGCCTGGCGGCGCTGCTGACCGTCGCCTGTGTCCTGGCGGCGCTGCGGCCGGGCGCCGGCTGGGCGGTCGCGGCCGGGCTGCTGGCGGGTCTGGCGGCCGGCGCGCGGGTCAGCTTCGTGGTGGTCCTGCCGGCGCTGCTATGGTGGCACCGCCGCCGCCCCGCCGCCGCCGCGGGCACGCTGCTGGCCTGGGCCGGCGCCCTGGCGGCGGTGTTCTGGCCGCACTGGCGGGCGGGCGGGATGCAGCACATGCTGTACCTGCCCTTGGCCGACGCCGGCAACGACCTGACGCGCCACTTCGTCGAGCTTTATCTGGTCGATCCCGGCCGCTGGGACTGGCTGACCCGCCGCGTCGGGAGCTGGCCCAGCCAGATCGTTTACTACGCGCCGTTGTGGCTGTTGCTGGCCGTCGGGTGGCGGCTCGGCCCCCGGCACCCGACCGCCCCTGCGGGGGTGGGAGCGGACGGCGCTGCTCCCCGCCTGGTCCTCGCCGTGGCCGTCCTGCTGACCCTCGCCCACGGCGTCCTGCCGCGTCGGGTCAACCATTCCTATCTGGTCGTCGCCATCCCGTTCTGGGCCGCGCTGGCCGCGGCGTGGTTGCGACCGCCACGGGTTGGCGCACGGGCGCGGGCGGTGCTGGTGGCGCTGGCCTTGGCCGCCGTGGCCGCCGCGGTCAGTCGCGGGGTCGGGCGGGTCGACCTCAGCGGCGGGCGGACCGTCCTGGCCGAGCTTCAGGACGTCGCCGGCCGACTGGCCGCCGAGACTCCGCCGAACGGGACGGTGTTCACCTTCGCCGTGGAGTTCGCCGTCGCCGCCGACCGCGACGTCACGCCGGGCCTGGAGCCGGGGTACTTCGCCTACTTCCCCAACATGTCCGACGCCACCGCCCGCCGCTGCCACGTCCTCAACCACGACCAGATCCTGGCCCTGCTGACCCGCCGCGAGCCCGACACCCTCCTCCTCCACACCGGCGCCTTCGAGCCCCTGGCCGCCACCCGCTACCCCTGGCCCCCGACCACCGGCCTCTGGTCCGCCGTCACGGCCAACTACCAACCCCTGGCAAGCTGGCCCCAAGCCGGCGAAAAGCGCACCAGCCTGGTCCTCTGGACCAGAACAACCGGGGACGCGAAAAACCGGAAAAACCGGGGACGCTCGACCTATTTCTTGCGCGGCCGGCCGGGCGCGTTGGACCTCAGCCGGCGCCCGACCAGCGCTTCGGCCTGCTCGACGAACTCGGCCGAGCCCAGCACCCGCCCGGTGCGGGTGTTCAAGCGGAGGCCGGCCGCCGTCTCCTCGGCCAGCCGATCGGCCAGCACCCGGTCCCACTCCGGCCAGAGCTTCAGCACCGGCGCGACGGTGACCAGCTCGTCGTCCCGCCCGGCCAGGTGCGCCGTCGCGCTGGACCAGGGGTAGTCCTCGGGCCGCTTGACGAGCCTGGCGCGGACCGGGTTCAACTCGACGTACCGCACGGCGTGGTACAACCAGCCGTCGTCCAGCGGCGCTGAGTGGAACCGTCCCTGCCACAGGTAGCCGGTCCAGTCCTCGCGGCGGTTGATCAGCCGCGAGTACCGCTGGTGCGCTCCGCCGATCGCCTTGGCCAGCCCCTCGGGGGTCTCCGGGACGACGATCAGGTGGACGTGGTTGGGCATCAGGCAATAGGCCCAGACGGCCACGCCGTGCTGCTTCCCGAAGTCGGCCACCTGCCTCCGGTACAACTCATAGTCGCCGTCGGCGAAGAACGTCGGCTGCCGCCGGTTGCCACGCTGAGTGAGGTGATGAGGGACGTGCGGGAGCACGACCCGGGCCATTCTTGCCATGGCGGCAGGATACCGCGCGACGAGGCCGCGAGTCAAGAAATAGGTCGAGCGTCCCCAGTTTCTTGCGCCGTCCCTTGCGTCCCTTGCGTCCCTTCTGTCCCTGGCCGGAAATAGGGTGGCGTCCCTAGTTTTCCTGGATTTCAGCGGACCTGGGTGGCGTAGGGTTCCAGGCTGATGGTCAGCGTTCTTGGTCTGCCGGGCAGCAGCTTGGGATCGAGGGTGATGGTCGCCGACTGGGGGCGGTCAGTGGGGTTGTGGATGGTCAGGTGGACGCGGCCGTCGCGGGCGGGACCGAAGCGTTCCAGGCGGATGGCCGGGTTGTCGCAACGGGCGCCGGTGACCGGCTGCCAGCCGGCCTCGGCGACTTGTTTGATGAGCGGGATGTAGCGCTTGAACAAGGCCCGATCTCGGTTGTACCAGGCGGGATTCTTGAAGTAGTGGTCGTCGCAGGCGTTGTGCGAGAACATCGACGGGAGCATCCCGAAGGCCAGCGCGCGCTGGAAGTAATGCTCGACGTACGGCCCGAACTGCTCGAAGGTGGTGTTGAGCAAGAGCAGGTACGGCCGCTGACCGCTCAACGAGCGGCGCAGGTTCATGATGGTGTCGTCGTCCGGCGTGTACCGGCCGCCGCGCAGCCAGTTGGTCTCGGTGCCCATTATGTCGAACCAGGCGCACAGGAAGCCGAACCGGTACGGCACGCTGTTGGCCATCATCAGCTTCCCGTAGTCGTGAACGTCCCGGCTCATCTTCCCGGCGAACTCGGCCACCGAGAAGCCGAGGTGGATCACCGGCCGGCGGGTGGCCAGGGTGTAGGTCAGCGGCAGCGTCACCGCGGCGAGGTGGTCCGGGCGGTAGTTGAGCGGCGCGGTGACGTAGCCCTCCAGGGAGTCCAGGTACTCGCCGTCGAGCAGGCTGGTCGAGCCCGGCTCATACACCTTGCGGCGCTGCGGGCCCCAGGCGATGGTGGCCTGACAGGTGCCCTCCAGGTACGGCGACGGGTTCTGGCTGAAGACCACCCCGTCGCACCACGGAGCGCGCTCGAAGCGGATCGCCAGCCGGCCCTCCTCGTCGTAGATGCCGCCGTTCAAGGTCGCCTGCGCCCAGACGTGGTACTTCGACTTGGGGTCGGCGGCGTATTCCCTCAGCAGGGCCAGGGCGTGCTCCTCGTCGCGCGGCACGTCCTTGGCCATGGGCATCCAGAAGGTGCCCATCTCGTCGTAATGGAAGGTCAGCAGGCCGTGCGCCTCGTCCCAGGCCGGCTCGTCGTCGCCCTCCTTGAACCTGAACCCGAAGTCCTCGAAGCCCTGGACCTGGCTGCATTTGGCGAACGCCTGCCAAATCCCCTGCTCGGGTGTGCGCAGGCGGAACGTCTCGGGGAAGATCCGCTGGTACGCCTCCAACGCGGCGCGGAAGCCCCACTCAGAGTCGCTGGGGAAGACCACCAGCCGGAACGGCGCGGCGCTGGGAAAGTTGCGGGTGACCGGCGACAGGCCGAAGTCCATGGCGAGGTAGAGCAGCCCCGCGCCGCCGCTGTAGCCGAGCCGATAGAAGCACGGCCGGGTCATGTCGATGCCCAGGTTGACCGCCCCGGCCGGGCCGGCCACCGAGGCGAACGGATACCGCGACAGGTGCCCGTTGCGGCCCGCCTCGATGGCGTTCCAGTCGCCGTAGTTGCCGTCCGCATCGACCTTCGTGGCGGTGGAGATGTCGTGGCCCCAAGTCCACCCGTCGGCGGCCAACGGCAAGGCGTAATAGAGCGAGATCGCCCGGTCCCGGCCGGTCTCGTCGAGCAACTTGCCGTCGATCAACAGGTGGTCGTCGTGGGCCTCCACCTGCGTCTCCAGCCGCAGCCCCAACGCGGCGCAGCGGCCGTCGGCGAAGTCGTGCCAGCCGCTGTCGGCGGCCACGTCGCAGGCCAGGAACCCGCCGCGACCGGCGCTGGTCACGTCGCGGCCGGCCAGGCTCAGGCCGGTCACCCGCTGTCCCGCCATGTCAACCGTCAGCGGCCCCGCCTGGTAGCTGGCCGGCGGGCCGCCCGACGGCGCCGCGCCGGACAGCGCCGGGACGCCGTCGAGGCTGGCCACGCCCGGCGCGGCGCGGAATTCGCGGACCGCGAAGTCGTCGAACCAGGCCTTGCCGAGATGCTTGCGGAACAGGCCGTAGACGGTGATGCTGCGCACCGCCCGGGCCGGGGCGATCTCGACCCGCGCCCGCTGCCAGTCGTGGCTGCCGGCCCGGAACCGGGTGATTTGTCCCCACAGCGGCGTTCCGTCGGTGTAGACCAGATCGCAGTAGAGCGAGTAGTCGACGTCCGACGAGCCGCTGACGCCCTCGGCCCGGCTCCAGCCTTCCACCAAGATGGGCGCCGGCCGGGTCTGGTTGAGCACTACCGTCTGCGCCACCCCGCGGCCGGGCTCGGTCTCCTGACGCCGCTCGCAGACCGCGCCCAGACTGCCGTCGCGACCGCCTCCCGGCGCCGGCTCGTAGCCCGCCTCCCAGCCGCCCCAGCCGGCCAGCTTGCCGTCGGCCCGCCGCTCCAGATCGCCGTTGACCAAGAGGTTCTCGGCCGCCACCTGCAGCCGCTGGTAGACCTCGGCGGCCTGCGCCGTCGAGAGCAGCAACGCGCCGACCAGGACCATCCTCATCTACGTCTCCTTGACCGGGCGCCGATGCCGGCGCTCGAGCCGGCGCCAGGCCAGCACCTCGGGCGCCTCGGCCCGCAGCCGTCGCGCCGCCGCCTCGACCTCCGCCACGGTCACTTCGCGGCGGGCGCCGAGATCCTCGATCAGCTCGTACCCGAGCCGCAAGGCCGCCTCGCGGTTGCCGCCGCACAGCCGCAGCCAGCGGACCAGCGCCGCCGGCTCGACGGTCAGCCCGGCCGCCCGGAGCCGCGGGCCCACCAGCGCCGCCAGCTCGCCGGCCTCGCCCAACCGCGCCAGCTTGAACCGGACCGGACCACAGCCGCGCAGCGCCAGGAGGTGCGGCAGGTGCGACGCCAGCGCCACGCGACGGCCGTCGGCCAGCGCCGCCAGGACGCGCCGCCGCAGGCGTCCCGCCGGCCAGAACTGCGCCTCGTCGAGCAACCACCAGGCGCCATCCGGCGCGGCGTCGCCGGCTCCGGCGTGGTGCCGGACGCAGTTCAGGCCGGACGCCTCCAACCGCGCGGCGAGTGCCTCGAGGTGGGTGGTCTTGCCCATCCCGCCGGCGCCCCAGAAGAGCAGGCACCGGACTCCGGCGGACAGGCTCGCGAGCACCTCGTCCGGCAGCGCGAACTCCGCCGGCGGCTCCTCGCTCGCCTCGAACGGATTGCCGCTCACGGCCGCGCGCCGACCGGCTCCGGCACGGCCACCGGCGGCCCGAAGGTGTCGATCACCTGCCCCTGCTCGTCCATCGCTCGCGCCGACCAGGTCTCGCCGGCGACCGTCACGTCGACGAAGTTGAGCGTCTTGCGGTAAACGTCACCGGGCTTGGCCAGCTCCGGGTGCGGGTCGTACAACGGGGCGCCGCCGCCGGCGGTGATGACGTAGGTCACACCGTCGCGCGGGAGGCGGTAGTAGCTGTGGTCGTGGCCGCAGAAGACGGCGTCGATGGGGTGTTGCTGGAACAGGGGGTGCAGCCGACGGCGAACGGTCAGGTCGCCCGGCTGGTACGCGCCGAGGCTGAACGGCGGGTGGTGCAGGATGACGAACAAGTGCGCCTCGGCGGCGGCCGCGAGCTGCGCCTTCAACCAGGTCACCTGCTCCTCGTCCTCACCCGCCAGCCGCAGGGTGTTGGTGTCGAGAACGATGAATCGGCAGTTGCCCTGGCCGAAGGTGTAGTAGGTCCGGGTCGGGCCGTCGACCGGCAGATCGAACAACTTCGCGGCGTCGGTCACGCCGCGATCGTGATTGCCCATGCACAGGTAGTACGGCCCGAGCTGCCGCAGCGGCGCGACGATCTCCAGGGCCTGATCCCACAACGCCCGGTCGGCCCCGTCGCCGACCAGGTCGCCGGTCTGGATGACGAACTCCGGCCGGTGCGCGGCCATCCGCGCCACCACCAGCTTGTGCTTGTCCGGCCGCGAGCGGCAGTCGCCGTAGACCTGGAAGTGCAGCGTCGGCGGAGCAGGCGCCGGTGGGGGCGGCGGGGCGGACACTGGCTGGTCAACGGCGCGGCAGCCGGCCAGCACCACGCCGAAGACCGCCAGCCAGAGTGTCCGACGACTCACTTCCCGTGTGCCTCCAGGAACGTCAACAGCCGTTCCATGGCCTGCCCGAAGAGGTGCTCCTTGGCCGCCAGGCTGATCCTCACGCAGCTCGCCGTGGTCTCGCCGAAGCGCTTGCCCGAACAGACCTGCAGGTGTTGTTCGTGCAGCAGCGCGGCGGTGAAGGTGTCGGCGTCGCTGAACTCGGTGCCGCTGATGTCCACCAGCACGTGCAGCCCGCCCTGCGGCGGGTGGGGCAGGAGACTCGGCGGCAGCACCGCCACCACCGTCTCGCGCTGCTGCCAGAAGAACATCCTCATGCTGTCGACCACCGACGGGTCCATCTCCAGGGCGGCCAGCCCGGCGGTGATGGCCAGGTTGCTGGGCCCGGTCATCTGCGCCTCCTGCACCCGGCAGACCGCGTCCGCCAGCGGCGGCGAGGCCACGCAGTAGCCGATCCGCAGCCCCGCCAGCGCGTGCGTCTTGGCGAAGCTGAAGACCGTCAGCACGCGCCCGTCGCGGTCGAACCGGCCCGGGCCGGTGGCCAGGCCGTGGTGGAAGCGAAACAGATCGCAGGTCTCGTCGGAGACCAGGTACAGATCGTGATCGTCGGCGTAGGTCACCAGCTCCTTCAGCGCGTAGTCGTTGAGCACCGCGCCGGCGGGATTGGACGGTTGACAGACGATCATCGCCTTGACGTCGCCGGCGGCCAGCTCGGCCAGGACGTCGTAGTCAGGCCGGCCGTCGGGCAGCAGCGGATACCGGATCGCGCGCACGCCCCAGGTGCTGCACAGCCGGCCGTAACCAGGCCACGCCGGGTCCGGCACCAGAATCGCCTCGCCACTGTCGGCCAGGGTGCAGATGATCAGCGACAGCGCCGCCGTCGCCCCGGCCGTGACCACCAACTGGTCGGGTTCGACCGCCAGGCCGTTGGTGTGCCGCAGCTTGTTGATCAGCGCGTTCAGGAACACCCGGCCGCCGGCCGAGGTGGTCCGCCCCAGATCAGTCGTCTGGGCCGCGTGGATGACCGTGTCCGCCACCGGCTTGGGCACCGTGTAGTGCGAATACTCGCCCGACAGGTCGACGACGTCGGGTCCGGCGTGCCCCGGAACGAAGGGCGGTGGGATGGCGGCGCGCGTGATGGACAACGGCTTCATCGACTGCCTTCCTGCTCCACGCCAACCCTGCGCGCCGCCTCTTTGGACGTCCCCGCCGGATCACCTCCTCGACACCGGCGCGCGTTCGCACCACCCTGTCACGCAGGTCTTGGCGGCCCAGGCGCGAAGCACGCGCCCGCTGCCTCGCGGAGATTCGGCCATGCGTGTCGTCGCTTTGCTCACGATGCTCCTCACCGCCTCCCTGGCGGCGGCCGAGCAAGCCGTGCTCGAGTCGTTCGACTATCCCGACGAGACGGCCGCCCGAGCCGCCTGGCCGCCCGCCGAAGACTCGCTGCCGGTGGGTCTCATGCCCCACGGCGACGGCACCGCGCTGAAGCTCAACGCCGATTTCACCACCGCCTCGCGGCGCGCCGTGTACGACCGGCAGGTCGACTGGGACCTCAGTCAGTGGGGCCGGTTCACGCTCGACGTGTACATCGACGATCCCGGGCTGATCGGCAACTTCAGCCTGTACCTCCGTGCCGAGGGCGGCTGGTACGCGTTCAGCTTCTCCCCGGGCCGCCGCGGCTGGCAGACCATCGCCATCTCCCGCGCCGCCTTCCGCACCGAGGACAAGCCGATCGGGTTCGAGAAGATCGTCGGCCTTCGGCTCTCCGGCTGGCGCGGCGCCGAGCGCGCCGGCTTCGTCGCGGTCGACAACTTCGTCGGGTACCGCGAGGACAAGGTCCTGATCTATCCCAGCCACACCATCGACAAGGGCGGCGACGAGGCCCACGGGGTGGCGCAGTACGGCGAGACCATCGCCGGGCTGTTGGGCGAGTTGGGCGTCCGGCTCGGGACCGTTACCGACGCCGAAGTCGAGCGCGGCGGGCTGAAGGGCCGCAAGCTGGCCATCTTCGCCTACAACCCCGACATCAGCGAGGCCGAGGCCGCCGCCACCGCCGAGTTCGTCGCCGGTGGCGGCAAGATCATGGTCTTCTACAGCGCGCCGCCGGCCATCCGCCGACTGCTCGGCCTGCAAGGCGGCGAGTATGCCCGCGACGAGCCTCGCGGCCGGTTCAGCACCATCCGGTTCGACGCCCAGGACATCGACGGGCTGCCCGAGCAGGTGGGGCAGCGGTCGTGGAACATCAACGCCCCGGTTCCCGCCGCCGACGGCGCGCGGGTGATCGCGCGATGGTACGACCAGAACGGCCAGGACACCGGTCTGGCCGCGCTCAGCCTGTCCGACGCCGGCATGTTCATGAGCCACGTCCTGCTGCCCGACGACGCCGCCGGCAAGCAGCGGCTGCTGCTGGCCATCATCGGCAAGCTCTGCCCTGAGGTCTGGTCGCAGGTCACCGCCAGGGCGTTGGAGGGACCCAGCCGGATCGGCACTATCGACGGCCGTGCGGCCCTGGTGGACTGGCTCAACTCGCGTCCCCTCCCGGACCGGGTCAAGGCCGCCCTGACCGCGGAGGCCGAGGCGCGGGCGCTGGCCGTCAAACGGCGGGAGGAGGGCCGTCACGCCGACAGCCTGGCCGCCGCCACCGAGGCCGATCGCCGGCTGCGCGAAGCCTACCTGCTGGCGCTGCCGTCCCGGCCGGCCGAGTTCCGCGCGGTCTGGAACCATAGCGGCACCGGCGCCCACGCCACCTGGGACGAGTCGATGCGCAACCTGCGCGACAACGGGCTCAACGCCGTGCTGCCGAATGTCGTCTGGGGTGGCGTGGCGCTCTACGACAGCGAGTACCTGCCCCACGCCAAGATCGTCGCGGAGCAGGGCGATCAACTCGCCGCCGCCGTCGCCGCCGGGCGCAAGTACGGGGTCGAGGTCCATCCCTGGAAGGTCAACTGGAATCTCGGCCACCAAGTCAGCCAGGAGTTCCGCGACAAGCTGGCCGCCGAGGACCGGCTGCTGGTCGACGTCAAGGGCAAGGTCGGCGCCTGGCTCGAGCCGTCCGACCCGCGCAACCAGGACCTCGAAGTCAACGTGATGGTCGAGATGGCGCGCAAGTACGACGTCGACGGCGTCCATTTCGACTACATCCGCTACCCCGGCTCGGACCAGGGCTACTCCGAAGCCGCCCGGCAACGGTTCCAGCAGGCCACCGGCGTGCAGGTCGCCAACTGGCCGGCCGACGTGCGCCAGCCCGAGATCTACGCCAAGTGGCTTCAGTGGCGCTGCGACAACATCAGCACCGTGGTCCGCCGCACCGCCGAGGAGGTCCGCCGGATCAAGCCGGACTGCCGGATCTCGGCGGCGGTGTTCAGCAGCTATCCCAACTGCCGCGAGCAGGTCAGCCAGGACTGGGTCCACTGGATCAAGCAGGGCTGGCTGGACATCGTCTGTCCCATGGACTACACCAACTCCGACGCCGCCTTTGCCTCGACGGTGACCCGGCAGCTCGCCTACATAGGGAACCGGATCCCGATCTGTCCCGGCATCGGCGCCAGCTCGTCCAGCTCGTCGCTGGCGCCGGACCGCGTCGCCGGGCAGATCGACATCGCCCGCCGGGTCGGCGCCGACGGGTTCGTGATCTTCAACTACGGGCCGGGTTTGGCCAGCGAGGTGCTGCCCAGCCTGAAGCTCGGCCCGCTGGCCACCGACGCCGCCACCGGCCTGCTCGGGCCGGTCTACCGCTTCGACGCCGGCGAGCTGAAGACCGACCGGCTGTTCGGCCGCCATGCCCAGCCCGGCGAGACGGTCCAGGCGGTCATCCGCCGCGAGCCGGACCCGGCCGGCCTGAAGCTGACCGGGGTCAAGGCCGGCCTGGTGCTCGAAGACGCCATCGGCCTGGAGTCCAAGGACCTCGGCGCGGCCCCCGCGCCAGGCGAGATGCGGACCATCCAGGTCAAGCCCGAAGCGGGCCTGTGGCGGCTGGTGGTGCGCGGCGAGGTCACGGTTCAAGGGCGCCGCCGCCCCTTCTCCGCCCGCGGCCCCCTGATGATCGTCGGCCCCTGCCCGCCGGACTTGGCGGAGATGCTATAACGGAGCGCGGCGAACTGGCAGCGCAGGGCGAGGGCCGCTACTATGTGGTTCCGCCCGGAGATACGGGCGCGCCTGAAAGCAAGGCCGACCGCCCTGGTCCTACGGGCCCCAGACCTGCTGGGGCGGGCACGCAGTGCCAGAACTCAGGCGTGAGCAGCCGCGTTCAGTGGCTTCTGGCCGCACGGGCGGTGGTGAGCCAAGTGACAAACCTCGAACGCGCGGCGCGTGAGTGGTAGAGTAATGGAGCCGGTCGGTGAGACCAAGGCAGCGACCATTTGAACGGCATGACGCCATACCAAGCCGCCTACTACGCGCATGAACTGACAAAACGGTGCTCGTCTGACAGCGTCGAGCGTTTGGCTGCCGCGGTCGCTGGGGCCCAGGTCGACCTCAACCCGCACCAGGTTGACGCCGCCCTTTTCGCCTTCCGGACGCCGCTCTCCAAAGGAGCGCTGCTCGCCGATGAGGTCGGCCTCGGAAAGACCATCGAGGCCGGCTTGGTCATCTCGCAATGGTGGGCCGAGCGGCGTCGCCGCATCCTTGTGATCACGCCGGCGAATCTCCGAAAGCAGTGGTTTCAGGAACTGTTGGAGAAGTTCTTTCTGCCCTGCGAGATCCTGGAGACCCGATCGTTCAACGCCGCCGTCAAGGAAGGTCGGTCGAGGCCGTTTGAGCAGCCCAACGGCATCCCGATCTGCTCCTACCAGTTCGCGCGCAGCAAGGCGGGCGACATACGCCGTGTGCCGTGGGATCTGGTGGTCATCGACGAGGCCCACCGACTGCGCAACGTCTACAAACCCTCCAACGTCATCGCCAACACGCTCAAGGTTGCCCTCGCCGACCGGCCCAAACTGCTACTCACCGCCACCCCTCTCCAGAACTCACTGCTGGAGCTCTACGGCTTGACCAGCTTCATCGACGACCGCGTGTTCGGCGACGTCCAGAGTTTCCGCGAGCAATTCACCGACCTCAACCAACAGCAAGTCTTCAAGACCCTCAAGGCGCGTCTTCGCCCGCTCTGCCACCGCACGCTGCGGCGCCAGGTAACGGCCTACGTCCCGTTCACCGAACGGAATGCCCTGGTCGAAGAGTTCACCCCGGAAGCAGACGAAGACAGGCTGTACCACCTGGTTTCCGACTACCTCGCACGCGACAACCTGCAGGCGCTGCCGGCCAGCCAGCGCACCCTGATCACCCTCGTCCTGCGCAAGCTGCTCGCGTCATCTACTTTTGCCATCGCCGGCTCACTCGCCTCGCTCTCGAACCGTCTGCAACTCCGGCTCGCCGGCCAGGTGTCGTCGCAGGCGATTGAGGATGAGCTCGACGAGGACTTCGAGGCCCTCGACGAGACGATCGAGGAGTGGCCTGCCGACGAGTCGCCCGAGGTGCTGGTGGACGCAGCCAGACAGGCGATCGTGGACGAGATCGCCGACTTGGAGCAGTTCAAGGCCCTGGCCGAGTCCATCGAGCGCAACGCGAAGGGCGAGGCTTTGATCAAGGCCCTCCATGTCGCCTTCGCCAAGGCAGCCGAGCTCGAAGCGGAGGAGAAGGCGATCATCTTCACGGAGTCGCGCCGGACCCAGGACTACCTGCTTCGGCGGCTCACGGTCAGCCCCTTCGCCGAAGGCATTGTGCTCTTCAACGGGTCGAACAGCGACCAGCGGTCGCGCGAGATCTATGCCGCCTGGCTGGACCGGCACCGCGGCTCGGACCGCGTCACCGGCTCCCGAACGGCCGACATGCGGTCCGCGCTGGTGGACTACTTCCGGACCGAAGGCCGGATCATGATCGCCACCGAGGCCGGAGCCGAAGGCATCAACCTTCAGTTCTGCTCGTTGGTGGTCAACTACGACCTGCCTTGGAACCCGCAGCGGATCGAGCAGCGCATCGGCCGCTGCCACCGCTACGGGCAGAAGCACGATGTCGTCGTGGTCAACTTCCTCAACCGCAAGAACGAGGCCGACAAGCGGGTCTACGAGCTGCTGAGCGAGAAGTTCCAGCTCTTCGAAGGCGTGTTCGGCGCCAGTGACGAGATCCTCGGCTCCATCGGCTCGGGCGTCGACTTCGAGAAACGGATTGCGGACATCTACCAGAAGTGCCGCCGACCGGAGGAGATCAAGGCCGCCTTCGACCGGCTCCAGGCCGAGTTGAACGCCGAGATCGACGAGGCCATGACTCGGACCCGGCGCCAGTTGCTGGAGCACTTCGACGACGAGGTCCGCGAGAAGCTGCGCGTGCGCGACCAGGATTCAAGGGCGGTCTTGGGCCGCTTTGAGCAGGTCTTGATGCGGCTCACCCGGTACGAGCTTGGGGAGCACGCGGAGTTCACCTCGGACTCCTCCTTCCTGCTCCGATCCCTGCCCTTCGCCTGCGACGTCCCCCTGGGATTGTACGAGCTTCCTCGTCGGTCCGGCGAGGCCCACACCTACCGCCTCGGACACGCGTTGGCTGAGGCCGTCATCGCGCAGGCCAAGACGAGGGAGCTTCCCGGCGCCGAGCTTCGCTTCGACTACGCGGAGCACGAAGGCAAGATCAGTATCGTTGAGCCACTCGTGGGCCGCAGCGGCTGGCTGTCCTTCTCGGTGTTCGCCGTGGAATCCCTGGGGCAGTCAGAGGACTACCTGATCCTGGCCGCCGTGACCGACGATGGTCGGGAGGTCGAGGAGTCCGTGGCCGCGCGCCTCCTGACCCTGCCTGGTGCGCCCACGGCAGCCACGGTCCAGTGCGACGCGGTGACCGCGGACCGGTTGCGCTCCCTGTCCGAGGCGAGACAGAAGGCGATCGAGGGCGACATCGCGAACCGGAACGCGCGCTACTTCGAGGCCGAGGCCGCCAAGCTCGACGGCTGGGCGGACGACCTGAAGCTCGGCCTGGAGCGCGAGATCAAGGACCTGGACCGGCAGATCCGTGAAGCGCGGCGGGCAGCCACGGCCGCGCTGACGCTAGAGGAGAAGCTGCAAGGCCAGAAGCAGGTGCGCGCGCTGGAGGCGGAACGGAACCAGAAGCGTCGGACATTGTTCGATGCGCAGGATGAGGTAGACAGGAAACGACAGGAGTTCATCGAAGATATCGAACGCAGGCTGGAGCAGAAGACCAGCTCGCGGGAGGTCTTCACGGTGCGGTGGGTGGTAGGGTGAGGAGCAACCCTGCGGGGATCCCGAATAGTCCAGGTGTGACACGCAGCGCGGCCGGCGTGCGTGCCAATGGGGATACAATAGTGGAAAGGAGGGCGGCCATGAGCGGAATCACATTCACAATCAGCTTCGAAGGCCAGCTTGGCGACGGCACGCCGCTGGCGCCGAAGACGCTTTCGGTGGCCCATCTCCTGGAGCTGCTGGCCCCCATCGAACGCGCCATATCCGCCACGTCTGGCGCCGTGGGCGCCGCGCTGACGGAATTGGACTGCCGCCGCGAGGGCAGCGTGATCGCCGAGTGTTACGTGCCCGAGCCCCATGCCTTAGCCGCGCACCAGGTGCAGCGCAGCGTCCGCGAGGGCGCCACGGCCGAATTGCCCGAGGCGGCGCGCGCCGAGCTCTCCAACTTCTCGGCAGCGTTACTCAAGCGCCGCTGGTCGTCGCAATTGAGGATCGCCGGCGAGCCGCCGGCGCGGGTGGATGCCGACCACCTCATCGCGCCGGTCGCCCAGGCGCCGAGAGTTACCGGCGCGACCACCATCTACGGAGTGGTAACCAACGTGGGCGGACTCGACGCCTCGAAGAACGTCCGGCTTCGGACTCGGACGGGGGACCTTACCGTCCATATGTCCGAATCCTTGGCCCGGAAGGTCGCCCAGCACATCTTCGACGAGGTCGGGCTGGAGGGCACGGCTGTGTGGGACAGCGCCACGATGTCGCTGGTGGCCTTCGACGCGACACGTCTGCTCGAGTACCGACGCACGTCAGCGAGCGAAGCCTTCGAGCGGTTGCGGGACGTGGCCGGCGAAGACTTCGACGAGGTGGACCCCGATGAGTACGTGCGTCGCCTGCGCGGCGGGGGTGGTGCATGAGGGTTTGTCTGGATACGCAGGGGCTGATCTGGGGGATCAAGCGGCAAGGCGACCGGGACCGCGTCCGGATCGCCCGCGAGTTCTTCGATCGAGCCGACAAGAGCGGCAATCGGGTCGTCATCCCGGCCGTGGCGGTGGCTGAGATGCTGGTGCAGGCCAACGAGACGCAGCGCGCCGAGTGGGCCGCCGTGCTCGAAGCCTGCTTCGAGGTCGCGCCCTTCGATCTCCCCGCGGCCGTCGAAGCCGCGAGCCTGGAGCGGCGACGGCGCGACCAGCTCGGGGGCGTCGGCGGCGCGACCGGCAAGCTCCGGTTCGATGTCCAGATAGCCGCCACTGCCCTGGCTGCCGGCGCCGAGTGCCTGGTCACCTACGACGGCGATCTCCGCGCTGTGTGCGAAGGGCGGATCCCGACCCGCGGCTTCGAAGAACCCGACACGTTGGAGGAGCGCTGGTGATCAACCGCGCCGTGGCCCCCGCAGCCCACTGCCAGCGGATAGTGCGTCCATGACCCCCAAGCCCAAACTCGAACTCACCTGGATCGGCAAGGACGTTCGTCCTCGCCTGGAACCCCGCATCCTGCTCGAAGACCCCGAGCACTCCTACCACGCCGCTCACCGGGTCACCGACCAGGACCTCTTCGACAACCGCCTCATCTTCGGTGACAACCTCCTCGCCCTCAAGGCCCTGGAGCAGGAGTTCACCGGCAGGATCAAGTGCGTCTGCATCGACCCGCCCTACAACACTGGCAGCGCTTTCGAGCACTACGACGACGGTGTCGAGCACTCGATCTGGTTGTCCATGATGCGCGACCGATTGGAGATCATCCGCAGGCTCCTGTGCGGGGACGGCTCTGTGTGGATGATGATTGACGACCGTGAGGCGCACTACCTGAAGGTGCTGTGCGACGAGGTCTTTGGTCGCAACGCGTTTGTGTCCAGCATCGTCTGGGAGAACTTCTACGGGCGCAGCAATGCGGCGGCGATCTCGCCGGCCCACAACTACCTGCTGGTCTACTCGCCGCTGGGGTTGGACTGGAAGAAGGTCAGGCGATTGCTTCCTCGTGACGAGCGAAGTGCTAGCAAGTACACGAATCCGGACAACGACCTGCGGGGGCCTTGGCGGCTCGGGCCGATCTTTGCCGCCGAGGAGCGCCACGAGGGGCTCATGTACACCGTCGTCACGCCGTCCGGTCGCGAGGTCAGCCCGCCCAAAGGAAGCCATTGGCGCATGGTCGAGGACGAGTTCTGGCGCATGGTGGCTGAGGGTCGGATCTCCTTCGGTGCGAACGGAGACAACGTGCCGGCGGTGAAACTGTTTCTGAACGAAGTGCAAGCTGGGCTGGTACCGAGAAGCTGGTGGCCGCATACCGAAGTCGGCCATTCGCAAGAGGCCAAGAGAGAGATTCAGGCGCTCTTCCCGGGCACTATCCCATTCGACACACCGAAGCCGGAGCGCTTGCTTCGCCAAGTAGTGGAGATCGCCACGCAGCCCGGCGACTGGGTACTCGACTCCTTCGCCGGCTCCGGTACGGCCGGTGCCGTGGCTCAAAAGATGGCCCGGCGCTGGATCATGGTCGAGCTGGGCGAGCACTGCCACACTCACATCATCCCCCGCCTGCGCAAGGTCATCGACGGCGAGGACCCCGGCGGCGTCTCCGAGGCAGTCGGCTGGAAGGGCGGAGGTGGATTCCGCTACTACAGCCTGGCTCCCTCGTTGTTGGAGCGCGACCGGTGGGGCAACTGGGTCATCAACAGCCAGTACAACGCCGCGATGCTGGCCGAGGCGCTCTGCAAGTTGGAGGGCTTCCGCTACGAGCCCAGTGACACCGTCTACTGGCAACACGGCCGCTCCACGGAGCGCGACTTCCTCTACGTCACCACGCAGACCCTGAGCGCGGAACAACTCGACCAGTTGAGCGATGAGGTGGGTGAGGGCCGGTCGCTCCTGGTCCTGTGCGGCGCCTTCCGCGGCCCTTCGACGGGGCTCAGGACAGGACAGGCCGACCGGTGGCCGAACCTCACGGTCAAGAAGATCCCCAAGCAAGTCCTCGGCCGCTGCGAATGGGGCCACGACGACTACAGCCTGGCGGTCGAGAACCTGCCAGCCGCGCCGCCGAAGACGGTGCAGCTCGGGTTGTTCGGCGAGGACCCTTCGACAAGCTCAGGACACGGCGAGTCAGGGGGTGAGCGTTGAACCGCCCTTCGACAGGCCCTTCGACGGGGCTCAGGACAGGCTCAGGAATGCGCCACGTCAACGCCATCGCCGGCCGATTGAGCCTACGCCCGCCCCAGCGCCAGGCGCTGGAGATCCTCGAACGAGTCACGGAGGTCGTACTGCAGGGGAAGGCCGACGATCGCGAGGCCGCGTTGGAGGTGATCCGTAGCGAGTTCGCGACCGTGACTGACTTCGAGCGCGACTTCCCTTCCCTCTGCTTCGCGCTGGCCACCGGTGTGGGCAAGACGCGGCTGATGGGGGCGTTTGTCAGCTACCTGCACCTGGCCCGCGGCCTCGACAACTTCTTCGTGCTGGCGCCGAACCTGACCATCTACAACAAGCTCATCGCCGACTTCACGCCGAACACGCCGAAGTACGTGTTCCAGGGCATCGCCGAGTTCGCGGTCGAGCCGCCGGTGATCATCACCGGCGACAACTACGAACAGGGCGCCGGCATACGCAGGGCGCGGTTGCCGGAGATGGACCAGCCGGTGCAGATCAACATCTTCAACATCTCGAAGATCAACTCCGAGGTGCGCGGCGGTCGGTCGCCGCGGATCAAGCGGCTGTCCGAGTACATCGGCGAGAGCTACTTCGACTATTTGGCGGCTCTCCCCGACCTGGTGCTACTGATGGACGAGTCGCACCGCTACCGCGCCAGCGCCGGTGTGCGCGCCATCAATGAGCTAAAGCCCGTGCTCGGGCTGGAGCTGACGGCCACGCCGTTTATCGAAAGCAGCCGCGGGCCGGTGCCGTTCCGCAACGTGATCCTCGACTACCCCCTCGGCAGAGCCATGGCCGATGGCTTCGTGAAGGAGCCGGCGGTGGTGACCCGCCGCGACTTCAACCCGGCGGGCATGTCGCCCGAGGAGGTGGAGCGGCTCAAGCTGGAGGATGGCCTGCGGATGCACGAGCAGACCAAGGTCGAGTTGGAGACCTACGCGCGGGAGACCGACCAGTCGATCGTCAAGCCGTTCCTGCTGGTGATCGCCCGGGACATCGCCCACGCGACACGGTTGATGGAGTTGATTGAGCGGGAGGACTTCTTCGGTGGCCGCTACCAGGGCAAGGTGATCCAGGTCGACTCCAGCAAGTCGGGCGCCGACGAAGACGAGATGGTCGAGCGCCTCCTGCGGGTCGAGCACACGGACGAGCCGACCGAGGTCGTGGTCCACGTCAACATGCTGAAGGAAGGCTGGGACGTCACCAACCTCTATACCATCGTCCCTCTCCGCGCCGCCAACGCACGGATCCTCATCGAGCAGTCCATCGGCCGTGGCCTGCGATTGCCCTACGGCCGCCGGACCGGGGTGCCGGCGGTGGATCGGTTGAGCATCGTGGCCCACGACCGGTTCCAAGAGATCGTCGACGAGGCCAGCCGACCCGATTCAGCCGTGCGGCTCCAACAGGTGATCCTCGATCCCAGCGAGGTCACGCAGCAGACCAAGACCGTGGTCTCGCAGTCGGTCTTGGCGAACGAGTTGCTGATCGCGCCGACGCAGCTCACGGCGTCGACCGAGGTGGCGGGGGCCGACACCGTGCCAGCGTTCCAGACGGAGCCGGAGCGAGCGGTGGCCAAGCTGGCTTTCGAGGAGATCCGGGCGTACGAGAACCGGCCGACGCTCGTGCCGAACTTGGCAAGGCTGCGCGAAGAGGAGCTTCAGACGCGGATCGCCGAGCAGGTACGGAGCCGCTTCAGACCAGCCCAACTCGAACTCGCAGGCACGGCGGCGCCGCCGGACATCGAGGCGGTGGTCAGACAGACGGTCGAACTCGTGATCCAACGGACGATCGACATCCCCAGGATCATCGTCGTCCCAAAGGGCGAGGTGCGTTGCGGGTTCCACGCCTTCACGCTCGACCTCTCCGGCGTGCACTATCAGCCGCCCGGCGACGAGCTATGGCTCCAGTACCTGCGAACCGGCGGCACGGAGAGCATCGGGGTCATGTCAGACGGCCCCGAGGAGCCGCGGCCCGAGAACTACGTCGTGGCTGGTCTGGTGGACTTCGACGATATCTCCTATGACGACACCGCGGACTTGCTCTACGACCTGGCGGGCCAGGTCGTCGCCAAGCTGCGCAGCTACTTGGCCGAGGAGGACGTCGCCAAGGTCTTGCGCTACCACCAACGCGACATCGCGCGCCTCGTTCACGCGCAGATGCAGGAGCACTACTGGGAAGAGGTGGCCGGCTACGATGCGGTGGTCAGCCAAGGCTTCACGGAGCTGAAGCCGAGCGCCTACACCGCATCGAAGACCGATCCGGTTCGCGACTTCCGCCAGTCGCCAGCCGACAAGACCAACATGGCGCGTTATCTGTTCGGCGGCTTTCAGCGCTGCTTGTACTCGGTCCAGAAGTTCCACTCGGACACCGAGCGCAAGCTGGCCGTGATCCTGGACCGCGAGTCGCTGAAGTGGTTCCGCCCGGCCAAGGGCCAGTTCCAGATCTACTACCGAGTGGGCGCCGAGCAACGCGAGTACCAACCCGACTTCGTCGCGGAGACCGAAGACACCATCTACATGCTGGAACCCAAAGCCCGGGGCGAAATGGACGACCCCGAGGTGGTGGCGAAGCGCGAGGCGGCGGTGGAATGGTGCCAGCACGCGTCCGAGCACGCGGCGAAGACGGGCGGCAAGCCCTGGCGGTACGCGCTGATGCCGCATGACCTGGTTACGGAGAACATGACGATCGCGGGATTGCTGACAGCGTTCGCCGGGACTGCCCGCAGTTCGCCCAAGTGACCGCGGTTTGGCCTGTTCCGGCAGGCGCAACGTTTGCCCGCTTGGCAACGTCCTACCCGGCAAAGGACAAGCAATGATCGGCGAGCTGGATAGAGTCAGACTCCGCAAGGACCGACCGGAGGACGGCCTGGCCGCCGGAGCGGAAGGGACCGTGGTGCTGGTGTATCCCGGCGGTCGGGACGTCGAGGTCGAATTCCTCGACGACGATGGCTGGACCCTCGCCGTCTGCACCATCGGCCGGGATGACTTGCTGCCGATCGTCGCCGACCCGAAAGACGGCCGGGTGACCGCGCCGCGATCTGCCGCGCGCCCGCGCTTCTGAAACCCGCGCCCCACTGCCTACTGCCTACTGCCTACTGCCCGCCTACTCCTCCACCCGCACGTCGTCGAGCCAGTACACTCCCGGCGTCGGGAAGTTGAAGAACAGGACGTGCAGTCCCGCCTGGTAGTCCGCCGGCACCTCGATCCGGGCGCTGAACTCCTGCCACTGGTCGGTCAGATCCACCTTGTGATCGCCGTAGAACTTGTACTCCGGCTTCTGCGTCCGCAGGTGGACCTGCATCTTCGCCGGCTGTTCGGCCCGGGCCTGGTACTTCAGCGTGCAGGTCGTCCCGGGGGTGAAGGCCGGCCCGTGCTGGTAGAACTGCAGCCCCGCCTTGGTCACCGTCACCTTGGCGGCCCGGCCGCCGCGCGCGCCGTCGGCGACCAGCTCGAACGACCCGCTGGCCCCGTTCGGCGGGTAGACCTGCCAGCTCCCGGTGCCCTCGAAATCGGCGTTCTTGACCACTTGACCGGCGGGCACGGGTTTCGCCGGCGCCGCCGGCGGCTGCCAGCCGGCCAGCAGCGGCTTGACCGACTCGGCCACCTGCGCCGCCTGCATCTCGCGGCCCTCGGTCTTGTAGTGGAACGTGTCCGACCACAGCTTGTCGCGGTCGTGGGGGTCCATCAGCGCGAACAGGTCGTCGGTCGGATAGGACAGCTCGCCGACCACCCTGGCCGCGATGGCGTTGAGCGTCTTGGCCTTGTCGGTCAGCGCCGGGTCCTTCAGCGGGGTCGAGCTGGCCCAGATGATCCGGGCCCCCTGGCCGTTCTGCTTGAGCAGCTCGAACGCCGCCCGCAGCGCCGCTTCCCAGGCCGTCCGGTCCGTATCCAGGCTGTGCAGCCCGTTGTTGAAGTGAATGGCCGTGTAGTCGTACTCACCCAGGATGAACCCCAGCTCCTTGAGGTACGACGGGTCGGTACAACACTTCGAGGTGGCCCAGAACGAGACATAGGCCGTCCCGGCCAGCTTGTCCCGGACCAGCGTCTGGTACCCGTTGCAGATCGAATCGCCGATCAACAACACCCGCGGGAGCTTGGTCTCGTTGGCGTTGTAGTTGTAGGTGATGCTCCACTCGGTGCCTTCCCGCTGTTTGGCGGCAGACGGCGAAACGGCCATGACCAGGACTCCCAGTACGGCCTCCAGACCGAGCGACGCGCCGAGGCGAGGTAGTGTTCTCATCGTGGCTGCCCTCCCAGCGTGGGCCACGAGGCCATTCGGGCGAAGCGCGGCGGGACCTTCCGGCGACCCACGTCGGGCCGCGCCTGAGAAGGTGGTCTGGGCGCGCTTTCGGCGCCGACGCGCCGCGGTTCGCAACAAAGACTCAGTATCCGTTGCCCTGGCCGATGGCCCGATCTATACAGAGGTGCGCGCGACATGGGCGTTGGTTCGAGGGAGTTGAGTCCGAATCGATCAGGGATGCGGATTGGGCGGTGTGCAAGTCCGCTCCAGGAGCACGGCGGCGAGGGGATGGGGTGATCTCAGACCCCCCGTTTCTGAACTCAGACCGCCCGATTCTGATCACGGACGAGCAGGAAAAGGGCAGGTTCTGAGGCAAGACGAGGGGATGGCGGCGGGTGACCGTCGGCCGGCACCCCCTGTAGTCCCCCTCGCGAGCGAGGGGGACGGGCTCCAGTGGGCGCGGCGGCGGGTGACCGTCGGCCGGCACCCCCTGTAGTCCCCCTCACGAGCGAGGGGGACGGGCTATAGTCGGCGCGGGCTTGGGCGGGCGGCGGGGTGAGACGGGCGGTGGAGGAGGTGTCGAGGGTGGACCGAGCGGACCGGACGCACCCAACCCTGCGCCACTGCCTGTTTGTTGCCTGGTTCCTGCTCACTTTGGCGGTGCCGGCCGCGGCGCAGCAGGTGACGCCGGCGGTCGAACAGGCCTGCCGGGCGGCGGCCGAGCACAAGGCCGCGGGCGATCTGGAGGCCGCCGACGAGAGCATCCGCCAGGCGCTTGCCCAGGCGCCTACTTCGGCCGAGGCGTGGTGGCTGCAGGCGTGGATCCAACTCGGGCTGCACCACCAGCGCGCGGCGCTGGAGGCGTTCCGGCGCGCCGCCGAGCTGCTCAAGGAGGGCGACCCGCGCCGGGCCAAGGCGCGGCGGTGCGTGGCCGCGCTGGAGCAGGAGCTGCCGCCGGTGGCCACCACGCTCCAAGCGCCGCCGCCGCCGCCCGACCTGGAGACCTTCCCGCTGCGCTTCCTGCTCGGCTGGCCGCTGGTCTTGTTCGGCGCGTTGTTCCTGGTCTGCGGCGGCGCGGCGCTGGGCGCGCTGCGGGAGGATGCGAAGCTCGGCGAGGGCGGCGACGCGGCGCGCTTCGCACGATTGTGTCCAGCAGCGGCCGAGGGCCAGCCACGGGCGCTGGCCGAAGTCTTGCGACTCGGCGCCCGGCCGGCTCTGGGCGGGCTGCACCCGGCCGACCTGAGCGGTATCTGTGCCTGCGCCGCCGGCACCGAGTCCGGCCGACAGGTCCTGGCGCGCGTGGTGTCCCAGTCGGACGGCCGGGCCAGGCTGGCCGCGGCGACCGCGCTGGCGGCTCGCCCGGAGCAGCCGGACCCGCGCCTGTGGCTGCCGTTGGCCGAGGGTGGCGACGCGGCGCTGCGGGCCTGCGCTCTGGAAGCCCTGGGCCGGGCGCCCGTCCCCGAGGCGCTGCCGGCCTTCGGCGAGGCGCTGCGCGGACCCGCCGATCTGGCCGGCCATGCTCTGGCGGGGCTGGCGGCGCTGGGCGACGCGCCGGCGCTGGCGCTGCTGGTGACCGCCGCCGGTCAGGCCGCCGAGACTGCCTCGCGCGAACGCGCCGTGGCCCTGCTGGCCGGACACGGGCCGCTGCCGGCCGAGTTGGCTCCCGAGCTGGCCGCCCTGGCCGCCGACCCGGCCGCACCCGGCCGGCCGGAACTGGTCCGGGCGTTGGCGGCCACCGGCCAGGAGGCGCTGCCGGCGGTGATCGAGCGACTCTTGGACCACCAGGGCGAGGTGCGCGAGGCCGCACTGGCCGCGCTGCGCCGGGCCGCTCCGAGCCAGGGCGAGCGTCCGCGGCTGGTGGCCCCGCTGGCGGCCGTCCTGGCCGAGGACCCCGCCCGGGCCGAACTCGAGGCGCTGGCGCTGCTCAACGAGTGGGACCCCGCCGGGGCGGTGGCGCCGCTGGCGGCGGTGGCCAAGGCCGGGGACATCGCCCGCGCGGCCGCGGCGGTCGCGCGGCTGACCGAGAACACCGGCCCCGAGGCGGCCGAGGCGCTGGGCGCCGTCCTGCGGCAGCTCCCCGCGGAACTGGCCGCCGCGCCGGCGGCGACGCCGTTGGTCACCGCGCTGTGCCAGGCGGCCGTCACCCGGCGGCTGGTCGAGGCGCTGCCCGACGTGCTCCGCCTCGGTCCGGCGACCCGGCTCGAAGCCGCTCGCCGAGCCGCGCTGTTCCTGGCTGAGCAACCGGATTCCGGCGCGGTGCTGGCGACCGCGGCGGCCGACCGCGACCCGCGGGTGCGGCAGTCGGCGGTGGCGCTGCTGGCGGGTTACCCGCGGGCCGAGGCGGCCGAGCCGCTGCTGGCCGAGCTGTCCCGAGCCGGCTCGCCGCGGACCGACTGGCGGACCCTGGAGAACGCCGCGACGGCGCTGGGCCAGCTCCGCGAAGAACGCGCGCTGGAACCGCTGCGGGCGCTCCACGAGCGCTACGAGGAGCTGCGTGGAGACCGGATCGACGTGGCCCTGGCCCGGCTCGGGGATGGTCCGGCGCGGGCGCGGGTCGAGGCCATGCTGGTCCGCCCAGACTGGGCCGGCCGGCGGCCGGCGGCGGCCTTTTTCCACGACCTGCCCGAGCTGCCGCCGCGCGCCGCCGCGGTGGTGGCCGAGGAGCGCGCCAACCGCACGGCCCGGCGCCTCGAACGCGACGGGACGGCCGACCCGGCGGCGCTGGCGGCGCTGGGCGAGTCGGTCCGGCCGACGCTGGAGGAGTGGCTGGATGAGCCGAGCCGCCGCCGCGTCGCCGCCGCCGCCCTGGCCGCGCTCGGCGACGACGGCGCCGGCGCGCTGGCCGAGGCGATGGACGAGTTGGACCGGCTAAGCAGCCAGGACGGCGACGCGTCGGAGGAGATCGCGTCGCTTCTCCAGCGGCACGGCGCCAGACTCGCGGCCTACCGGGCGCGCGCGCCTGTGCCGGAGGCGGTGGTCCCAGAAGATCAGTCGCCGCTCTGACCGATTGGCCAGCCGCGTTTGTCTTCCTCAATCAGCGCGTAGGCGTTGTGGGTGTGGATGCTTTCCTGGTTCTCGGACTCGACCCGGAACCAGATCACGCGGGCGTCTTCACGCAGCCGCCCGGTGATGTCGCGGACCATGTCCTCGACGAACTTGGGATGCTCGTAGGCGTGCTCGGTGACGTACTTCTCGTCCGGCCGCTTGAGCAGCGAGTAGATCTCGGCGCTGCCGAGGCTCTCGACCAGCTCGATCATCTCTTCCAGCCAGATGCTCTCGCGGCACTGCCAACTGACGGTCACGAAGCTGCGCTGGTTGTGGGCGCCGTAGCTGCTGATCTCCTTGCTGCACGGGCAGAGCGTGGTCACCGGCACGGTCACCCCGTAGCAGATGCGGATCCGGTCGTGGGTGTCGATCTCGGCCTTGACCCGGCAGTCGTAGTGGATCAGCCCGGCCTGGCCGGTGACCGGAGCGTGCTTCTCGATGAAGTAGGGGAAGACCAGCTCGACGTAGGCTTCCTCGGCTTCCAGCCGGTTCTTCATGTGCTTCAGCAGCTCGCCGGTGTGGTGGATGTCCAGCTCGCGCCGATGCTCGTTGAGCACCTCGACGAACCGGCTCATGTGCGTGCCCTTGAAGCTCCGGTCGAGGGAGACGTACATGCTCACCTCGGCGATGGTGTGCTGCACCCCGCCGTTGTCGCGGGTGTTGAGCTGGATGGGATAGCTCAACTTGCGGATCCCGACCTTGTTGATGTCGATCCCGCGGTGGTCCGCGCTGCTCTGCATATCGGCCAGGGGGAGATGTTGGTCGACCGTCGCCATGCTGGGTATCCTTCTCTCGGCGTCGCACCCATTGTGCAATCGGTTCACGGAGCCGTAAAGCAGCGCCGGCAACGATGCCGTTACCAGTGGACGTCCTCGATCCGGGCGATGATGGTCACGCGCTCGACCGGCTCGCCCAACAGGGCGCTCAGGGTGTAGTGTGGCGCGCGGTGGACGATCTGACCGCCCAGGCGCCGGAACAGCTCGGGATCCTTGCGTCCGACGCGCATCACCTGCTCGCCGCCGAACCCGGTCACGCCGCGCGCCGCGGCGTAGTCCCGGAAGCCGAGCAGCAGGTCCCGCCCGAGCCGGCCGCGGGCCTCGGGCAACAGGTGCCAGTGGAAATGCGCCGGCACCGTCGGCGCCGGGTCCCGCAGTGAAGCCAGCGCGTCGCGCAGGCGGAGGCGGTACAGCCAGCGGGTCGGCCCGTCGTACTCGGGCCAGCGCCGCAGCCAGCGCCAGGCCAGGGCCAGCGCCTGCCGGCGCTGCCAGCGGTTCTCATCGTCGGGGTGGATGGTCCCCAGCAGGTACCCCACCACCCTCCCGCCGGCGTCGACCACCACCCGCCCGGCCTCCGGCTCGCAGGCCAGGTAGTAGTCCAGGAACAGCGCCAACAGGTGGTCCAGGTCCATGACCGGGAACGGCATTGGCTCACCGGCCACCAGAGTCCGGCGCAGGACGTCCAGCAGACCGTCGCGGTCGTCTGCCTCGACCGGCCGGACGCGGTACTCACTCACGGCCGAGCCCCTTCCGATGCTGGGCCACGACCGCCGCCGCCGTGCGCTTCCAGGGGTACTGCTCGGCGGCCCGGCGCCCGGCGGCCGCGGCGGTCTCCGAACCAAGCTCAAGAGCGCTGCGGACCGCGCCGGCCAGCGCCTCCGGCCGCGGTTCGGCCAGGACCCCGGCCCCGGGCGGAAGGACCTCCGGCACCGCCCCGCCGCGCACCGCCGCCACCCGGCAGCCCGAGGCCAGCGCCTCCAGCACGCTCAACGCGAAGGTCTCGATCCCCGAGGGGAAGACGAACGCGTCGCAGCTTGCGTAGAGTCCGGCCAGCCGCGCCCGGTCGCGGGTGAAGCCCAGGAGCGTCATCCCCGGCGCGGCGCGGAGCAGGGCCTCCTCGCCCGCCGGCCCAGCGCCGGCCACCACCAGTCGGCAGCCTTCGGGCGCCAGCTCGCGCATCATCGCCGGCAGCAGCCGCACCCCCTTCTCGCGCACCAGGCGGCCGACGTACAACAGCAGGTGCTCCCCGTCGCCGAGCAGCTCCGCGCGCAGCGCCTCGTCGCGCGCGTCGGGCCGGAAGACCTCCAGGTGCACGCCCAACGGGATTCGCACCACGTTCTCGGCGCCGGCTCGGCAGAGCTCCTCGGCGGCGTAGTGGCTGTGGCAGACCACCGTTCGGAACTGGCGGCAGAACCAGCCGTTGTAGCGGCGGATGCCGTGACGCACGCAGGCGCCGCGGCCCAGATAGGGCGCCAGCACGTCGCCCAGCCGCTCGCAGGAAAAGCCCAGGGTGGGCAGTCCGAGCCGCGCCAACTCGCCGGCCACCGCCGGCAGGGTCCACTTGTCGATCAGCTCGATCACGTCCGGCCGCAGCTCGCGCACCGCTCGCAGCACGGGGCCCCTGGCCCACAGGTTGCGGTAGTCGGGATTGAGCGGGAAGACCGGCGCGGCCAGGCTGACCACCGGCCCGTAGGCGTCCGACCGCCACTCGTCCCGCTCGCCGGGAACCAACAGCGCCGCGGTCAGGCCCATCCGGGCGTAGACCGGCCGGATGCTCTCCAGATGCGTCCGAATGCCGCCGGTCCGCGGCCCGTAGGCGTTGGTCATCTGAAGGATCGTCATGGGCCCAGCCACCCCAGGTAGGTGAACGGTTGCCGGCCCAGCGCCAGCCAGCGCCGGCACAGCGTGAGCGTGTGCCGGAACGGCACTCCGGACTCGAGATCGGCCGGGTGGACCGCCAGCCTGGCCAGTGGCGCCGGCCGGTGCGCCAGGAACAACAGCTCGTTGACCCCGCGCCCGATCAAGTCGGGACCGAGCGCCCCGGGCCGATTGCTGACGCCGAAGCTCCAGTGGTCCCGGCCGTGGGCCAGGTCCCGCACGCGCAGGTGCGTGGTCAGATACCGGAACCCCGCCCGCCGGACCGCCTCGGCGGCGGCCGCGCCGTACAGCCAGGCCGGGGCCACGAAGCCGCAGGCGGTCAGCCCGGCGGCGGCCAGCTCGGCCCGGCCGTCGGCCAGCCGCCGCGCGGCCTGATCGCCGGGCAGATCGAGGAACTCGCCGGCGCCGCGGGCGAGCAGCGAGTCGAGCAGCCGCGCGCCGCCGCGCGGCGGCGGCTGGTCGTGCCGGTGGTGCAGCCAGCCGTGCTGGACGATCTCGTCGCCCGCCGCGGCGCGCTGCGCCAGCCAGGCGCACAGCGCCGGGTGGTCGGTCAGCGGCCGGCCCCCGTCGCAGGGGATGACCAGCAGCGAGCAGGGCCGGACGCCCAGCCGGTCCAGCTCGTCGACCAGCCGCCGGCAGCGGTTGAAGGTGCGCGGACAGACGTCGTGGATGCTGGCGACCAGCCCGTTGGTCACGGGCTCACCTCGTCGCTCGAGTCGCCGCGGTCCGGCGCGCCGGTGAGCAGTGGGCTGGCCTGCGCCTGGCGCTTGGCGCGGAGCCGGCCGAACTGCCGCCAGAAGCTGACCAGGCCGACGGCGAAGGGGTTCTCGCTGTCGCGCAGCCGGCGCAGGCAGCGCAGCCAGAGGCGGCGGCGCGGCGGGTAGCAGACGCTCCGGTACTGGCCCCACAGCCCGTCGAAGACCTCGTCCCAACTCCGTTGCCGGGCCCGCGCCCGGGCCGCCTTGCCGAACGCCTGCCGCTTGTCGGCGTCGCGGAGCAGCTCCAGCACGTACTGCTCGAACTGCTCGGACTCTGCCGCCACGTACCCGGTCCGGCCCGGGGCGATGATCTCGCGCGGCCCGCCGCGGTCGGTGACCACCGCCGGCAGCCCGCTGGCCTGGGCCTCCAGGACCACGTTGCCGAAGGTCTCGGTCTGGGACGGGAAGGCGAACACGTCGGCGTCGGCGTAGGCCCGGGCCAGCTCCTCGCCGCGCAGGAAGCCGGTGAACACGGCCTCGGGCAGCGCCCGCTGGAGTCGCCCCCGCTCCGGCCCGTCGCCGATGAAGACCAGCTCGGCCTCGGGGTGCCGGCCGCCGAAGGAGACCAGCCAGTCCAGGTTCTTCTCGACCGCCAGCCGGCCGACGTACAAGACCCGCGGCCGGCCGTCGGCCCGGCTGCGGCGCTCGGGTCGGAACAGTTCCGTGTCCACCCCGCGCGGGAACAGGTCGAGCGGCGGCCGGAGCCGCTCGCCGACCTGGTCGCGGGTGTAGTGCGACGGCACCAGGACCTTGGCGCAGTGGTTGTAGAAGCAGGCCAGGTAGTCCCAGGTCAGCGCCGCGCTGACCGACTCGACGTACTCCAACGCCTCGGCGTCCTCGTCGAACGAGGGGTCGAGGTAGGCCAGCAGCCGCTGGCTCACGTACCGCGGCAGCTCGGTGTGGTAGCTGCCGATCAACGGCCGGGACGACTTGACCGACAGATACAGGCCGGTGATGCCCATGTGGCCGGGGGTGGCGACGTGGATCACGTCGAACTCCTGGGACAGGCCGTAGGACAGCACCGTGTCGTCGAGGGGGACCAGGTCGAAGTACAGGCCGGGGTAGTAGTTGAGCGGGATGCGCGGCCGGACGCGGTGAACGGTGACGCTGCCGTCTTGCTCGACGCTGCTCTTGTCCGGCGAGACGGTGAAGATGTCGAGCGACAGCCCGCGCTCGCGGCAGTGGCCGGCGAGCAGGCTGAAGGTATGCCCGACGCCGCTAATCTCGTCGAACGTGTCCGTGAACAGGGCTACCCTGAGCGGCCGCGACCAGCTCTTTGGCATCGTTCACCCCTCCTTCCAGCTCGCACGCGAACAGCTCGGCCACCTCGCGCGCCAAGGCGCGCTGGCGGGCGAACTCCTGGACCACGCCGAAGGCCACCACCCCGGTCACCAGCAGCGACAGCAGCTCCTTGGCCAGGGTCGGCAGCTCCTGCATCTGGTCGTCGGCCAGGGCGATCACCTGCCCGGCCCGCTGCGAGATGTTGCTGGCGATCACCGCCCGCGTGTCACGCTCCAGCAGGCGGTGCGACCCGTGCGGCCCACAGGCCCGGCAATCGCCGGCCCGCAGCGCCGCCAGCACCTCGGCGATGGTCTCGCCCGAGGTCTCCGTATAGCACCGGCCGACGTTGTCGGTATGGCTGTCCGAGCCGCCGGTCAGGCCCAGCTCGGGCCGGCCGTAGCGCCGCGCCAGGGCGGCCCCCAGGACGTTCAGCCAGCGATGCCGCGTGCCGTTGATGCCCTCCACCAGGGCGAACCGGCCGAACAGGGACAGGTACTGCTCGTGCGATGGACGCCGCCCGTCCCGGCTCCACAACGGATGCTTGAGATCGTAGACCAGGCCGCGCTGGTCGAGGTACGCCAGCAGCTCCGGCAGGTTCCAGCGCAGGCAGCAGGTTTCCTTGTCCGAGCGCTCCGAGCCGGCGTGCAGCAGCCGGTGATCGGCCTCGGTCAATCCGTACACGCCGAGGTGAAGCGGCACGTCGGCCAGCCAGCAGGTGAGCTCCTCGCCCATGATGAAGCGATCCGGGCAGGGGTGCTGATCGAGCAGGTCGAGGCCGCCGGCGAGCGTGTCGTGGTCGGTGAAGGTGACGTGGGTCATGCCCCGCTGGAGGGCCAGGTCATAGACCTCGCAGGGCGCCAGCGTGGGGTGAAACGGCATCGTTACCGAGGCGCCGTGCGGGAGAACGATGCGCTCACGGTCCTCGGAATGGGAGGTGTGTACATGCAGGTCGATGCGGGCAACGGCCACCTCGCGCTCCTGCCAGGGGCCTGAGTCTAGCCCAGAGCCCCCGGCCTGTCAACGCGGCGACCCCGGCGCCAAGCCGGTTCCGAACGGTGTTCGGGTCGGCGGCCGGCGCCTGCCGCGGTCCCGCGCGAGGCCGCGCCGGCCGGCTCGGCAGGCCGCTTGGGCCGGGTTTTGGCGGCCTTGACATGGCGACCGGTGAGCGAGGATAATGTGGCGGCTTCCACGGCTGCGCGGAAGACCACCTGACGGGAGCTGCGTCGGTGTTCAGCAACGCTACCATTCAATTCCTCAAGACTCATGAGACGACCATCATTCCCACCTGGAGCGAGCGCTGCGCGTCGGAGCTCAGCCCCGACTTCCTGAGCGGCCGCTGGTTCGGCGAGGAATCGCTGCGGCTGCTTTACGGCCAGATCCTCGATGCCTTCGAGCGCCGCCACTATCGGGATCTGAACCGGACCGTGGAGAGCCTGATCCGCAATCCGGCCACGCCCAGCCCGCTCGACGTCAAGGGCCTCCTGGTGTGTTTCGCCAAGGCTGTCGGCCGCGTGGTGGCCGCCGGCGGCGACGAGCTGCGCGAGTCCCGCGCGGTCAGCGCCGATCTGGAGGGGCTCGGCCGGACGCTCAAACAGGTCTACAGCGAGCGGCTCTGCCCGCAGCTCATCGCCGTGCTGGCCGAGCAGCGCGACGATCTGCGTGAGCGCTGGCTGCGCGATCTGCCGACCGACCGCATCAGCGACCACTTCTCCATCTTGTCCGAGGAGGACCGGGCGGACTTCGTCGACCAGACGCTGTCCGTGTACGAAGCCATCTTGCGCGGGCGGGAGACCGAAGCCGCGCCGCACCCGCACGATCCCAATGCGCCGTGCACCGCCATCGAGGCCTGGATCATCCGCCAGGTCGACTATTTCAATCCCAAGGGCTTCAATCTGGTCACCGTCCTGCGTGCGGTCGAGCACCCGATCCTGCTGCTCGAGCCCCTCCTGGCCCGGGCCACCGCCGGCGACGAGTGGACTTACCGGATGAGCCTGCTCCTGCTGGCCGACGCGCGTGACACGCTGGTCCACGGTCTGTCGGACGCCTACATGGAGCGCTTCAGCCGCAACTTCTACGGTGAGGTGGGGATCATGCTCCACCGCATCAAGAACAAGCTCACCTCGGTCCCGACCACCATGCGCACCGTGCTGGCCATCGCCGACGAGGAATACGGAGCGATGTTCGACCCGATGATCATGACCCCGGATGAGGCCGACCTGTGGAGCGAGTACGACCGGCTGATGCAGGCGGTGGGCGAGGCTCAGCACGAGTTCCTGGCCGACCAGGCCGACGCCGACAAGCTGGCCCGGCTGCGTGCGTGCGACGCCGAGCTGCAGGCGTTCGGGGCCGCTCACGGCGAGCAGATCGAGACCATTCGGATGCTCAAACTCGACCGGCCCAGCGTCGAGATGCTCCACGAAATGCTGGGAATCGTCTTCGAGGGCGGGATGCAGACGCAGCAGTTGACCGAAGACCTGCAGTTGCGGATGAACGAGATGTACGAGCGCGAGGCGCCGCGGCGCGAGGTGATCCCTGTCAGCGACCTGCTCCGCGCCGCCACGACCGAGGCCGAGGTCGACGTGCGCGCCAAGGACCTTCAGTTCGCCGTCGACGACCGCGCCGACGGGCTGACCATCCTCGGCGTCCGGCGGGACATCGCCCGGCCGTTCGTGCAGGTGATCGACAACGCCATCAAGTACACCCCGCAGGGCGGCGAGGTGACGGTGAGCTTGGAACCTGACGGCGATGAGCACGTCCTGTTTACCGTGAAGGACAGCGGCATCGGCATCCCGCCCGGCGAGGAGGAGCAGGTCTTCTCGCTCTGCGAGCGGTGCTCGAACGCCAAGGAGTTCGCCAACGGGACCGGCACGGGTCTGTACCACGACCGGATCACGGTGATGCACCACAACGGCGAGATGTGGCTGGAATCGGCGGGCATCGGCCAGGGCACGACCATGCACATCCGGCTCCCGGTCCACCGTGAGACGGCGGAGCAGCCGATAACGGGAGATTGACATGACGCACTCGGCGCGGTGCCCGATCTGGGTGGTCGGGCTGCTGGCGGCCGTGGTGACCGGCGTGGCGGCGCAAGACGCCTCGACGCTCTACCGCACCGCCGAGGCCGCCTTCGGAGACAAGGCCTACGACAAGGCCATGGTCTCCTTCAAGGCGTTCTACGAGAAGTACCCCCAGGATCCGCGCGCCGCTCGGGCGCTGCACCGCATCGGCGAGTGCCACGGCTCACTGGGCAGCTTCGACCGCGCCGCCCAGGCGTTCAAGCTGTGCTACACGCGCTACCCCGAGTCCAATGTCGCCGACAGCGCCATGTTCAACGAGGGCTTCTACTACTTCCGCGCCCAGGACTGGCTGCCGGCCGCGTTCGCCTATTTCAACTACGTCAAGAAGGGCACCAACGAGGCCTACCGCGCCCAGGCCTGGTACTGGCGCGCCGAGGCGCTCTACCAGCTTCGCCGGTTCAGCGACGCGGTGACCGCCTACCAGGCCATGCTCGAGCTCCCGGCCGACGTCCTCAAACAGCCGGCGGTGGCCGAGTTGGTGCCGTTCGCGCGGTACAGCACGGCGGTCTGCTACTACGAGGACAAGCAGTACGACAAGGCCCTGGCGGCGACGCGCCAGGTCACCGAGAAGCACCCCGAGGCGCCGGTGGTGGCCGACTCGCTGTGGTACGGCGGGCAGGCGCTCCGGGCACTGGGGCAGGTGGACCAGGCGGTGAGCTGGTTCAAACGGCTGGCCGACGACTACCCCAAATCGTCGATGGCGCCCGAGGCGCTGTACGCCATGTTCGAGATCGAGCAGAAGCGGGGCGACCAGCAGGCGGCCCAACAGGCCATGGCCCGGCTGACCCGCGACTATCCCGATGCCCAGGCGCTGGCCAAGGGCGCCCGGTTCCGCCTGGCGGCGGAGAAGCTGGAGGCCAAGGACTTCGCCGCCGCGCAGAAGCTCTACCGCGAGGCGTTGGAGGGCACCAGCGGCGAGACCGAGGCGGCCGGCCTGCTGGGCTTGGCCGAGGCCTCGTTCGGACTCCAGCAGTGGGCCGAGGCGGCCAAGGCGTACCGGCAGTTGCTGACCAAGTATCCCAAGGACCGCAACGCCGACCGCGCCCGGCTGCGGCTCGGCGAGGTGCTGCTGCGGCAGGAGAGCTTCGCCGAGGCCGAGGCGCTCTACCGCGACTACCTGAAGAGCAAGCCCAAGTCGCCGGACGCGCCGCTGGCCCAGTACAACCTGGCCTACGCGGTCTACCGCCAGGGACGCGAGGAGGAGGCGATCGAGCTCTTCCGGGAGGTCGCCCGGCTCGACCCCCGCGGCGACATCGGCGGGGCGGCGCTGCTCGAGGTGGGCCGCTGGGCGCAGGACAAGCACAAGTACGCGGACGCGCGGCAGGCCTATCAGGAGTACCTGCGCAACCGCGGCGACACGGTCGAAGCGGCCCAAGCCTGGTGGGGTGTCGGCGAGGCGTCGTTTCAGCTTTCCGACTGGAGCCGCGCCGAGGACGCGCTGCGCTCGCTGATCGACAAGTTCCCCAACCACACGCTGGTCGAGCGAGCCTATTACCGGCTGGTCGACGTCTACCGCAAGCTGGGCCGCGCCGACGAGGCCGAGCAGGTCAGCGCGGTGCTGCGCAAGCGCTTCCCGGAATCGGGCCTGACCGCGGCGGCGTTGCTGGCCGACGGGCGGGAGGCCTTCAAGTCGCGCCAGTACCCGCGCGCGGTCGAGCTGTTCGACCTGTTCCTGAAACAGTACCCCGAGCATCAGGAGGCGCCCAAGGCGACGGCCAACCTGGCCGCCAGCCTGTACCTGGCGGGCGACCTGGCCGACCACTGGCAGCGGGCCGCGGATTTGTACGCCGAGCTGGGGCGCAAGCATCCCGCCATCACCCCCGACGCCTTCTTCTGGGCCGGCTCCGCCTATCTGGAGGCGGGCAAGGCCTCGAAAGCGGTGGACGCGCTGCAGATCTTCCTCAAGAGCCAGCCGGGCAACACCTACGCGCCGCGCGGGCAGCTCCTTCTGGGCCGCGCGCTGGTCGCGCTGGAGAACTATCCGGAAGCGGTCGAGACGTTGCGGCAGGCGGTCAAGTCGGCCGGCGACGACGCCTCGCTCAAGGCCGAGGGGCAGTACGAGCTGGCCTGGGCGTTGATCGGCGCCGGCAAGGCCGACGAGGGCTACGCCACCTTCCAGGCGCTGGCCAAGGAGCAGCCGAACCACAGCCTGGCCGCCGACGCGCGGTTCCGGCTGGCCGGCCGGGCGTACGAGAAAGGCAGCTACGACCAGGCGGTGGCCGCCTACGACGCCTGGCTGAAGGATTATCCGGAGCACGCCCTGCGGCCGAAGGTCCTGTACAACCTGGCCTTCGCCCTGGAAGCCAAGCGCGACTACGCGGCGGCGGCCAAGCGGTACGCCGAGGCAGAGGCGGTGCTCGGCGGCGACGAGCCGGACCTGCGGCAGCAAGCGGCCTACCGGAGCGGCTACACCTTGTACAAGGCCGGCGACCCGGCCGCCGCGCTGACCGCGCTCGAGGGGTTCGAAAAGAGGTACCCCGAGAGCAAACTGCGGGTCGAATCGCAGTACTACCGCGGGCAGGCGCTCAGCGCGCAGTCGAGCTGGGAGGCCGCCGGGCAGGTCTTCAAGAAGGTTGCCGAAGATCACCCGGATCACCTGCTGGCGCCGTCGGCCCGGTTCAACTACGGCGTGACGCTGCAGAACCGGCAGGAGTACGAGGCGGCCATCAAGGTCTATCAGCAGGTGGCCGGCCAGACCGGGCTGCCGAGCGATCTCGTGGCCGAGGCCCAGCTCCGGCTCGGCGAGACGCTCTACGCGCTGAAACGGTACGACGAGGCGCTCGACGCCCTGCTCCGCGCCGAGCTCGGGCCGGTGGCCGAGTTCAAGACCCCGGCAAGGTACTGGTCGGCACTGTGCTACCAGGCCAAGGGCGAAACCGCCAAGGCGCGGCAGAAGCTGCAACAGGTGGTCGGCGACGGCGCCGGCACGCCCTGGGCCGACAAGGCGCGCAAGGCTTTGCAGGAGCTGGGCGGGTAGGTGTGACGTGTCCGAGCTGGACCGGGCGTTCGCTCCGTCAGCGTTCGGGCCCCTCTGCCACCGCGTCGTCGACGCGCTGACCGAGCACCTCGCCGCCGCCCGGCGGGGCGAAGGCCCGGTCCTTCCCTGGCTGGAACCCGAGGCGCAGGTCGACCGCTGGCCGGCCGACTTCGCCGGCGGCGCCGACGCACTGGAGCTGGTCCAACGGGTGATCGCCGAATCGAACCACCTCCAGCACCCCGGTTATGTCGGGCACCAGGTGTCCACGCCGCTGCCCCTGGCGGCGGTCGGGCATCTGGTCGGCGGCCTGCTCAACAGCGCCCCGGCGGTGTACGAGATGGGGCCGGTGATGACCGCCATGGAGCGCTCCCTGGTGCGCTGGATGGGCGGTCGTCTGGGCTGGACCGAGGCCCCCGATGGGGTGCTCACCTCGGGCGGGTCGCTGGGCAATCTGACCTGCCTCCTGGCGGCGCGGCAGGCGCGCTCGGGGCACGACGTGTGGACCGACGGCCTGGCCGGCTCCGCGCCGCTGGCGGTGCTGACCGGCGCGCAGGCGCACTACTCGGTGGCGCGGGCGCTGCAGATCATGGGCCTCGGCCGCCACGGCGCGATCCCGGTGCCGGTCGACGAGCATTACCGGATGCGGCCCGACGCCCTGGACCGGGCGCGGCGCGAGGCCGAGGCCGACGGGCGCAAGGTGATCGCCGTGGTGGCCAGCTCCTGCTCGACCGCCACCGGCGCGTTCGACCCGTTGGAGCCCATCGCCGAGTTCTGCGAGCGGCACGGGCTGTGGCTCCACGTCGACGGCGCCCACGGCGCCGCGGCGGCGCTCAGCGAGCGCTACCGGCACCTGCTGGCCGGCCTCGAGCGCGCCGATTCGGTGGTCTGGGACGCGCACAAGATGCTGATGCTCCCGGCTTTGTGCACCGGCGCCGTGTTCCGGGACGGGCGCCGGTCGTTCGAAGCGTTTGCCCAGGAGGCCAGCTACCTGCTCCATTGTCGCGACCCGCGCGACGAGTGGTACAACCTCTGCGGCCGGACCCTTGAGTGCACCAAGACGATGATGGCGCTGCCGCTGTACCTGGTGCTGGCGGTCCACGGCGAGCGGCTGCTGGGCGAGCACGTCGCCAGCCGGTTCGACCTCGGCCGGTGGTTCGGCGCCTGGCTGCGCGAGCAGCCGGACTTCACCGTTCCGGTCGACCCGGAGTGCAACATCGTCTGCTTCCGCTACGTTCCCGACGGCGCGCGGGACCTGGACGCGCTCCAGGCGGCCATCCGCCGGCGGATCCTCGAGTCTGGCGCCTTCCACCTGGTCCAGACCCGGCTTCCGTCCGGGCTGCACCTGCGCGTGACCATCATCAACCCGGCCACCGGCGAGGGCCATCTGCGCGAGCTGGTGGCCGCGGTGCGGACAGCGGCACGGGAGGTGTAGCCTCAAACGTGCTGCGTCGCCGGCTGGGGAGGCAGGGTTTCGATGGTGATGTGGTCGTTGGTATAGACGCACACCTCGGCCGCGATGCGCAACGCCTCGGCGGCGATCGCCGCGGCCGTAAGACGGGTGTGCCGGAGCAGCGCTCGCGCCGCCGCCAAGGCGTAGTTCCCGCCCGAGCCGATGGCCAGCACGTCGTCGTCGGGCTGGATCACGTCGCCGGTGCCGGAAATCAGCAGCAGCGTCTCGATGTCGGCCACCACCAGCAGGGCATTCAACTCGCGCAGGTACTTGTCGGTCCGCCACTCCTTGGCCAGCTCGATCGCGGCGCGGCGGAGGCTGCCCTGACTCTCCTCCAGCCGGCCGCGGAACTTGTCGAACAGGGTCATCGCGTCGGCCACCGCGCCGGCGAAGCCGGCCACCACCCGCCCCTCGGCCAGCGCCTGAACCTTGCGGGCGTTGGACTTGAGGATGGTGTTCTCGACCGTCACCTGCCCGTCGCCGGCGAGGGCCACCTGGCCGTCCCGCCGGACGGCCACGATGGTCGTGGCGTGGACTTCCATGACTGCTCCTATCCGTCGCCGGCGCGCGGGTGGGCGCGGTCGTAGACCCGCCGCAGCCGGGCCGCCGAGACATGGGTGTAGATCTGCGTGCTGGCCAGCGACCGGTGGCCCAGCAACTCCTGCACGCTGCGCAAGTCGGCGTCGCGGTCGAGCAGATGGGTCGCGCAGCAGTGGCGCAGCGTGTGCGGCGAGATGTCCTGGTTCAGCCCGGCGGCCGCGGCGTACTTCTTCACCAGTTGCCCGATCCGGTACCGGCTCAGCCGCTGGCCGTGCCCGGCCAGAAACACCGCTCCGGGCTCCACCGGCGGGCCGCCTCGCGCGATCAACGCCGGCCGGCCAACGGACAGGTACAGCTTCATCGCCGCCGCGGCCACGTCGCCGAAGGGCACGATCCGCTCCTGGTTCCGTTTGCCCAGCACCCGCACTCGTTGCTGGTCGAGGTCGACGTCGGCCAGGTCCAGCCCGACCAGCTCGCTCACCCGCAGCCCGGCGGCGTACAGCATTTCGGCCCAGGCGCGGTCGCGCATCCCTTCCGGCGAATCCAGATCGATGGCCGTCAGGAGCCGGTCGACCTGCCCGACGGTCAAGGTCCGGGGCAGGTTGTGAGGCAACTTGGGCGTAGCCAGCCGGGCCACCGGATTGTGCTCGACGGCGCCGCGCTCGAGCAGGTGCCGGAAGAACCCGCTCAGGGCCGCCAGCGCCCGGCGGATGGTGGTCGGCGCGCGGCCGGCCTGCCGGAGCTTGGCCAGGTAGCGGCGGAGCTGCAGGTGATCGATCTCCCGCCAGCTCGCCGCCGGCGGCTTCAGCTCGTCGGTCGCGAAGCGCAGGAAGCCTGCCAGATCGCGGCGGTAGGCCGCCACCGTGTGCGGCGAGCGGCCGCTGGCGGCGAGGTGGGCGAGGTAGCTTTCGAGGGCCTCTTGCACGCGCTCCATGGTAGGCCGGCCGGCCCGCCATGTCAACGCGCAACCCCGCTTGACATGCTGCCTCGGCGGGTGGTAGCCTGACCGCATGAAACGCTCGTGGTCCGTGGTGGGGATGCTCCTGCTGACCGTCGCCGGCGCGCCGCTTCGCGCGGCCCAGCAGACGCAGGTGTTGGACGAGTTCGGCTCGCCCGCGGCCGATGGCCGGCCGATGGGTTGGGAGGCTTTGGGCTTCGGCGCCGAGGCCACCATCACCCACGACGCCAACGCGCCCGGGTCGATGAAGGTCAGCTACCGGTTCACCGACCGGAACGGGGTGATCTACCTGCTGAGCCGCTGCCGGCTGCGCTGCGCGCCGTTCAACTTCGAGTTCACCGCCAAGGGCGACAAGGGCAACGAGGTGGTCGGGCTGCTTCTCCGCGAGGCCGTCAGCGGCAAGGTGCGGGAGCTGCCCGCCACGCCGCTGAACGAGACCGGGTGGGCGACCCGGACCATCGATCTCAAACTGCCCGCCGGCGAAAAGCTGGAGACGTTGGCCGGCGGCGGCGGGCTGCGGGTCGACGGGCTGACCGTGCGCAAGGGACCCGGCACGCCCGACCAGGGCACGCTGCTGTTCAGCGAGTTGTTGATGAACGCCGACGTGACCCCGGCCCAGGCGGCCATGATCGATCTCGTCTGCGGCCGCTGGGACGGCCTGTTTATGGGCGACGAGGAGCCGCGGGTCGAGGCCCTGGTGTGCAGCCTGTCGACCGACCGCGCCTCGCTCGACGTGAGCTATACCGTGACCGACTCCGAGGGCCGGAGCGTCGGGCAGGGCAGTCCCAAGGCGCCGGTCCAGCCCGGCCAGGCGGCGCGCATCCCCATCAAGTTCACCCCGCGCGGCAAGTACGGTTTCTTCAAGGTCACCGCGTCGGTCAAGCAGGGCGCCAGCCAGCGGTACGCCACGGCCCGGTTCGGGGTGGTCCCGACGGTGCCGGACGGCGACGGCCGCAACGCCCACATCGAGGTCACTCCGCACCGGATGCAGCGCGAGCCGTGGTTCGACGTGATGCTGCTGCGCACGCTCAAACGCGCCGGCGCCGCCTCGGCGCAGATCCCGCTCAACTGGAACGAGCTGGAACCGACCCGCGGCCGGCGCAACTGGGCCGACCTGGACTACTGGGTCGGGCTCTCGAAACAGGCCGGGCTGCCGCTCAGTCTGGTCGCCTGGGACCCGCCCCGGTGGCTGCGCGACCAGGGCACCGAGCAGCTCGTCACCGCGTTCAAGGCCTTTTGTTCCGACGCCAAGCGACGGGCCGGGGACCAGGTGGTGGCCTGGGAGGTCTGGCGGCGGCCGGACAACAGCCGCTTCTGGCCGCCCGAGCCGCAGCCGATGGGCTTCCGCCAGCTTCTGCAAGATACCGGCGAGCTGCTGCGCGGCGGGCGGGCCACCGTGGTCAGCGGCGGGCTGGACAAGTTCGACCGCGGGTACGTGGCCTCGCTGCTGACCGGCGGGCTGCCGGCCGACTCCCTCGGCTTCGCGGCGCCCGAGGCGCGCAAGGCGTTCCCCTTCCTGAACAAAGCCGACACCCCGTCGGCCGACGTTTTCGAGGCGGTCGTCGGGTACGAGAAGTGGCTGGCCGAGACGGGCCGGACCCCGGTCCCGGTGTCGGTGGTCGGGGGCGGGGTGCGGACCAGCCCGTTGGAGGAGAGCAAGCTCGGGCAGGCGGTCGAGTTGGCCCGCTGCGCGGCGTTGGCCCGCGGGCACGGCGGCCAGTTCTCTTGGCAGACCGCCATCGACGGCGACGACGAGCGCGACCGGTACGGCCTGATCCGGCGAGACCTGACGCCCAAGGCCGGGCTGGTGGCGCTGGCCGCCTACGCAGCGATGACCCACGGCGGCAAGGCCTTGGGCCGGTCGAAGAGCGACCCGCCGCTGTACGTCCTCCAGGCGCCTTCCGGCTTCCTCGGCGTGGGCCTCGGCCAGGCCGGCTCGGCCCGCTTCAGCGTCTCCGGCGAGGTCAAGGTGTTCGACTTCTGGGGCAACCCGCTGAGCAGCAACAGCGCCAGCACCACCGGCCCGCCCCTCTACTTCAGCGGCGCCGGGCTGGCCAGGATGGTCGGCGGATAGCGGGCGCCGGGACGACGCGGATGGTAAGCAGACCAGACTTGACGGCGCCGACCTTCAGTGATGGCGCACCAAGCCAGGCACGGCGATACGCGGTCACGGTCCGTCCCGATGGGCAGGGCGGCTTCTTGGCGGACGTCCCGGAGTTTCCTGGCGTGATCGCCGGGGGCGATTCGCCGGAGGAGGCGCTGGCCTGCGCCTACGATGGAATCGCCTCGGTGATCGACCTCCTTCTCGAAGAAGGCCTGCCCATTCCGGAACCCGCTACCGAGCCCGCGCCTGCCGGTTGAGGTCCGCCGACCGCACCTCACCCCCGCTGCAACGGCTGGCGGGAGCGGCGGGCGGCGTAGAGCCAGCCGGTGAAGTTGGCCGCCAGGATCACCGCGAACGCCCACAGCGGCAGCCGCGGCGCGCCGTGACGGACCGGACGAGTCCGGCGCGGCTCGATGGGCGGGGCCGGCTCGACCACCGGCGCCGCGGGCGGCAGCGTCACCTCCAGCTTAGCCTCCGGCCGGCTGCCCAGCGCCGCCAGCTCCCGCGCCACCGCGTTCAGGATCAGGTCCGGCAACGCCTGGACCGTATAGTCCTGCCGCTCGACATGGTGCGGCGTGGCGCCGGTGGAGATGCCCGCCGCGCCGCCCCTGGTGATGAACACGAACCGGCCGCGGGTGAGCAGCGCCACCTGCCGCCAGACGTACTCGCCCAGGTCGCCGTTGCCCGAGCTCGAGACGGCGTAGAACTTGATGCCCCGAGCCGCCGCCTGGCGGACCGAGTCCAGATACGGCACGCCCTCTTGGTAGTCCAAATGCGGCGGCGCGTCGCCGATCAGGAAGGCTAGCCGCAGCGCCGGCGCCGCCGACCAGCCGAGTTGACCCACCGCCGTGGCCAGCGCGGCGTTGACATCCTCGGGATCATCCCCGCCGCCGTTGGCGGTGACGCCCTGGAGGTAGCTGCGGAAGGTCGCCACGCTCGGCGTCAGCGGCTTGGCCTTGGTCACGTAGTCGTCGCCACGGTCGCGGTAGAGCACCAGCCCCAGCCGCAACCCGGCCTGCGACGGCAGCTCCTTGATCCGCGCGGTGACCTGATCGACGGTCTCGCGCACCCGGTCGATCTCCTCGCTCATGCTGCCGGTGGTGTCGATCACGTAGACCAGGTCCACCGGCAGCGACCGTGGCGCCCGCCAACTCCGGGGCGCTTCGAGGCGCCACAGTGCGCCCTGTTCGCGGTTGCGGCGCAGCCCTGGTTGAGTGAAGTTGCCGCGGCCGTCGGGCGCGCCGACCTCGGCGATGACCAGGTCTTGCGTCTGGGTCATCTGTCCGGGGAACCACACAGCCTGCCCCGAGCTGTCGGTGCGGACCGTGGCCAGGTTCTGGTTGCCGTTGAGCAAACGCACCGCCAGGTCCGGCAGGCCGATGCCGTCGGGCGTGACCACCTGGATCACGTACCGCTCGCGCAGCGTCGGGGCCTCGACAGGCAGGTCGGCCGCGATGCCATCGGCGTAGGTCACATACTTGCCGAACAGCGCGTTGTCATCCACCTCGCCGGCCTCCAGCCGCGGCCTAGGAGCTTCGTCCGACTTGCTCGGAGCCCGCGGTTGGCGAGCCGGCGCCGACTTCGCGCGCTCCCCTCCGGTGGCCGTGGCGAAGGAGGCGTCTACGTCCGCCGCGCCGACGCGGTCGCCGACTCCGTCGAGTGCCGTCTTCGCCGGCCCGCCGGGGGGCGGACTGCTCTCCGGCGCCAACAGCGCCGGCGCGGCGGGTTCAGCAGCGGGCGGCGGAGCGGCAGGGGCGTCGGGCGGGCGAAATGCCCGGTGCTCCTCGCGCGGCGCCGGGCGCTCCAGACCCTCCACGACGGTCGCCGGCGACGGGGCCGACGGCGGCGGCGGGGGAAGCAACGCGTCGGCAGACCGCAGGTCGGTGGTCGGCTCGGCGCGATACGAATCGCTGGTGGTCGTCATCATGTCGTTGACCGTGACGTAGAGGTCACGCCGCACCGCTGGCGTTTCGGTTACCGGGTAGAGGACCATCGCCAGCACGGCGGTGCTGACGGTGCCCCAGACCAGCGGCGGCAGCGACCGGCCGGGACCGGGCAGCAACCACTCCCACCACCCGCGCCCGGCGCGCTCGACGCCGGCGCGGAGTCCGTCGGTGAAGCCGGCCGGCATCGGGGGCGGGGCGCTCTCGCGGGCCAGCCGGCCGGCCTGCCGCAGCCGCGCCAACTCCTCGCGCAGGGCGGGCTCGTCGCGCAACGCGGCGTCCACCCGCTCGCGCTCGGCCGGGGGCAGCTCGTCGTCCAGGTAGGCCTGCAGCAGCTCTCGCGGATCAGTGCCGTTCATCGATCGTCTCCAGATACGGGGCGAGCAGCTCGGCCAGCCGGGCCATGCCGTGGTGCAGCCGCGACCGGACCGTGCCCACCGGGATGTCCAGCACGCGGGCGATCTCGTCGTAGGACAGACCCTCGATCTGTCTCAGGTGGACCACCTCGCGCCGGCCGTCCGGGAGTTGGTCGATGGCCACGCGAACCACCTGCGCCAGCTCGCCTCTCAGCGCCTCGGCCTCGGGTCCCGGCGCCTCGGCGACCGGTTCCGGCGCGTCGTCCTCGCCGACCAGCACCAGCCGGTGGCGACGGGTCAGCTTGTGGCAGACCCGCGCGGCGATGGCCAGCAGCCAGGTGGTCACCCGCGCCTCGCCCCGGAACCTGGGCAACGCCCGGTAGACGGCGATCCACACCTCCTGACAGGCATCCTCGACCAGCTCGGGGCCGACCAGCCGGTAGACGAACCCATACACTCGCCGCGCATGGGTTGACAACAGCTCGTCAAAGCCCGGCCTGGACGGCGGCACGGTCGGCAAGGGATCGGCAGCCACGGCGGCTCTCCCCGTTCTCTGGTCTGTTCTGTACCCAAGACGACCGGAAACGTTCACGGCCGGTGTGGTCCTTGTTCGCCGTGGGGATCTGAGTCATCATTCTGTGTCGCTCGTCGAGGTGGGCAGGAACACGGCTATGGCGGCGGATGAACTCGGGCACTGTCTGTCCTACGATCTCGACGCTCGTGACATCATCGTCGCCGTGGACAAAGGCTGGCTGTCGTTCGCGCTGGCCAACGACAGCCCGCACCTGGCGCCGGAGAAGGTGGTCGGCCGGTCGCTCTGGCCGTTCCTCAGCGACATCACCGTGTCGCATCTCTACCGGATCATGGTCACCACGGTCCGCACCACCGGCCGGACGACAACGGTACCGTTTCGCTGCGACGCCCCGAGCCTGCGGCGCTTCATGCGCCTGGAGATTGCCCCGTTGACGGACGACGTGGTGCGCTTGTCCACCAGCATCGAGCGCCTGGAACCTCGCGCGCCGGTCGACCTGCTCGCCCCGGCCAACCCGCGCATGGGCGACCAGCCCGTGCGGATGTGCAGTTGGTGCAAACGCGTGGCCGTCGCGGACGCCTGGCGGGAAGTCGAGGAGGCGGTCGCCAGTCTCGGGCTGTTCGTCCGGCACGATCCGCCGCTGATCACCCACGGCGTCTGTCCCGACTGCCACGCCCGCCTGGATGCCTCGTTCGCGGCGTGAAGCGGGACGCCGCGGGACCGAGTGCTGCCGTTCAGCCCGCCCGGGCGGGCCCAGGACCAATCCGCCGACCCGTGTCGGACCGAGCTCTTGACGGCCGGCGGTGCTCGCCGCCCCGGTTCGGCAAGTGCCTCGCCCTCCCGGACCCTTCGCGCCGGTTCTACCCGATCCGGAGGTAGGCGCTGGCTTCGCAGCCGGAGGCCAGGTCGGTCACCTTCACCCGCCAGAGACCCGGCTGGTCGTTCGGCGCCAGGTCGAGCGAGACCGACACCGTACCGTCCTTGGCCGCGTAGTAGCCGCTGGCCTCAGCCGGGCGGCCATCCACGTCGAGGATGTCCACCTGCACCGGGACGATGGCGGCGATGGGCTTGCCGGCGGGATCGACCACCGTGGCCGTGACGGTCACGGTCTGGCCGGGCTTGGCCGCCTCGGGCGCGGTGACCTTGACGCCACCGATGGCCTGGCCGGTGACCAGGTACAGGCGACCCTCGCAGGGACCGAAGTCGGCGGCGATGGCCAGCCGGCCGTCCTGCTTGACGGCCGGCACCTCGCGGTGGCGGACCAGGTCGTAGACGTGGCCGTCGGCGCGGCGGAGCAGGAGCGTGGCTTGGCTCGGCAGCCCGTTCTCCATAACCAGCTTGTGCTGCCCGACGTAGTCGCCGAACTCCCGCTTGTCGTTCACCGCGAACAGGTAGTCAGCGCCGGCGTAGCGGCGGGCGTAGGTGATCACGTCGGGGTTGTTCGACTCGTAGTACCGCGGGTAATGGGCGTCGAGCTCGGCGCGCAGCTTGGCCGCCTTGTCCTGCAACAGGGCCCGGGCCTGGTCGGCCTCCTTCGGTCGGACGTGGGTGGGGACGAGGATGTCCGGCTGGATGGCCGGGCAGAGCAGCTCGTCGCCGATGACGATCCCGCCACGGTTCTGGAAGGCCTTGATCTGGTCCACCACCGAGCGGGTCAGCACGTCGCAGTCGGGCAGGACCAGGACCTTCAGCCCGTCCAGGCCGCCCTTCTGGACCGTCTCGTCGAACAGCACCTTGGGCTGTAGCTGGGCGTAGGCCAGGATCAGGAACATCTCCCCGGTCCAGCCGCCGTTCCAGCCGTAGGTGCCCTTCTTGGCGAACATCTCCGAGGAGAAGCTCTCCAACATGCCCACCTCGGCCGGGCGATCCGGCACTTCCTTGAGCGTCGGCCCGAGCGGCTCGATCACCTCGCGGACCAGCCGCCGCAGCTCGTTCTTGGTCTCCGGGTGGGTGTAGCGGTAGCCGTCGGGCCGGGTCTCCACCTCCACCAGCGACTGCCAGCCGTGGTACATGATGCCCTGGATCGGGCGGCTGATCTTGTGCCACAGCGCCTCGCGCAGGTGCATCGGGGCGATGGTGATGAACCGCGCCTCGGGGATGCGGCGCTCCCAGTCGGCCAGGTACTTGCCGGAGGCATCGACGGTCCCGGTGCCCTGAGGCTTGACGTCCTGGTCGTTGAACTGACCCTCCTGCCGCCGGACCACGTCGCCGGGCGCCGGGGCGGTCTGACTGCGGTACCAGATGATCTGGGTCATCTTCATCACCCGCTGGTCCGGCCGGGTGGCGCCGCCCGCCATGCAGAACAGCTCCTCGGTGCACAGCCCGATGCGGATCGGGTCCGGGTAGGAGTAGGTCCAGTGCGAGAGGACGTCGACCTCGCCGCCGCTGCCATAGACCTTGGCCACCCGCGCGGCCGGGTCGTGGAAGGTCCACAGATCGTCGCGCCCGGCCGTCTTCAGGCCCTGGTGCAGCTTGGTGTTGAGCGTGTTCCACCCGTCGCCGGACTTCCAGAACCAGCGGTAGTAGAAGTACGGCGGATAGTCGTCGGGGATCACTCGGTCGGCGGGGAAGTCTGGCAGGGTCTGGTAGGCGGTGCCCCACTTGCTGCTCAGCCCAACCGGGATGTCGTACCCCGCGAACTTCTTGAACGCCTCCCGGTCGCGGTCGTGGAAGCACAGCTCGGACTCGCCGCGGACCTCGGTATGGGCCATGACCACGTCGAAGGCGGGGTGGCGCCCGAAGGTCTTGGCCACCGAGGCGCCGACGTTGTAACAGAACTCCTGGACCTCCTCATCCAGCCCGCAGACGTCGTCGTTCTTGGGATACGGCTTGCCCTGACGATCGACCCGGCGGTGCTCCTCCTTCGACCGTGCCCAGCGGCCCGGCGAGAGGCCCGCCACCACGTGCAGTCCGTTGGCCAGCGCCTTGTCGTACTCGCGGATCTCGGCCTCGATCTTGTCCGGCGCGACGCACTCGGTCACGCCCTTGGCGTCCCAGATCCGGCCGAAGTCACAGGGCACCGCGATGCAGTGGGTGAAGCCGATCCCGGACAGCACCTCGGGCCGGTCCAGCCCGCCGCCCCACATGATCACCGGCATCCGGTTCGGCTCCGGGCGCGGCACGATGGTCACCTCGAACGACTCGCTGCTGTGGTACGGCACCTCGCCGGGCACCTCGACGATGGCTTCCATCTGGTAGGCGTCGGGCCGGAGAGAGGTGTCGATGGGGATGTCGATCAGCTTCCGCTCGCCGGACGCCAGCTCGGGGATGTCCAGCGTCTTGACGGCTCCGGCCAGGACGATCTGCGCCCGGGCTCCCTTGACCGGCCCGCGCTGGCGGTTGGTCAGGGCGAAGGTGACCGTGGCGCCGGGCTCGCGGCGGACGAACACGCGCCGCGCCGAAGCCGGCTCGAAGGCCGCGGCGCGGAACTCCAGCGCGCCGTTGCACAACCGGACCTGATCGATCAGGCCGGGGAAGCCGTGGTAGTAGCTGCCGATCCGGTCGCCGATGACCAGCGGCTTCTTGCCCGCCACCACCGCCCCACGGCCGGAGAAGGTGCCGCCGCCCAGGCCCGCGCCGTCGAGATAGAACCGGCCGGTCCCGGCGCCGTCGTAGACGAACGCCAGATGGTGCCACTCGCCGACCTTGAACACGGCGCCGTCCGAGGTCCAGGTCTGGGTGTCGTCACCGAAGCCGAGGGTCATGGTCACCACCCGCCGGCCGCCGCCCGCGTCGCGGGACAAGATGAGTTGGTAGTCGGTCTTGTCGACGTACCGCTTGTCGATCAGGAAGCTCTCGGGGTAGTCCTGGATCTCGGGCTTCGGGCACAGCCACAGCTCGATGGTGAAGGCGCCCTTGGGCGACAGCTTGGGGCTGGCGGCGATCTCCGCTTGATGCGGCTTGTCCTCGGCCGGCCAGCCGCGGAACGATTCCAGCCCTCCGCCGAAGCGGCCGGCGGCGACCGTCACGGCGCCCTTGAGCTGGATCTTGTGGCCGTTGCCCGAGCTGTCCTCGAGCTCGGCGCCCGGCTCGAACTGCCACAACCCGATGACGTGTTTCCCGGTGGCGTCCTCGCCCGCGTACGGGGCGCGGAACGGCTGTGCCAACTCCACGGCCTTCTCCTGTGCTCCGGCGCCGCCAGCCAGCAGCGCGACGGCGACGGCCAACCCGATGGTGCTCTTCATGGCTATCCTCACGACCTCGTTCACTTCACCCGGCGCAGGCCACGGAGCGTGACCGGCTTCCAGATCCCGCCCGCCTGAGCGGTGTTGTAGACGCGCACGGCGATCTTGTTGGCGCCGCCCCAGCGCAGCCCCTTGGACACGTCCAGGGCGAACTCCTTGTCCCACCCGCTTGGCCCGATGTCGTGGACGCCGGCCGGCTGGCCGTTCAACCACACCCAGGTCGACTCGTCGACCGCGCCGAAGACCAGCTCGAACCGCTCGGCCTCGGGCCGGACCGGGAGAGTGAACGACCGGCGGTACCAGGCGACGCCGAGCACGCCGTAGCCGAAGTCCTGCCAGAAGCGCTCGATGGCGATGTCCTTCCAGGCAGACTCGTCCAGCTCGGCGGTGAACCAGCGCTCCTGCTCCCCGACCTGATCGGGATCGGGCCGGAACTTCCAGCCCTCGGCCGGCAGAGCCTGCGACCAGACCACCTCGTGCCCGCTGCGCAACGCCAGCAGGGCGGCTTCCCGGACCTGCACGTCGCCGTCCTGAGCGGCCCCGTTGAGCAGGCCCTCGATGACCGCGTCGCGCGGTCGCAGGCGAGCCAGGGAGACCACCGCCGCCGAGCGGACCAGGGCCTCGGGATCCGCGACGGCGGACTTGAGCAACGGCACACCGGCCGGACCCGCGGAGGCCAGCCCGAGGGCGACGATCCGGCGGAGCAGCGCGTCGTCGTGCTTCAGCGCCCCGCCCAGGGCGGGCAGCGCCTTGGTCCCGCGATCGGTCAACAGACGCGCGGCGGTGCGGGCAACCACCCGATCACGGTCCGCGAGGGTGGCCTTGAGCCGGTCCAGGGAGGCCCGGTCACCCAGCTTGAGCAGCTCTGCCCGCCGCGCCGCGGGCGACGGCTTCGTCTCCGCCCCGGCGGCCACCGCGAGCAGCAGCAAGAGACTCCCGGCCCGGCTCGAAGCGCGCATCGTCCTCTCCGCTGGACCGGGCATTGGCCGCAACGACCGGGGACACCTGCCGGTCGGGAGAGGGATGGCCGTCGCGGCGGGGAACGGCGCGCCGGCAGGAAGGAAGGTTGTCGATGCAGGAGCACCGCCACCCCCACCCGCACCGCGATCCCCGGCAGCCGCGCGACGGCAGCCGGGCCGGCACCAACCCGCCGGTGTTCGCTTGGCAGCCGGACCCGCCCGGCCCATACGCGCTGACGGTCGCCACCGATCAGGCGCTGGCGCGGCCGGTGATCGCGCTGACCGGGCTGGTCGACCCGCTCCACCTGCCCGAGCGGGCGTTGCCGCCGGGGCGGTACTGGTGGTGCTGGTCGGCCGCCGGCCGGCGGTCGGAGGTGTTCTGGTTCGAGCTGCCCGACACCGCCGCGGTGGTGGAGGTGCCGCCGGCCGACGAATGGCTGCGGCGCCTGCCCTCCGGGCACCCGCGGATCTGCCTCCGGCCCGAGGATCTGCCGGCGCTGCGCGCCTCACGGGACGGTGAGCGGGCCGAGCGCTGGCGGCACTTGCACGAGGTGGCGGAGCGGTTGCTGACCGAGCCGCACGAGTTGGCCGAGCCGGACTGGCTGCCCGATCGCCGGCTCGACTACCAGGCCTTCTTCGTCCCCTGGAGCCGCATTCTGTGGGAGTCGCGGCGATTCATGGTCGGCGCGCAGACCTTGGCCCTGGCCTGGCTCGCGGGCGGTGACGAGCGTTACGCCCGGGCCGCCTGCCGGAGGATCGCTTCCATCTCGCGCTGGGATCCCGACGGCGCGAGCAGCATCACCCACAACGACGAGGCGCACATGTCGGTGATCTGGCATGGCGCCAACGTCTGCGACTGGGTCTGGGACCAGTTCACCGACGACGAGCGGGAGCTGGTGGTCGACCAGTTCCGCCGGCGCGGCCGGATCACCTACGAGCACATGCACGGGCACGGCTCGTACGGCGTGTCGCGGTTCGATTCCCACGCCGGCCGGGAGATCGTCTTCCTCGGCCTGATCGGCCTGGTCTTCCACGACCGGGTGCCCGAGGCGGTGGAGTGGTTGGAGTGGCTGCGCCCGGTGCTGAGCGGCATCTGGCCGATCTGGTCCGGCGACGACGGGGCCTGGGCCGAGGGGCCGTCGTACGGCCTGGCGTACATCACCATCATGACCATGTTCGCCACCGCCCTCAAGCGCGGCGCCGGGGTGGATCTCTACCAGCGCCCGTTCTGGCGCAACCACGCCCGGTGGCGGTCGGTGATCCAGCCGCCCTACGCGGAATGGGTCGGCTTCGGCGATCACACCGAGCGGTGGCGCGGGTCGTGGCGGTCGACCGCCGACCTGGTCGAGATCATCGCCCGCGAGACCGGGTCCGGCGAGTTCGGGGACTACGTCGCCGCCGTGCGCGCGGCGGCCGAGCAACTGACCGACGCGGCCGAGCGCGAGGCGCCGATGGTCAGCGCGCAGGGCTACCTGGGCCAGCCCGTGCCCGGCGGCCAGGGCGACGGCGGCCGGCTCGGCCACGTCTTCGCCGACGCCGGCTGGGCGGGCATCCGCACCGCGCCGGACCTCCCCAAGCGCGACGTGGCGTTCCTCTTTCGCTCTTCCCCCTACGGCGCCGTCAGCCACTCGCACGCCAACCAGAACGACTTCGTCATCCACGTCGCCGGCAAGGTCATGGCCATGCCCTCCGGCTATTACGACGGGTACGGCTCGAACCACCACGCGCACTGGGTCTGGCACACCCGCTCGCACAACTGCCTGACGCTCTCGGAAGCGGGTCAGATCCAGCGCTCCCACGAGTCCGCCGGGGCGGTCGAGCAGCTCTTCGAGGACGAGCGGCTGGTCTACTTCCGGGGCGTCGCCGACGACGCCTACCGCGAGGCCGAGCGCTGCCGCCGGCACGTGGCGTACCTGAAGAGGAGCGGCGCGTTCGTGCTGGTCGACGAGTTCGCCGCTGCCGCCGGCGCGTCGGTGGCGGTGCAGTGGAACCTGCACTCGTGGGCGGCGTTCCAGGTGGACGAGGCCCGGCGCGCCTTCCGGTTGGAGCGCGAGGACAGCGTCTTGTCCGGCTGGGTGCTGCACCACGCCAACGGCTACTTCACGCTCACCTCGGGCTGGGACCCGCCGCCGACGGCCGGACCCAACCGGTCGCGCGACCAGTGGCTGGACCAGCATCACCTGCGCTACACCTGCGCCGGCTTCCCGGCGCGGCTCAACCTGGGCGTAGTGCTCTGCCCCGCCGCCGACCGGATCGCCGCGGCTGAGGTGACCACGTCCGTCGAAGGGCGGACCGAGCAAGCGGACATCGGCGACGACCGGGTGCGGATCGCCTCCGGCGAGCCGCTGACCTGGAACGGCGTCGAGCACGACGCAGTGGCGTTGCTGGCGACCGGCGGCACGGTCTACGCAGTCGGCGACGACGGGGTATGGGAGGTCGGCCGTGTCTGAGCTACTGACGGGTAAGGTGGCGGTGGTCACCGGTGCCGGCAAGGGCATCGGCCGGGCGGTCAGCGCCAGGTTCGTGGCCGAGGGCGCGACGGTCGTTGCCGTGGCTCGCACCGCCGCCGACCTGGACGCCCTGGCCGGTGACGTTGGCGGACCCGGACAGGTCATCGGGCGACCCGGCGACATCACCGACCGCGGGTTCGTCGAGACGCTCTTCGCCGCGGTGGCCGAGTCGCCGGGGCGGCTAGACATTCTGGTCAACAGCGCCGGCATCGCGCCGTCGGGGTCGATCTTCGATATGGACCCGGAGCGCTTCCGGGCCTGCCTGGACCTCAACCTCTGGGCGGCCTTCCTGTGTACCCAGCAGGCGGCGCGGCTGATGCGCTCGGCGGGCGGAAAGATCGTCAATATCGGGTCGGTCCGGTCGCACTGGACCGAAGGCGGCAGCGCCGGGGCCTACAACGCCAGCAAGTACGGCCTGCGGGGGTTTACCGAGTCGGTGGCGCGCGAGCTGCACGGCAGCGGGCACCAGATCGCCGTCAGCCTGATCTGTCCCGGCGTGGTGGACACGCCGCTGACCAACCCTGATCGCGTTGCCCGGCCCGACTGGCTTGACCCCGACGACATCGCTCGGGCCGTGCTGCACACGGTCACCGCGCCGCTCGATGTCAACGTCTACGACACCGTCGTCATTCCGCTGCACCAGCGGCCGTGGTAAGGAGCAGTCCATGAAGGTCGCCGTCACCGGCGCCGCCGGGCATCTCGGATGCGCGCTCTGCCGGCTGTTGGACCAGGCCGGTCACGACCTGACGCGGATCGATCTGCTGCCGCTTCCGCCCGGCGCCGGGGAAGCCAGGCAGGCCGATCTGTCCGACCCGGACCAAGCCCGAGCGGCCCTCGACGGGGCGGAGCAGATCGTCCACGTGGCCTCGATCCATCCCTGGAAGACCTACCCCGACTCGCTCTACCTGGACCTCAACGTGAAGGGCACTTGGAACGTCTACCAGGCGGCCAGGGAACTGGGCGTCCGGCGGGTGGTGCTGACCAGCAGCATCGCCGCCACCGGCTACCACTTCCCGCCCGAGTTGTGGCCGGTGACCGAGTCGCACGAAGGTCCGCCGACTGATCTCTACGCGTTCACCAAGCACGCTCAGGAAGACATCGCCCGGCACCACGCCCGGTACCGCGGCGTGGCCACCATCGCGCTCCGCCCGCCGGCCTTCATGCCCAAGGACCCGCTGCCCACCGGCGTGGCGCTGCTCGGCTGCTTCGCCCTCGTCGACGACATCGCCGCCGCCCACGCCGCGGCGGTCGCCGCCGGCGACTTGCCCGATGCCTTCGAGCCGTTCTACATCACCAACAAGCTGCCCTACCGGCCGAGCGACGCGCCGCTGCCGGACAATCTGTGGGAGCTGGCCGAACGCTACCATCCCGGCGTGACGGCCTGGTTCGCCGAGCGCGGCGAGTACCGTTTCGGCCTGCCGGCGGTCTACTGCCTGGACAAGGCCGAGCGCCTGCTGGGCTGGACGCCGCGGCACAACTTCGAGCAGTGGTGGGCCGAGCAGCAGAGCGGCTAAGCGCCGAACCGGGCCTCGGCCGCCTCCAGCCACTCGCGGTAGTTGCGGCGGAAGGTCTCGGTCGGTGGGAACTGGAACGGCGTGCAGGTCGGGCTCATGATGTACCCGGGGCGGTGCTCGACCACTCGGGCAATGTCGTTCACCACGCGCTGGAAGTGTCCCGGCCGGGCCAGGTGGAAGTCCTGATCCTGGACATGGCCGGTGACGGTCATCCGGCCGTCGACCAGCTCGAGCAGTTCGGCCAGGCCGATGTCGCCTTGCGGAGGCGGCTCGATCGGCTCGAGCATGTCGAACCCGCAGCTCAGGATGTCGTCCAGCACCAGCCGCACCCGGCCGTGGCAGTGGAGTGAAACCGGGAACCCGGCTTCGCGGATGATGGCCACCAGCCGCTGCTGGTACGGCGTGACGAGCGCGCCGAACAGCTCCGGCGACATCATCGGCGGCGTCGCGAGCTCCGGCCCGCCGGTGTAGATCAGGAAGTCGTACCCACGGCAGCGCTCCAGCAGGCGGCGGGTCTGGTCCTCGATCCGCTCATACAGGTGGTCGATCAGCCGGAGCACCGCCGGCAGGTCGGTCAGGCAGCGGATGGTGAAGTCCTCGAAGTCGAACAGCCGCGCGGCGTCGTGCATCGGGTCGTGGTAGCCGACGTAGACCAGCCCGCGGTCGCCCAGCTCCTGGTACACCTGCACCGGCGCGCTGAGGTCGATCTCGCCGGCGACCCAGTCGACCGACAGATACCGCTCGATGTCCTCATCGGTCTTGATGAACGGCTCGGTCTGGTAGGCCGGCTGGTCGTCCGGTTTGTCGATCACCGCGGTCAGGTCGCCCTTCGGCGTGGGGATGGTCCGCGTCACCCGCGTCAAGGTCTCGGTGCGTGCCACCGAGCTGACCGCCAGGGTGTCGGGGCTTTGCGCCCAGGACTTGCTGTGGCTGGCCTTGCAGAGCATCCCGGTGGTCGCCACCACCAGCTCGATCAGGTCGGCGTAGGCCGGCTCGCGCGCGTGTCGGGAGCCACCGTAGGGGCAGAAGTTATAAGTGGTGACGGGCACCCGATCCACCGGCTCGCGCCGGATCGCGGCCAACATCCGCTCCTTGCGGGTCATGCCATGTTCCTGGTGACGATGTCCACTTTCGCGGTAGTGAACAGCATCCCTGCGTAGCTCGCGAGGGGATGGTTATTGGTTCTATCGAGCCGCGACTACTTGTGCTATTCCACGACGCCGATTGGCCACAAGTAGCGATATATAGCCGATTCCCGCCGAATCGCCTCGCCTAAGATGGCCGAAATACTTGTGCTATTCGGCCGCGCGATCGGTGCTATTCGGGCTCGGCCACCACCGGCCGGACCAGGAAGTCGCAGCGGCCGGGGGGCAGATACCCTTGATCGTTGGTGATGACCACCTGGTCGATGGTCATCGGCGCGCCGTCCAGCAGCTCCAGGGCCAGCGTGTGCCGGCCGGCCGGGAGCTTCAGCCCGTGCGGGTCGGCTGGGGACTTGGCCGGCTCGGTCACCGGATCCCAGAGCTTGACGCCGATCACCGGGCCGCCGTGGCCCACGCTGACGTAGTCGAAGCGGATCGAGTGGTCGCGCAGCGGCTGGCCGTCCAGCAGCAGCCGGACGCGGTAGCCGCGTCGCTCGCCGGTCAGGCTGGCGGCGCGGAGCCAGACCACCGTCTCGGTCGCGGCGGCGGGCTCGACGGTCACTTCGGCCTTCGGCGCGTCGGGGCTCAGGGTCAGCCTGGCCTCGGTGAACAGCCGCTCGGCGATGGGCGGGGTGGCCACGGTGACGACCCGGCTCGGCGCGCTCTCGTTCCCCGCGGCATCGACCGCGGTGATCAGGTAGCGGTAGTCGCGGCCGGCCTCCAGACCCCAATCGAGACAGGCCGCCGTCGCCGGCGAGGCGACCAGGTGCGGTTGGTCGGCGGCCACCTCGCCGTCGGACGCGGCGTAGACGTTGTAGTGGTCCAGGTCCGCGGGCACCGGCTGCCAGCGCAGGCGCGCGGCATGGTGGCCAACGGCCTCGCCCGACACTCCTGCCGGCGTGGCCGGCGCTGCGTCGTCGGCCCGGGCCGCGCCCGAGGGCGGGGTGTAGCCGGCCGGGGCCAGCACGACCTGGTCGATCAACACCCCCGGCCGCGAGCTGCGGAGCTCGACCTTGGCGATGCCCGCCGGCAGGTCGACGGCGCCGCCCAGCCACAGCCAGCCGGACTCGACCCCGCGCGCCTGGACCGTGGCGCCGGCGGCGGCGAGGGTCAGCTCGAACGGCAGCGGCTGCCCGTCCCGCCCGAGCGGCGCCTTGGCCCGTGCCCAAAGCGAGCGCTCGCCGGCCGGCACGCCACCGGGCTGCCAGCCTACCGGGCCCGCGTCGCGCACGGTACCGAGACGGAGCGCGTACAAGCCGGAGGCGGCGGCCTCGAAAGCCTCCTCGGCCGGCGGCGCGAAGTCGAGGGACTCGGCCTCGGCCACCATCACCCGCGCCGCCGGGTCGGTGCCGAGCGAGGCCTCGCCCGACAGGAGGCTCTCCAGGCCGGAGTGCTCGACCGCCGTCACCGAATAGTGCCAGGCACCATCGCCGGGTCGGTCGGTGAGCTTGACTTCGGTGATGGGCTCGGGCGTGACCAGCTCCCCGCGTTGGCCGCTGGTCCGGGAGCGGTAGACCCGGTACCCGCGCAGCTCCTTCGCCTGAGCCGGCGGCTGCCAGGCCAGCGCGACCGCCGCGCCGTCGCGCCGGGCGGTGAGCTGCCGCGGGGCGTCCGGCAGGCGCATCACCAGCCAGTAGAACTCGATGTCGTGGAGCATGTTCGAGGCGTAGCCCAGCTTGGTCCCGTCGGGACTCATCTCGGGGTGTGCCTCGGACCAGTAGGTCGAATGCTTGATGGCCGAGTTGTGGCTGCCCAGCCGCTGGTAGCCGAACCGGTCGGTGACGGACACCCGCACCAGGTGCGGGTCGCAACTGGCGCAGTACCAGTCGTTGCTGGTTTCCCAGGTGTGATGCCCGGTGCCGACGTCGGCCAGGAGCCGCGTCTCCTGCCCGTCGATGCGGACCAGCCGGGCGCGGCCGATGGCGGCGACCCACTTTCCGTCCGGGCTGTGCGCCCGGTGGCCGAAGGTCTCGTCACAGATCTTGTGGACTTGGCCGTCCAGCGTGATGCGGTACTGCCCGCGCGGCTGCTGGCCCTCGTACTCGTACTCGACCGAGTAGTCCGGCAGCTTGGTGAACCAGGTCTGGTGGACCTGATGGGGCGGGTGCAGGGCGGTGAAGTCCCGGCCGTTCCGGTCCATGACCCAGATCACCGACCGCGGCGGCTTCTCGGAGCCGAACGTCTCCTGGATCAGCAGCTTCCGGCCGTCGGGGTGCATCGGCCAGATGGACGGCTCGCCGTCGAAGTCCTTGAGCCGCTCCGGCTCGGCGTCGCCGAGATGCCGGCGGCACAACCGCCAGCGGTTGTTGGAGATCCACTCCCGGTAGTAGATCAGCGTCGGGTCCAGCCGGTCCCACTGGAACGAGCTGGCGTACCAGGGCAGGAACCGCCAGGACGAGCCGTCGGCCGACCCGATCCACGAAGCCTTGGAGGCCTGCCCGGTGTGCAGCAGCAGCCACCGGCCGTCGCAGCTCCAGGGCGACATCTCCATGTACAGGTGCCGCGTGCTCGTCCCGCCGCTCCGGGTGGCCTTGACGATGGTCGCGCCGGTGGCCGAATCACGGAAGATCACCCTGTCCGTCGCGTACCCGCCGTCGTCCGAGCGGAGCTGGTCGTACGGCTTGAACCGCCGGCGCCGGGCCAGCTCGACCAGGTTGTGGATGGGATCGGGATCGGGCAGCGAGGCGGCCGCCGTGCCGGCGTCGTTGACGCGGACCAGCGACACGTCGTCGACGTACAGGTGGCCCTCCTGCCGCGAGAGCATGAAGCCCAGCGCCAGCTTGTCGAACTCGGGCGGGGCGGTCAGCTCGTACGACACCGGCCGCCACTGCGGCGCAGGCTCGCACGGCAGGTGGTGCTTCTTGGCCGAGGCCGGGCCGAAGAAGGTGTGGCGGAAGACGAACGGCTGGTCGCAGCGCACCCAAGCGGTGGCGCGGTAGGTCGAGCCGGGCTGGATGGCGACCTGGTCCGACCACAACTGCGGGAACCAGTCGAGGTTGTCGAACTTGTGGTGATCGGCCATCTGCCGGCCCGGAGGACGCCCGCCGGCGACGATCCGGATCTGCCCCTTGCCCTCCTGATCGTGGTACGAGAAGGCCCATCCGGGCGCGCGGAGCGGGTCGACCATCGGCGCCTCGAAATCCCCGTTCCGCAGCAGGTTGGGGTCCTCGAAGACCAACGCGCCGAAGGCTCTGGCGTTGTGGAACGAGCCCTCGGTGTTGCGCGGCCACATGGCGTTGGGCGCGCCGCGGCGGACGACGCCGGCCTTGACCGACCAGACGTGCCCACGCCCGGGCGGCTTGGCGGCCAGCCCGGCCATCGGCAGCGCCGCCTCCAGCGACCAGCCGCCGTCGCTGGCGGCCACCTTGGCCTGCCACTCGGGAGCCCACCGACCGGCGTCCTCCGGATCGGCGTTGGCGTCCTCGCGGAAGTCGCCGGTCGCGCCGGCGGCGGTGACCACCAGGTGGAGCACCACCTCGCTGTCCGGCTCGGGCTTGAGAAACAGCTCCAGGTTGTCGTCGAACCACAGCTTGCCATCGTGCTCGCGCTGCCCGGCCAGCGGCGCGCGGCCACCCGGCAAGGCAATTCGGGCCGCCACGTAGAGGGTCTTGGCGTCGTATAGGAAGCGCAGCTCGAGCCCCGGCACGGCGGCGCCGGAGAGCCCGGTCTCGTAGACTGCGGGCGCCGGCTCGGCCCGCGACCAGGCCGCCTCGTCGGGCCGGCCGTCGAGCACCGGCGGCGCCTCGGCGCGGCGGCAAACGTACGACGGCACCTCGGCCGAGACGGCCGTGGCGACCGCCGCCAGCAGCAAGGCGGCGCGGCTCATGGTGGGCTCCGTCAGTCCAGCAGCGGCACGCGGCGGGAGACCAGTTGGACGGCGAACCCCCAGGGATCGCGCAACATGCAGATCCGGTCACCGGACGGGATGCTGGTCACATCGACCTCGACCGACGCCCCGGCGCCGACCAGCCGGTCACGGTTGGCCTCGATGTCGTCCACGCTGAAGGCCAGGTGCAGGACCAGCGAGTCCTGGCGGCGATAGTCCGGCACGGTGGCGCTGGGGTTGTTGTAGAACTCGATCATCGCCCGCCCGGCCCCGTCGACCAGGAAGTGCGTGAACGGCGGCTCATCCATCTTCCGGGCCACCCGAAAGCCCAGGTTCGCGGCATACCAGTCCGCCACGGCGAGCGGGTCCTCGACCATCCAAGCGGCATGCTCGATCTGCACGACCATCTCCCTGCCGACCGATGCGGCCCGGCCGGTTTCGCGGCGCGCCGGCTCGGACCTTCAGGCGCGTCAGGTCAGCTCCAGCAGCACCTTGCACGCCTCGCCTGGCCTGGACAGGAGCAGGTTGAACGCCGCCGGGGCCGAGATGAGGGGGACGCGGTGGGTGATCATCGGCGTCGGGTCGAGGCGGCCGTCGGCCACCATGGCGATCACTTCCGGGAACAGGTCGCGGTTGAGCCGCGAGCCGCGGAAGTCCAGCTCCTTCTTGATCATCAGATTGGTCACCGGCAGGTCGAGCGACTCGCGGCCGATCATCAGGGTCACCACGATCCCTGCGGGGGCGACCAGGTCGAAGGCTTGACGGAGCACGTCGACCCGCCCGGCGGCCTCGATCACCACCGCCGCGCCCTCGTCGTTGGTGAACTCCTGGACCCGGTCCAGGACGTCGTCGCGCCGGACGTCGATCACCGTGTCGGCGCCCAGGGTTCGGGCCAGGTCCAGCCGGAAGGGCAGCGCGTCGGCGACCATCACCCGCGCCCCGCGCGCCTTGGCGCAGAGCAGGGCGGCCAAGCCGATGGCCCCGGCGCCCTGGACCAGGACCGCGTCGCCCGCGGTCACCTCGCCGCGCAAGGTGGCGTTGGCGCCGATGGTCAACGGCTCAACCAGCGCCCCCAGCGACAGCGGCAGGCTTTCCGGCAGGACGTGCAACATCCCGGCCGGCACGGCGATCGCGGGCCGGAACCCGCCGTCGACGTGGACGCCCAGCACCTGCATCTCGACGCAGCAATTGGGCCGGCCAATCCGGCACGGCCGGCAGCGGCCGCAGGTGAGCATCGGGTCGATGGCCACCGGAGTGCCCACCGCCAGCGGCCCGTCGCCGCCGGCCACCCGCCCGGCCAGCTCGTGGCCGAGGATCCGGGGGAGCGCCAGGAGCGGGTTGTCGCCGCGGAAGCTGTGCAGATCGGTGCCGCAGATCCCGGCCCATTCGAGGCGGACCAGGTGCTCGCCCGGCCCCGGCTCCGGGGCCGGCACGTCGGCGATCTCCAGCCGCTCGGGCGCGGTCAGGACGGCGGCCTTCACCTCCGGCTCCACCGCCGGGGATTGGGCACCTCGACCGGCTGCCCGCCCTGCTGCGAGGAGAGGTTGGCGCAGATGCCCGGGAGCGTCATGTCCAGCCCGGCGAAGACGTCGATGGGCGGCGGTGAGCCGTCCAGGATGCTGCGCAGCCAGTCGTCGATCATGAACCACTCGCTGGCGCCGTGCCCGCCCAGTTTGGCCGCCTCGGGCGCCGACCGCTCGACCGGGGGCACGACGCCCGGCGCCGGCCCGCGGGTCTCGGCCGCGCGCTCGGTCAGGAAGCCGCGGTCGGGGCTGTCGGCGGTGCGGCCCGACTCCAGCATCCCCCGGGTGCCGTACAGGCAGTAGTAGTGCCGGCCCGGCTCGGAGTTGAGCGAGAAGCCGCAGAGCACCTTGAGCGCGCCGCCCGACGCGGTCCGGAAGATGGCCACCTGAAGGTCGATGGTGCCGAAGTCCGGCTCGTTGTGGCAGCCGGTATCAAGGCCCATGGCCGAGACGCAGCGGTCGCCGGTCCAGGCCAGCAGTGGGCCGAGGCTGTGAGTGCAGTAGTGGATCGGCGGCAGCGAGGCGCGCCATGTCGGCGAGCCGTCGGGGGAGCGCATCAGCGAGCGGCAGTCGTGGATGTACTCCGCCTCGCCGTAGAAGATGGTGCCCAGGTGACCGGCGTCGATGAACCGCTGCCAGGCGACGGTGCGGTCGAAGTAGTTGACGTTCTCGGCGAACATGTAGCTGGCCGAGGAGCGCTCGACGGCGGCCACCAGCGCCTGGGCCTCGGCCAGGCTCCAGGCCGCCGGGACCTCGCTCAGGACATGCTTCCCCGCGTCCAGCGCGGCCACCGCCTGGGCCACGTGCAGCGGCGCCGGGGTGGCAATCACCACCGCGTCGAGGTCCGCTTCGAGCAGCTCCTCGTAGGACGCCAGCCGGGCCTTGACCTGGTACTTGTCCGCGATCTCGTCGCGGACCGTCGGGTTCGGGTCCGCCACCGCCACCACCTCGGCCTCCCGGTGATGGGCCAGGACACCCAACGGCCCGCGCCCGCGCCGCAGGCCGGCCACACCGACTCGGATCGCCATGTCCAACTCCCGCCCTGCCGTTCGGCGCCCGGCCCCGTCTCCCTGCCGGGAGGAGCGGCGGCGGTGGCCGACAACCAGCGGCTCGGAGAAAGTCATGGCGGACGATGGCGCGAAGATCCTGATCGTGGGCGGCAGCGGATTCGTCAGCGGCACGCTGGCCCGCCGGGCGGTGGCCGCCGGGCACCGGGTCCAGGTGGTGACGCGCGGCCAGCGACCGCTGCCCGAGGGCGTCACGGGACTGGTGGCCGACCGCCGGCAGCCCGACGCGCTGCGCCACGCGGTGGCCGCCGCCGGCGGCGACTGGGACTTGGTGGTGGACTGCATCGGGTACGAGCCGGAGCACGCCCGGCAGGATCTCCAGGCCTTCGCCGGCCGCGCCGCGCACCTGGTGTTCGTCTCGACCGACTTCGTCTTCGACCCGCTCCGCCGCCGGTTCCCGCAGCCGGCCGAGTCCGAGCACTATCTGATGGCGGGCTACGGCGGCGGCAAGCGGCGCTGCGAGGAGGTGCTCCTGTCCGCCGGCGACGGGCTGCCCTGGACCGTGGTCCGCCCCTGCCACATCTACGGGCCGGGCTCGCTGCTCGGCTGCCTCCCGGCCCACGGCCGCGATCCGTCCCTGCTCGACCGCCTCCGCGCCGGCGAGCCGCTGCGGCTGGTCGGCGGCGGCCACTTCCTGCAACAGCCCATCTTCGCGGCGGATCTGGCCGAGCTGATGCTGGCCGTCCTGGGCCGGGCCGACCTGCACCGGCGGATCTTCTGCGTCGCCGGGCCGGACATCGTCGAGTCGTGGCAGTACTACGCCCTGATCGCCGAGCGACTCGCGGTCGAGCTGACCATCGAGGAGCTGCCGGTGGGTGCCTACCGGGCGGAACACCCTGAGCACGCCTCGTTTCTCTGCCACCGCATCTACGACCTGACGCCGCTGGCCGAGGCGGGTCTGCCGGTCCCGGCCACGCCGCTGAGCGATGGGCTGGCCGCACAGATTGCGGCGCTCTCCGAGCCTACTGGGTGACGGCCGAGATGAGCAGGTTGGCGAGGTGGATGAGGACGATGCTGTAGACCACCGCGGCGGTGGTGGCGCGGCCGATGGCCTCGGACCCGAACCCGCAGCGGAGTCCCTGCCGGATGCTGGCGATGGCGATCAGCGCGCCGAAGACCGTGGCCTTGATGCACCCGTTGACGACGAACTCCGGCGGCACCTTCTCGGGCACCTGGCTGAAGTACTCGCGCCACGAGATGCCGTTCATGTTGGCGATCACCCCAGCGCCCCAGGTGCCGGCGGTCATGCCGATCAGCGCCAGCATCGGCAGGCCGACCACCAGGGCGATGTACCGCGGCACCGCCAGGTACTCGATCGGGTCGGTGGCCAGCGCCCGCAAGGCGTCGATCTGCTCGGTCACCTTCATGGTCGCGATCTCGGCCGCGATGGCCGAGCCGCAGCGGGCGGCCACCACCGTCGCCGCAAGCACCGGGGCGACCTCGCGGGACATCGACTGCGCCGCCACCACGCCGATCAGCGACGAGGCCCCAAAGTTCTTGAACTGCGCCACCGCGTAGACGCCGAAGACCAGGCCGCTGAAGCAGACCGTCACGGCCACGATGGGCCAGCTCCCAACGACGATCATCGATAGTTGGTCGAACGCCTCGCGGCGGGTGACCTCCCCGCGGAGGATGTGCTGGACGGTTTCGTGGCAGAGCTGGGCCAGTTCGCCGAAGTAGGCGAAGAGGGCCAGGATCCGCTCGCCGACCCGGCGCGAGAGGCCAACCAACGGCGCCGTGAGCCGCTCGACCACCGGAGCCATGGCCGCCTCAGCCACCGCCGTCTCCGGCCGCCTGGTTCGCCGCCGGCTGGCCCGCCTCCTCCGCCTCGCGGCGGCCGGAGGCCAGGAGCAGGTACCCGCCCGGCAGGCTGGTCAGGATGCGCATCGCCTGCCACATCAACGACGCCAGCACCGCCTGTCCGGCGAACCCGAGCTGGCCGAGCAGGTACTCGGCGGTGGCCTCGCGCGGGCCGATCCCGGCCAGGCCCACCGGGACCATCTCGCCCAACGACATCAGCGGCACGATCCACAGCCAGTGCAGCGGGGTCGGGGTCACGCCGGCGGCGATGCCGAGCAGGGCCTGGAGCCCGACCATGCCGAGCTGGTAGACCACCGACACGGCCATCACCGAGGCTACCGTGCCGGGGCTCGAGGCGAGCTGCCGCAGCCCTTCGCCGAGCCGGCGCACCGGTCGTCCGAGGAATCCGGGCAACCGGTCGCCCAGCGCCCAGCGCTGCTCCGCCACGGCGCCGACGGCCATGCCGGCCAGCCCGATCACCGTCACCGCGGCGGCCACCAGGAGCACCCGCTCGGGCCGCTGCTCGGCCGCCGCCGCGCCGGCCAGGACGCCCAGCAGGCCGATCACCAGCAGCGCCACCAGGCCGGTGAACCGTTGCAGGAAGACGGTCAGCGCGCCGGTCGAGCCCGGCACGCCGGCGCGCATCGCGAGCCCCACCCGGACCAGGTCCCCGCCGATGCTGGTGGGCAGGAAGTAGTTCGAGAACATGCCGATGAAGGTGATCCGCACCGTCGCCCGGTAGGACAGCGGCCGGCCCGTGCCGCGGAGGAGCAGGAACCACTTGTAGGCGTTGAGCATCTGGCAGCCGGCGTAGAGGAGCACCGCCGTGGCCACCGCCTGACCGGTCCGGGCGTTGAGCTGAGTCAGCGCCTGGCGGGTGGCCGGACGGCTGACCAGCCAGGCGATCAGCACCACGCTCAGCACCAGGCGGACGGCCCAGCTCAGCGCGCGTTTGACCCGGTCGCCGTTCGGCTCGCCGTTCACCGAGCACCTCCCTCGCTGGCGAATCTGGCGGAGCAGCGCCAAACCAGCTCGGCCACGCCCACTCCGAGCACGGCGCCCGCGACCACGTCCAGGGGGAAATGGACCCCGACATAGACGCGCGAGTAGGCGATCAGCGCGGCGTAGGCCAGGGCCGGCAGCGCCCACCAGCCATAGGCCCGGCTCAGCGCCGTGGCCACTGCGGCGGTGTTGACCGCGTGGGAGGAGGGGAAGCTGAACGACGGACCGACCTGGACCAGCAGCCGAACGTCGGGCAGCGCGTACGGCGGCCGCGGCCGGTGCAGCCAGGGCTTGAGCAGGCTGGAGGCGAGGAAGTCGGCCACCAGCACCGCCACCACCGCGACGATCACCGTCCGCCAGGCGTGCCGGATCCAGTCCGGCCGGTGGCCGGCGTAAGCGGCGACGACCAGCGCCAGGCCGACCAGGATGAGGGTCGTCTGAACCACGCCGCCGCGGGTCGCCCAGGGCATCAGTAGGTCGAAGCAGGGATTGGCGCTGGTGGCGTTGACCCAGCGGAACAGCAGGGTGTCGAGGCCCACGGTCAACCGGCGGCCGCGGTCTCGTTGCAGAGCCGCAGGTAGTACCCAGCCACGCGCCGGATGTAGTTGCGCGTCTCGTCGTAGGGCGGGACGCCGCCGTACTTGTTCACCGCGCCCGGTCCGGCGTTGTAGCAGGCGAGGGTGAGCTGGAACTGCATCTGCGGGTCGCGGTTGCGGTACTTGTCGAGGTACTGGCGCAGGTACAGCGCCGAGCCGTACAGGTTCTGCGACACGTCGAACGGATCCCCGACGCCGTAGGCATTGAGGTTGAACGGCATCAACTGCCCCAGCCCGAGCGCGCCGGCGGGGCTCACGGCGGTCCGGTTGAAGTTCGACTCGGCGGTGATCACCGCGGCGAAGAACTCCCAGCGCATGCCGTGGTACTGCGCCCACTTGAGGATCTCGGAGGCGATCAGCCGGCGCTCGCCGGCGCCCACCGAGCGGTTGCGGCTGCTGATGAACCGCTCCAGCCGGGCCAGCGCCCCGGCGTCCGGGGCGAACGGATTGGCCGGCTGGGTCTCCGCGGGGCGCGGTCGCTGGGCCATCTCACTGGTCGGCTTCGGGGCGGTCGGCGGCGCGGCCGGCTCCGGCGCGGCGGCCGGCGCCTCGCTCTCCCCGACCGGGTGCTTGGTGCCGTCCGGGTCGATCATCACCGCGCCGCCGGAGCCGTCGGCCGCGCCACCGTTCAGGCCGGCGGCGCCGTTGGCGGCGTTGCCCTCGCCGGCGGCCGACGGCACGGCCGAGCCGGCCACCGCCGCGACCGTCTGAGCCACCTTGGGCGCCCGCACTTGGGCCACCGCCGCGGCCACCAGATGACCGGGATTGCCGTCGTCCGGGATCTTGCCCAGCACGCCGACCCAGGCCCCCAGCGCGGCGGCGCGGCAGCCGCCGGTGCACAGCACGGTCAGCGGCTCGTCCTTACGAGTGTAGCCGATCAGCCGCGACTCGTCCGGGGTGTCGATCCGGCCCTTGACCTGAATCTGGTAGCTGATGACGCGGTCCCGGAACGCTTCCGGCCGGGCCCGGACGTCGTTCCAGGCCGGCTCGTGGACCACCTCGGCGGCGCGGTAGAGCGCGATGAACCGGTCGTACGGGACCGACACGTCGGCCGCGGCCGAGCGAACCAGCACGAGGGCGAGGACGGCTGGCGGGCAGCAGCGGCGACCGAGCATGCAGAGGCTCTCCGGCAGACGAAACGGCTTGCCGGCGGTGACGCCGGCAAGCCGGAGCATAGCCCCAAGGGGAGTCGAACCCCTGTTTCAGGATCGAGAATCCCGCGTCCTAGGCCACTAGACGATGGGGCCGGATTGGGGAGGGAGGATTCGAACCCCCATTGACGGAGCCAGAGTCCGCTGTCCTGCCATTAGACGACTCCCCACCGACACGAGGGTCATGTATACCATCGAACCGGCGTCACGTCAAGACGTAAAGCGGCGCAAGGCGCCTTGTCACAGCCCGTCGGAGCAGCCCGGAAGCGGGTCGCGGCCGGGCTCGACGGGTGCGTCGCGGCGGCGTCGACGGGTCGGACGATGCTATAATTGACGCAGGCTTGAGGAGAACGGCCGTGCGCTTCCAACGGATGACCACCGAAGAGTCGCGGAAGAAGGACCTGTCGGCCCGGACCGCCGCCATCGAGCGTGAGCTGGACGAGGCCCGCGAAGCCGGCGACGCGCTGGCGGCAGCCATCGCGCTCAACAACCTGGGTACGGTGCACGCCGACCTTGAGGAGTGGGATAAGGCGTACGACAGCTATGCCGAAGCGGCCGAGCAGGTGCCGGCCGAGGCCTCGCTCGACGATCGCGCCACGCCCCACGGCAACGCCGCCAACGCCGCCCGCCGGCTGCACCGCTGGCCGGAGGCGCTGACCCACGCCCTGTGGGTCGACGCCCTCGCCGGCGAGGCCGACAGCGACGACCAGCGGGCCATTGCCTCGGGTGCCGTGGGCCTGGTCCGCAAGGCCACCGGCGACGAGTTCGAAGCCCTGCTCGACACGGCCGTCGCCGCCCTGCCCGAAGCGCTCCAACCGCACGTCCGTCGCGAGGCGCACCTGCACCCGACGGTGGTGGCCAAGGAGGTCCCGGGCCGTAACGACCCGTGCTGGTGCGGCAGCGGCAAGAAGTACAAGCATTGCCACATGAAAGCCGATCAGGCCGCCTCGTGAGCGGCACGCTCCGGCCGGGGCCACGGACCCGATGAGCGCTGGCGACCACCCCCTCCTGACCGCGTTCGAGGCGGCCCTGGCCGAACTCGACGCCGACGCCGTCGGCGGCAACGACGAGCGGGTGGTGGTGGGCTACCAGGAGCTCGAGCTGGAACTCTCCTGGCGCGAGCTCGAGGGCGCGCTCCACGGCGCCGACCCGGCCACCTGGCGCGAGGCCCTGGCCGAGTTGGTGATCGAAGCCGTCGCGGAGTTGCGGGCCGAGGACGACCATTGGGCGGCCGTGGGCGAGCGGGTGCTGCCCGTCCTGATCGACCGCGCCGGCGCGCGACAACTCGAACGCCGGGCGCGCGCCGCGGTGGCTCATCCCTATGCCGAAGCGCTGATCGTCCTGGCCGCCGTGCCGGGCGCCGGCGGGCTGCGCTACTGTCTGCGCGACCAGCTCGAGGCCTGGGGGATGGACGCCGGCCGGTTCCTGCAGGCCAGCCTGGACAACCTCCGACGCGACACGCGCGGCGATTGCGTTCAGGAGCTGGCCCCGCACCATTACGTCTTGGACACCGGCGACGGGCTCGATTCGTCGCGCTTGCTGATCCTCGACGAGCTCACCCCGGCGGCCGCCGAGACCGGGGTCTTGGTCGCCGTGCCCGCGCGTGAGGTGCTCAGCTTCGTGCCCTTCAACCGCGCCGGCTGCGCGCATCTGCGGGCGCTGGTCAACCTCGCCCGGCGCGGGTACGAGTCCTGGCCGCGGCCGGTTACCGACACGGTCTTCTACATCGCCGGCGGCCAGGCCGTGGCCATCCCCACCTCGGTCGACGACGACGGCACGCCACGGCTGCGCGTGCCTCAGGCCTTGGCCGTGGTTCAGGCCCGGCTGGTCGAGCAGGGCAAGTGGTAGGCGGACCGGCTCCGCGACCGCGATCACAATGCCGGTAGCGAGGACACGCAATGGCGGAGCAGAGCGACTATCTGGACCTCCACCAGGGCCTCTGGCGGCGCGCTTGGTCCCAAGCCCTGGCCTGGGACGACTACCTCGCCGCCGAGGATCCTAAGCACCAGGACCGGTGGCGGGCCGCCCTGGAGCTGACCAGCCTGACCACCCACCAGGCCGAGCTGCTGGCGACGTTCACCCGCACGCTGCACTGCCTGGTCCTGTCCGGCGCCTGGTGCGGCGACTGCGTCCGGCAGGGACCCATCCTGCACCGCCTGGGCGCGGCCGCGCCGACCTTCGAAGTCCGGTTCGTCGACCGCGACGCCGCCCCGGAGCTGACCGACCTGCTGCGCCTGAACGGCGCCAAGAAGGTGCCGGTGGCGGTGTTCCTGTCCGAAGACTTCTTCGAGGTGGGGCGGTTCGGGGACCGGACTCTGTCGGTCTACCGCGCCAAGGCCAGACGCGAAGTCGGCGCCGCCTGCGAAACCGGGATCGTGCCACCCGAAGCCGAAGCCCTGGCGACCGAGATCCAGGAGTGGGTCGAGATCGTCGAGCGGATGCATCTCATCCTGCGCACCGCGCCGCGGCTGCGGCGGCGGCACAACGACTGAGCCGCGCCTCGACCTGGTGGCCTTGGCTTCCAGCCGATGCGGGGCGCGACGCGGATCGAACGCACGGGCAGGGATGCTGGTGCCACTATCGAGCGAGCGGAAGGCCGGGCGTGGTTCCCGGCGAAGGGCGAACCTGACGACGATCTCGGCGTCCAAAGGTTGGACCCGACGACACGATGCCATCACGACCACATCACGGCTTGCTTCTCTTGTCCGCCACGGCGCTGCTCGCCCTGACCGGCCTGACGCCGGTCCGCGCGGCCGATGGGCCGGGGCGGATCGCCGTCGGCGGGGTGTTCCCCACCGGCTATGCCGGCGTGCTGGCGCGCTACGGCTTGCCGCGGGACATGCTTTCCGACGACCAGGTGATCGATCCCGAGGTGGTCGGCGGGTACGATCTGCTCATCCTCGGCGGGCTGGCCGGCAACGGCGACGCCACCCGGGCCATCCGGGCCGTGCTCGATCACGGCGGCAGCGTGCTGCTGGACTACAGCAGTCCGGGCCGCGGCGCGCCGGGCCTGTTTGCCGGGGCCAGCAGCAACCCGTTCTCCCAGATGACCGGCATCGCCGGCGCCTCGCGCTCGGGCTGGGTGCTGACCGGCAAGGACAATCCGCTGGCCGGCTACGGGTTGACCGACAAGAGCTTCGCAGGTCAGCGGATCGGGTTCGTGCCGGTCATCCCGCAACCGGATCGCGCCGTCGTCCTGGCCGAGTACACCGCCACCACCAACGTGCCGCTGAACGACCTGTTCCGCCAGCAGCGCGACCGCAAGGGACCGCCCGAGGACGGACCGCGGAAGCCGGCGCTGGTCATGGTTCCCTACGGCCGCGGCCGGCTGCTGCTGTGTGGCCCGGCGGTCGGCATGGCCACCGGGCTCCAGGGCGTCGACCTCGACGAGCTGGTGATGGCCCTGGTCGGTTACCTGACCAACGGACGGGCCACCGCGCAACTCATCCCCGAAGGGCCGCACCTGGGCCGGAAGCAGAGCCTGCGCAGCCAGGACGCGCCGGCGCCGACTCCGGCCGCCAGCCCGGCCGCGCCGGCCGAGGAGTTCGCCCGGCCCGCCGGGCCGGGCGCCGCGGCGGAGCCGCCGGCCGAGTACCAGGTGCTCGAAGCCGAGGCGCCCGCCGCCTACAACGTCGTCGTCCAGTTGGCCGACAAGCCTTGCGAGGTGTTGGTCAACCATTGGAGCCGCACCGATCACGTGGTGATCGAGGCCGGGCCGAAGAAGATTCAGGTCGCCCGGATCGAGCGCTCGCGCCGCAAAGTGCTGGCGACGGTCGAGGGCAGCTTTCCGGCTGGCACCGAGCTGGTCGTCAAGGAACGGGCCAAGCGGCTGACCGTGGCGGCCGCCGGGCAGGCGGCGCGACTCGACATCACCGGTTTGCACGGTGGCGCGGTGGCCGTCCGCGGGGCCGCCGATGCGTTCCTCCAAACCGTCGAGGCGCCCTACCTGACCGACGATTTCATGCGCACCGACGACTCCACCGGCGGGTGGGAGACCGACGGCGGCCGGTGGCACACCGCCCCGGTCCAGAACCCCGACATGGGCGCCAACCCGTTTTCCTACAAGGTCGAGACCGAGGGCGTGGCCACCGCCCTCAACGGGTTCGACTACTGGGACGACTACCGCTTCACCGCCGCCGTCCGGCCCACCGCCGGCAGCGGCACCGTCGGGCTGGGCCTGTACGCCCGCGGCCCGAAGTCGATGCTCCTGTTCGAGGCCGCCCTGGTCGACTCCCGGACCAGCACCCAGCCGGACGGGCTGCGCCTGGTGCGGCTCTCAGACGGCCGGAGGACGGTGCTCGACGGCCGGCTCGGGGGCATGGTCCGGGGGCAGTGGTACCAGGTCATGGTCAAGGTCGAGGGGCCCTGGGTCGGCGTCTTCGTCGACGGGGTGAAGGTCCTCGGCGCCCAGGACACCGCCTTCCCCGGCGGCAAGATCGCGCTGCGCGCCGAGGGCTGCCAGGCCCGCTTCGACGACGTGCTGGTCGAGCCGGTCGACAGCGCCACCGACCGCGGGCAGTTGCTCCTCGGCGCGGTGCCGGTCTACGCCGGGATCATGGATGTCGATAGCTGGGCCGGGCCGGCCACCTACTGGGAGCCCGAGCCCGACGTGGCGGGCTTGTTCTGGCGGCGGATGTGCTTCTTCGGCTTCGTCGGCATGCGCTACACGCTGCCCGAGCTGCCGGAGCGGGCCGAGGTCACCCTGATCGCCGACGGCGACGGGCGCGACGCCGCCAGCGGGTACGCCGTCCACCTGGCGCGCGACGGCGCCCGGGCGCGGGTCGAGCTGCGCCACGGCGGCCAGGTCCTGGCGGCCAAGGACCTCCCCTCGGCCGACCTCCGCGACCTGGCGCTGCGCAGCAAGCCCGGGCGGGTGGTCGGCCTGGTCAACGATCAGCCGCTGGTCGCCGCCGACACCGGCCAGGTCGGGCTGGGTCGGGTGGCGTTCCAGACGCAGGGCTTCCTCCCGCGCATCTCCGGCCTGACCTTGTGGTCGGCCAACCTCCGCGACTATGCCTTCGACCGCGCGCCGGTGGACTGGTGGGTGAGCAGCGGCGAGTGGGACGTCACCAACCGCTGGAGTTGCACCCCGGACTGGTCCTGGTTCGGCGGCGTCAGCGCCGAGCGCGCGGCCATCTGGCTGAAGACGCCGGTGGCCGGCGACACGGTGTTCGACTTCTACGCCGGGCCGAAGATGATGGACAAGTCGTTCGGCAACCGCGAGCGGGTGGGCGACTTCAACGCCGTTCTGTGCGGCGACGGGCAGAGCGTCGATTCCGGATACTCGTTCGTGGTCGCCCCGCAAAAGGGCGGCGCCGAGATCCGCCGGAACGGACAGGTGGTGGCGCGCAACGCCAAGCTCCAGATCTTCCAGCGCGGCCACAACCGATGGGCCAACGTCCGGGTCGAGCAGCGCGGCGGCCGCTTGGCGCTGTACCTCGACGGCCAGCGCATCGTCGCCTACGACGATCCCTCGCCGCTGCCCGGCGGCTATGTCGGCATCTGGACCGAGCACAACGGCATCATGGTCCCTCGCGCGACCCTCAGCTTCGCCGGCCCCGGCAATGGCCTCCTTTCGGTGCCGGGGCTGTGAGGGAGAGCAACTCCCCTTCCAACCCGTCGGCCAGGTAGCGGTCGTGCTCGGCGGCGGCGTCGGCCACGTCGCTGTTGAAGGCACCGATGAAGGCTTCCAGCGGGTCGTCGCGCACGCGCAAGGCGGCGGCGGTCAGCCACTCGCTGGCCAACTCCTCGGCGCTCCTCCCGCTGCGCGCCGCCGCGCTGGCCAGAACCACCTGAGCGACATCCGGCACTTCCAGCACCAGCCGCTTGCTCATCGTTCGCATCCTCACGGCCATTATGGCTTACGCCACCGGTCGCCTCACGCGGCGCTCCGGTTGTGCGGCCGGTGAGTTGCGCCGAAGGTCGACGGACGCTCCTCTCGCTGGCAGCCCAACTCATTCCGCCGCCGCCTTCAGGGTCGCGATGTCCGGCTTCGTCATCTGCAGCAGGGCCTTCATCACCCGATCTCGCTTGGCCTCGTCCGGTTCTTCCATCAGCGTGCCCAGCACCGCCGGGACGATCTGCCAGGAGACCCCGAAGCGGTCGGTGAGCCAGCCGCACTCGACCTCCTGGCCGCCGTCGGAGAGCCGTCCCCAGAGCTCGTCCAGCTCTTCCTGAGTGGCGCAGTCGACCATGAACGAGATGGCCGGTGAGAAGGTGAACACCGGGCCGCCGTTGAGGGCCATGAACCTCTGGCCCTCGAGCTCGAAGACCACCGTCATGACCGAGCCCAGCGGCCTGCCCGAAGCCTTGGCCGCCGCCTCGCCGTAGTGGCTGACCTGCACAACCCGCGAGTTCTTGAAAACGGAGGTGTAGAACTCTGCTGCTTCCTCCGCTTGGTCATCGAACCAGAGGCAGGGGGTGAACTTGCTCATGTCGGTTCCGTGTGTCGCCTCTTCCTGTTCCTGAGTCTGGTGCACGCGACAGACCAGAAGTGTCCCCCGGAGCCCGTCTCTCGCGCCCGCCAGAGCCCGTCCCCCGCTCGCGACAGGGACCATGCGGGTGCCGGACAACCTCGCGTTTCGCCCCGAATCGTGCCAGAATCCTGCGCATCCGTGCTCAAGACCGGCCGGTCTGAGTTCAGAATCGGGGGGTCTGAGATCACCTCATCCCGTCGCCATCCAGCTCCTGGAGCGGAATCTCACACTGTCTAATCCCCATTCTTGAGCGATTCGGACTCAACTGCCTCGTACCACCACCCATCGCGCGCGCACCTCTGTATAGATCGGGCCATCGGCGAGGGCCACGGATGCTGAGTCTTTGTTGCGCAGCACGGCGCGTGGACCCCGCGAGCGTCAGAGCGGCTGGCTGCCGATCAGGGCGGGGTCCTTCTTCAGCGGCTGGTTGAGGTCGATCACCCCGGCGAAGTCGCCGCCGGGCTGGCCATCGATCAACAGCTTGACCTGCTCCACACCGGGCAGCTCGGTCAGCGTGTTGACGATGGAGTAGACCGCCAGCGCCGCCGGGTCGGAGCCGCCGCTGAACCGGTCGACGAAGTCCTTGGAGAGGTCCACCACGGCGGTCCCGTCGGTCACCTTGACCGAGCGCAGCTCGGTGCCCTCCGGCACGATTCGCGCGTGAGCCGGCTCGGACGGGCCGGTCAGCAGCGCGGCCAGGGCGCCTTCGGCCAGAACGCTGGGATCGCCGCCGCTGTCCGGCACGTCGACCGATTCGGCCTCCAACCGCTGCAGGCCGCTGTCGGGGAAGTAGACCGAGACCGCCCTGGCCTCGACCCCGACGGAGTCACTCGGCGGCTGTCCGGACGGCGCCGGCACCACCGGCGACTCGGCGGGCTGGTCGGCCGTCGGGGCCGGCCGGCACCCGGCCAGGACCGCCGCGGCCAACAGCGCGCAGGCGAGACGCTTCATCACGATCCCTCCAGCGGCCGCGCGGCCATGTCGGTGCCCGCCTCGGCCGGCGCGCGCTCGTTCGGCATCCGTTGCAGGAAACTCATCACCCCGTGGACGATGCCCACCGCGCACTGCTGCCGGAAGTCGGGCGTGTCGAGTCGGGCGCCGTCACCGGGATGGTCGAGGTAGGCGGTCTCCACCAAGACCGCGGGCATGACCGTCTCGCGGACCACCACGAACCGCCGCTGGTGGACGCCGCGCGGGTTGAGGCCGGTGGCTTGGGCGAACTCGCCCAGCATGATGGTCGCGAAGGTTTCGCTGCGGTCGTTGTGCCAGTAGGTCTCGCACCCGCTGCGGGTGCCGCGTTTGTCGTCCGGCATGGCGTTGCAGTGGATGCTGACGAACAGATCGGCGCGCAGGTTGTTGGCGATGGCCGCGCGCTCGGAAAGCGGCACAAAGGTGTCGTCGGCGCGGGTCAGCTCGACCCGCACGCCCTTGCCGGTCAGCAGCGCGGCCACCCGCTGGGCGACGTCCAGGACGACGTCCTTCTCCTTGAGCCCCGGCCGGTACCCCTGGCACCCTGGGTCCTTGCCGCCATGCCCGGCATCGACCACCACCAGCCGGTCGCGGATCTCGCCGCGGGAGACGCGGATCTCGAGCCGGTGGGGGTTGAGCCGCTTCAGGACCAGGTGCCCGGCGGCCTGCTTGAGGTCGAGCACGCAGCGGACCACGTCCGGCTCGAACTGGCTCAGCCGGACCGCGTCGACCAGGCCGTTCCGAGGCCCGGGCTGAACGGCCGCGGCGCGCAGCTCGGCACCGTCGATGTCGATCACGATCCGGTCGGGCTGGCCAAGGTAGAAGCTGCGCGTCTCGGCCGGCGCGGTCAGCTCGACCACCAAGGTGGCCAGCCGTTGCTCCTGCTCGCTCCAGGCGGTGCGCGTGACCTGGAGCCCGGGCCGCGGCGGGTCGGGCCGGGCCGGCCGCCCGGCGCCCTCGCCCAGGCCGAGGAAGAGGACCTTGCCGCCCTCGGCGGTGGCGACCCGGATCCCGGTCTTGGCCGGCATCTCCAGGACCAGCCGCGCCACCGGCGGCTCCTGGGCGAACTGGCCGGCGCGGACCCGGGTGAGCAGCTTGTGGTTGACCGCCTGATCGAGAGTCTGCCCCGAGCGGACCCGAGTATTGGGAAAATCGAAGTAGGCGCGGTACGGCGACTTGAGCTCGCCGAATCTCGGCTGGCGGGCGTCGGACAGGTCGATCCGGATGGTCACGCCGTCGGCGTCGGCGCGGATGGTCCAACCGTTGAGCAACGCCGGCTCGGGGGCCTGATCGGCGCCGGCGGCGGTGGCCAGAGCCAGCGCCGCGGCCGCCAGGAGTCGGCCCGGAGCGGGATGGAACGGCATGGACTCGCTCCCGAGGAGCCGACAAGACCACGAGCGGGCTGGTGGAGGTGGCGGGAATCGAACCCGCGTCCGAGAAGCCCTCATTCATGCTTCTACGCGCGTAGCACCTGATCGGTGTCTCGCTCCGCGGCTCAGCTCAGGTGCCGGCGGCCCGCGGGGCCAGGTCGTGAATTGTCGGGCGCTGGGCTACGACCGTCGCCCGCACCGTAGCCGGCATGTTAAGGTCGCCCGATCACGGCCGGCAGGTGACCGGGGGACCCGGGCGTTTCTAGGCGCCCGAGCTGGGTGTTTGGGCTCTTAGAGCTTACGCAGCCAGCGGAAGTGCAGAATAATCGGCACTTGTGGTTTGCCGGATGATTTACGAGGCCAACCGGCATCCTCGGCGCGCAACACGAACTCGGTTCACTCCCCGTCGAAACCAGTCACCCCCGCAAAGGGTGCGGTTTCGCCCGTGGTCTTGCCTGTCTCCTTCCTCCTTGCCGTCCGGCGTTCCTAACGCTCGCCGCACCGCAAAGGTTCCAGGGCCGCGGCACTAGTCGTCGCGCCCGCGGCTCGACATCGCCCGCGCCCGCTCTCGCTCCGTCTCGCGGTCGCGCAGGGCGGTGCGCTTGTCATAGGCCCGTTTGCCCTTGGCCAGTCCGACCTCCAGCTTGGCCTTGCCGCGGGCGAAGTAGATCGACAGCGGCACCATGGTCCAGCCGGATTCGCGGCTCCGCCCGGACAGCCGGGCGATCTCCCGCTTGTGCAGGAGGAGCTTCCGCAGCCGGTGCGGATCGAGGTTGGTGTAGCTGCCCTGCTCATACGGCGCGATGTACACATCGCGCAGCCACGCCTGGCCATCCTCGATGTAGACGAACCCGCCGGTCAACGTCACCTTCCCGGCGCGGACCGATTTCACCTCGTTGCCGGTCAGGACCAGCCCCGCCTCGAAGGTGTCCTCGATCAGGTACTCGTGCCACGCCTTCCGGTTGCGGATGACGGCCCGACGGCCCTCGTCGTCGCTCTTGGGTTGTTTGGACACGTCGGACTCGGGCTCAGTTGTGGGTCAGATCGGCCTCGATGCCCTTCTTCTTGAGCTCGTCGGCCATGGCGCGGGCCTTGTCCTGGTCGCTGAAGGCGCCGCATTGGAGTTCGTACTGCCGCTTGCCGTTGACCTCGCGCTCGCGGATCCAGGCATCCTGGCCGGCCGCGTTGAGCTCCTGCTTCCGCCGCTCGGCCTCGTCGGCATTGCGGTAGGTGCCGGCGCGAACCCGGTAGAGGTGCCCGGAAGCGGCCAGCGCGGCGCCCTCGGGATCGGTCGGGGCGCTGGCCGGCTGCGGCAGTGGCTGAGACTTCTTGACCTCGCCGGTGGGCGCGGCGGGTTTGGCCGGCGGGGCGACCTTCGGTTTGGCCGCCTCCGGCTTGCGCGTCTCGGGCTTCGCCGCGCCGGCGGCCTGGGCTTTGGCCTTGGCCTTCTCGGCCTCGGCCTGGCGGCGCGCCTGCTCGGCCTTCTGGTCGGCCTCGGCCTTGGCCTTCAGTTCGGCGACCTTGGCCTCTTGATCGGCCTTGGCCTTCTTCTTGGCCTCGGCCGCGCGCTTCTTGGCCTGCTCCTCTTCCTTCTGCCGGGTCTCCGCGACGGCGCTGTCGGTGCTGGTGTCGAGCGTCCCCGCCGGCGCGGCGGCGGTGGTCTCGATGGCCTTGTCGAGCGCCGTGGCGGTGGCGCTGGCGGCGGGATCGGCCGCCGGCTCGGCGCCGGAGGTGATGCTCACGGCGTCCGGAGCCGCGGTCGGAGTGGCCGGCGCCACGGCCGGCGAGGTGGCCGCCGGGATGGCCGTGGTGCGGACTTCGGCGTTGCGCACGTCGGCCGCCTCACCGCGCAGGCGTTCACCCAGGACGAACCGGCCGAACAGGAACGCGCCCACGGCCGCGGCCACGAACAGAACCATGATCCACAGGTTCTGGGCCGAGGCGGAATCGTCGTCGTAAGTATAGCGGCGGGTTGGGTGGGCCATGATCCTCTCCCGACCGGAGCGAGACGGTCCTGTCCGCCCGTCGCCGCGGCCCGGGTGATACTCCATCAGACACGAGCCGCGGCCCCGAGTTGCGGCGTCGAACTGCGGCGAGTATATCACGGCGAGTCCGGCGACGCAAGGCATTCGAACACTGTTCGGAGCCCGTCCCGGACCGTCGCCCGGGCGGCCTCGGCCAGCGGCCGGAGGCGCTCCCGCTCGGCCGCTCGGCCGCTCCAGGCGCGGGCCACGGCGGCGGTCAGCTCGGTCGCGGTGAGGGTCGCGTCGCGCCCGGCCAGCGGCAGGCTCAGGTCGGCCGCCAGACCGGCCACCTTGGGGTCGTAGTCGATGGCCAGACACGGCACGCCGGCAGCCACGGCGAAGATCAAGGCGTGCAGCCGCTCGGCCACGACCAGCTCGCAGCCGGCCAGGGCGGCCATGGTCTCGGCCACCGGCAGCGGGCCGACCGACGACTCGGTCCCGGCCAGCACGCGCTGGTGCACCGCCACGTCGCGCTCCTGGCAGGCGACCGCGAGGATCTCGGCCTCGGGCGGCCGGTCGGGCAGCCATTCGCCGACGGCCGCGACCACCCGCTCCAGGTGCGGCGTGGGCCGGAGGCAGAGGCCGATGGTCGGCCGGCCGGCCGGCATCGGCTCGGGCGGAGTCAGGGCGAAGGCCGGATCGGCGATCACCTTGAGGCGGTCGGCCGGCAGCCCCAACTCGGCCGCGGTGGCCGCCGAGCGTCGGTCGCGCAGGCTGATCCCGGCCGCGCCGCGCAACGCCCTGGCGGTCAGCCGCCGGCTGAGCCCGCGCCGCAGCGGGCCGAGGCTCTGGGCGCAGATCAGGTACGGCCGGCGCGCCCGCCGCGCCAGTTCGAGCACGGCCAGGTAGTAGCCCAGGGAGCGCAGGCTGGTGGCGTCCTGAAACAGGCCGCCGCCGCCGCTGACCACAGCCGCGCCGTCGCGCAGGGCGGCGCGGATCGCGCGCCAGTCGCGACGCTCGAGGAAGGTCACCCCGGCCGGCCGGCCGAGCCGTTCGCGGTGCGGCCCGGCGGGCACCAGCACCGACTCGACGCCCCAGGCGGTGAGCTGCTCGGACAGGGCCAGCAGGATGGCGTCGTCGCCGACGTTGCCGTAGCCGTAGTAGCCCGAGAGGATGACCCGGCGCGGCTTACTCACCGGACTCCCCGCGCCGCCAGCCGCTGACCGCGTAGAGCGCCAGGCCGATGGCCGAGCCGAGCCACAGCGCGTGGCCGGTGCGCAGCAGCGACTGGGTCAGCGGCGTGTGGATATGGCAGAAGGTGTTGAAGGTCGAGACCACCCCGACCGCGCCGACCAGGAACAGCGGTGCGACCCACTCGCGCCGGCCGCGCAGCGCGGCCAGCGCCGACAAGAGCAGGGCCGGGTGGCCCAGCAGGAACTCCTTGGTCCGCGGCCGGGCGCCGAAGATGGTCTCCAACAGGGCCCGGAAGCGGAGCTCGAACTCGGGGATCTCGGCCCCTTCGTTGCCGCTGCGGAGGAGCAGGATGGCCACCGCCAGGAGGGCCAGAAACGCCGCCGCCACATGGGCGGTGCGGACCGGGCTGGACCAGAACTCGCGCCACCGGCGGCGGACCTCGTCCACCCCGACGCCGGGGAGGGTCAGCCCGGTGGCGACCAGCAACCCGGCCGCCGCCAGCGGGCCGATCTGCGTCAGCTTGACCCCGGCGAAGATGTCGTGGGCCAGCAGGTAGGAGGTCTCGGACAGCAGCCCGACGACCATCAGCCCGCCCATCACCGACCAGGCGGCCGCGCCCCACAGCACGCCCAACGCGGCCGGCAGGCCGCTCGGCCGGCTCTCGCCCACCCGCAACCAGGCCCAGCGCAGACCGAGGGCGGGGAACACCAGTCCGGCCAGGAGAGCCATCACCTTGGCGTACAGGTCCGGCGCGGCGAACCCGACCACGGTGGAGACCAGGCCGAGGATCATCCAGTACCCCAGCCACCGGCCGGGCGACCAGCCGACCAGCAGGACCAGCAGCCAGGCGGTCGCGGCGCAGACGCCGAACAGGCCCACCCCGATCCGGCTCCGGCCCAGCTCGAACCGCGGCAGCGCCTCGGCGCCGCCGATCCGGAACCCGGACCGGCGCAGCTCGCCGGCGATGCGCCCGACGTAGTCGCGGTTGACCGCCAGCGGATCGGCCGCCGGGTCGAGCAGCAGGCGGACGTAGCACAGCCGGATGTTGCGCTCCTTGGCGGCGCGGCGGTAGCGCTCGATGGCGATGGCCGGCGAGATCCGGCCCATCTCCCCGTCGGTGATGCTATGCACCCGGGCGTACGACCCGGCGTGCTTGGCCACCAGGGCCTCGGCCAGCCGCGCCTCGCCCCGCTGCCGGGCGAACTCGACCCGGCCCCAGGCGAGATGGTCGGCGATCAGCCGCCGCGCGGTCTCGTCGATCAGCTCGCGGTTGCCGAGCACCCGGTCGCCGGTGAAGATCACCGTCCGCGCGCCGAGCAGGGCGGCCTCGTCGAGCGCCGCGTCGACCGCGGCGGCGCTCAGCCCGGGGCTGTCGCGCAGCCTGGCCACGGGCGCCAGCCCGGCCCGGCGGACGGCCTCGAAGGCGGTCGGGTCGAGCCCGCCGCCGCTGAGCGCGACGGCCGGCCAGGGCGCGTCGAGACGGACCATGGGCTCGCTGGCCGGGGCGCGGAACTTGCGCCGTAGCGCGGCCACGGCGGCGTTGGCTTGCGGGGTGGGCGCCGCGGCCAGCGTGACGTCGGCCGTGCCCGGCGTGACCACCACCCGGAGCACGCCGGCGGCGACCAGCTCCTCGATGGTCGGCTCCTCGACCGCCACCGCCGACAACCCGGTCTCGCGCAAGGTGTCCAAACAGGAGGCCACGGTCAACCCGGAGTAGGCCGCCAGGGCGCGGACCTCGCCGTAGTCGGCGACCAGGTCGACCCGGTCGTAGGCCCGCTCGGCGGCGATCCGCCGCTGGGCGGTGTAACCGGCCACGAGCAACCCGATGGCGAGCGGGAGAAGGGCGACGCGCTGGTTGGACACCGTCGACTCCGTATGCTAGACTGGCCTGCGCCGCAGGGCCGCCGGGAGTCTACCACGGCGCGCCGGTGGGCGCGAGGTGCCGGCGCGGCGTGCCGTAACGGGCGCGGTCGCCGGCGTCACCATCGCATGGGCCGCTAGATGACCTTTCCCTGTCTGCTACTGGGCCTGGCGCTGATCGGCGGCAAGATCCTGCCGCCCGATTCCATCGTTCCGCCGGACGATGGCGCGGCCGCCCGGTACTACGAGCAGATCGGCCTGGCGCTCGCCTCTTGGGGCGCCGACCAGGCCGCGGTGCGCAACTTCGAGCAGGCCCTCAAACGCGATCCCCAGCGGCTCACCACGCGCCTGGCCCTGGCCCGGTCGATGGCCTCCCTGGGCCTCGGCCTGCCCGCCGTTCAACAAGTCGAGTTGGTCATGAAGGCGGACCCGCGCAACCTTGCCGCGCAACGGCTGTACGGCAAGCTGATGCTCTACGGCGGGCAGGTGCCCCAGGCCCGGAAGATCCTCGGCGGGGTGGTCAAGCAGGCGCCCGACGATCCCGAGGCGCTCCGGCTGCTGGGTCTGTGCCTGCTGACCCAGAAGGATCTCCCCGGCGCCGAGAAGGTCTTGCGGCAGGCGCTCAAGGCCGACCCGCTCGACGCCGAGGCGCAGCAGGCCCTGGGCCGGGTGCTGCTGGCCGCCGAGCGGACCAGCGAGGCGATGCGCGCGCTGCACCGGTACCTCGACCTGCGGCCGGACGACGTCGAGACGACCATCGTTCTGGCCGAGCTCTACGCCACCCACGGCCGGAACCGCGACGCGCTGGCGCTGGGCCTGCGGCTGGTCGAGCTGGCGCCGGCCGAGCCCCGGCCGCTGATGGGCGTGGCGACCATGCTGGTCCGGCTGGGCCGCCGTGACGAGGCGGAGCAGTTCTTCCGCCGGGCGCTGGCGCTGTCGAGCCAGCCCGAGCTGGTCCTGGCGGCGTCCGAGTTCCTGGCCGACCGCGCCGCCAGCCGCGGCCGGTTCGCCGAGGCCGCCGACTACACCCGCCGGGTGGTGGCGCTGCGGCCCGAGCTGCTGCCGCCGCGCTTGGCGCTGGTCAAGTTCTGCGCCCTGGCCCACCGCTGGCGCGAGGCGGCCGCGGCGACGCGGGCGCTGGTGGCCCTGCACCCCGACCACCTGGGTTTCCGGATGCAGTGGTTCGATTACTCGCTGCGCGCCGGCGACCTGTCGACCGCCGCCGAGGCGGCGCGCCAGACCGCGGCGCGCTGGTCCGACCGGCCTGAGGTGACCGAGCAACTGGCTCAGGGGTTTCTCCTGGCCGGCCGGCCCGAGCAGGGCATCGCGTTGGTCGAGCGGCTGCGCCGCGGCCGGCCGGCGGCGCGGTCGCTGACCTGGCTGCTGTATCAGCTCTACCGCGGCGCCGGCCGCGACAAGCTGGCCCTGGCTTTGATGCGCGAGGCGAACCGCCGCTACCCCGACGATCCCGTCCCGCGCCACGAGCTGGCGGCGCTGGCCTACCGCGAGCACGACTGGCAGCGGGTGGTGGACCTCCTCCAGCCGTTGGCCCAACGCCGGCAGTTGGCTCCGGACGCCGTCTTCGCCCTGGCCTGGGCGAACGAGAAGATCGACCGTTACGGCGACGCGGCGATGCTCTACGAGCTGCTGGCGGCGGCGCGGAACGAGCCGCTGGGGATGCTCAACGTCGCCCGGCAGTACGAACACCTGGAAGACTACGCCACGGCGGTGGCCATCTACCGGCGGGTGCTCCGGCTCCGGCCCGGCCACGTGCCGACGCAACTGGCCTTGGGCCGGGCGCTGGGCAACGCCGGGGAGCTGCCGGCCGCGGCCGAGATGTTCGCGGCGGTGGTCAAGGCCCAGCCGGACAACGCTCTCGGCCTGCGCAGCTATGCCCTGGCGCTGCACGGCCTGGGGCGGCTGGACGAAGCGGAGCAGGTCTACCGCAAGTTGGCCGCGGCCGACCCGGACAACGCCTACGCGGTGGCCGAGGTGGGCGACTTGCAGGCCGAACGGCAGATGGTCGACCAAGCGGTCGAGACCTGGCTGGCGGGATTGCGTCGACGGCCCGGCGCGGCGGTGCTGCACCGCCGGCTGGCCGAGGCGTACTCCGCGCGGAAGCAGTATCCGGAAGCCATCGCCCACTACACCAAGGCGGCCGAGCGCGATGCCCAGGACGGGCCGACCCGGTTCGCGCTGGCCTCTCTGTCCGAGCGGACCGGGCTGTTCGGCGAGGCGCGGCGGTGGTACCGGGAGCTGATCGACCTCGGCCCCGAATCGCGGTACCTCTACCGCCGCTGGCTGCAGACCTTCGCCGCCGAGGGACAAGCGGAGTTGGGCGTCGAGACCGGGCTGCAACTGCTCACCCTCCGGCCGGGCAGCGATCTGCTGGCCGAAGCAGTGGTCGAGCAGGCCACCCGCGGCGGGCTGCTGGCGACGCTCGAGTCCCGGGTCGCGCACCTCTTGCGCACCCGCTCGCACCAGTCGGCGCTGAGCGATGCCTACGGCTTGGCGCTGGCCGAGTCGGGCCAGAGCGATCAGGCGCGGCAGTGGTACCAGGACCTCTCGCGCCAGGCGCCGCTGGAGTCTCTCTGGCTGCGGCGGCTGGGCGGCGTGCTGGAGGACTCGGGCCAGGGCGACCAGGCGCGCTCGACCTACGAGCAGGCGGTCCGCCGCCAGCCGCGCGATCCGGCGGCGCTGCGGGATCTGGCCCGCGCGCAGGCGGCCACCGGCCGGACCACCGAGGCGATGTTGTCCGCCCGACGACTGATCACCTTGGACCCGCGCGACGACGCCGGGTTCGAGCGGCTGGTCCGGCTCTACGCCGCTCAAGGCAAGGTCGACCAGGCACGCGCCGGGCTCGAGTCCTTGCTGGCCGAAGCCGGCCGGCCAGGGCGCGAGCAGTATTTCAAGAACCCGGCGCTGATCGCCGCCTACGGGCTGGCCAACGAGCTGTCCGGCCGCGTGGCGGCGGCGCGGGACGCCTACCAGCGCGCCCTGGCCATCGACACTCACAACGGCCTGGCCGCCGCCGGGCTGCGGCGGCTCGAACAGGCTACCCTCCCGCTGGGCAGCGCCTTCACCCGCGAGGCGCCGGCGCCGCCGGACCCGTTCAGCCGAGCGCCGTCCGCGACAGGCGCACGCGCTGCTCCGTGACCTTGTCGAAGGGCAGCACGATCACCAGCTTCGCGTCGTCCAGGGAGGACTCCCCGTACTTGGCGTAGGGATTGTGCTGCCGGCACGGCCAGCGCAATGATGCCCCGGGCGGCAGCTCGAGATGCAGCCCGGCCCAACTCAGCGCGCCGCCGAGGTCGGCCGGGGCGAGCAGCACGTCCTCTTCGTCCAACTCCAGGAGTCGGCCGGAGCCGAGCTGGAGCGGGCCTGACCGCCGCATCAGCGGCAGGTGCGCCTCCACCCGGCCGGCCAGCGGCTCGGCCCGGTAGACCAGCGTCAGCGATCCGCCATCGCCCGGCTCGGCGGTGACCGAAGCGGCGACGGGGCCGTAGCCCACGGCCAGCCTGGCCGGGCCGTCGTCCGGCTGCTCGATGGTCCCGCGGTCGGGGTACCATTGCAGTTGGATGGCCGGCAGGAACTCCGGGTTCTCCTCGCCCTGCCGGTGGCTCAGCAGCGAGGGATCGCCGACGGTGAAGGTCGACCAGTAGGGCTGGAGCTTGGTGTTGCCGCCGCCGACCACCAGGCCCAGCTCGTCGTGGAAGACATCGACCAGGTTGTGCCGGTCCTGCTGCCAGCGCGTCCGGGGCGGCTCGCAGGCGTAGGCCGAGAAACACCACTGCCACGGGCGGTGCCGCTGGATGAGCGCCTCGCCGGCGCCCAGCACGAAGCTGGACTCATCGCCGGTGGCGGGCGGCAAGACCACCTCGCCGGACCCGGCGTGGAGCAGCATCGAGGCGGCGTAGTCGGCCGGCACCGGCTGGCCGTCGGCGGCCTGCGCGGCGAGCTGCTGGACCAGGTAGCCGCGGCCCTCGGGAGAGAACGACAGACCGACGTTGCCCAGGTTCCGGCCGCGGTGGTAGATCATCCGCTCGTCGATGGCCGCGACCGTCGAGCCGTCGGACCAGAGGATGTTGGCGTGGTAGTACGCCGAGCGGCGCAGCGCCGCCAGCACCTCATCGTCGTGGGAGTAGGCGTAGTAGGTGCCCAGCGCCTCGACATAGACCGCGTTGTAGCCGATCACCGGGCCGCAGTGCTCGGACCAGAAGCCGGACGGGTCCTGGCCGGCCACCACCCGGCGCATCATCCCCGTGGCCGCCTGCCGCCAGTCCGGTTCGTCGAAGCACAAGCCGGCGATGTACAGGCCCATGGCGTGGTGGCAGGGGATGTTGTGGACGTGCCCGTCCATGATCGGCCGGATGTGTGAGAAGCCGAGCGTGAGCCCCGCCTCCCACCGCGCCCGGTCGGCGGCGGGCAGCGCCTCGCGGACCAGGCTGTAGGCGCGGATCCAGCGGCTGTAGGTCCACGGCATGAGGGTCTGACCCCAGGTCGAGTGGTCCTTCTTGCGGAAGGTCCACATGCCCTGTTCGTCCTGGTCGTCGACCAGCGCCAGCCCGCCGCGATCGATGGCCTGAAGCAGCCGCTGGTCGTGGTGCCACGGATTGTCGGGATGCTCGGTGGCCCAGGCCACGGCCAGCGCGAACAGCACGTTCTGGTCCAAGCAGATCCAGGGATCCCGCCCGAACCGCCCGGTGTTCCCGTCCTCCGCTTCGAGGATCGGCTCGACCCCCGCCGCCAGCGAGCGCACGAAGAAGTCCGTCGGCGGCCACTCGACCGGCGCCGCCTCCGTCCCGCCCACCAGCCCCGGCGTCAACGTCCAACGCATGTCATCCTCCCGAGCGCGTCCGTTCGATGTCATCCTCGACCGAGAACAGGGCCAGCCACGGCCCGGCCGCGGCCACGGCGTGGCGATCGTCCAGCTTCGCCAACCGCTCCGGCGGCGCCGGCAGGGTGCAGGCGCCGAGCACGTCTCCGGCGGCCGACAGCAGATACACCGACCCGTCGGCGCAGGCCGCCGCCAGGCGTTGGCCGACCCGCTTGAGATCGGCCACCGCGCCGGGCAACGGGACGTAGGCCGTGCGCGTGCCCCGGGCGTCGAGCAGCACCACGCCGTAGCCGTCGGTGCCAACGGCGATCGCCGGACCGGCTTCGCCGGGCAGCACCGCGATGGCCGTCGGCGTGCCGCCGACGTTGGCTTGCCAGAGCGGTCCGCCGCCCATCTTGAGCGCGTAGACGAAGCAGTCCTCCATGCCGACCAGCCCCTCGGCCAGCTTGTCGCCGTCGACGTCGGCCGCGGCCGCGGCGCTGGCCACCGGCCCGCCGCCCACCGCGCCGATCCGTTTGCCGGCGGAGTCGAACAGCCGAATCGAGTAGTACTCGGACCCGCCGACGAAGTCGTCCTTGCCGTCGCCGGTCAGGTCGGCCACGGCGCAGACGGTGGCGGCGTGGGTGCAGTCGGCCCGCCACAGCAACTTGCCCTTGCCGGTCAACCCGTGGTAGTGCCAGTTCTCGCTGCCGGCCAGGACCTCCGGCCGGCCGTCGCCGTCGAAATCGGCCGCGGCGACCGTGGCCACCGCCCCGCTCCGGCCGTGGAACGGCTCGCACCGGTAGGTCCACCGCCGCGCGCCGTCGGGACCCAGGAGGATCACGTCCCCGGCCTCGGTGCCGACGATCCAACCGGCCTGCCCGCAGGGCGCCAGACAGCGTACCCGCGACCCGGCGTCGTGCGACCACCGCTCCACCCCGGCCGCGGTCAGGGCGCACAGCTTGCCGTCGGCCTGCCCGACCACGAAGCCGCCCTCGCCGGAGGTCAGGGCCGTCACCGCCGCCGGCCGGCGGAAGACCTTGGTCACCTTGAAGCCGGGCACCGTGAGCGGGTGGACGGTGGCCGGCTCCGGCGCGGCCGGCGCCGTGGCGAACAACTCGGTGAGCCGCTTGGCCACCGCCGCCGAGGTAGCCGGGTCGAACTTCGCCTCGACCGTGCCCGTGCCGCTCACCGGCTTGCCTGCCAGCTCGACTCGCCGCGCGCCGGCGGCCGCCAGCCCGTCGGCGGTGAGCACCGTCGCGGCGGCCTCCAAGACCAGCCCCTCGGCGCGCCAAGGAGCCGTGGTAACCAGGATCGGGCGCGCTCCTCCGGCGATCCAGGCCTGCTCGCCCAGCCGCCGCAGCTCGCGGCCGAAGGCCTGGTCGCCCTCTGCGGTGTGCAGCAGATTGCCGTAGACCAGTTTCTGCCCCGCCGCCAGCTCGCGGCGCTGGAGCTGGGAGATGACCCGGGTGGTGCGGCCGGCGAACGGGTAGTCGGCGTAGTAGCCCTTCGCCCCGCCGTGACCGTAGTCGAGCTGGTCGTCCAGGCGGAGATTGGACCCGTCGCCGTTGCAGACGAAGAAGTGCTGCTCCGGCTCGTCGATGCGCTGGATCTGGTCGGCCACCAGCTCGGCCGCCGTCAGCCGGGTCTCGGGACCCTTCTCCGGCACCACCACGATGGCCGCCAGCTTCTCGCCCGGCGCCTCGCGCATGGTCAGGGTGAACGTGTGCCGGCCGCCGGTGGTGAAGGTGAATGGCAGTCCGCCGGTGTCCGCGGAGGGGTAGGCTTCGGTCGACAGGCTGACGTTGTAGGGCGGCTGGTCATCGATCCCGAGCCAGAACGAGTCCGACCCGCCGTCGCGTCCTTTGGCCACCACCCGCAGCACCGCCGGCCCCGCCGGCGCCTCGACGGCGAAGGTGATCCGCGCCGCGCGCGAGGTCAGCTCGACCACTTCCCGGCCATCGTCGGTGACTAGCCGCAGGTGGTCGTTGCCGGCCACCTGGCACCCCCGCTGCCGGACATGGACCCGCGGGCCCTCGACCGCCACCTCGCCCAGTGTCCGCCACACGCAGCGGGTGACGTACCGGCCCGGCTGGCGCGCGGTCAACTCGTCGATCACCACCAGCCCGTTGCCGGCGGCGAAGAAGATCGACCGCCGCCAGTCGGCGCCGGCGTAGTCGCGCAGGGTCGAGCTGGTCAGCGCCAGCTTCGCCCCGCCGGCGGCCTGCTCGAGCTCGGCCACGTACGGCGGCGCGGCGATCACCTGCGCGTCGCCCCGCCCCGCCGGCCGTTGGTCCGGCGACAGCCCGTCGCGGGTGACGACCAACGTGTTGTGGTGCTTCGGCGCCGAGCGGATGTAGTCCATGTCGGCCAGCCACAGCCGGCGGCGGGCGACATATCGGATGATGGCGTTGGCGTCCAGGTGCTTGTGATTGCCGACGTTCAGGCCGTCGAGCATCAGGTACTCGTCGTCGCGTCCCCAACCGCTCCGGAAGACCGCCTTGTCCAGCGCCCGGTCGGCCGGCACGCCCTCGATGCCGTAGGCGGCGACGCGCTCCGGATGGACGGTGAAGACCTTCAGCCCGGCGTGGTCGGCCGGCGGTTGCGGCGCCGCGGCGGTGCCGCCGTAGCCCCACATCCGGTCGGGGTTGGCGCCGATCAGCTTGAGCATGAAGCTGTACGCCGGGTCGCGGTAGACCGCCGCGCCGATGGTGAAGACCTCGGCGGCGATGCTCCCGAACGCCTGCCAGGCGTCGCCGTGGGTGGCCTCGTCGCCCAGGTTGTCGTGCGAGGCGATGGCGTAGTCGAGGTGCTTGCGGAACCCGTCGCCGGCGAGGAACTCCGGGTGCCGGCCGGTGGCCAGGACGTAGTCGGCGGTGTGCGCGTGGACGTGCCACTGGTAGTTGGCCGAGTCCTCCAGCGGCTGGTCGACGGCCACTTGACAGCCGAACAGCCAGTCGACCACCGCCGACCACCACACGGCCGCGGGCAGCCGGTAGTGGGTGCCCAGGTACTGGGCCGCCAGGCCGATCCCCAGCGAGGGATAGGTCTCATGGTTCCAGGTCGGCTGGCTGACCTGCGCGCGGTACCGTTTGATCGGCTCGCGCATCTCCCAGAACCGCATCGTGTCCTCGACGAACTCGCGCAGCCAGTCGGCGGCCAGCAGCCGGTCGGGGTCGGTCAGGCCGGCCGACTCCTCGATCTGGTCGAGGCTCATGACGTAGCTGGCGAGGTGGAACGTCGGCGGTCCCTCGTGCTTCTCCCGGTAGTAGGCCACCGTCGGCCGCAGCAGCCGGGCGTACAACCGGCCGAAGGCGTCGTCGCCGGTCAGCAGATAGCTCAGGGCAGCGTTCTCGACCTGGCCCAGCGCGCCCTCGAGCTTGTTCGACCGGAAGCTGCCAAGCGTGGCTTCGAGCGCCTGCCCGGCACGCTCGATGGCCGCCTGGTCGGGCGGTGCCGGGCGCGCGACCAGCGATGAGCGGAGGTCGGTGAAGTGGTCGACCCGCACCTCGCGGCCCGGCTTGAGGCGCGGGCGCAACGCGGCCAGGGCGGCGCGCACGCCGTCGGGGGTGGACCCGCCCAGGAACAGCACCGAGGCGCCCAGATCCAACGCGTCGGGGATGGTCCGCAGTTCGTACCCGGCGCCGGGACGGAACCCGTCGGCCAGCAGCAGGTGGTTGGCGTACAGCCGCCGGGTCAGCGGGCCGGTGAAGCAGTTGCCGTAGACGATGATGGCCCGCCCGTCGGCCTTGAAGCCCTGTTCCGGCGCCCGCGGCGGGGCGATGCCCAGGGCGGCCTTTAGCCCCTCCGCCAGCTCGTCGGCCAGGGCGGCGAACTCGGGGTGATCCGGCACCAGCAAGACCGCCGGGACGCCGTCGCGGACCAGCGGGAGCGACACCGTCGGCTGGTACGCCGCCGTCAGCGGCTCGGAGACGATGGGCTCCAGCGGCGCCGCCGCTGCCAGACCCACCAACGTCAGCGAGACCCACCACCAGGCCGTCATGAGGACCTCCCGCCGGCTAGCGCAGGTCGTACTCGCCCGCCTGGCCGGTGAACCACATCTTCGGCTCGCCGGCGGTCCGGGTCAGCAACGGCTCGGAGGCCGCGGCCAGGTCTGCGAGCTCGGACTCGCTCAGGCTCAACTCCGCCGCGCGGGCGTTGTCGGCCAGTTGCTCGGGCCGCTTGGCCCCGGCGATGACCGAGGTCACGCCCGGCTGGTGGAGCAGCCAGGCCAGCGCCACCTGGGCACAGGTCGCCTCGTGCCGCGCGGCCACCGCCCGCAGCACGTCCACCACCCTCAAGGCCAGGTCGAAACACTCGCCGTGCCAGAGCAGGTTGCGCGGTCGGGTCTGGTCGGCCGGCCGGCTGGCCCGGTCGTACTTGCCGGTCAACAGGCCCTGGGCCAGCGGGCTGTAGGGGATCACCGCCAGCTCGTGCTCGCGGCAGAACGGCAACGTCTCAGCCTCGATGTGCCGCCAAAGCAGGTTGTAGGGTGGCTGCAGGGAGTCGATCCGGCCGGCCTCCAGACACTCGGCCAACTGGCCGGCGGCGAAGTTGCTCACGCCCAGGACCCGCACCTTGCCCTCCCGGCGCAGCTCCTCCATGGCCGCGATGGTCTCACCGAACGGCTCGCCGAGCGTGTTCGGCCAATGGATCTGGAGCAGGTCGATGGTCTCGATCCCGAGCCGGCCCAGGCTGCCTTCGACAGTGGCCCGGACCTGCTCACGGCGGATCTGGTTGGTGTTGATCTTCGAGGCCACCACGTAGGCGTCGCGCCGGCCCGAGATGGCCCGGCCGAGGACCTCCTCGCTCCGCCCGCCGCCGTAGGCCGGGGCGGTATCCAGCAGGTTGACCCCCAGGTCCGGCGCCGACCGGATGGCGCGGACCACATCCTCCTCGCCATAGTCGGAGCCCCAGGCTTCGGCGGCGACCTGCCACAGGCCGATGCCGACGACCGAGACGTTGACGCCCGAGCGGCCGAGAGGACGGTACTGCACGCTGCTCTCCTGCCACCCGTCATACGTCACCCGGCGGGCGGGTCCTGCGGACGGCGCCGCCGGTACAGCACCACCTCGCCGAGGTCGCCGGCCAGATCGTACAGCCCGGACTCGTCGATCGTCCGCAGGGCCTCCTGGTACCGGGCGGCGCTCAGGGGATAGGCGTCTTTCGGCGTGCGGCGGAGGAGCAGGTAGTCGATGGGATGGCGTCTCAGGCCGTCGAGCAAAATGGCCGGGGTCAGCTTCTCCGGGTCGTCGAAGGTGGGGATGCCCCAGTAGAAGGGGCAGGGGAAGAGGTACGCCCGCTCGCGACCACTGACGTGCGCGACGAGCTGGACCTGGGCCGAGACCGAGGCGTCGGGCGGGATGGTCGCCAGCAGCCGGTCGCAGGCCTCGGCCCACGGCTTGTGGTCACTGATGTAGTCCCGGTAGACGGGATAACGGACCATGCTCACTGGAGAGACGGGCGCGAGGTCGGGCCGGTCGGGCAGCCAGGCCGTGACCAGGATCGGCAGCGCGAAGGTGGCCGTCAGCGCCGCCGCCGGCGGCAGGCAGCGGGCCACCGCCGGCCGCACGCCCCAACCGGTCAAGCGGCCCGACCACCACGCCCCGCCCGCCACCGCCGCCAGGATGACGAAGGGGATGGCCAGCGCCTGGTAATGCGCGACGATGGTGTGGGTGGCGGAGAACTCGCTGATCAGGTTGCGCAGGAGGACCAGTCCCGCGCCGGCCACCAGGCCGGGAGCGGCCAGCGGCAAGAGGGCCAGCGGCACCAGCAGGTCGCGCAGCAGGGTCAGGTTGGACCCCTGGAACACGCTGCCCCAGAACGCGGTGGGCCGGAGCACGGGTGAGAGGACCAGCGCGCCCAGGCTGTCGCCCAGGTGCGCGTACCACATGTCCAGGTAGAAGGCCCGTCCGGCGGTCCGGGCGAAGGCCGGCATGACCAGCTTGATGGCCACCAGCGTGTAGCCGAGCCCGGTCGCCAGCACCGGCCAGCCCTGCCGCCGGCCGGAGAGCAACAGCCACAGGCCGACCCCGGCCACCGCCAGGCCGGTGTCCTCCTTGGTCAGCAAGGCCAGCACCAGGACCACCCACATCGCCCGCCACCGGCCGCGGTGGGCCAGCCAGACGGCCGTCGCCAGCAGCGGCACGGCCAGGCTCTCGAAGTAGAACTCGGTCATCCCCAGGTACTGCGTGGCGGGGTACGACAGGTACAGCCAGGCCCAGGCCAGCGCGGCCACCTCGCCGCGGGTCAGGTCCCGGGCGTAGAGGTAGACCGGCACCGCCGCCAGGCCGACGGCCACGGCCTGGAGCCAGATCAGTGTCAGCGGCGTGGGCCACAGCCGGTACAGCCCGGCCACCGGCCACAGCCACAGGTTGAGGTGGTGCGAGAAGACGTCGATGTTGCGGGTGGTCAGCCACAGCTCGCGCCCGTGGGCGGCCAGCCAGACGGCCTGGTCGAAGATGGCCAGGTCCCAGCCGGTGCCGTATTTCCGCCACCCGTGCTCGGCCAGACCGCCGACCGTCCACCAGAAGACGATCAGCATCGCCACCAAGAGCGCCACGGCCAGGGGGCGCGGCGGCGGGAGGGTGTCGGGCGGCGGCTGGTCCATGATCACCAGGGTATACCACAGCCGGACCGTGCCGTGATAGAGTCACCGGGCCGCGTTGCGGCAGGAGCAGCCACCGTGTCTCGACGCTACTTGCGGCCGGCCGACGGTCTGATCGCCCGGCTCGAGCAGACCCGTCGCCCGTTCCACTTCGCCGGCCGCGACGCGGCCGACTGGGCCAACTGGCGGCGGGCGTTCAAGCGCGCCCTGCTGGACCACCTCGGCCCGACGCCCGAGCCGGTGCCGCTGCGGCCGGAGATCACCCAGCGCACCGACTGCGGGAACTACGTCCGCGAGCGGGTGGTGTTCGACAGCGAGCCGTTCGCCAGCGTCCCGGCCTGGGTCCTGACCCCCAAGTCGGCCACCGCCGACAACCCGGCGCCGGGCATCCTCTGCCTCCACGGCCACTCCGTCGAGGGCAAGGACGTCATGGTCGGCGTGAACGTCCATGGCGAGCCCATCGACGTGCCTGCCTACGCGATGATCGGCGTCAAGCTGGCCGAGCTGGGGTACGTGGTGATCGCCCCGGACTGGCGCGGGTTCGGGGAGCGGCGGGATACCGACTGGTGGGTCCGCCGACCTTCCCGCGACGGGTGCAACGTCTTCTACCTCGGCGCCGGGTACTTCGGCTTCCATTCCCTGGCGCTGCAGATTCACGACGGGCAGCGCACCATCGACTACCTGCTGACCCGCCCCGAAGTCCGGCCCGACCGGATCGGCGCCACCGGGTGCAGCTTCGGCGGGACCATGACCACCTACCTGTCCGCCCTCGACGAGCGCATCGGCTGCGCGGTGATCAGTTGCTACCTGAGCACGCTCGAAGACGCCATGCGCCGGGCCAACTTCTGCGGCGCGCAGTACATGCCGGGTTTGGCCACCATGGCCGACATCCCCGACGTGGCCGGGCTGATCGCGCCGCGGGCGATGCTCGCCGAGATCGGTGAGCACGACCAGTGCTTCACCGTCGACGACGCCATGAAGGCGTACCATCACGTCGAGTCGATCTACGCCGCCGCCGGCGTGCCGGAACGGTGCGCGGTCGACCGCTTCGACGGCGGGCACCAGGTGAACGCGGTCGACATGCTGCCCTGGTTCGAGCGGTGGCTGAAGTCCTGAGCCGGCCGGTCATCCTCCTCCACGCGCCGGAGATCGGCGGCTCGTCAGGCGAGTGGGCGCCGCTGACCGGGTACCTGGCCGAGGGCCGCACCGTGATGGCGCCGGACCTGCTCGGGTTCGGCGAGTCGGTCGTGCCGGACGAGGCCCCGACCGCGGCGGCGCTGGTCGACCAGGTGGTGGCGCTGGTGGACCGGACCGGACCGTGCCATCTGGTCGGCCGGGCCCAAGCCGCGGCCTACGCGGTGGTGGCCGCGGCGAGCCGACCGGAAACGGTCCGGTCGCTGGCGGTGATCGGGCCGCGCGGCATCCATCCGACGGTCGCCCGGCCGGAGCTGTACGACCACTTCGCCGCTGCCCCAGCCGGGCGCAGGCGGTACGAGGCGCTGCTGGAGGAGCTGCGCTCGTGGCTGGCGGGCGAGGTCTTCCTGGACCCCGAGCGGGTCACCGATCAACTGGTCAACGAGACCTGGCGCCGGGCCGCGCGACCGGGCGCGGAGCGGGTCTTCGGCGCGCTGGCCGCCGGGTGGCTCGACCTCGACGTGCGGGCCGAGTGGGTCGCGCTGACCCAACCGATTCTGCTGCTCTGGGGCGAAGCCTGCGAGGACCCGCCGCTCGACGAAGTCGACGACTGGCTGATGCCGCTGCGGCCGAACGCGCCGTTCATGATGATCAACCGGCGGCCGATCGGGGTCTGGAAGCAGAGCGTGACCTACAAGAGCTTCGCGGCGCGGCAGCGGCCGCAGGTCGAGCAGGCCGAGGCGGTGGCCGAGGTGCTGCTGGACCACCTGCGGGCGGCGGACGGGCAGGATGGGCAGGGACCGGACGGGGGCGCTGCGGTTACTCCAGCAGTAGCTTCAGTTCCGCCAACATGAACCACCCCGCGTCGCGGGCCGGCGAGGGGCTGGTGGTCTCGATCCGGAGTTCGTTGGCGCCGGCCTGCAGCACCCCGGCCGGCAGGGCGATGGTGCTCTCCGACCAGCCCTTTTCCCGGTGGCCGTTCGGTCCCTTGAACACTTCCCGGCCGTTGACCGTGACCCGGAGCGGGACCGAGCCCGGCTTGTCGTCGTCCTGGGCGACCAGCACCAGTCGGGCCGCGGCGGGCGGCGCGTCCAGCCTCACCTTCGTCCACATCGCCGGCGTGGCGGTGTTGGTCCCGTAGATCCACACCGCCCGCTTCGGCTCGCACTGGTACGAGTACGTCTCCGGCCCCTTGCCGCCGCAGAAGCCGTCGAGCTCGAGCCGCCAGCCACCGTCGATCTTCGTCTGCGCGTAGAGCTGCCGCTCGGCCGCCAGCGTCTCGGCCGGCTTGGCCGCCAGCCGGTCGATCAGCGCGTCGGTGTACCACGGGTTGCGCTGGGTGCGGATCCGCGCCACCTTGTAGAGCCAGTCGGAGACGACCCCGGCGTCGCGCCGCGCGAGCGTTCCGAGCCGCCGCTGCCGGGCGATGTCGAGCGTCTCCGCCAGCCTTCCGGCGAACTCTGCCTCGTCCACCGCCAGCTTGCCGTTGACCGGATTCCGCTCGTTGACGTCGGCGAACAGGACCAGCATCTTCTCGGCCCGCACCCGGTACAGCGCGGCCCGGTCACCGGCGGCGGCCGCCTCGGCCCGGGCGTAGATGGCCAGCGCCTTCTCGGCCAGCTCGGCGGTGATCAGACCGGGATTGGGACCCTCGCACATCTGGTGCACCGGCCGCTCGTCCACCTCCTGGTGCATCAGGTCGAACCACTCCCGCATGGCCGGCGCCGCCGCGCCGTAGTAATGGCGCATGAAGTCGTCCATCAGCGCCGCCACGTCCGCCTCCGGCGACCACAGCAGCCGGCTCTGGACGTACACGAACAGGTCGCGGAAGGTGTTCGGGACCCCGCAGTGGTAGAGCCCCTTGATCCCGTTGGCGGTGTAACAGTCGAGCTTGCGCTTCATCGCCCAGAAGCTGCCGAACGGCTCGTACCAGGTCTGGTAGCCGCACGGATAGTCGAAGATGTACATATTGTGCGGGCACTTGGCGAGCCAGCCTTGGAGATCTGCGTAGCCCGCGGCGTTCTTCTCGCAGGTCAGGTCGTGGCTCTGGCAGGCCACCCGGTGTGGGTAGGGGCAGAACTGGACCATCACGTTCGGCTCGGGCATCACCCGCCGCGGCGGCGGCGAGGTCGCGTCGGTGTAGGCCAGGGTGACGATCCGCTTGTCCGGATACTGCTTGGCGACCTCCCGGGCGATGGCGTTGACGTAGTCCAGGAGCCGGTCGGTCATCTCCACGCCGGGCACCCCGTCCAGCGCCTGGCAGGCCGGGCAGCGGCACCAGGCATGGCCGTCGCCCTGGGACACGCCGAAGAAGGTCCGGTCGGGCTGGGCTTCGATCAGCTTGAGCAGCCGCTCGGCCGAGATTCGGCGCACGTCGGGGTTGGCCAGGCACAGGTGGACGTCGAACCGGGCGCCCTCGGGACCACGGTGCAGCCGCTGGCCGTCGGCCTGCAGGGCGAAGTACTCCGGATGCTGCTCGCCGTACTGGTCGAACGGGACCAGGTAGTCGGCGGCGTGGACCAGCCCGCCGGGCTGGCCGATGTCGCGCGGGTTCCCGCAATCATCGTTGGGCGTGTGGCCCAGCTTCAGGTTCCCGGTGCTGTGGCGGAACTCGTAGCGCGGCACGGCGCGCAGCTCGACCGGCGGGAGGTCCAGCCTGTCGGTCTCCGGCACCACCTCGCAGCCTGGGGCGTAGAACCGCACGCCGAGCCGCTGCAACAGCGCGTAGGCGCCGTAGACCGCGCCCAGGTCGCGCCAGCCGCAGACCGCAACCCGGCCGTCTTTCACCCGGACCAGGTACCCGTCGCGTTGCAGACCGGACAGCTCGGCGGCGGCCACCAGCCCGCCGCTCACCGCCAGTCGCCCGACGGCAATCACCCCGGCCGGGATGCTGCCGGCGAGCTCGCCGCGCTCCAGCCGGCGGCCGGTGAGCTGCTCGAAGTAGTCGGCCAGCTCGCCGGCGGCCAGCTTCTCGCGGGCGGTGGGCTCCGGGACGGTGGCAATGGCGGTGGCCGGGACGCCGGTGATGGTGAGGCTGCCCGCCGGCCTGGGCCGGGCGGGCTCGATCCGCAGCTCGAACACCGCTTCAGCCTCCTGTCCGGCCTGCGCCGAGACCGACGAGAACGGCCACAGGCCCTGTTGCCGGCCGTACTGCTCGACCCGCGCGTCGAACGGGTAGACCGCGTTGCCCGACAGCCTGGTGATCACCAGCGTCCGCTCGGCGGCCCGGAGCCGCAGTTCCTCGCCGCCCTGGGCGAAGCCGCCCCGCTTGGGCGGGTCCGGCACCGGCTGGCGATCGACCCGGATCCCGGCACTGCTGTAGACCTCGACCGTCGCGCCGGCGACCACCTTGGCCGGGAGCTGGAACACCGGGTACTCGACCGGCCCGACCTCGACCCCCGCGTCGATGCCCACCTTGGCGGTGGTCCGCACCCCGTCGCCCGACAACTCGACCAGGTAGGTCAACGTGCCTTGCGGCAGCCTGGCCTCCAGCCGCAGCGAGCGGGCGTCGGCGGTCACTGTCCCCGCGCGCCAGGCGGGTGCCCAACCGATGAGTTGGCCCTGGTATCCGGGGTTGAAGACGGTCAGGTAGCAGCCGTGGCAGATGGTCTCCCCGCGGTGGGTGACGACCAACCCGTGGTCGGTCAGCTTGGCGGTGTAGTCCCCCACGCTGAGCACGGTGTCCCGCTGATCCGCGGCACCGGCGGCGGTCAGGCAGCAGAGCAGGGCGAGCGACGGGCGCATGGCGGGGCTCCGGTCGGTCGCCGGTGTTCTCCGCCGCAGCGGAGTTTCCTGCGCCAGGCGCCGCGGCGGCGGTCCGCGACGGCATAGGTCCCATACGACCTATACGACCTATAACGCTGAAACGCCTAACATGAACAAGGGCTCCGTCCCCAATTAGGCGGTGGATGTGTCGAGTCGCTCGCCGCGGGCCAGGGTGAGGGCGTTCTTGGTGCTCCAGTAGATGCCGCGGCGGAGCTTCTGGGCGGTCACGTAACGGGCGGCCGCGACCAGGGCGATGGCGGCTTCGGGCTCGGGCTCCAGGCCGTGGCGACGGATGCCGCACTCGACCATCTGGAAGGTGTGGAAGACGCTGTCCTCGCGCAGCAGGGCCTTGACCAGGGCAGCTTGCAGCGCCGCCGGATTGAAGCCCTGCTGGAGGTAGTGCCAGACCACGTCGGCGGCCTCCTCGACCTGCTGGAACTCGGCGCAGGTGAGCAGCCGGGCGCACAGCTCGTCGGGCCCGCCGGCGGGAGTCTGCTGGTGCCGCCGCTCGCCCGGCAGGCGCACCGCCGGGATGTTCAGGAAGCGGGTCAGCCAGCAGTAGCCCGCGCCGTGGTAGACCGCCTTGAGCAGCGCCGTCTCGCACGGCTCCTCGCCGCCCAGCCGGGCCGCCAGACGTTCCACCGCGTGGGCGTAGCTGACCAGGTGCAGCACGTCGTCCCAGTCGTTCTCGTTCTGGAGATGGAACCGCGCCACGCGCATCACCCCGGCCCGGGCCAGAGCCACCGCCAGCGCGTGGCTGGAGGCGCCGGCCGCCACCGCCTGGTCCAGCGCCGCGACGATGTCCGGCGGCTCGCCGTCCAGCAAGATCTGCCGCAGCGCGTCGCCGCCGGCCCAGCCGGGCGCGACCGGCGGCCGGTCCGCCAGTCGCGCGAAGGAGGCGTTGAGCGGGGCCACCCAGTCGATCCAGTCGGCGGCCTCCTCGTGCCGCCGGCCGGCGGTGATGGGCCGGACCAGGGAGCCCAGCACCTCGGGCGCGGCCTGCTCGCCGAGATGGTCGAGCAGCTCCAGGCCCTTGTTGAGGAAGTCGAGCACATGGCCGATGGAGATGAAGAAGTGGTCGGTGGCGGCGGTCAGGAGCATCGTCGCGGCGCCGCAGGCGCCGTGGCCCTGGTGAAGCGCGGTGAGAATCAGCCGCTCGGCGCCGGCGGCCTCGCGGTCTTCGCACATGAACCGGAAGCAGCGCAAGAGCTCTTCGGCGGGGACCCGGTCGTGGTCTGGGAGGGGCCGCTGCTGGCGTCGCGGCACCCGGTTGGCGCTGTCCCGGGCGACGTGCGTGACGCCGTGGACCAGGGCCAGGAGCCGGTCGTCGGCGGGCAGCACCGGCTGCAGGTTGAGCAGTGAGGTGAGGATCACCAGCCCGGGTCCGAACCCGTCGTCGCGGAAGCGCAGCCCGTGCTGGACCACCTCGCGCATCAGCTCGGAGTCGTCGACCTGCGCCGCCCGGAGCGCGCACAGGGCCTTGGCGATGAGGAAGGTGTTGGTCTCCCTCAGCCCCTGTTGCAGGTCGCGCCGCCCGCGCTCGCGCCGGGCCTCCAGACTGGCACCGCGGGGCTCGGAGGCGACCAGGACGTCGTCGCCCCGGACCTCGACGTCGTAGGTACCCACGTCGTCGCCGCCGGCGGTCAGACAGCCGCCCGTCCGCAGCTCGAACCGCCAGTGGTGCCACGGACAGCGCAGCACCCCGTCCTTGACGGTGGCCTCGACCAGCGGATAGGCCATGTGCGGGCAGCGGTTGTCCACCGCCCGAACCGCGCCGTCGGCGCGGAACAGGGCCACGGCGTGCCCGTTGACCTTCACCGCCACGGCCCCGCCGTCGGGCAACTCGGACAGCGACGCGACTCGGATCATCTCGCTCATCGGGTGCTCCACCTCGGACGCCGGCCCGGACCGCGGGACGGTAGTCCCATGCTAATGCGCCGCCGGGCCGGTTGTCCCGTAGCGGGACATGCGCTGTGCGCCTGTGGGACACTCATTCCGCGCCGATGGCGCTGTGAAGCCATCGGTGCGAGGTCAGCGGGTTGGCGAAGACGTTGCGAACAGTCAAGGTGACGAAGTCGGACGAGGGCTCGGATGACGGACCGCGTGCTGTTGGTGGATCGAGAGCCGAACCGGTGCCGGCTGTTGCGGCGGAAGCTGCAACGGCACGGGTTGGAGGTCACCTCGGTCGCGTCGCTGGAAGAGTTGGCGACGGTGGCCGATCTGCCCCAGCGGGTGATGGTGATCGATCTGTCGATGGTCTGCGGCTCGGACACCGGGTGTCTCGAAGCGTTGGTCGGCCGGGTGCTCGGTATGCGGGCGTTCGAGTGTGAAGTCTGCGGGCGGAGCGTGATCGAGATGGTGCCCGGCGACGGCGAGCTGGTCTGCTGCGGCCGCGCGATGAGGCGCCCCGCGGCGGCGGAGAGCCCCGAAGTAGAAAGCGGAGTGGGATCGTCATGGTCACTTTGAGCGAGCCGATCACTCTGGCGGATACCTATCGAGCGCGGGAATACGAACAGCTTATCGAGCAGTTTCGCGGCCAGCTCGACCGGGCCGCGCTGGGCCTGACCGGCGATCCGGACGACGCCGCCGACCTGGTCCAGGAGACCTTGATCCGGACCTTCCGGTACTTCCACAACTTCGAACAGGGCAGCAACTTCCGGGCCTGGGCGCTGCGCATCCTGCACAACACGCACATCAGCCGGTACCGGCAGCAGCGCAAGAACCAGGAGACGCTGGCCTGGGACGAGATCGCCGAACATGGCGAGGCGCAGCTCGAGGAAGCGGTGGCCGAGAGCCAGCCGCCGCCCGAGGAGTCGGTGCTCAAGATGCTACCCGACGAGGAGGTCCAGGCCGCCATCGACTCGCTCCCGGACGAGTTCCGGGTGGTGCTGGAGATGGCCGACCTGCGGGACTTGAGCTACGCCGAGATCGGCCAGCGGCTGCGCCTGCCCATCGGCACGGTGCGCTCCCGACTGTTCCGCGCCCGGCACCGGCTGCGGCGCGAGCTGGCCGACTACGCGGTGCGCAACGGCTACGTACGGCCGGAGGAGTTGGAGCTGGCGCTCCCGGCGGCCGCGTGAGACCATATCCGGGCGCCAAATCCGGGTGCAGTATAGAATGTTGAGTCGATAGGGCGAAAGTAGCCCAGGCTCTCAGGCGGCCCGCCAGGTCCCGCCGTCCGAGCCCGCAGATCCGAT